>Ga0265339_10000016_pt1 | contig 185313 bp, 178 predicted proteins | sample 4CB219metaG_FD_202085 | JGI IMG/M metagenome (GOLD analysis project Ga0265339, IMG submission 202085) | Rhizosphere microbial communities from Carex aquatilis grown in University of Washington, Seatle, WA, United States - 4-CB2-19 metaG | ecosystem: Host-associated > Plants > Roots >...
ATTGGGGCGACCTGGAATGAAATTTCCATCGAGGAAGGGGTCTGGACGGTGCCGGCGAACCGCATAAAGGGCGGTGTCGAACATCGCGTGCCGCTGTCAGAACCGGCTTTAGACATTCTGCGCGCACCCCCGACAGAGGAAGGCAATCCGCACGTGTTTGTCGGCCCTCGATCCGGTGGCCTGTCGAACGCGGCGCTGAATTCGGTCTTAGAGAGGATGGGTCGGTCCGATATCACCGTCCATGGGATGCGGTCCAGCTTCAGAGATTGGGCAGCAGAACAGACAAATTACCCTCGCGAGGTCGCGGAGCGCGCCTTGGCGCACAAGTTGAAAGACAAGTCTGAAGCGGCTTACGAACGCACTGATCATTTTAGCAAGCGACGCCGGTTGATGGCCGAGTGGGCAAAGTTCTGCACTACGCCACGATCTGCCGCTGCAAAAGTGGTTCCTCTCCAGGAGGCCCGCCATGAAGCGGAGGAAACGGCTTAACGTCCGCAAGCTAAACGAACGTGCGCGCGCGTTAGACGAGCGGGCTCTGACCGGCGAGGGTCTAGGTCTCCACGAGCACGATGAAGTTGTTCGAGCGCACTTGGAATGGCTCCTTGAGGATTGGCGATTAGGCCATCCTTTGAGCGAAGACGACCGGGATCTGCTCATGTCTGTCGTCCAGGATTATGTTTTGCATAGTCCGCTTCCGCCGGGGCGTCCTCTCAAAACTCAAGAAGCACGCGACGAATTCGACGCCGCTATCGCCGTCGCACGCTCGCACAGAGCTAAATTGCTTAAGCGGAAACCCCGCAAAACGGCTACGACCGAGACCGTTAAAATGCTTCGGGACAAATATCCTGCGGTATTCGCCAAGAAAAAAGACAAGGCAATTATTGACCGACTAAACCGCCGAACGAAAAACCGGAAATAATCTGCAGACAGTTTTATTCCGTTTTTGACCGCCGATATTCGCCTCCCAAGGCCGGACTAAACCGGAAGGAAGGAGGTGGTCACGGATGCCAAAGCGTGTCGTCCGATTGAACGTTGCGCAAAAGCGGCTTGGAATTGGACACACAAAATTCCGCGAAGATTTCCTCAACAGCGGCCGGCTGAGAATTGTTCGGCTGGGTCCGAAATCGTGCGGCGTCATCGAGCAGGAACTCGATGCGCTCATCGACGAGCTCACCGACAACAATGATTGCGAAGGTCGCTGAAACTTAAAGGCGCCGGCCGGTCAAATGCTCCCGACCGACGCCTCCCCTCCCTAAAGCAAAAAGGAAACAAGATGATAACGATAATGGACACAGACGACACTCGTAAACCCGACGCCACCGATGCAGGGTTACTGGCAATTCTCGAAAGCGTTGCCGATGCTCGGGCGAAGCTGGATTGGGCGTGCGCGCAAGAGGGTGAAATGGATGTAGAGGCCGATTTGTCGGGCATTCGCGGGGATTTGGACTGCATCGCGGTGCGAACCCACGAACTCGCCCGACTGGGCGGTCGCTGTGTCTACCTCGCGAAGCGTCGCTAAGCTGCCGTCAACTGTGCCCCCGTCCAAGGCCGTTTGGTCGAAGACGGGGGCCTGCGCGCTAGGAAATTCGCTCGACCTGCAAATTGCAACAGCGCGATTAAAGAACCCGAACCATGCCCACCGATTTGCCGTTGCCGGCTCAGGATGTCCGCCCGACGCTTATCCGGCCGACATCCATTGGTGCCTATTTTGATAAGATCCAGCTGTGGTTTCGAAGACCTTTGTCTGCGCGCGTGAGGTCTTGGCTTGAAATGCGTTGTGCTCTTTATCCGATCCCTATGCCAACCGACTTGTATTGGCCCTACGCGGAAGGCTTTCAGATTAAGCAATCCATCCAGCCTGAGGTATTCCATTGGCTAAGCTGCCTTGACCAACGTGCCGTGCTTTTTAACGCTGCGGAGGCCGCGGTTGATTGGGTCTTCGACACTCAAACCGATCTCTGGAAGGCCCGCGGGTTTTTCGAAAAACATGCGGTCAAGCGCTGGAACCGTGGACGTGACGTTATTTACTCAAAGGAAACCCGATACGTCGGGCGGCAGGGCGGCCCAAACGTACTAGGGAACTATTCCGATAAGCCAAGCCGGATAACCGGCGAGCTGTTTTGCTTGCACGTCGAATGGCGAATGAACGGCGCCGGCGCCATGGAACGCGCTAACGTTCAGCTTCCCAATCTATCAGACTTCGACTTCCGCGCTTTTTGGTCCAAGCGGCTTCTACTCGGGACGGTTGATCGACAAGCGCTGGGGCGGCTTGTGTGTAATCGATTTCGGAGATCAAGACGGCGAGAGTGGATCGATACTCGCCGACGAATTCCTTATGACTTCCACCTCAGGGCGGGCAGCATCCTCGTCGGTGCGCTGGAGGACCGTTCTACACAGGGCATCATCAATGCATACGGCGCTGACTTTAACCTGATGCGGTCGCTTGTTCGGTTCGATGTAAGCCACCTGCTGCCTGAATAAGCGGCATCCCTTTATTATGATCTATATAGACCAATCGTCATTAGCCACCCCAAGCTTTTGATCTATAACGCATTTATCCGGATTTTCCCCTTTCTGCTCCACTACCCTCAACAGACATTCAATCGATTTGAAAGGTCCGGTATGACAGAGAACAGAATAAAACGATGGTTAGTTCATTGAAGTGGCTCGGCAGAACGGCTGCATCCTCGGAGAGCGGGACGGCTCAAGCCGATGGGCCTCTATCCGATGTTTCTCTCGCGCTCACCCTATTCAGAAGGTAATCCGTAAAATGAAAACAAGTTACCCATATGATGAACTTGTCCGCGGGAATGTGCCGCTTGAGTTCATTTAAGCCGCGAAGGAAGAAGTCCTGGACGCGGCCACCATAGCACGCGTTCAGCACTTGGCTCGATTTTGCGATCGCGTAGGAGAAGCGGACGGCGGATCATCTCGTCTAATTTCAGAGGTTTTGTCTGAGCATGACCTAAACAGAATTTGGCAAGAGACTGCGGCCGAGGGGGACAACGGACGGCCAGCAGGCCTATTGGGCGATATGCGCCTAGACGCGCTGGCGCGGCTGATGGATTTATTGTGAGCGTACCGACCTTCCTATCGTGATGATGAAAAACGAAATGCCTAACAGCCGCTCCAGTTGGTAATGAAAATTAGAGCTGATCACCGCTCCAAGAGGACCTTCGCCGTTGATCCGACGTCACCTTCGCCTCGATCGAAGATGCGACCGTTTCGTAGAAGTACTGGAAGGCCGCAAGGCTGGCCTACCGTGAGACGAATTGGTGGCCCGACGAGCTCGAATAGACACCCCCCTAATCGCTCAAAAACGCCCTACAAATCGCTTTTCGGGTGGCGAAGGCCGCGAGGGCGCGCCCCGTGCCCATCCCGCGCTTGTCGCGATTTGTGGACCGGCGCTTAATCGTTTTGATAGCCCCCGCTACTCACTTTCATCTTCCGGCAAGTGTTCCCCTCAATTTGTCGGCTTGGCGTTGGTGCTCCTACATCTTACGTACTGGCCCAGCTGCCGGACGCCGAGGACGGTGTAGCCGGCGTTCATTCGGATGCCGGGGCATAGGGGACTGCGACCGTCTGACGGATTGCTAAATGACGCGTGGCGATCTTCACACAAGCGCAATAGCCTGCTCCATCTGCCTGGGGACAGACAGCCGTCGCACGTGAGGACAATGACCAATGCCAGCTTTCGCCTCAATAATCCTTCGCTTTCGCGATCTCTCTAACCCCGCCGGCACAACCACTATCGGAGAACACAAACGGATCATTGGCGAAAAAGGATATGTTTGGTGGGGCTGGTGGAACAAGCAAGGGGAAACAGTTCCGGAGGATGCATTTCGAGATATCCTTGCCGACATCAGAACGTCAGGGCCATACAAAATCTTCTTATTTGACACTGGAACATACGGCCTCCGGCAAGCACACCTCAGCGACATTAAGTGGGATAACACGCTCGTTCCGATAGCCACACCCGAACGTGCGGCAACTCCGAACTATTACGGCGACGCTCATTATCTTGCCTGGTTCAAGCTCGATAATATCGACGACGCCCTGCTGCCAGAAAATGAATTACAAAACTGGAGCTACGTAAGGATAGATGAACTTTTCGAAACCAAAAAGTCCGCGTTTGACGAATTCTATGACAAACAACTGGCATCCTTCAAAGAGCTTCGCAATCAAGACAGAACCATCTGGTTTATCCGCCCGAAAAAGAGTACCGACGCCGTCCACGAAATTCATGTCCATGACCGAACCAGAACATCGCCAAGCAATTTTTCAGAACAAGTTGTTCAAATTCATACGCCAACTCTGTTATGGATATCTGATCCGCATTTTTCGAATGAGCATCACGATTTTCCTCGCCGTCCCGATAAATCTCTAATCAATCTATCGGAAGCTATCCGGCGTGATCTTGAGTACATAAAAAAGAAAGAGATCGGCGGCCTTCTTATTTCCGGCGACTTGACATGGAAGGCAACGCGAGATGAATTTGAATTTGCCTCTGACTTCATTAGTGACGTGAAAAGCTGGGCAACCCTGACTGCTAGCCAGGTCCTCGTGTGCCCAGGAAATCATGATTTGGCCTTTTCCAAAGAGCCTTGGGTAAAGGGAGCACCCGCCACTGAACTCGGCGAGGCATCGCTTGCTGAGTACAAGCGATTTTATGAAAGACTATACGAAGTCAAGCCAACAAAGGACCTGGCGTGCGGCCGCCGTTTTTGGGTACCAGACGGAAGGATGGTTGATATCGCCTCGCTGAATAGCTCTGCCCTACAGCAGGTTGCCACTGCATTTCAGGGACACGGCTTCATTGGGGGGGAGCAGCTAAGGGATACTGCTAAAGCTATGATGTGGTCCGAAGATCGGTCTCGACCAAAAGGATACCGCATATGCATGCTTCATCATCACGTTGTGCCAATTCTGCATCGTGAGCATCCAGAAATCGGGACTGCAGCCAGCGTTGTTTACGATGCTGGAGCACTAATGCGCTGGCTAGCCGAGAACGAGGTAGATTTAGTCTTGCATGGGCATATGCATTTGCCCACCCTGCTTAAGGAAGGTCGCGCGCTTGATTATCCGAACCAAGAGCAGTGGCATGAAATCGTGGTAGCGGCGCTCGGGAGTTCGGGGGTGGTAGCTAGCCACAGGCCAAACCAGCCAAATAGCTATGGCTTACTGGAGTTCGTAAGCGATGGCGTCCAACTAACCGTCAGGAGAATAAGCGCCGACGATGCGATTGCGCATGATCATCGTGTCGTGTTTTCAGCCAAGCTCCCGTATGGGTCAAAATAATGCAGCAAAAGCTCCTCATAACTGATCTCGATAACACGCTCTACGATTGGGTAACGTTTTTCACGGCGTCATTCCAGAGCATGGTCGTCGAACTGACAAGATTAATTGACGTCAAGGAAGAAACACTTTTGGATGAGTTCAAGGCGGTTCATCAACGTTATGGGAATTCGGAACAGCCATTTGCAATTCTAGAATTGCCGTCGGTCCAGCAGCGCTTTGCTGGTCTTTCTCGAGATCAAGTGATCAAGGAAATTGATCCGGCGCTGCACCACTTTAACAGTACAAGAAAACGAATTCTCACGCTGTATCCTGGAGTGGCCGAAACGCTGTCGGATTTACAGGCCGCTGGGATTAAGATTGTAGGCCACACGGAAGCGATATTGGCAAATTCATATTGGAGGCTTCGCGCACTTGGCATAGACGGCTTCTTTAGTCGGCTTTACACGTTAGAGGGAAAGGACGCCATTCATATCGCCCCGGAGAGCCGCTGGCTTGACCCTCCGGAGGGCTTCGTGACGGTCGTGCCTCGCCATGAACGCAAGCCCAATCCTCAATTGCTGGCTGACATTTGCCGACGTGAAGGTGCCGACGTCACCTCTGCGTACTACTTGGGTGACAGTTTAGTCAGAGATGTGGCCATGGCGAAGCAAGCCGGGGTTGCTGCAATCTGGGCACGATATGGAACGCAATATGACGCTCGGTGTTGGGCATACCTGGTGAAAATTACGCACTGGACCGATGAAGACGTCACCCGTGAGAAGGACCTAAAGGCAAAATACGGAACAGTAGTTCCAGACTATGTGATTGACACCTTCCCGCAGGTTAAGTCGATTGTACTTCCAGGGAAGCGATCGAAATCAGCCTGAACTTTCGGGTCGGAAGGCAGCACAAACCCCGTGAGCTGCGCCCTAGCAGCGACCGCCTGCGCGTAAAAACCTGGAGGCGCAAAAAAGGGGTGTGGAAAGCGAAAAAGGTTTGGCCCCGTATCAAAAAGCGTCTGTTTTCGCAACCCTGGGGCGGCTCCCAAATCCGCCTAACCCCGTTGAACGGACTTAAGATTTTCCGGTCAGCCGAAAAAACCCTCAGGTTACCCCGCATTTTTATCGTGCCAAGGCCACGGGTTTGACCCCACCTTTTAGGGCATGCGACATGCCCTAACCTCGCCGGCCGATCGCCCCCATCTGGCCCGCAGCAGTGCGGCCCAACGTAGCCGGGTAAGCAACGGCTCGGCGCTTTTGCACGGTGTCGACCAGAGATCGGCTTGGGTCCGCCGGGCCAAGGACCTGATCGTCGAGCATCTCGCCGATTTGGGAGGAACCGATAATACTTCGGCGGCCGAGCGATCGCTTGTGCGCCGCGCTTCGGTGCTCACCGTCGAACTTGAGCAACTCGAAGCTAAGTTTGCCGCCGCCGGTCAGGCGTCTCCAGAGGACCTCGACCTGTATCAGCGCTCGACAAGCGCGCTACGCCGCGTTCTTGAGAGCCTCGGTCTTAAGCGCCGGCCACGCGACGTTACGACGTTGGGCGAAATCCTCCGGGAAGGATCGTGTCGTGACTGAGGCGCTCGAACGCTCGGCACTGGCTCGTTGGCGACGGGAGCCAATCAGCTTCATAGAGGAAGTGCTGCGGGATCCGGAAACCGGGCGGCCCTTTGTCCTGCTGGATGCGCAGCGTCAATTCTTCGCGCACGCCTGGCAGACGGATGATGATGGGCGATTGATCTATCCCGAACAGGTATTTGGCGCGCCCAAGAAGAGTGGCAAAACCGCAACCGCAGGATTGCACCTGCTCACAACTACTTTGGTGTTCGGCGGCCGCTTCGCCGAGGGCTATTGCGTTGCCAACGACCTTGAGCAGGCGCAAGGCCGTACGTACTTGGCATGTCGCCGCATCTGCGAAGCCTCCCCCTGGCTGGCGCGTGAAGCGACAATCACGCAATCGCGTATTGAGTTTCCGCAAACTGGGGCAACCATACAGGCAATTGGATCGGACTACGCCGGGGCGGCCGGTGGCAATCCGACCATCAGTAGCTTTGACGAGCTTTGGGCGTATACAAGCGAGCGCTCTCGACGCCTCTTTGATGAAATGGTCGGCTCACCAGCGCGCAGGATCAGCGCACGCCTGACAACCACCTATGCCGGTTTTGAAGGCGAAAGCGTGTTGCTGGAAGAGCTTTACCGGCGGGGCCTCGCGCAACAATCCGTCGGGAGCGACTTGCGCGCTGGTGATGGATTACTGATGTTTTGGTCACACAGGCCAATCGCACCCTGGCAGACCGAAAGTTGGCTCACAGAGATGCGGCGCTCACTTCGTCCAAATCAATATTTGCGGATGATCGAAAACCGCTTTGTGACGACCGAGTGCGATTTCGTGCCAATCGCCACATGGGATCGCTGTGTGGTCCCAAACACTGGCCACGCGCTTGATGATCGGACGCTGCCGATTTGGGTCGGGGTCGATGCCAGCGTGCGGCACGACAGCACCGCCATCGTCGCTGTGACCTTTGATCGTAAGGCGCAGCAGGTTCGGCTGGTGACGCATCGTGTGTTCCAGCCGGCGCCTGATCGGCCGCTCAACTTTGAAAATACAATCGAAGCCACGATCCGTGATCTGGCCCGCCGCTTTCTGCTCCGGAAGGTGGCTTTCGACCCATACCAACTGATGGCAGTCTCTCAGCGGCTGGTGCGCGAAAATATCCCGATGGAGGAGTTTCCGCAAAGCTCACGCAATCTCACCGCCGCGAGCCAAAACCTTTATGATCTCATCCACGGCGGAAAGCTCGTTCTTTATCCCGACGCAGGTATGCGCTTGGCGTTGTCTCGCTGCGTTGCCGTCGAAGGTCCTCGTGGCTGGCGGATTTCCAAAGAAAAGGCCTCACACAAAATAGACGTGATCGTTGCCCTGGGAATGGCGGCGTACGCCGCGGTGCAAGATCAGAATACGAAGTCATACAGCTATTCGCTTGATGCGTTCCAGCCGAATTTTGTCGACCTCGACGCGGTTGATCCGGCCGAACAGATGACACGCGATACAGATCGCGAATGGCGTAATTCGCGAATGTGGAGTGCGATACTTTCGGGATCGCTTGACCGTACATAAAAGTGGAGTAAGCAATGACAAAGATCAGATATCTGGACGACGATGACGACGAAATTTTGCGCGATGGCGAAATTTTGTTTGTTCCGATGCGGCTCATGGATCACTGCCACGACGAGGGCGCTCGCAATTCCCACATCAATAACGGCGGCCGGCATTGTCCAGGTTTCATCCGCGACGCCCGTAACGGTTCCGAACGCCAGGCCATCTACGACCAGTACGACAATTGGGTTTCGAGCGCTTGGAAGAACCCGACGACCGACAGACGAATGCCAGACCGCGAGCGGCAGAATGACAGTGCCAGGCAAGAGCGGCCGAGCCGTGAAGGCCTCCAGGATGCCCGACAGGCTGCCTACCGCGCCTACGACGCCTACATCAGCAATTTGTGGCGAAGGGGCTGTCCATGAGCGAAAATCTTGAACGGCGAATTGTAGGCGCGCTAAATGGCCGCGTCGCCGCTTCGAGGCTTGCCTCTCTTACAGAGGAAATGGAGGCCGCTATCGCGCGGGCCGAGGCAAGCGCTAGTGCTGAACGCGAGCGAGCTTTTGATCCGCTTCGCTCCCCGGATCCGCAGCAAGCCCGTGAGGCGATGGAGGACGCCGCCTTCCAATGTGAGCGGTTGCGTGCCCTGTTGCCGAGACTACAGGCTCGGTATGAGCAGGTTGCCGCAGCCGAGGAACGAGAGCAGTGGAAGCGAAGGTACGAAACTCTCAAAGTTCGGCGTGACGCCTTGAGCGCCGAACTTGTGCGCGTCTATCCAGAATTAGCCGACAGGCTCGCGGACCTGTTCGGCCGCCTTGCCGCCATGGATGTCGACATTTCCAATTTGCACCAATCACGTCCCGCTGGCGTGCCCTTGCATCTGGCAAACGTCGAGTTGGAGGCGCGTGGCTTGACCAGTTTCACCACCGCCAATCCGTCAATCGCAAGGGACCTTCGACTGCCTGCCTTTGCAAATGGCGGATCCACGATATGGCCGCCGCCGGAGGTGCCCTTGGCGTTAGCTGCGACTGCGTTTGTACCCGCCGCTCATGCGGGGCCGGACTGGTTTCGCAACAACGGGGCTCGGGCGCAAAGTGCTGACGCCAAGCGAGTAGCTCGGTATTACGCGCAAGAGCAGCGAGAGCGGGAGGAGCGGGAGAACCGCGGTTGTTCGAGGTAGCGGGGGGCTTTCATCGGCAGCCCCCCGCTTGCGCGCGTCAATGGCTAGTTGGCGCGCAAAAGGCCCCGGCCGAGTTTTACAGGTTCACTCGGTCGGGGCCGATGCATTGGTCAGAACACCGAGTGAATTTGCGATCCCCGGTGGTTGCGCTGTTTCTAATTTCCAAACAATGACCGACGTTTCGGTTTCTCTTCAACTGTTGGCTCCATCGGAACCTTACGAGTGAAATCGATCGTGTATCCTGTAATAAATAAGGCGCGCTGTTTGTCCACTTCCCATACCCACTCCGGTCCGTTGCTGCCAAACGGTCCTGCTTCCAAGGACATGTTGCACTCCGCGTAATCTCCCTGTCTGATCTGCTTCCAAAGTTCACCATACATTTTTGGTTCAATGCAGAACCAGCCGCCAATGAAAGCGTCTTGCGCTTCAAATTCTGCGTGTGCCCCTTGTCGCGGATAGTGGATCAATAAACCGAACCCGCGCTCCAAAGGCTTTTTGGTTATTTCGGCGGGATTGCTATCCAGGATGAGCACATTAAAGTTCAGACCATAGAGCGAGCCACCTGTACTCAGGATCAGATCTTGCTCGGGTTCGAGCTTCGCATTGACTATGAGCCGCTGCCCTTTAATGGCAATGTTCCCATAATTGGCGATCGTCTGTATCCAACTATGTGGCTTAAGCCGGAGATAACAATCATTTGGCATATCCGTGCTCCTCGCCTAGAGCGCCATTGGCTTCCGTTTAACAACTTGCGTCCGTTACGTTGTCATTGGACAGGAGGATGGGCGCAATAGCATCGTTCGGCGATGTCCGCTTCGTGTTGGCTTCCCGGCTGGCGCGTCACCGCGCTTGTCAAAGATGCACAATATGCTTTTTGCAGCGGCGGTCGCTTCATGTGTCCAGCATGTCCCACTCATCGCCGAGCACCCACCGCAGCGCTGAGAGCTTTCCGTTTATCATGCCCCACTCGAAGTCATTCCACGGCCCGAGTTGATCCTTCCCGTATTGCTCCTCTTTCTCCCGCGCATTGCGCTCAGCGCCTTCCCATACGCCTCTATGGATGCGAAGCCCGTAGGGGTCTTTACCGCGCACCTCATGGTTCTCAATGAGCCGCGCTTCGCCGCTTTGAAGCTTTTCATTCCAGACCTGATGACGGTTGTACCATACCAGGTCGACTAGCTTGCTTATTGTGTCATTGATTTCCACGAACCTACGCGGAGGAAAGTACCATGATTGCTCGATCATGATGTCCTGGAATTCGTTGGGACGAAATTTATTTAGCGCGTCACCGAGCTTGGTAAAATAATGCGACTTGCTGGAGAAAAATGTGGCAATATCCGGATGCGGCAAGCGATCGTCACCTCCAACCTGGCTAAAGTCTTTAGTGTTGTGCGTGACAAAGACAAAATGTCCGCCACGTTCGCGCTGTAATTGCCCGAAGATTTCGATTAATAGCGCATCGTTCATACTGTTGCGTTGCCGATGAAAAGGCGCTTGGTTCTTGATTGCACGGTCGGCAGCCCGCAGCTTGGCGTCAGCGTCAGTTTTGACGATGGTGGCGTTGTTGAGAAGCACCTCAATGCGCTTGATGCTCTCTTCGGCGGCATCCCGGTAATTTACCGAATTTTGGTCGATTTCATTGATCTGCTGGATCACTGCGTCCCGTTCTTTAGCATCGCCAAACTTCGCCAGTAGCTCCTTGGCCCGTCGCAGCGTACTCCCGATGCTCCGGCCGGTGTCCTCGATGACCCTTTCCTTGTTCCTTTGGAATTCTTCAACGACAAGCTTGGGCGTTACTAGTGACACTTGACCGATGTGCACTAGCTCTTCGAGCGCGGCCAGAAGGGGTTGCTGGCTGTAATCTTTTGCGAGCTCCAGCCAGACGCAGGTATCTATGACGAGGAAGATTGACGGCCGTTGTCGCGGGCGTGCACGTTTAACCATCTAGCTCTCGCGTACTTCTAGCTCGCCTCCGCACGTGAACGGCATCTGGTGCGGAATGGCCAGCTCGGCATTATTCGCGATTTAGGTGGCTATGTCTCTTGGTAATGTGCGTTTCGGCCGATTGCTGCCGCGCTAACTATCGAATTACTGTTTGCACGGCACCGCTGCCACCGCCCCATGACCAGGGATGAAAGAGGTCGCCAATTGAGGCGGCCTATTTGTTTCGGACACTTGGGGTGAAGGCTTCTGCGCCGACTGCGAGGTAAATCGCGAGCGTAAGCCCTACGGCCAGGATGGTCAGTAACATGATCAGCCCTCCCTATGTCGTCGGACGGGCAACGCAGGCCTTAATATTTTGTTCCTAGGAAGGGATTATGGAAAAGAAAGAGCCCCGCAGTCTGTGCGGGGCCCTGGGCGGCCCATGAGGGTGAGGGGGCTGGGGGGCACAGAGGGCCGTCCGGCCAATCAACGCGCCTGCCACATTTTGGTTTCGCACATTTTTAAAAGGGACCACCCTTCGTTCTCAAAAGCGACCACCCGACATGAAAAGCGGCCAGTACCTAAAAGGGGCCGCCAACTGGGGCGGCCTCATACCAACATCCCCGACCCTGCAGAGCGACGCCGATAACGACGCCAAGGACCACAATCATGATTATGATGGATGCCAAAACCACGGCTATTTGCGGGCGTTATGGCTTATTAATCTGCCGGTCTTGGGATTGACCAAGTGAATGCGCCCGCACGCTGCACAGGTCACGGCCTCGTAGTTGTTGTCGCCGAATATGGCCGGGTCGTCGGCAATCCAGCCTTGCACATGTTTACCCGTTTGCGGGCAGCGGTAGAGGAAACTCGGCATAGCCGTGTCATAGCCGCCGAGCCATTTATGACAATTAGGGAAATCTACCTAGCCACTTGTTATTAGTTGTCCTTATGGAACGTTTCGCGTTTGGGTCATGGTTCCAGGGACCATGGAAAGGAGCCAGTACCCCTTCTCGTAGGTACTGGCCGGTTTCTTGAAAATGGGCTGGCCGGTTTTGAGGCTATCTTAATTTGCCTCTCTAGCTATGATTGCATCAGAGGGATGCGGGTCCGGGTCATGCGTTCTGCAGTATTATTCGTCGTGATCGGGATACTATTGGCTGCTTGTGCAAGCAGACAAGAAAAACTCAAACAGCAAATGGATACTTGGTTAGGACATCCGATTGCAGACTACGCACTTCGTTTCGGGCCACCGCAGGGTTCGTTCGACATGGGCAATGGTCGGCGCGCTTTTCAGTGGCAGGTTACAGGTCAAACTCCAGGCGTTGCCGTTCCAATCAATGGAATGCTGATTTATCGCGCTCCTCAACAAACGTCCTGCATGGTCTCCTTTGTTGCCTCGACAGCCGCTTCGTCACCGACGATCTCGGATTGGATAATTCAACAGTGGTCCTATCAAGGTGCCTGTTAAGGGCGCCTTCAGTTGCGGCCTCTTTCATTCGAATAGGTCGCCCATTGCTGTGCGCGGCCGGTAGAACAGCATGCCGACCTCTTTCTCTCAGTCAATCACGCCGCAATCGTTTTACCGTCACTGAACTCACGGCGTTCGCCGGCATGAATGCCAAGCGCGAAGCGCACCGTTCGATCCAGACGGGTATGCCCGGATGCTTTTATCGAGAGGAGTTATATGCCCTTCGGTCGATCCAAGGGGGCGGGCTTTTTTCGTGCCCGGCCGCTTTGAGCCGAGACCCGCTCGAAGGCAGGCCGCGCCCGGCCGCTCCGGTGCTCGACAATCGCAATGGATCGGCTAGCCGGTACGGCACTAGCCGCGCGAGACGAAAAGTCTGTCCTTGCGCAGTAGGCTGCGGCTACGGACTTTTCGCGTTTTCAGACAGCGCTCGTCACCATGTCGCGCTTCGGTAGCCGGGGTTAGGCGCGGTTACTCACTTTGAGCTTTTCGTCTAAAAGGTCCATCGGCCGCACGCCCAATGCAGCAGCGATCGACTGTAACCGGTCGAGCGTCAGGTTTGAACCTCCGCCTTCAATCTCGCTTATGTGCGCTTGGCGAAGGTCCGTCTTTTCGCCCAGCTGCTCCTGGGTCAAGCCCCTGGCCCGACGTAGCCGCCGGACGTTATTCGCCAGCACTTGCCGTGCAGCCTGCGGGTCGCTCCAGTCCATGCATCCGGCGTGATGCAGACTGGCCGCTGAGGTCTATACGTTATACCGTATAACGCGCATCGGGGGCTCCGGAGAGCGGCATCTAAGGTGAAAGTCTAACTCGCATGACAAAACTTCATACTCTGCTCGCCGTAGTCCTCACCACTCTGACCACAAGCGCGCTAGGTCAAACGCCCTCGACGGAGCGGGGCTGGATCGGCGTTCAATTACAAAAGGTCACCGCCGACCTCGCTGACGCCCTGGGTATGAAGCCACCCCCACGAGGGGCGCTGGTGACCGAGGTTACCCAGGGCGGACCTGCTCAGATGGCCACTATTCTTCCTGGCGATGTCATTGTGAGGTTTGATGGTCAGGAGATCACCGACTTTCGCGGACTGCCGCCGATCGTTGCTGCTACGCCGGTTGGCAAAGCCGTGGATGTAGTGATCGTTCGCGGCGGCAAAGAGGCGCATCATAGCCTAACCGTTACTCGGCTGGCCGAGGCCGTCCCGCCGACATCTTCTTCGTGCTCGGCGCCACTCAGCGCGGTGGCGCTGCCAAGCAATCAGAAGATGCTTGAGCAACTAGGCGATCAGGCCATAGAGGCAGCCCGCCGAGGCGGATTTTATGGTCTCCCAATTGTGCCACTCGGGCGCTTGTCCGGTAGCGAAGCAATTATTGTAGTGTTTCTCGACAGACTGTCGTCGAGCGTGACGGAGTTAATGCCTCATTCGTCCTGGGGACCATCGCGGGGCGTCGAGGAGGTCCAATTAGGACAGTCGCTCGCAGCGCTCCGTAGTAAGTTTGTTGGAGCTCTTCCTGTGCAAGCGCTTCCCTTGGCCCCATCGGCGGGCTCCCCGGAGATCCTAAGCGCAGTCACCGGCGAAGTCTTTGCATGCTTTCCCTATCTGGCCCGACCGTTTCAGCTAGCCGGAGACAACATCGATCAGGCTAAGCAAGCCCTGCAAGCCGCCGAGGAGCGGCAAGTACGGCGGGCCGACCAGCAGGCGCAAGAGCAGCGAGAGCAAAGCGAAGAGGCCGCCCGCCAAGCGCGCGAACCGCAAAACATCCTGCGGCTAGCTTACGCCCGCTATATTCACATCAAGGAGTGCTTCGAGGCGCGTGAGGACTATCTCTCCGTCTACATTTCGGATGAGGAAATGAAACGGGCCAAGGAAGCTGTCACTACCATCGAGAGCAAACTCAAGGCGGCTCTGCCCCCGGGCATCACGACTGATCAATTATGGGCGCAGGCTGCTGACGCCAGGGAGGCACAGATGCCCGTCGTGGCCTCTTTCTGCCAAGGTAATCTTCGCTTTTTGGAACAGACCTACCGGCAAATCGCACCGGAAGAAACCCGACCTAAAAAGGATTTTCCGTAGGCGGCTGCTAGATCGGCGGAAACGGCACGACAAGTTACTTCCGCCGCACGGCAACGTCTGAAATAGCCAAGCAGCTCCGCAATATCTACCGTTACAGTCTCGCGTCTCGCGCTGAGATTAACCCTATGGTCGCGATGGTCGCGGCCTCATAGACGAGGGGAAATCTCACGTGAGTGCAAGGAAGGAAATTTCCGACGAAATCCGCCAATATCTTGGGCGGCTAATCGAAGAGGATCTGGACCGCAACCGCGATCACCTAAAATGGCTCGAAGAAAATCCTGAGGAGGCCGACCGTGATTTGCAACGTGCCGAGAGCGAGCGGGCGATCGAACTAGCCGGCAAGGCGCAGGCGTCCTTTCCGCTCCCAGTCCAGCCCGATGACGCGAGCGGCGCGGCTTTGGAATAGGAGCTACCCGAGATTTGCGGATCAGCGCCCGTCCCGGCCTATCCGGGACGGGCGTTTTCGTTCCCGGCTTTGGGTCGAGACCCGCTCGCAGGCAGGCCGCTCCCGGCCGCTCCGGTGCTCGACAATCGCAATGGATCGGCTAGCCGGTACGGCACTAGCCCGACGACCCGAAAGTCTGTCCTTGCGCTGTAGGCTGCGAAGGCGGGCCTCTTCGCGTTTTCACACACGGTGGCGCGGTCGTGCCGCGCTTTTGTCGGCTATTTTGCAGCATTCCGGCTGGGGGTTTGGCTGAGGGTTTTGGCGAACGCGAAAATGGAAGCGTTGCGGATCAATAGGTTAGGCGGCGATTTGCGGTCATCATGTCCGCCGGCACTATGACCGGCGTGCGAGGTGCTCGCTGAAACCGGGGTTGGCGCCGGCGGGAGACCCCCGCCACTAAGGCGCCAGCGCCGCGAAACCTGGTCCGAGACCGCACCTTGGGATGCGTGAGTCCCAAGGGCAGAACCGCCGTGGAACGCCGACAGGCGAGCGCGCCCTGCAGGGTGCGCGCTTGCCGCAAGGCAAGCAGGTAGACCCGCGTCTGTCGGCGTTCTGCTTCCTTTTTCTTTTCCGTCCGTTCGTTCGTCCGTGCGCCGTACCCGATCTTGAGCGCCTCGGTCTCTCCACGGCCGAATTGCTCTGACGAAGGTCGGTTGTGGCGTCGTTCTTTGGAATGGCTTGCTCATAGCTCGGACGCGAACAAAAACCCGCGCCGCGAGAACGAGATTGCTTTGCCTTTGCGTGCCCCTGGCCGGGGTATGCTACGGTTCCGTCGCCACCCAAGGAGCCCGTCGTGTCCATTCCGAAACCGAATTACCATCCGCCGTTCAACGTTACCCGCGCCAGCCACGCTGTGCTGCACGTCAAGGATTTGGCCAAGAGCCGCGCCTTCTACGTCGATCTGATCGGCTTCATCGTCAGCGACGAGGATAACGACACGATCTATCTGCGAGGCGTCGCCGAGGGGTGCCATCATTCGCTGGTGCTCAAACGCGCCGCGGTCTCGGAGGCCGAGCGCGTCGGGATGCGCTGCTTTACCGAGGAGGATCTGGAGAAGGCCAAGCATTATTTCGAGAAGGCAGGTCTGCCGGCGCGATGGGTGGAGCGGCCGTATCAGGGCCGGACGCTGCATGTGAGCGACCAGCTCGGTGTGCCGCTTGAATTCTGCGCGACGATGACGACCAAGCCGCGGCTCGTGGTCCAGTTCGATAAGCACCACGGCGCGGTGCCGCAGCGCATCGACCATTTCCAGCTATTGGTCCCGGATGTGCAGCGGCAGCTCGAATTCTACATGGGGCTCGGCTTTCGCCTGTCCGAATATATCGCCGCTGACGGCACCGACGATCCGCTGTTCGTATTTTTGCAGAGGAAGGGGAATCCCCACGATATCGTGTTCGCGCCGGGCGCGGGGCCGCGGCTTCATCATGCCGCCTTCAGCATTCCGGAATCATACCTGTTCTTCTATGTGTGCGATCTTGCCTTCAACATGGGCTTTGCCGAGAACATCGAATTCGGTCCCGGCCGGCACGGGCCCGGTCACGCCTTGTTCGTCTATATGCGCGATCCTGACGGCCATCGCATCGAGCTGTTCAACACGCACTACCAATGCATCGACATCGAGGACGAGCCGGTGCGCTGGGACGCTTCGTTCGCCGCGGCGCGGCGCTGGCAGTTGCCGGCGCGCGCCCAGTGGTACACGCAGGCGAGCCGTTTTGCCGGCGTCGAGCCGCGCGAGCCGGCGCACAAGGGTAACCCGATGACGCTCGAGCGCTACGTTGGCGCGGCGTGAAGAAAGGCGGGGGGAATGCCGAGGCATGTCATCAGGGGCGGCGTCGCCGCCATGGCGGCGCTCGCCGCGGTGCTGTTCCTGACAGGCGCCAAGCCGAGCGTGTTCAATCCGAATGCGCTGTGGAACATCGTGAACGGGGAGTGCGTGCCGAACCAGGAGCAGCACGGCGACCCCAAGCCCTGCGCCGAGGTCAATCTGAAAGACGGTGTCGATCACGGTTACGCGGTGCTGAAAGATCTCAACGGCCCGACGCAGTATCTGCTCATTCCAACGGCCCGTATCGTGGGCATCGAAAGCCCCGAACTGCAGGCGCCCGGTGCGACCAACTATTTCGCCGCGGCGTGGGATGAGCGGCGCTTCGTCGAAAAGGCGCTCGGTCACGAGCTGCCGCGCGACAACGTCGGGCTTGCGGTCAATTCGGTGCTGTCGCGCTCGCAGAGCCAGCTTCACATCCATATCGACTGCATGCGTCCCGATGTACGCAGCACGCTGGCGCGGCTGCGCTCGTCGATCGGCGACACATGGGCGGCGCTGGGCGAGCCGGTCGGCGGCCATCCGTATTGGGCCATGCGGGTCATGGGATCGACGCTCGACGGGTATAACCCGTTCAAGCTGTTGGCGGACGGCATACCGAGGGCGCGTGAACACATGAAAATGCGCACGCTGGTCGTGGTTGGCATGCAGTTCGACGGCGGCGCCCCGGGTTTCGTCCTGCTCACTGACCGGATCAATCCGCTGCTGCTCGACATCGCTGCCGGTGCGCGGCTCGAGGATCACACCTGCGGGGCGGGACACTGAGGAATTCATACCCGCCGGTGCAGCCGATGCTCGATCCACAGCAACAGGCCGTTGGCGATCGCCGCGAAGGCAAACAGCACGATCGCCACCATCATCATCTCTTCGCCCTGCAGCAATTGCACGGCGTTCATGATCATCGAACCGAGGCCTTCCTTCGAAGCGAACATTTCGCCGAGCAGCACGCCAAGGAGCGTCACCGTGAAGCCAATGCGCAAGCCGGTGAATATTTCGGGCAAGGCGGCGGGCAGCAGCACGTGCGCGATCGTCTGCCACGGCGAAAGCTGCATGGTGCGCGCCGAACGCAGATAGACTTGAGGGATCGTGCGGATCGCCCCCATGGTGAGGAGCGCGACCGGAAGGATGCCATGGAGCGCGCCGAATGCGACCTTGCCGGAAATGCCCAGTCCGAACATGAGCAAGACGACCGGATAGAGCGTGATTTTGGGCAGCGAGTAGAGCGAAACCAGGATCGGCTCGCCGACCGCGCCGGACAGCCGATGCGCGCCCATCCACACGCCGATGGCGAGCCCGATACCGTAAGACAGGATAAGCGCGTAGCCGAGTTCGAGCGCCGTCGTTGTCAGATTGGCAAGAAAGCGCGGTGTGGTCAGGTTGTGCAGGAGATAGACAAGGGTTGGCAGCGGCGCCGGCAGCGCGGTCTCGCCGGCGATCTTGTGCAACAGCTCCCAGCTCACCAAGAGCGCGAACAGAATGACCAGCGTATCGGCGGCACGGCGTGTCGCGGTCATGCGCGGCCTCCGCTGCGCCGTTGGGCCAAGCGCATGTCGAATCCGTGCAGCACGGCGTTGACCAAGGTGGCAACGATGAGGATGAACAGGATCAGCGCGTACATGCGGCGATTGTCGAAATCCGCATACGCCTCGGAGATGTCGCGGCCGAGACCCGCCGGCGCAAGAATGAATTCGGCCGCGATGACGGCGATGAAGCCGTACGACACCGAGAGCTTGACGCCGGTGAACAGATATGGCGCGGCGGCCGGAAGTTGCAATTGCAGCGCGGTGGCGATGCGGCCGAGGCGGTGTACGCGCGCGACCTTGGCCAATACCCGCGGCACGCGGTCGAGGCCGTTGAGCGTGGCGATGATCATGGCGACGACCGCGGTGGCGACGCCAATCAGCACGATAGGCATGATCGACAGGCCGAAGATTGCGATCAGCACCGGATAGAAGATGAAGACCGGCACGGCGTAATAGGTGGCGAAGAACGGATCGAGCGCCTCGCGCACGCGCGGCAGCGCATGGATGACGCAACCGATGGCAAAGCCCGCCGCAATGGAAATCGCGATGACCAGCGCGATCATGCCGAGCGTGCGTTCGATCTCGGCGTTGAGCGTGCCGGAGGCGAGCAGCGTCCACAGCGCGCTCGCCATCTCGGACGGCGGAATGATGACGTTGTGGTTGATGAGGCCGAGGCGGCAGGCGAGTTCGAGTGCGCCGACCGCCACGATGACGACGACGAGGCGGATGAGCCCGATGCGGGTCATTGCATGCAGATCTTCATTGCGCGGCCAGCGCGCTCGCGCCGGAATGGCCGAGCGCCTTGAGCGACTCGCCGCGCAGGCGCTCCCACAGCCGGCCGGTGATTTCGCCAAATGCGGCATTACCCACGATGGTCGAATCGCGCTCACGCGGCCAGTTGGTTTCGATGATCTCGATGAAGCATCCTGGCCGCGCCGACATGGCGCCGACGCGGTCGGACAGCATGGCAGCTTCGTCAAGCGCATGCGTGATCAACAGCACCGTCGCGCCAGTGCGGCGCCAAAGCCGCAACACCTCGTCGCCCATGAGGAGGCGCGTCTGGGCATCGAGCGCACCGAACGGTTCGTCGAGCAGAATGAGGCGCGGCTGCAGCACCAGGGTGCGTGCGATGCACACGCGCTGGCGCATGCCGCCCGACAGTTGCGACGGATAGGCCTTGGCAAAGTCCTTCAGGCCCATGAAGGCGAGCGCATCGTCGACGCGGCGGCGGATCTCCGGTGCGGCGACGCCGCTCCTGCGCAACCCGAAGGCGGCGTTATCCCACACCGTCAGCCAGGGAAAGCTCGCGTCCTCCTGGAACACGACGCCGATGCCGTCGGCGACTTCGCCGTGGATCGGCTTGCCCTCGAACGTCACCGTGCCCGAGCTTGGTGTCTGCAAACCGGCGAGGACTTCGAGAAAAGTCGACTTGCCGCAGCCGGACGGCCCGACCACGGCAAAGAACTCACCCTTGCGCAGGTCGAGATCGATCGGGCCGAGTGCATGCACCGGCGGATGGCCGCCGGCGCCCGCATAGACCCGCGTGACCTTGTCGACACGCGCATGAACCTCGCCTGGCATCGATGATGCGCTCACTTCTGCAGATCGGCCGGCAGGAACGAAGGATCGATCATCTTTTTCAGATCGACGTCCTTATCGAGCATGCCGACGAGGCGCATGACATGCGCCGTGGTTTGCAGAAGTGGCATCTCGATCCGCCCCTCGCTGTAGAATTTTGCTGCAACGAGCTGGTGCATCATGGTGCTGACGTCCTTGGCCGGCAGCGGCGCGTAGACTTTCTCCAGAACCTTGCTGGCGTCGTCGGTATGCTGGTCGATGAATTGCACCGCTTCACGCCGCGCGGCGAGGATAGCGCGCAGTTTGTCGGGATGATTCTTGATCAGATCGGTACTGGCGATGCCGGCCGCGGGCGGCAGCAACGGCAGTTCGGTCGGGCCCATGATGACGTGGTATTTGCTCTCCCCGCCGCGCATCAGGAACAGAATGCCCGGAATACTGGTGGCGTCGACCACGTGATTTTCGAGTGCGGTCAAAGCGCCGGACAGATTGCCGAGCGCGACGCGCTGAACGTCGGCCGGATTAAGTCCGACCTGTTCGGCCGCGGCCACGATGGTCATCTCGCCGAGCGATTTCGGATTGCTGATGGCGAATTTCTTACCTTTGAGGTCCTTGACCGATTTGATCGGCGAGCCCGGCATGACGATGATGACGTTGTCGGCGAGCGAGCGGGTGCCGATATCGACGATCTTGAGGTCCTGGCCCTGGTTGATGGCGGCGATCGCGGCCGCCGGCGAGGTTTCGCCGAAGCCGAGCGAGCTTGCGATCACCGCGCGCACCGAGGAGCCGCCTCCTTCGCCGGAAATGACGCCGGTAACGTCGACGCCGGCCTTTTTGAAAAAGCCCTTTTCGATGGCGACGCCGTACGGTGCGCCCGACGGATCGTTCTTATATTGGGTCACGAGAACATCTTCGGCCGCGGCGGGCGCCGATGCGGCAATGCACAACGCAGTGACGCAGACGGCGAGCGCCGTAAATGAGTATTTCGGCTGCAACATATTCATCTCCTTGGCGTTATACGGAAGCCCGATTGTTGACCTGCCGCCGGTCCCGGCATCTGAGCGCCGCGAAACGGCATTATCGCCCGCCTTGCCGCGAATGGGAATGCGGCGTGTTTTGCCAGATGTTTACTTTGCCCACCCTATACTGGCCCACCGTCCGTTACCGCGCCCGCCCACGACATCCGGCCTGCCTGCGGAGGATCGAAAGCCATGACCGTCGTGACTGAAGCTGTTCGGGCGCCTTTGCCGATGCCTCCGTCCGCAGCGCCCGTCGTGCGCGAACCGGCCTGGTTCGCGTCGTATCCCGCGGGCGTGCCGCGGGCGATCGATCCCGGCGCCTATCCATCGCTGCACGCCATGCTGCTCGAAGCCTGTCGCGAGTTTGCCGAGCGGCCTGCCTTCGAATGTCTGCGCGCGCGCATCAGTTACGCAGAGTGGGAGCAGGCCAGCCGGGGCTTCGCGGCGTTCCTCGTCGAACAGGCGGGCTGCCGGCCGGGCGACCGTGTCGCCATCATGCTGCCGAATCTGCTCGCCTATCCGGTCGCGTTCCTCGGCGCATTGCGCGCCGGCATGATCGCCGTCAATGTCAATCCGCTCTACACGCCGCGTGAGCTGAAAGAGCAGTTGGCTGACTCCGGCGCCAGCGTCATCGTGATTCTGGAGAACTTCGCCCATAAGCTGGAAACCATTATCGCCGACACGCAAATACAGCACGTCGTCGTGGCGCGGCTTGGCGATTTTGCGGCGCTGTTCAAGCGCTGGGCCTACAATCTGGCGAATGCCTACATCAAGCACGCCGTCCCGACGTGGCATTTCGCAAAGTTCACGATGCTGCAGGATGCCTGCAACCACGTGCCGAGCATGCACTACGCGGATGCCGAGCCGGGACCTGACGCGGTGGCGCTGCTGCAGTATACCGGCGGCACGACCGGTGTCTCCAAGGGCGCGATGCTGTCGCATCGCAACCTGATCGCCAACACGCTGCAATGCTCGGCCTGGATCGGTTCGGGCGTCGATTCTCAGGGCGAGCGTGCGCTTACGCCGCTGCCACTTTATCATATATTCTCTTTGACGGCGAACCTCTTGGTCTTCGCGCATTTTGGCGGCATGAATGTGCTCATTCCCGATCCGCGCGACTTGCACCGGCTCATCCGCACGATGCGCGACGGCCGCATCACCGCAACGTCGGGCGTCAACACACTGTTCAACGCGCTCGTCAACCGGGCCGAATTTGCCGCGCTCGATTTCAGCAGTTTGCGCGTGACCATCGGCGGCGGTGCCGCGGTGCAGACCGAAGTGTCCCGCCGCTGGCGCGAAATCACCGGCAAGGACCTGGTCGAAGGCTACGGCCTGACCGAGGCGTCGCCCGTGGTATGCATCAATCCGATCGACGATCCGAAGCTCGGCACGGTCGGCCTGCCGGTGCCCTCGACGGAAGTAACAGTCCGCGATGAGATGGGTGCAATCCTCGGTCCGGGTGAGGACGGCGAAGTCTGGGTGCGCGGCCCGCAGGTCATGCAAGGCTATTGGCGGCGGCCCGAGGAAACCAGGCGCGTGCTGACCACCGACGGTTGGCTGCGCACCGGCGATATCGGCGCCTTCGATGCGCAGGGCTTCCTGCGATTGCTCGACCGCAAGAAGGACTTGGTCATCGTGTCCGGCTTCAAGGTCTTTCCCAATGAGGTCGAGGACATCGCCATGCAGCACCCCGGCGTGCTCGAAGCCGCGGCGATCGGCGTGCCGGATGCACGCACCGGTGAGGCGGTGAAGCTCTTCGTCATCAAGCGCGATGAGGCACTCACCGCCGCGGATCTGACGAGTTTCCTGCAGGCGCGGCTCGTCAACTACAAGCGGCCGCACATGATCGAATTCCGCGACAGCCTGCCGAAGAGCAATATCGGCAAGATCCTGCGCAAGGAATTGCATTGAGGCCATGCGCCCGGCACCTGCGCGGCTGGGCTTCCTGCGTTTCGGGCGGCATGCTAACCGTAATTCCGCGATCATAATGCGGAAGGACGGCAGGAAATGCCCAAGCTACAGCTTTCGTTCGCGTCCGGTCTCTACGACCGGATGCAAGCGCTCTATACGGGCGAGGTGAAGCCCGACGGTATCGATCTCAACTTCATCCCGATCGATCAGCCGCGGCCGATATTCGACCGTATGTCCGGCGGGCAGGAATTCGATGTCGCCGAATATTCGCTGTCCGAATTCACGCAGCGCTTCACCCGCAACGAGTGCCCGTTCGTCGCCATCCCGGTGTTCCCGTCGATCGCGTTCCGCATGGGCTACATCGCCATCAACAAGAAGTCCGGGATCAAGACGCCCAAGGATCTTGAAGGCAAGCGCATCGGCGTACCGCTCTACACGATGACCGCCGCGATTTTCATCAACGGTATTTTGCATCACGAGTTCGGCGTCGACCTGACCAAGGTCAAATGGGTGCAGAGCGCGATGAATGAGACGGGTTCGCACGGCCATCCGACCGTGCTGCCGTTGCTCAAGAAAATGTCGATCGAGAACAACACCTCGAAAAAGACACTGGGCCAGATGTTGGCCGACGGCGAACTCGACGCCACGCTGGGCACCAGCCTGCCGGAGGAAATCCGCACCAATCCTGATGTTGTGCGGTTGTTTCCGAACTACGTCGAGGTCGACAAGGATCTGTGGACGCGCAAGGGCATCTATCCGATCATGCACACCGTCGCCATCAAGAAGAGCGTCTACGAGCGCTATCCGTTCGTGGCGACGAGCCTCTACGATGCCTTCGTGAGATCGAAGAAGATCGCCCTGCAAAAGATGTTCAACTTGCGGGCCGTGCGCTACATGACGCCGTTCCTGATGCGGGAGATCGACGACATCTGGGAGGTGTTCAAGGGCGATCCATGGCCCTATGGCGTCGGGCCGATGCGCCGGACCATCGAGGCGCTTATCCTCTATCAGCAGACGCTCGGCCTGACCGACCGGGGCGTGAAGGCCGACGACCTGTTCGTGCCGACCTTCGGCTGATTACCTAATCTTTTCGAACCAAGCGGGAAGAAACCACCATGAGCCAAGTCGAAGACATTCTGCGCGACCTCGTTGTCGCTAACCGCATCCTGTCCAATGAAGACGTGGTTGACGCCTACGGCCATATCAGCGTGCGTCATCCCGACAATCCCAAGCGCTTCTTCATGTCGCGTTCGCGCGCGCCGGAACTGGTCGAGCGCCACGACCTGATCGAGTTCGACCAGGAGGGCGAACCGATCAGCGACAAGCGCCCGGCATATCTCGAACGCTTCATTCACGCGGCGATTTTCGAGTCGCGCCCCGACGTGGTCGCGGTGGTGCACGCGCATGCCGAGGACACGCTGCCGTTCGGATTGATCAACAAGCCGCTCGAGCCGGTCATCCATTCCGGCAGCTTCATCGGCGGCAAGGTGCCGGTCTGGGACATTCGCAAGAAATTCGGCGACACCGACCTTTTGGTGCGCAACATGGCGCAAGGCCGCGACCTGGCGAAATGCATGGGCAAGGGCGATGTTGCGCTGATGCGCGGCCACGGCTTCGCCTCGGCGGGACGCTCGATCATCGACGTGGTGCGGCTGTCGGTTTATCTGCCGCGCAATGCGCGCGTGCAGATGAATGCGATGCGCATGGGCGGCAAGCCGAAGACGCTGTCCAAGGGCGAGATCGCCTCGCGCGGCAAGGGTGACAGTTACAAGCCGACGTCGCCGACAACCTGGCGCGCCTGGGAGTACTGGGCGACAAAGTGCGGGTGCGGCGACATGATCGGCAAAATGCCGAAGCACGATCACTGAGCGCCAAAGCGCGGAACAAATGAAAATGGCCGGGCGCGAGCCCGGCCATTTGATTCAGTGGGTGCTGAGCGGAGGATTGCTACTGGAGCAGTTCCGTCACCTTGCCGTGCGTATCGCGGCCCTGTGCGTAGTACTGGCCGATATTGCGCATCAGTGCTGCGTCGGACACCGAGTAGATGATGGCGTCCTCCTTGCCGGTGTTGATGTGGCGGCGCCACACGAAGTTCGGCACCACAAACAGATCGTTATGGCTCCAGTCGAAGCGCTTGCCGCCGACTTCGGTCGCGCCGGTGCCTTCGATGCACACATAATAGGTGCCCGCGGTCTCGCGCTTCCATTCGGTCTCCTCGCCCGGCCGCAGCAACTGGGCCGAATAGTTCAGCGTCTTGAACACCGGCTCGCCGGTGACGGGATTGACGAAATCAACCTTGATGCCTTCGCGCGGGTCGCCTTTTTCCTTGCGCAGGCTGTGCAGCATGTCCTTGACGTCCTCGCCGCGGAAATGAAACAGCGGGGCGGGATCGTGGCCGACGCCGCGCTGATGGCTGACGAAGGCGGGCTTGAGGCCGCCATGGCCGTAGAGGTGACGCGAGTAGCCTTCGGTGACCGTGACGGCCTGCACGTTGGTATTGCCTTGCGCGCCCGGCATGTTGTGGTCGACCCAGGCGGCGTCGAGGAACTCCATCAGCGGCCAGTCGAGCGTGTCGATCCAGACGCAGGGCTCTTCGGAATCGTTGCCGTGATCGTGCCAGGTGCCGTTGGGGGTCAGGATCAGATCGCCGCGGTTGGCGGTGACGCGCTCGCCCTCGACGACGGTATAGCCGCCTGTTTTGGACAGGATGGTGCGGCTCGCATTCGGCGAATGCAGATGCACCGGCGCCACATCGCCCGGATTATAGATCGAAATGGCGCAGCGGATGGTGTTGGTGACCTGGAGACGGCCGTTCAGTCCGGGATTAAGGAGAAGGATGCTCTGGCGGTCGGCAAACTCGATGGGCGACACATCAGCCTTCCGGGCGATTTCCGAAATCTGCTTGAGGTAGCCGCTGTATTCGTTCCACTTCCACATGTACGGTTGGGTCTTCAACTGGGCGACTGCGACGCGGCCGCTCGCAAGCTGGCCGGAACCTTCGCCGCTCGTTTCGCTGAACCACGGCCGCTGCGCCGGTGCGTTGGCCTGGGTGCGGATCCAGACGTTGTGTTGCCCGGCCTCGGTGTTGATGGCCTCCATCATTTCGCGCGCCTTGTTCGACAGTCCGCCCGGCGCGGGGGCCTTCATTGTCACCGTGGCCATGATGATTTCTCCTGCAAAAGATGGGGCGATAGCGTCCCTAAATCCGATGGCGGCCAGGGCTTTTGGCCGATAAACGGCGATTTCCCGGCCTTTGCCAGACGTATAGTGTCTCGCACGGCCGTTTGCAAAGCCGTCAGGGCGGCATGCGGCGATGCGTGCCCCGGCGAAAAATCATAACGTTGAAGGCGCGGATTTGACTTTAATCAATGACCGCGCGCGGAGGGCGCTAGCCGGCGGCCAAGAAGTCGGCAACTGCGCGGTTGAATTCGGCCGGCCGGTCCATGTTGGAAATATGGCCGGCGCCGGGCAGTTCGACGTAGCGCGAGCCGGGAAGCTTTTCGTGAAGCTTGCGCATCGCGGGGGCGGGCGCGTCCTTCTCGCCAACCAGGAACAGCACCGGGTGCTTCACGCTTGTGACCGCCGAAGCGTAATCGTGGTCGGCCAAAGCCGCGGCGCAGCCGATGAAGCCATTGACCGGCGTTGCGCGAAACATGCCGCGTATCTTGTCGAGATACGGGGGGTTCCTGGCGTAGGTTTCGGGCGGAAACCAGCGCGATACCGTCGGCTCGACGAGGGCTTCGATGCCCTTGTTTTGCGCAATGGCTATACGTTCTTCCCACTGCTGCGCGCTTTGCGGCGTCGACTGGCAGGGCGAGTCGCAGACAATGATGCGGTTGAAGCGCTCGGGATGGCGCTCGGCGAGGCCGAGCGCGGTCGCGCCGCCCATGGAAAGCCCGGCGAAATGCGCCTTGTCGATATGCAAGGCATCAAGCAGGCCGAGGGCGTCCGCCAACAGCGTGTCGAACGCGTAGCGGCCGGCCGGCGCATCGGTGCCGCCATGGCCGCGCTGATCGTAGCGCAGCACGCGGTAAGAGCCCTTCAGGGCGGCTGCTTGCTCATCCCACATCGCGATCGAGGTGGCGAGCGAGTTGGAGAACACGATCCACGGCGCGCCTTCCGGCCCGTCGATCTGACAGTTGATGTTGATCCCGTTGGTGTTGATTTTCATGACGTCTCTCGACTGTTATTTCGGCAAAAAATCTTCCAGCAAAGCAAGCAGCGGTTCAGGTCCTTGCGTCGGCATGAAGTGACCGGCCTCGATCAGCTCGAATCGCGCGCCGCGAATCTTTTTTGCAAGCTCGGCCGTGCCGGCGTGCGGTCGCACAGTGTCTTGGCGGCCGGCCACCACCATCACAGGGCACCGGATCTGCGGCAGCATGTGCAGCATGTTGGTGCGCGCGAGCGCCCGGAAGCCATAGCCGAAACACACCGGGTCGTTGGCGAGATAGCGGCCGAGATAGGCCTCGTAGGCGGCACGCTCGCCGAGATGCGGCGGATAGGAGACGGCGAGCGTCGTCGGCAGCGAGGCGCGCATGCCCTCGCGGGCTGCGAAGGCCGCTCGCTCATCGAGTGCCGCTGCCCGGCTTGGATCGACACCGGGAGCAGGGTTGCACAGGACCAGTGCGGCGACCTGATCGGGATGCTTCTCCAGAAACCGCAGCGACTGCGTTGCTGCCGCCGCGACCGTGACAAAGCTATACGGCGGCGGCAGCTTTAATTGCGCGGCGAGCGCTTCGAAATCGGCCACCAGCATGTCGTTGGTGAATTCGACCCGCACCTTTTCCGACAGGCCCGCACCGCGCTGGTCGTAACGCAGCACGCGATAGCGTCCGGCAAGGCGCGGCGCGACCGCGTCCCACGAATTGAGCGTGCCGCCAAGCTCATGCAGCAGCACCACGGATGGTCCCTGCGCGCCGGCAAGATCGTACTGCAAACTCACGCCATTGGCGTCGATGAATGGCACAGGCGTCTCCTACCATTGCCAGCCGAACAGGTGGTCGAGCGAAACAATGCCGCCACCCTGGATCAGTACGTAGAACGTGGCGATGGTCCACATCAACGTATATTCGAGACCGAGCTGGTTCCAAAAATACTTGCCGACACGCCAGCGTTCGACATTGGCGACGAGAAGAAACAGGAGCACGGCCGCGGCGACCGGACGCGTAAACAGGCCGAGCGCGAGCAGGGGTCCGCCGACAAGCTGCGTCGCTGAAATCGCCGTCGCCCAAAACCGCCCCGGCCGATAGCCGCTGTGGTCGAGCTGGACGGCCAGATCCCTCAGGTTCAGGGCGCGCACGCCGGTATTTGGAAAAAAGCCGAACGTGTTGCGCAGGCCGTGCGGGATGAGCGCAAGCCCGACCCAGACGCGCAGCAGCGCGTACGCGTATGGCAAAACGGTCTGGTACAAATCGGTCAATTGCGGAATCAATGCGCCATCAGCACGGGCAGCCTGGCGTTGGCGAGGATGTGGCGCGTCGTGCCGCCAAAAATCATCTGCCGCAGGCGGCTTTGCGTGTAGGCGCCCTTGACGATCAGGTCGCAGCCGAGTTCGTCGGCCTTGCTCAGCAGCACTTCGCCGGCGCCTCCTTTGCGCGACTTGAGGGTAATCGGCTCGGCGCTCACCCCGTTGGCCTTGAGCGTGCGCGCCATCTGTTCGCCGCTCGGTCCCGCGACTGCGGCGCCTTCAACGGTCGCAATGGTGACGCGCGCCGCCTCGCGCAGGAACGGCATGGCGTCGGCCGTGGTGCGCGCCTGCTCGGTGCTGCAATTCCAGGCGATCAGTACATTCGTGGCCAGCGAGCGCGGCGCGGACGGAGGCGCGATCAGCACCGGACGGCCGCTTTCGAACAACGCGGATTCGAGCGTGATCATCAACGGGCTCTGCCATTCCGGGCCGGGCCGCGCCAGCACGATCATGTCAAACACGCGGCCGTAGCTGCCGACATAATCGTGGCCGCTCGGCGCTTCCTTCTGCCATGTCCAGGATAGGGTGGCCGCCGCATCACCGGAGCGTTGCGGCACGGCGTGCTGATCCATGAAGGAGCGGAACACTTCCTCGGCGTGCCGCGCCAGTTCGGCATCGTTCTCCTTCACCGCCACCATGGTCAGGCCGCTGTCGGGATCCATCGCCACCAGATCGGCAACGCCGGGCCGCAGCGGAAAGCCTTCGATGCAGGAGCCGAATTTCCGCGCCAATAGCAGTGCCGTCTCCAGCGCCGACTGCATCGACGCGTGAGGTTCGGTAGGAAGCAATACGCTCTTCATGCGCGCGCCCCATGTCCTCGGTTCGACCGCGCCACGCTATCCTGAGAACGTCCCTCTGGGCCGGTCCTTCTCTGGGCCTTGGCGGCGCAATACTGCCGCGCCTGAGGATTCGGGACAAGCGTCTTAAGTGCGGCTTACCGCGCGACTGCCTGCGCCACCGCCTTTACCAGCGTGACCGGATCGGTGAATGCGGGAACGCCCAGCGCGGCCAATTGTTCGATCGCTGCGGCAGGGCTCATTTTGCGGGTCGCGGCGTGGCCGGCGGCCAGCCCGACGAATAGCGGTTTCGGCAGTGGCGCGGTCTTGATCCAGGCGGTGAGCGCGTCGATGCGCTCGGCGAGCGAACGAGACGCGATGACAGTCTGGAACACGATCGCCTTGATGCCCGGACGGAGCGCCAATGCGCGGGCGATTTTCAACCGCTCGCTCATGGTCTCGTCCGGCGCCCCGCGTAGATTGTCCATGAAGGTCGCGGCAGAGAGCCCGTGATCCGCCAGAAGGTCCATCATCATCATGGCAAGGCCAGCGCCTGACGTGACCAGCACCACGTCGCCCGGCGTCTCGACCAGTTGAAAGCCGAGATCGCGGGCCGCGCGCTCCTGTGCCGTCAAGGCGCGTTCGGCGAGCGTGCGGCTCAACGCAAACTCGTTGGGGTCGTGGCGGAATTCGGCCGCCTCGTCACGGATCAGCTTGGCGTCGCAGGCGATGAACCGGCCATCTGCCGTGAGCGCCAGCGGATTGATCTCCAGAAGCTGCAAGTCTTCCTGCCGCGCGATGTCCGGCAGGCGCGCAGCGTAGCGGGCCAGCCTGGCCGCCAGATCGCGCGGAAACAATTCGGCTGCCGCGGCGAAGACGTGGTCCGCCGTAACCGGCACGCCAGGCTCAATGGCGACGCGCGCCAATTTCTTGGCCGACCGCTCGACATCTTCGCCGCCTTCCGCCGCCAGCAGCAGCTCGAGCCGCTGGCGCGTGCCGTCAACGCGGACAGCGACAAAGATTTCGCGCGCGATTGGCACGGCTTCTTCAAGCAGCAGCGGGGTATCGGCGTCATCGAGTGTCGCCAGGATCAGGCGGCGCGCCTCGCGGAAATCGCCGACGCCATTCAAGCGCCGTACCAGGCCGGATTTGCCGCGGCCGCCTTCGAGCAGCTGGGCTTTGAGAAAGAGGCCGGTCCAAGCGGTTGCCTCAGCCGGCGGCTCTTCGCCGGCGAGCAAAAGCACCGCGCGGGGAACGGCGAGGCCGTGGCGGCGCAACAATACTTTCCCGTCGTGCTCGGCAAGTCGCATAATGGATCGCTTCCTCCGCGCCAGCCGGCGCATCTTTCCCGGAGCTTATCGCATGACGGGCCAATTGTGCCTGCCGTTCCTTGCGCCCGAGGCGTGGCGTGTCGTCGTGCTCGGCCCGACCGGACGCTATGCGCGCAACCAGGTGGCCGGCATGATCGAAGCCGGCACGCCGCTTGTCGGCGGCATCGCGCTCGGCCGTGGCGGGGAGGCGATGGATCGGTTGCCGCTCTATGACCGGCTGTCCGATCTGCCGGAGCCGCCGAACATCGCGCTGATCTATACCCCCGCTGAAGGCGTGCGCGAGGCCATTGCGGCGTGTGCCGAGATGCGGATCCCCACAATCATGGCCGCGGCCGAATATGTGCCGGTCCACGACGCGCTTGCCGCGGTCGCAGCGGCGCGAGCGGCAGGATCGTGGCTCATCGGCCCCAATACGCTCGGCATCTATGCGCCGCGGCGAGGCCTCCTCGGCTCGATCGCACCAAGCTTTTGTAAGCCCGGGCGCGTTGCAGTGATCGTGCGTAGCGGCACGGTGGCGCTAACCTTGGCGCGGCAATTGACGCTTGCCGGCATCGGCCAGAGCATCGTCGCCCATATCGGCGGTGACGCTGTCATCGGCCGCAACCCGCACGAATATTTGCAGGCGCTGGCTGGCGACGAGGCGACGGATGCGGTGCTCTATTGCGGCGAGATCGGAGGCGACAAGGAATACGCTTTCGCGGACGCGGCGCGCGGCTTTGGCAAGCCGATCGTCGCCATGGTGGTCGGCCGCCATGCGCCGGAGCAGAAGCAGATGGGCCATGCGGGCGCGCTGATCGGCTCCGCGCGGGAAGGGGCCGACGCCAAGCTCGCGGCGCTCGCCGCAGCAGGATGCAAGATTGCCAAAGGACTGGAGGAGGCAACGAAGATGCTGACGGAGGCGGGGTTCACGGCGGACTGAGCCGTTTGCTCATCACCGTTGCGCGATTTTTGCGCTGCAAACGCTGTCCGGCGCGACGGCTCCGCTTGATTTCCCGGCTGTGTGTCGCAAGAATTGGACGATCGGCGCGAGGGCGCTGTTTTTTTGATTGATCCGGCCTGTTGTCTGGTTCGGCGAAGGATGCTGCGGAACCGCGCACCGGAAATTGTCGTTCGGGGGGCATCATGATTGTGAAATCCGTGCGGTTACTGTCATGCACCGCTCTTTGTGTGCTCGGCTTGGCGACGACCGCATCCGGCGCGCGATACACCGTCAACGGCTTGGTCTTGGGGGCGCGCATAGCGCGCGACAGCGCGAGCTACCGCGCATACGAATGCAAGAAGAGCGAGGATTTCGAAGATTATACATACTGTGAGCGTACCGAGCGGAGAAACACCTCATTAGGGCAGGGGCGGCTTTCCAGCGTCATAATTCACGGGAGCGACGGCACCGCCATCTATCTGATGACCGATCTGGCACCCGTGAAACTGGACCGGCAGGCGATCGAAAACGAAATCAATCAAATTTCGCGGGAACTCAATCAGCAGCCGGCGAAGGTCGCGTGGCGACCTGGCAGCAACGGGACGCCGACAGCGGTCATTGCGACGTGGGGGCAAGTCAGGCTTGAAAGCGTCAAATTAGATCCAGCTGATCGCGCCGGTATCAAGACCGAGAAGGATATTGGTCCTGGACCGCTCGTTGATGACCTCGGCGACCCGGTGCATTCGGCCAAGGCGGGGCTGCCGGTCTATAAAATAACCGGAGGAGCCGGTTACATTTATTCGGCGAGTTTCGATGACAGCGGCCGCGGGCATCGTCATTATGCGGCGGCCGATGTCGCCCAGCCGGCGATCAAGGTCTTCGTGCCGGCGTTGCGCGAGGTTCTGGAAAAGGACCGCTCGCTTGCCGCCAGCGATTACAGCCTTTGGCCGGACGTCGCGCTCGCTGCACGGAATCTCTCGCTCGCGAGTTCACCTGAGATTGCCGACGAGGAATTAGACAAGGTCTTCGCCGGTTTTCCCTCTCAGAAGCTGCGCTCACATGTCTGGTCGCGGCTTCCGCTCGGAACGATTGACTCTCTATCGGGTCGTGTACATTGGGAGGTTTCGACCTACGGTCAAAATACAGAGCATCCCGAAATCCGTAACGCAATACAAAAATTTCTGGCAGCGCATCCTGCTGGGCCCTTCAATGAATTTCTATACTACACGATAGGTGATTACGACAAAGCACTGGCAGTCAATCCTCATACGGTTATCGAGAGCGTCATCCGCTATGCGATCGGTTTTAGAATGTTCGGCAGTCTATTGGCGGACGTCGCGAAAGCTGTGCATGTCAAGGTGGAAGGTGCTGATTCCGATGCAATCGACTACACCCTGAGTCAGCTTAATCGTCAATCCGATGTCTATGGCGACAAGCTGCTGGGTACGAGCGTGCCGGATTTCGCGTCGCGTGCGGCTGCCGCGCAATCCTGGTTCGAAGCAGTTTTGCGCGGAACGTCGTCTCCCCTGCAAGATGATGCCGCCTACGATCTGGGCTGGCTTGCCTTCCAGCAGGGGAAATTCGGTGACGCATTTGTCTATCTTGGACAAGCGATGACCGCTGGAAATCGCGATTACAGTGGCGCGGCAGTTCGGGAAACCATACGCGTTTTGTCGCGATTTTCTCCCAGCGAAGAGGCAGCCATCGTTGCGGCAAATCCAGCGTTTTCGCGGCAGTCGGCGCTCTGGTACGTAGCCGCGCGGGCGGCCTACCGGCAATTCGATTTCAAATTGGCTCGCACCACGGGCGAGCAGGCTTTGCGGAGCTTCAATATTCCACCGGATTTACTTCCGGCTACCACCGATCCTGACATGATCAAGCAAGTGATCGAGAAGAGCCTGCCGAAGGAAGCCTTGAACGGCGACGACGCGATCGATGAAGTGGACTTGCTCGAAATCCCCTACGTCGTCGAAGCCTCAAAGGAGTTCATGCAATACGATGCGCTGTTGAATTCTATTGATCGGGAGCCGCCCGACGGCGTTGTCAAACGAGCTCGTCAGATCATTTTGAAATACTCCCAGCTTCTTGACAGACCCGATGCCCAGAATACCGGCGGCGGCCCGGTTCATCACGATCTACGGCAGGCGATTCGGCTGATTGACGTGACTCTGAAGGCGGTGCCCGCGGGTCCTCAGTACGCTTCGCTGCGCGAATGGCTGTACTATCGCAAAGTGCGCATCCTCACCGAGTATGATCCGAAAAAGGTGTCTGATGCGGTCGCCGCGATGCAGAAGGAATATCCAAAGTCGGATTTGCTGAATGATGCGATGGCAGAGCAGATCTATGCAGAGGGTGCAATAGTGAAAGACGTTCCAGCCGCGGAACGGACCTTTCAGGAGCTATTGAAGGATTTCCCGAACGGAAATGCCGTCGATAATGCCTATTCATGGATGGCGATCATCTATCGCTGCGCCCACAAGGCCGATCTCGCGCGCAAAACCAACATGGAAATCATCCGCCGTTTCCCGCTGACGCGCCACGCGAAATATGCCGCTGAACGCCTGCTGCATCCCGATGAGTGCGGACTCACGGCCTGGAATTCAGATCATTGAGCCGGCGCGCGACCCGAAATCCGAGATCGTAGCTGCCCTTATCCTCGTGCCAATCGCGGCTGGCGGTTCGCAGCTGGCGCGCGTTCTGCAGGAACGAGCCGCCACGGATGACGTGGCGAAGACAGTTCGCTGTTGTCCAAGGTGAGCCGTCTGACGGAGCACCCTGGTAATTCTCATGATAGCAATCCTCGACCCATTCGGACGCGTTGCCCTGCGTGTCGAAAAGACCGAATGCGTTGGCCATCTTTTGGCCGACCGGATGTGAGTGGCGCTCGACGTCGGTCGGACCGGCGGCATCGGCAGCAAACCACGCATATTTGTCCAATTGCGCGTCGTCGTTGCCGTAGGAGAAATAAGTGCGGCTACCGGCGCGCGCCGCATATTCCCATTGCGCCTCGCTGAGCAGTTGATAGTGAGCGCCCGTTACTCTGTTGAGCCAGGCAACGTATTGTTGAGCATCCTTCCAGCTGACGTTGATGACCGGCTGGGTGCCTCGCCCCCAGCCTTGGTCACGAATGCCGGCTGGGCAGCCGCCATTTGCGGCGCAAGCATCCCACTCGGCAAAAGTCACTTCGAAGCGGCCGACCGCGAACGCCTTAGAGATGGTGATCATATGCGGCGGCTGCTCGTCGGGGCGCACAGGCGAGCCCATCGTGACGCTGCCGGCCGGCACAACGACCATCTCCGGGCAGTCGCCGCATTCGCTGAACCGGCCGAGCGGCTTGAGTGCGCGTTCTTGTTCGGCGGTGAGGGTATGTACGTGGCGGAGCCAATAGAGCTGCTCCTGTAACTGTCGCTGATATTTGAAGGCTGCAAGCCCACCCAGCACCGCCAGGCTCAAGCAGCCGACGAGCGAATAGGCGAGCACCTTCTTCCTTCGCTCCGCGGTCTCGCGGCGGCGGCAGGCCTCGATATACGCAAGGCCGTCGTCGCCCAGGCGTTTGCGGAAGTCCGGCCGCGTCGAGACTCGCTCGGCGGCGCGCAACCGCTCGGCGCGGTGATCGAGCCAGGCGTCATCGCGCCCGTTGCGCGCCCATTCACCCGCGGCGCGCTCGACCGCATCGACTGTTTGCAGGTCGGCGGCGTCCGCTTTGAGCCATTCCGTCAGGGCCGGCCATTGCCGCAGCAGGCTTTCGTGTGCGACATCGACAATATCCGCTCCCGAGCGGCGGTCGGCGACGAGCAGGCGCGCATCGATGAGCCGCGCCACAATGGCGCGCGAGCCCGAGGGGATTTCTTCGAGGCGAGCCACGCGCCTGACCGGCAGGCCGGTTGCCGGATCGACCCGCGCAAGCCAGGGGATGAATGCCGACCGCAGGCAGGCGAGTTGTTCGTCCTTGTTCGCCGGGATTGCGGGTTCGGCGCCAGGCTTCGACAGCGCCCGTTTCAGCGCCATGTCGATTGAACCGGCGATGCCTCCCATGGCCTCGTATTGCTCGAGCGTGATTTTGCCGCCGGCGCCGAAATCCTGGTAAAGGTGCGAGAGCGTAAATGCGAGCAGCGGCAGCGCATCCGCTCCCGTCGCGTCTTGGACCAGCCGATCCGCCAGCGGGGCGCCGATCGTGAGGTTCTGCCCCCGTCGCGCGATGACCTCGAGAGGTTTGAGGATAACGTCGCGGTACGCTGTCTGCGGCAGCGGCAAGAGCGGCAGCGTTTCGGGGAATTCCAGCTTGCGCTCGGTCATCGCCTCGAACAGGGGCGCGGCGCGGTCTGCCCGGATCGTGAATAGGGCGAACGGTTCGACGCCCTGGGGCGGATCGGACAGAAGCTGTGCCAGCAGGAACAGGAAGCGTTCGCTTTCCGGTTGATCGTCGGATGCGAACAGCTCCTCGGCCTGATCGATCGCCAGAATGAGCGCCGGCGACTGTGCCCCGCTGTCGACGATACGCCGCTGGTCAAGCCCAAGCGCGGCGACTTCTGACATCAGTTTCGCAAACGCCGCCGCCGCAACGGCCTGATCGGCCGCCATGAGCTGGGCGTGGATTTCGCCGGGATTGAGTGGATGCGCCGGCTGCGACAACAGGGCAGCGAGCTTGCGGCCGATGCCGTTGGGTCCGGTGAGAATACCCTGCGCCGGCCGCAATATGGCGACCGGAAAAAAATCGGCATCGCGTTCAAGCCGCGGCCAGATCCCGGCGCGGAGATAAGACGACTTTCCGGCGCCGGAAGCCGCCTGGATCACCAGCGCTCGCGGACGCACGTCGCGACGCATGATTCTCAGCTTGTCGAGACCGCGTAAGATGTCGGTGTCGCGGCCAAAGAATATGCCGGCATCGAATTCGGTGAACGCGGTCAGTCCCGGAAATGGCGCCGCATCCGGACGGTCCAGCGGCGGCCACGGAAACCGGTCCGGCGTGATGCCGCGCTTGAACAAATATTCCTTGACGCTTGCGAGCGCTTCCGCATTGAAGGAAATCTTGAACTCTTCACCGCGATAGCGGACGGTCTCGATGTGGCTCTGCGGCGGCGAAGCCAGATTGACGATCTGACGGTCCTTGAAAGAATCGAGGCGATGGTCGTCGAATTGCACGTCGCGCAACAGCACGACGATGATTTCTTTGCCGTAGTCCTCGGCCTTGCGTAATTCGGCGAGGCATTCCGGAGACGACAGCGCGTCCGGCGAAGCAAGCAGAACGACGGCTTCGCAACGCGCGCTTGCCTTGCGCAAGGCGTCTTTCCAGCGTTCGCCGGCGCCTATGTCATCGAGGTCAAGAAAGACGTCCTCGTCCGGCCAGCCGCTGCCGTCGAGCCATTGTTTAAAAGCCTTGGCGGCGACGTTGTCCTTGCTCGAATGGCTGATGAACAGGCGTGACACGGCACTCGATCGCTCTTGGCTGAAGCAGCATAAACCCGCGTTCGTCGCCTGACAACGCGAGGGAAACTACTGGATCAGGATTCGCCGCAGCCGGTATTTCAGGAAACGGCGTTAGTGTCCAATCACTCCGGATATTTGACGCGCGGCATTTCAAAGATGTTGTCGACTACCGTATAGTCGCCGCGATAGCCGAGCCGCGCGATGGCGCGAAGTTTCGACATGTCGATCATGCCGTTGCTGATCACCGCATCGTCGATGTGAACATTGACCACCTCGCCGATGACGATTTCATATTTTTGTTTCTTGCCGCTGCTGCTCGTGAGCGGCACGGTCTGGCAATAGATGCACTCGAGCGCAATCGGCGAGCGTGCGACGCGCGGCGGCTTGACGAAGCGCGACGGCGCCATGGCGAGTTTGGCAAGCTCCGGCTCGCTGACTTCATCGGGATAGTCGGCGCCAGTGATGTTCATCTCGGTACGCAGATCGTAGGTCGCGAGGTTGAAGACGAACTCGCCGCCACTTTGGGCATAGTTCTGCGAATGCTTGCGGGTATTGGAAGAAAACATGACGAATGGCGGCTGGCTCGCCACCAGATTGAAATAGCTGTACGGCGCGAGATTGACCACGCCCGCGGGGCTGACGCTGGTGATCCAGCCGATCGGGCGCGGTACCACCAGAGAGGTGGTGGGGTCATGGGCAAGGTTATGCGGCTCGCTGCGCGGGTCGTAGTCCATACCGGGTCTTTCGCTGATGTTGACTGAGGGTGTCCGAGGCGTGGATCGCTGAACGCGATTGAGGCACAATGCTAGCGCCTCATCGGGGCCCGCGCCATGAGGCTTTTCGCGAGGTTTGCATGAAACTGCATTGGTCGCCGCGCTCGCCGTTCGTGCGCAAGGTCATGATCGTCGCCCATGAGCGCGGCATCGTCTCGCGCATTGACTGCATTCGGACCGTCGCGGCGACGTCAAAGCCGCATGCGGAGCTGATGAAGGACAACCCGCTGTCGAAAATACCGACGCTGGTGCTCGACGACGGCACTGTGATCTACGATTCGCCGGTGATCTGCGAATATTTCGATACGCTTGGGGAGTTGGAAGACGCGCCAAAGCTGTTTCCGACCGATCACAAGGCGCGGCTGGTTGCGCTGCGGCGCCAAGCCCTCGGCGATGGATTTTTGGATCTGCTGGTATTGCTGCGCGATGAGCGCATGCGGGCGCAGCCGTCCGATGCCCATCTCGTCAGCGCCGCAGTGCGCAAACGGGCGATTCTCGAAAGCCTCGAACAGGAGGCGATGGAGCTTGCCGCGGCGCCGTTTCGCATCGGCCATGTCGCCATTGGCTGTGCGCTGTCTTATCTCGACTTTCGCTACGCCGACGACGACTGGCGCGAGGCTCATCCGCGGCTTGCGGCCTGGCACGCAACGTTCGCGGCACGGCCGTCGGTGCACTCCACTGAGCCGCTGGACGATTCGTAGGAGATCACCCGAGCGTCGGATCGAGCACGATCTTACCCTGGCCGCCGTTTTCTTCGATCATGCGGTGCGCCTCGGCTGCGCGTGACAGCGGCATCACGCGGTCGATCTGCGGCATGATCTTGCCCTCGGCGGCCGCAGCGAGGCAGTCCGGCAGATCGGACTCCGTAAAGCCGGGCCGGCCCCTGATCGTGATGCGCTTGTGGTAGAGATGTGAGAAGTTGATCGATACCTCGGGACCAGCATGCGCGCCCGCGGTGACGAGACGCCCATCCATGCCGAGGGCAAGGAACGCGATCGGCAGCACCGTCGGATTGGCGATGTTGTCGTAGAGTACGTCGACGCCCTTGCCGCCGGTGATCTTCATGATCTCGTCGCGAATGTTGTGGGTCGTATAGTTGATGCCGTAGTCGGCGCCGAGATTGATGCCGAGCTTGACCCGCTCGTCGGAGCCGGCCGCCGCAATGACGGTGGCGCCAATTACATTCTTGGCGATCTGAATGCCGATACTGCCGAGATTGCCGCCCGCGCCCATGATCAGCACGGTCTCGCCCTTCTTCAGTTCAGCGACATGCATCAAGAGATTCCATGCCGTTGGCACGTGCCGCATGATGACCGCGGCATGATGAAAATCGAGGTGTTCGGGCACGGCCACCGCGGCGCAGGCCGGCACCGTGATCATCTCGGCAAAACCCCCCGGCCGCTTGATGCCCATCATGCCCTGGGGACCGTTGTAGTTGCTGCCATCTTCGGCGCAGACGTTGAGCGGCATGACGCCCGCGGCGGCGACACGATCGCCCGGGCGCCAGCGGCCGACCTGCGGGCCGACTGCATCGACAATGCCGGCGCAATCGACGCCCGGTGTGAGCGGCAGCACCGGCCCGCGATATTGTTCGCGGCCCGCGCGCAGGCTCACGTCCAGCACGCGGTTGACGGTCGCGGCATGGATCTTGATGCGGATCTCGCCCTGGCGCGGCACCGGGTCGGCTATGTCCTCGTAGCGCAACACCTCCGGCGGGCCGTATTCGTGGATGACAATCGCTTTCATACTCGACCTTCGGATTTGCAATGCGGCTGATCCACTAACCGGCGGCGGCTGGTCTGGCAATCTGGATCGTCCTATCGTCAGGGTTCAGGTCGCAACCGGGAGACGCGAATTGGCCGATAGCACTCAAAACCTGGCGGACAAGATCGCCTGCGCGGAGCTGATCCAAAACTGGGGAGTCTTCCGCGACCAGGGCCGCTGGAAGGAGCTGCGGGCGACATTTACGCCCGACGGCCATATTTCAGTGTCGTGGTTTCGCGGTTCGTTCGATCAATTCGTCGAGCATTGCCGGACGAACTACGGCGCCCGCAACAGCTGGTCTCGGCACCATCTGTTCCCACCCACCATCAAGTTTGCCGGCGACCGCGCCGTCGCCGAGACAAGCGTCATCATCCGGGTCCGGCAGCCGTTTAACGGCATTGCGGTCGATCTGACGTCGTGCTCGCGCTTTCTCGATCGGATCGAACGCCACGGCGATGGCTGGCTGATCGCCGAGCGCGCCGCCATCTACGAGCGCGACCGGCTCGATCCGGTCGAACCATCGCCGGCATTCGACGACCTCTTCAAGGACGCCAACACCACGCAATATCCCGAACAATACCGCTACATGGCGTTCCGCCTCGCGCATGCCCCGGGCCGATCGCTGGCGTCGGTGATCTATCGGGACGGCGGCCCGGAGACGGCCGACCTTCATGCGCGGTATGCCGACTGGCTTGCCGGCAAACCGGCTTGACGGCGGCAACACCTTGACGGCAAGCCGTGCCGCGGGTTAGCGGCGGCGCCCTGGAGACTTTCATGGCGGTCTATACCGATGTGGCGGTGGAAGATTTGTCGCCCTTCCTCGCGCTGTACGATATCGGCGAATTGCTGTCCTACAAGGGTATCGCCGAAGGAGTCGAGAACTCGAATTTTCTCGTCCATACCAGCCGCGGCTATTTCATCTTGACGCTCTACGAGCGGCGCGTCGCCGAACGCGATCTGCCGTTTTTCCTGGCGCTGATGGAACACTTGGCGGCGCGCGGCATCACCTGTCCGCAGCCGGTGAAGAACAAGGCCGGCAAGGTGTTGGGCAAGCTCGCCGGCCGCCCGACGGCGCTCGTCACTTTTCTCGATGGCGTGTGGATCAGGCGGCCGACGGCCGCGCACTGTGCCGCGCTCGGCAATGCGCTCGCGCATCTGCATCTCGCCGGCGCCGACTTCAACATGCGCCGCGACAATGCGCTCTCGGTCGCAGGCTGGCGACCGCTCTACGAAGGCTGCCGCGAGCGCATCAACAAGGTCGAGGGCAACCTGGAAAAAGTAGTCGGCGCCGAGCTTGAGGTGCTGGAGCGCAACTGGCCGAGGGGGTTGCCACAAGGCGTCATCCACGCCGACCTGTTTCCCGACAATGTGTTCTTTCTCGGCGACAAGCTCTCGGGACTGATCGACTTTTATTTCGCCTGCACCGATACGCTGGTTTACGACGTGGCGATCTGTCTCAACGCCTGGTGCTTCGAGCCGGATCATTCCTACAACGTCACGAAGGGCAGGGCGCTCCTGGCAAACTATGTGAAGGCGCGGCCGTTGTCGCACGAGGAATGGGAGAAGCTGCCGCTGTTCGCGCGCGGCGCGGCGCTGCGCTTCCTGCTGACGCGGCTGGTCGATTGGCTCGACGTGCCGCCCGGCGCGCTGGTGCGGCCCAAGGACCCGCGCGAATACGCGCGCAAGCTGCGTTTCCACCAAAAGGTTGAGAGCGCGCGTGATTATGGATTGGCCGAGCCGTGACCGATCCGTTGCCGCATGTGATCATCTACACGGACGGCGCCTGCTCGGGGAATCCCGGCCCTGGCGGCTGGGGCGCCATCCTGAGCTTTGGTGATCGCGCCAAGGAGATCAAAGGCGGCGAACCGGATACGACCAACAACCGCATGGAACTGATGGCGGCGATCGCCGCTTTCGAGGCGCTCAAGCGGCCATGCCGGGCCGATGTGCACACCGACAGTCAGTATCTGCGCAACGGCATCATGAGCTGGATCAATGCGTGGAAGCGCAATGGCTGGCGCACGTCGGATAAGAAGCCGGTCAAGAACGTAGAGTTGTGGCAAAGGCTTGAGGCCGCAATCAAACCGCATCAGGTGCAGTGGCACTGGCTCAAGGGACATGCCGGCCATGCGATGAACGAGCGCGCGGACGAACTGGCGCGCGAAGCGATAGCGGAGATACGCGCGGCGCCGCGTGGCTGAATAGATGGCCGCCCAGCGGCGAGCGTTACACCTTAGACGCCCGTAACGAGAACGATAGCGGCATCCGCGCATGCCAATCCGGCATTCTGAAAAGGCCCGGGCCAGCGGAAATCATCATGGAAAAGCGCTGCCAGGGGAGCAGTTCGTGCTCATTGAAATAGTCGAGCCGTAAGCCGGCCGCCATCAAGGCGCCGATAATGTCGGACAGCGGATGCTCCCATTCGTGCTGGTATCGGTGCGCCAGCTTGGTCTGGTCGCCGCTGTAAGTGGTGGTGGCCTCTGTCAAGACAGGGTGGTCGGGGGACGTCCGCCACGAATAGTAGGGGTGCAGCCCGCCATCGATCTCCTTCAGCGTGGAGACCGACGGATGCTGCTCGACCAGATAGAGGTAGCCGCCGGGAGACAGCAGCGCCGCGACAACCTCGCCCCAGCGCCAGACTTCGGGCAGCCAGTTCAGCGAGCCCCAGCTCACATAGACGATATCGAATTTCTCGTTAAGCAGAATTGCCGCATCGTAGACATTGCCGCAAACAAAGTTTGCCGGAACGCCGATCTCGTTGCTGAGCGATCGGGCGCCGGCAATTGACTCGGGTGAGAAGTCGAGACCGCTGGCAACCGCGCCGCGTCGCGCCAGGCACAAGACATCGACTCCAATATGGCATTGCAAATGAACGAGACGCTTGCCCCGGACATTGCCGATTTCTTTGTCGACGATCGGCAACAACGTGTCCTGACCGGCGCGAAATCGATCGACGCCGTAAAATCCGCCGGTGTCGCGAAGGTGGATGATTGCTCGTTCGTCCCACGCCGATCGATTATCGTCCATCCAGCAATGTGAAGGATTATTCATTGTGAGGCCCCGGCGGATTTTGCAGCGCAGCACAATTCGTGGCGGCTATGAACCATATGCCATAGTTTATGAAACACGAAGGTTGCGGTTGAGCTAGCGATCACTCATTGTACGCGGCAATTTGGCATCGCAGACGAAATGTGCAAAAGTAAAAAAGAGAAATGCGACTAGTTTTGGAGAGGACGTTAACGTCGCGAGCCATGTTCACCGGAACTGCGTAGGCTTGAAACTGAACAAACGTTCACTTGGGGCGAAACAACAGCGAAAATCTGAGAGGCGAACGGACTGACGTGCGATTTCGTCATCGCAAAGTCAGTGGGCGCAATCCGCACCATTGTGATGAATGGGTCGCCGTCGCCAGGCTTCGTAATTGCATTGAACCTGTCGCTGTAGACTGCTGACGTAAAACCGTCGGCATTACGCGCGGTGACGATGCGGATCAGGCATGGAGTAGACAATTCGAGTTGCGGCGCACGCAAAGCTGAGTGACGCGCGACACAGACGTCGGCAGATTTTTTGAACGAATGTCCGCTCGGGCGCAACCAATCTCGTGTCTGCGGCGGTAAGAGTTCCACGATCTGCAGGTGAACTTGAAATGAAGGGGCGACTATGATGGAAGATCTGTATTCTGAGACCGCAAAGGGGCCAAACGCGGCCGAACTTGTGGAACTGACCAAGTCTGCCGCCGAGGTTTCTCCGGCAGAAGTCCCGCCTGACGTCGCGGCGGAAGCCGCTGCCGACACCTTGAAACGCCTCATATACTGGGAATCCGAGGAAACCCGGCCTCCCTTCGTGCTGGGCGCCAGCGACATAGATGGACTTTCGTCAGTGGCGGAAAAATATCTGCCCGCCGCGATGAAGCACCCGTACCTGCCGGTTTCGGAAATCCGCGATCAGCAGCTCGCGCGCATGCAGGAACTGGTGGAGCTCGCCTATCGCGACATTCCGGTCTATCAGGCCAAGTATCGGGCAGCCGGTTTTTCGCCAGCCGATTTGCGCGAATGGGATGACATCCAGAAGATTCCAGTCATCACCAAGCCCGAACTGATCGCGGCTTTTCCGGAGCGATGCGTTAATCCGCGCTACAAACCCGAGGAACTTTACCCAACGCGGTCCTCGGGGTCGTCAGGCCAGACACTCCTGATCCGCGTCGATCACGAGGCAATTCTCGTCGATACGGTGCAGGGCGTGCGTCAATTCACGCTGCAAAGCGGTGGCCGCTATCGGCGCGAAGATCTGCTGACGCACGTCTATACCGTGCCGTGGTGGTTCGATTCAATTGACGGTTGGTATCAGACCGCATTCATATCGAACCTTATTCCGTCCGCGCGGGTCGCGCAGCATCTGCGCGAGCTCAATACGCACATCCTGTCGCTGTATCCGTCGAATCTTGAAGCGCTGATGCCTTACGCCGACGAATTCAGCTCGTCGATGTACCTGGCGGTGACGCATTCGGAGCATTCGTCGCGAGCGGCGCGACGGCAATGGTCGCGGCGGCTTGGTGTTCCAGTGCTCGACGAATATTCCTCCGAGGAGGCGACGCGCATCGCCATCGAGCTGCCGAACGGCTGCTATCACGTGTGCGATGACACGGTGCACCTTGATGTGCTGGACCCGGAGACGATGGCGCCGCAAACGCCGGGCAAGTCCGGGCTTGCGGTCGTCACCAACCTCCTCAACGAGGCCATGCCGTTCATCCGGTACGTGCAGGGTGACCAAGTGACGGTGCCGGCCAACCCGCAGTCGAGCAATATCAATTGGTCGCAGATCGCCAGCCTCGACGGCCGCATGAACGATGCCTTCATCAATCGTGAGGGCCGCATTATCGCTGCCGGCAGCATTCTCGACGCTACGTATCGCTGGATGTTCGATTGCGATCTGCACTTGGCACAGTTCGAGATGGTGCAGCGGGATCACGCCCGGGTCGAGGCGCGCTATGTCCTCGGACGCGGCACCACCGACGCCAAAGTGGTCGGATCGATGGAGCACCTGTCGCAACTATTGTCCTTCTGCCTCGAACATCCGGTAGAGGTGAAGCCGCATCTGCTCGACTCCGTGTCGCATCGGCCGGGCAAGCAGCGGCCGATCCGGCGGGAAATTGGCCGGTAAAGGGTTGGAAAATGGGCGAGTCGATCGGCCGCATCGCCGCCATGACGGCGCGCTACTGCTATTTGCTGCGCTCGTCATGGCTGCGGTTTCTTGAGCTCGCCTACTGGCCGACCATGCAGATGCTGGTGTGGGGCTTCCTCTACACTTTCCTCTACGACAGCGGCTCGCAATTTGTCAGCACTGCGGGGCTGCTGCTTGGCGGAGTGATGCTGTGGGACATTATGTTCCGCGGCCAGCTTGGCTTCACTTTCACGTTTCTTGAAGAAGTCTGGTCGCGCAACATCGCAAATCTCATGATGAGCCCGCTGACGCCCGCGGAACTCGCGGCTTCGCTGATGCTGATGAGCTTCGTGCGGCTGGTGATCGGTACGATTCCGGTCACCATTCTGGCGCTGCTGCTGTTTGCGTTCAACATCTACGCGCTGGGGCTGCCGCTCATCGGCTTTTTTCTCAATCTGGTGCTGACGAGCTGGGCGATCGGCCTCGTCATATGCGGACTTGTGATGCGCCACGGGCTCGGCGCCGAAAGTCTCGCCTGGTCGGTGATGATCCTGCTGCTGCCGCTCTGTTGTGTGTACTATCCGATCTGGGTGCTGCCGGGATGGCTGCAGCCGGCGGCCTGGATGTTGGCGCCGACCTATGTTTTCGAAGGAATGCGCGCAGTGCTGCTCAAGGGCCAATTCCGAGCGGATCTGATGGCCGAATGCTTCGCTATCAATTTGCTTTATCTGTCGGCTGGATTCACGACGTTTATTCTGTTGCTGCGTAGCGCGCGCCATAATGGCACGCTGCTCACCATGGGCGAGTGAGCGAGTTGCAATGAATAAGATCGAGACTATTCGGCCGGACAATGCCATCACGCCACTTGCTGCGGAGCTGCCGCCAGACCTGCCCTTGCAGGAACAAGACGGCGAGGGGCAGCCCGCGATCGCGGTGGAGTATCTGTGCAAGCGATACGGTTCGCACTGGGCCGTGGACGACGTCAGTTTTATCGTGCCGCGAGGCTGGAACGTCGCGTTGCTCGGCGGCAACGGTGCCGGCAAGACCACGACCATCGCGATGATCATGGGGCTGATCGTTCCCACCGCCGGCCGCGCGCTGGTGCTGGGTCACGACATGGCGCGGGAACGTCACAAGGTTCTGCCGCGGATGAATTTCGAGAGCCCGTATGTCGCGTTGCCCGCGCGATTGACGGTGCGCGAAAATCTTACGGTGTTCGGACGGCTCTATGGTGTTTCGGACGTCAAGGGCCGTATTGCGGAACTCGCCGAGGAATTCGATCTCGGCGGCATTCTCGATCGGGCCACTGGTAAACTCTCCGCCGGGCAGAAGACCCGGGTGCTGGTAGCCAAGGCGCTTATCAACAGGCCGGAGGTACTGCTGTTGGATGAACCGACGGCTTCGCTCGATCCCGATCGTGCCGAGTGGGTGCGCAGCCGCCTCGAACACTACCGCGACCAGCACAACGCCACGATCTTGATGTCTTCGCACAACATGATCGAGGTTGAACGCCTTTGCGACTTCGTCATCATCATGAGCTTCGGCCGCGTGCTGGAAATGGGCACGCCGCGTCAGCTCATGGAACGCCACGAATGCGAAAGCTTGGACGAGGTGTTCATCTACCTGTTGCGCGCCGACCCAATCGCCAGTCAGGAATAAAGCGCAACGCTGGTTTCGCGCAGGACTTTCGGCCTCATCGAGTCATATGGGGCGGGTCATGACCCGCCCCACGCCGTGAGGTCGATGCTTACAGCGACTTCATTAGATTTTCGGCGCCAGAGACGTCGGCCTTGCCGGGGGCCTCTTCGACATTGAGCGTTTTTACCACGCCGTCGTCGACCACCATGGCGTAGCGCTGCGAGCGCACGCCGAGGCCGCGCTCGGTGAGATCCGCGGTCAGCCCCATGGCCTTGGCCCAATTGGCGCTGCCATCAGCCAGAAATTCGATGTTCTCGCCGCCGGAAGCCTTCTTCCAGGCGTCCATGACGAACACGTCGTTGACGCCGGTGACGGCGATGGTGTCAACGCCCTTGCTCTTGATGGCGGCGGCATTCTTCACGAAGCCGGGCAGATGGTTCTTGTGGCAGGTCGGCGTGAAGGCGCCCGGTACGGCGAACAGCACGACTTTTTTGCCCTTGAACAATTCGTCCGACGTCTTGGGCTTCGGTCCATCAGCCGACATCACCATGAAAGTGCCATTGGGAACACGATCGCCAACTTTGATAGCCATGAGTTAATCCTCTTGTCTGGGTTATGAGGTTTCTCGTCGCGCAAAATAGCGCGCCACAAGCGCATTAGTCGAGATGGGCAGGAACCTCAATGGCGTGACCGCCGGAAACGGCGGTCAGCGTCAGTACCGCGCCCTTGGCCTTTGCGCCGGGGGGCAAGCCATCGATCATGAATGTGAAGTGTCGGTCGGGTCCGTTGGCCGCCGTGTTTGGCTCCGGCAGCGGCAGCGCCCAATCGGGGGTTGGACCTTCGGCGAACAAGCTGACTGGCTCGCCTTGCGGTGCGGTCAGGTCAACGACCACGCTCTGCTTGCCGCTGGCCGATGCAAGTTGCACCGAGCGGATGGCAAGACCGTCTATTTTGACGCCGAGCGCAACGCGCTTGGGGACGAGCCGTACCGCCTTGTCAAGCAGCGCAGCGTCAGTGCTGGCACCGGTCAGCGTAAGCTCGAGCGAAGCTTTCGCCGGCACGCACAAAGTCCCGCAGACCGCGTAGCTGAATTTCAGGTGCAGCGTCGAAGGATGCGTCGCATCGGTCGGCGTCACCTTGAGCGGCAGGATGATGTCGCCCACATAACCGATCGAGTGGCCGCCGGCGCCGTCGGAAAACTGCTCCGGCGCCGGCCACTGGACCGTCGCCGATTTCACATTCTGCGAGCCGGAAAAATCAAACGTCGGCGGTATTCCGGTGTCGCCAGGATACCGCCAATAAGTTTTCCAGCCTGGGTCGAGCCGAATCTCGATGCCGGCCCGCACGAACGAAGCTTCAGGGGCTTTGACCGCCGCACCGGCGATGAGCCGTGTGGCGGCATGTCCGTCAGGCTGCCACACGGACGCTTCCTGCGCGATCGCCGGTCCCGCACTCGCGGTGCCAATGAACGCCGCGGCCACAACAGTTAATCGGCAAAATGTCGCAATCATCATGCCGCTGTGTAGTGAAAAGTCCCTATCCATGCCACTGACATGATCGTGACTGTGCTCGCCGCCTTGGCAGCGCGGCCGAAAATGACACACGGCTGTCGCACGGGGCCTCTGCCGCCGTTGCGCCAGCGCGCGAGGTTGTGAACTTTTAGCCGTCCCGTTCGTTTGCAATTGCGGACTCATGAGATAACCTTTCGACCATGAAGCTGCCACGGGAAGCCAAATCGGGAAAAAACAGGCGGCGGGGCTATCTGGATGGGCAGATGCTCATCGCCATGCCCGCTATGATGGACGAGCGGTTCGCCCGCTCGCTCATTTACATCTGTGCGCACTCTTCGGAAGGCGCAATGGGTATCGTCGTCAACCATCCGGCGCCCAATATCGATTTCTCGGATTTGCTGGTGAAGCTCGATGTCATACCGGCCAAAGATGTGATCCGATTGCCGCCACAGGCCGACGTGGTCAAGGTCCTGCGCGGCGGCCCGGTGGAAACCGAGCGCGGCTTCGTGCTCCACTCGGCGGACTATTTCGTCGAGGACTCAACGCTGACGATAGACGACGGCATCTGCCTCACGGCGACAGTCGACATTCTCAAGGCCATCGCGCGCGGTTCCGGCCCTGCGAGTGCGATCCTGGCCCTCGGCTATGCGGGTTGGGCGCCGGGCCAACTGGAAACCGAAATTCAGGGCAACGGATGGCTGCACTGCGCGGCCGATTCCGAGCTGATCTTTGGCCCCGATATCCGCGGCAAATATGAACGCGCGTTGCGCAAGATCGGCATCGATCTGGCGATGTTGTCGAGCGAAGCCGGGCACGCGTGAACGGCCGACGCAACGGCTATCCGACTTCCGATTTCTGACCTTTGGGCTCCGATTTCCGGTACGGCTGCAGCATGGCTCGTGCGCGCTCCGCCGACATCGGCTCGCCGAATACAAAACCCTGAGCAAACTCGCAGCCGAGTTGCGACAGCTCGACGGCATCCGATTCCGTCTCGGCGCCCTCCGCCACGACGTCCATGCCGAGATCGTGCGCCAGCGCGATGATCGAGCGCAGGATCACCGGCCGCGTGCCCTTGGTGGTGGTGCGCACGAACGATTGGTCGATCTTAATTGTGTCGAACGGGAAGCGCTGCAGATAGGACAGCGACGAATAGCCAGTGCCGAAATCGTCGAGCGACAGCCCGGCGCCGAGTTCGCGGATACGCTGCAGCATCTGCGCGGCGTGTTCGGGATTTTCCATCACCACGGATTCGGTCAGTTCAAGCTTGAGCGAGCCACGTGACAGCGGCGCGCGGCCAAGCACGGTGCGCAGGTCCTGGATCAAATCGTGGCGCAGCAGCTGCCGTGACGAGACGTTGACACTGCAGAACAGCGACTCGCGATGGCGCAGCGTGCGTTGCCAGGCGCTGAGCTGGCGGGCGGCGCGTTCCAGCACGAACACGCCGAGCTCGACGATGAGCCCGGTCTCTTCGGCGATGTTGATGAATTCGCTCGGCGACAGGCGGCCGAGCTTGGGGTGATTCCAGCGCGCGAGCGCCTCGAAGCCGGCCACCGCGCGGTCTTCAAGCCGCACGATCGGCTGGTACAGAATTGTGATCTCGTCGCGCTCCAGCGCGCGGCGCAGGTTGGACTCGATCGACAGCCGATCGGTTTTGCGCGCTCGCATCGACGGCTTGAATACGTCGATGCGATCGCCGCCGCTGCGCTTGGCATGATACATCGCGAGCTCGGCGTCCTTGAGCATTTCCTCGGCGCGCTGCGGATCGGCGTCGCCAAGCGTGAGGCCGATCGACGCGGTCAGGAAAATTTCGCGTTCCTTAAAGGCGATCGGCGCGCGCAGGGTACGGCGGATGGTTTCGGCGAAGGCCGTGATCTTTGCCGTATCGCGCTCCGACAACAGAACGAGGCCGAACTGGTCGCCGGCAAGGCGCGCGAGCGTGTCTTGCGGTTTGATCAATCTTCCGAGGCGACGCGCCAGCGTCAGCAGAATCGAATCGCCGACCGCCATGCCGATGGAATCGTTGACCTGCTTGAAGCGATCGAGATCGATGATCATGACGGTCGGGCGCAGCGCCGTCTCGGCTTTTGCCGGATCGGCTTTGGCAAAGCCCAGCACGGCTTCGATCCGATCAAGAAACAGTTCGCGGTTGGGCAGGCCAGTCAGATTATCGTGCACGGCGTCGTGCAGCAGGCGTTCTTCGGCGGTCTTGAACGCGGTCACATCGGTGAGTGTGCCGACGAGCCGCACCACCTCGCCATCGGAACCGACCACCGGACGCGCTCGCAGCGAAAACCACAGGTAATGCCCATCGGCCGTGCGCATGCGGAAATCCTGCGCCACGCGGCCACGCCGTTGTTCGAGCACGCTGTCGAGGGTGGCGCGGAAGCGGTCGCGGTCGAGGTGATGCAGGACTTCGAGCCATTTCGCCGCCGGTCCTTGCAGCGATCCGCTCTTGAGCCCCAGCATGGCCTCGGTCTCGCCGCTGGTGAAGACATGATCAGCCGAGACGTCCCAGTCCCAGATCATGTCGCCGGCGCCCATCAGCGCCAGTGCTCGCCGTTCGACGTCGGAGACAATGCCGTGGGTGATGCCGCCCGCAAAGGCATGCTGCATCACGGTGAACCCGATCAGCATGACGATCAGCACCAGGCCGCCGAGCAGCGCCGGCGCGACAATGTCGTTGGTCAGGTAGCCGAGCACAGTGAATGCCGCACCGAACACCCAGACGACCAGCAGCAGCCAGGTCGGGATCAAAAGGACGGCGCGGTCGAAGTGGTGCGTCGAGAGGTAGACGACAAGGACGAAGCCGAGTACGGCAATCAGAAACAGCGAGATGCGGGCGATGCCTGAGGCGACTTCAGGCGAGTACAAGGCCACCGCAATCAGCGCGCCGAGAAACGCGAGCCAGCCCGCGGTAATGTGGGCGTAACGAACGTGCCAGCGATTGAGGTTGAGGTAGGCGAACAAAAACACAAGGAGTGTCGCCGCGAGAATCGCTTCGCCCGATGCCCGCCATACCCGCTCGGCGCCCGACGACATGTCGAACACCTTGCCCCAGAAGCCGAAATCGATCCCGATATAGACAAGGACCGCCCAGCTCAGCGCCGCTGCGGCCGGGAACATGATGCTGCCCTTGACCACAAACAGAATGGTCAGGAACAGCGCCAACAGGCCGGCGATGCCGATGACGATGCCCTGATAGAGCGTGAGCGAATTCACTTTGTCTTTGTAGGCGTCAGGCTCCCACAAATAGAGCTGTGGCAGCCGCGGCGTGCGCAATTCAGCGACAAACGTGATCACGGTGCCGGGATCAAGCGTGACGCGGTAGACGTCGGCGCTGGCGTTGCGCTGCAATTCGGGCGGATCGCCCGAGGACGGCGTGATGTAGACGATCCGCGACTGGCCGAGGTCCGGCCACAACAGGCCAGAGCCGACCATGCGATAATGTGGCGCGACGATGAGGCGATCGATCTGCTGATCGCCGTTATTGGCGAGCGCGAACACCGCCCAATTGGTATCGGCTTCGCGTGCGCGCACTTCGACTCGGCGCACGATACCGTCCGGACCGGGCGCAGTTGAAACCCCGACGCGATCGCTGTCGGAGTGCTGATATTCGATGGCGCCGGTGAGATCGACGGTGAGTTCGCTCGGCTGACCCTTGGTGGGAACGTTGATGGCTTCGACCGCATGCGCGGCCGGCATCCCGACAGCAGCCGCCCAAAGCAGCGCCAGTACGCCCAAGGTCGTGGCGGCACGAAACGATGCCAAATGGATGCCCTCCAACCTCGGCACGCCGACCGCGCCCCGAACTGCCCCGATCCCAAAGGAGTATCGAACGGCCTTTAGGCCAAATTCGGGGCCAAGTTCCGTCCGGCTTCCAGGGCGGTGCGGCCAGTCTGCGTAGCCCCTTTGGGCGGTCCGGGGCAAGGATTTTCCCGTTAATTTTCAACGGGTCAGATCACTCTGTCGGTTCTGCTGACAACGGCCTCGGGGCGCATTAGGATTTTGCCGACAAGGGAGCCTGCCATGGCCGCTGTGGACCCCGATGAGTTGCCGAAGAAGAAAATAACGCATGAGCTGGGGCAGGAATTGGCGCTGCTCTCGGTCGGGGAGCTCGCCGAGCGCATCGGGTTGCTGAAGGACGAGATCGGCCGACTTGAGGCTGAAATGGCCCGAAAGCACGTCTCGAAATCGGCTGCCGATATGTTTTTCAAGAAATAGCGGATGCGTGTTCCAACCGTGATTGTCTCACTCTGGAACAGGTCCCCGAATCATCCTTACAGTTAAGCAGCAACGAATCTTCGTAAGTCATGTCGATTATTAACTTATTATTAAGCTTTCTCGTTCATTACAGATACTGTCCATCTTCTGGACATCGAGTGGCTCCTGTCCACTCTGTTTGACGCCTCCCTGTTATCACCTTGAGCCGCCGGCAACGGCGGCTCTTTTTTCGTCGCTTGGCATTCGGATCGGCCGCTGGCAACTATGTCGGCAGCCTGTCGGTCTCGAACGCTGGACACATGGCGCGGGCCGCGCGATGGTAGGGGGAGTGAGGCGTACAATGTCGGAAAAGCGTTCGATGGAAGCCGGCGCGGTCTCTTTTAGTGAGCGGCTGGCGAGTTCCCAGGTGTTTGCCGTCCTGTTTCGCGACGGTATGGGCTTGGTCGAGGAGACCGCGAGTTATCTTGATGGGCCCGGCCGTCAGGAATCCAAGAAGCTCGAACGCAGCCCGGCGCTGGTATACGCCACCGAAAGCATGCGGCTGACCACCCGGCTGATGCAGCTTGCGTCCTGGCTGTTGCTGCATCGCGCCGTCAAGGAAGGCGAAATGACGCTCGCTCAAGCGAGTAAGGAAAAATCCAAGGTCCGCCTAGCCGCGTGCGAGCCGGGCGACGCCAAGTCCCTCGCCCTCCTGCCGTCAAAGCTGCAGGAACTGATCGCACGCTCGGTAAAGTTGCAGACGGAAGTTCGGCGGCTCGATGCCACGATGTACGCGGCGCCGCCGGTAACGATCCCGGTAGCGAACCCCGTCGAACGGCAATGGGGGCTGTTGAAGGCTGCCTTCGAATCTGAGGTCTGAAGGCGACCAAGCCGGACTTAGGACTTCAAAAAGCCGGAGAATTTCTTCTGGAAGCGCGACACTCGGCCGCCGCGATCGAGCAGGTGCTGCTGGCCGCCGGTCCATGCCGGATGCGATTTTGGGTCGATATCGAGATGCAACGTGTCGCCCGGCTTGCCCCAGGTCGTGCGGGTGGTGAATTCGGTGCCGTCGGTCATGACGACCTTCACGGTGTGATAATCGGGATGGGTATCTGCTTTCATAATCGGGTTCTGCTGTTTGAGAGATTTTGCGGCTCTATAGCGCGCCGGGGATTAAGCGGCAAGCCGCCGCATTTGACCGGCACGGCTCCGCAAGGGCATTAGCTTCGCCAGCATGCTCGGCAGGGGCCGGCAGGACGAGTGGCGGATAAAGCGAGCGCCGGAACACAGACGATGGAAAAGCAGGAATTCCGCGCCGTTGCGACGCTCGCGGCCGTTTTTTCGGTCAGGCTGCTTGGCCTGTTCATGATCTACCCGGTGTTTGCGGCCTATGCTCGCACGCTCAGCGGCGCGAGTCCGTACCTGATCGGGGAGGCGCTGGGCATCTATGGATTGACCCAGGGGCTGCTGCAGATTCCATTTGGCCTGTTGTCCGACCGGATCGGCCGCAAGGTCATGATCGTTTTCGGGCTCGTTCTGTTCGGCCTTGGTAGCGCGGTCGCCGCACTCTCGTCGTCAATTGGCGGGGTGATTGTCGGACGAGCGCTGCAGGGCGGTGGTGCGGTCGGCTCTGTCATCCTGGCACTGGTGGCCGATCTGACCAAGGAAGAAAATCGCACCAAGGCGATGGCGCTTGTCGGGATCACCATCGGCGCATCGTTCATGATTGCGCTCGTGCTTGGCCCGATCATTGCGCATTTCGTCGGCGTGCCCGGCATCTTTTGGCTGATGGTGGCCTTGGCGATGGTCGGTATCGCGATCACGGAATTTGTCGTGCCGAGCCCGCGCCTTGTGCGCGTGCATCGCGATGCGGAGGCCGTACCGGCCATGATCGGGGCGGTCTTGCGCGACAAGGAATTGTTGCGGCTCGACATCGGCATATTCGCGCTCCACGCCATGCTGACTGCTAATTTTCTGGTCGTGCCCGCGCTGCTGCGCGGCACGCTGGCCTTGCCGGCGCAGGACCAGTGGATCGTCTACCTTCCGGTATTGATCGTGTCTGTCGTGCTCATGCTGCCAGGCATCATTATCGCCGAGAAATATCGTCGTATGAAAGGCGTGTTCGTCACCGCGGTCGTGGTGCTGCTCGCAAGCCAAGTCATGCTCTATCTCGGCGCGACCAATCTATTTGTCGTGCTCGCCGCGCTCGTGATCTTTTTCTCCGCCTTCAATGTTCTGGAGGCCTCGCTGCCCTCGCTCATCACCAAGGCCGCACCGCCCGACGCCAAGGGCACCGCCATGGGCCTTTATTCCAGTTTGCAGTTTTTCGGAATTTTCGTCGGCGGCATTGTTGGCGGCTACGTGCATCAGCACGGCGGCGACAGTGGCGTGTTTGTCTTTACCGGCGCGATGGCGTTGTGCTGGCTCTTTGCAGCGGCCACAATGGCGCAGCCGAGTTATCTGACGACGCGGCTGGTGCCGATTGCGGACGACAAGGCCGCCGAAGCCGAAAGCCTGGCCGCGCGATTGCGTCAGGTTCCGGGGGTGGCCGAGGCTGTAGTGATCGCCGAGGAGAAGCTCGCCTATCTGAAAGTCGATTCGCGCCTCTTCGACGCGGCGAAAGCGGAGGCGCTGACCGGCACGGCGTGAGTTTACTCGGGTTGTGCCAAGAAGCGAGAAACGCGATTGCGGCCGGAATTCTTCGCGTCGTACAGGGCAACGTCGGCACGCTTCAACAGGTCCTCAAATCCGCTCATGCCAGTCCCGGCGACGCCGACGCCGATGCTGACGGTCACCGAGATCTGCCGCCCCAAGGCGATGATTGGGCGGCCATTGATCAGGGTACGATACCGCTCCGCTGCCGTGACGGCGCGGTCGAGCGTCGCCTCAGGCAAAAGCATCGCGAATTCCTCGCCGCCGAGCCGTCCGGCAATGTCGGATGAACGCTTGCTTCGGTGCAAGAATTCAGCGACGACCTTGAGCACGGCATCCCCGACATCGTGGCCATAGGTGTCGTTCACCGACTTGAAGAAATCGATGTCAATCATCAGCAACGCGAGCGGCCGCGCATAACGCTCGAAACGCGACCACTCGCTCTCCGCTAAAGTCAGAAAATGGCGGCGGTTGTTCAGTCCAGTTAAACCGTCGATGCAAGCCAGTCGCTCAAGGGCCTCGGCCTCATCGGCAAGTTCGCTGATGTTGCCGTAGGTCAAGAGCCGGCCGCCGTTGGGTAGCGCTTTGCAGCGGAACAGCACGACCTCGCCGTTTGTGAGCCTGATGCTGAGCGGGCGGTCGTCTCCGGCCCGGATCAGTTCAAGTTGCTTGGCGATATATTCGCCGAGCTTGTCGGCCGATACGGCGTAAGCTTTGATGCCGCGGCCGTGATACATGAGCTTGACGAAGGTCTGCCGGCTGTCGGCGAGTTCGTCGGGCACCCGCCAAAACCTGCGAAAGGCTCGGTTGACGAACTGCGCCCGCCGCTCCTTGTCCAGCACGACCACGCCGTATTGCAGGTCGTCGACGATCGTGCGCAGGGCCGCGAGCTCAGACGCAACAGCGGCGGCTGGATCGCCGGTTCCCGCGCAATCGGTGAGCGGCTCAAACTGCGCGAGTACGCTCATGACACCGTGATCCCGATAGGCGCGCCCTGGTTCCGGGCGCAACTCAACCAAGGAATGTTACCGCTTGATTGAGAAGAAAGAATTGCGCCGATCGTCAAATTTCTAACGATCCAGCCTCGGCCTGTCTCCGCGGCCGCCAGCTCATGCGGTGAACGGGCTTGCCGGAGATCGGATTGACTGCTGCGCCGCCAATGTAGAATCCGGATTTCTCATAAAACCCAACGGCGCGCGCATTGTCGACGTTGACGTCAAGATCGAGGCCGGACGGCGAGAGTTGCCTGGCGGCATCGAGCAGCGTTTTGGCCACGCCGGAACCCCAATGCTCGGGCGCAACGACGATCTGATCGAGGTAGAACGTACGCGGATTTACGGTGACGAATCCTGCGATCGTGCCGCCGATTTCCGCCACCACAATCTCCGCATTGGGTACGAGTTCGTTGCGCCAGCGCTCGCGCCACCAACCAAGCCGAGCTGCAAAGTCGATCTGCGGGTAGGCCGCCTGCCAGGTCCGCAGCCACAGCGCGATGGCGCCGTCTTCGTCGCCTGGAACGTAGCGTCGCAAGCCGTGATTGGCGCCCGTTGACCCAAAACCGCGCGCATCACGATCAGGTGGATTCCGGGCTTCGTTCCGCTCGTCCCGGCTGCCGGGCATCGCTCAGCGTTCCGTCAATTTCAGCTCAATACGCCGATTGTGGGCGAGGGCTTCTTCGCTGGTCCCGGGATCGATCGGCTGATACTCGCCGAATCCGGCGGCTGCGAGCCGCGAGGGCGGTACGCCTTTGCTCATCAGGTATTGCACCACGGAAATGGCGCGCGCCGCGGACAGATCCCAGTTCGACTTGAATGGCGACGTCGAGCCGACCGGCCGTACATCGGTGTGACCGTCAACGCGCAGCACCCAGGGAATATCGGATGGAATTTGCTTTTCCAGGTCAAGGACGGCGCTCGCGAGTTTGTCGAGCTCGGCGCGTCCGTCCGGCCGCAGCGTTGCGGCGCCGCTATCGAAGAAGACTTCGGACTGAAACACGAAACGGTCGCCGACGACGCGAATGTCGGGCCGATTGCCGAGGATGTCGCGCAGTTTTCCGAAAAAGTCAGAACGATAGCGCGATAGTTCCTGCACACGTTGCGCCAGCGCCACGTTGAGCCGCTGCCCGAGATCGGAGATCCGCAGCTGCGCCGCACCTTCCTTTTTCTCCGATGCGCCAAGCGCATCTTCGAGCGCCGCGATCTGCCGGCGCAGCGCGCCGATCTGCTCATTGAGATTCTGGATCTGCACCAGCGCACGCGCCGTCGCCTGCTTTTCGAGGTCGAGCTGGGGGTTGGGCTTGTCGCTTTCGCCGGTACCCGCGGCCGGGGCTTGGCCGCTCCCCGCGCGCAGCTTATCGCGTTCACTTTGCGCGGCGCTGAGCGACGCGCGCAATTGGGCGACCTGATCCTCAAGGCTGGTCTTGCCGGTCCGCTCCAGCGAAAGCAGCTGACTCAAGCGCGCGATCTGCGCATTAAGCCGATCGAGCGCGGTGTCTTTGCCCGCGACCTCCTGCGACAGATAGAACTGGGCCACCATGAAGACGGTCAGCAGAAAGATCACGCACAGGACCAGCGTCGACAAAGCGTCGACGAAACCGGGCCAGTAGTTCATGCCTTCACGGCGGGTGCGGGCGAGTGCCATGGGGACCTACTCAGTCGCGGCTCGGCCGCATTTTCTCTCGGGAAGCCGGCGCGGGCGGCTAGCGGTTGACGGTCTCGCGCGACAACAGCTCCATGAAGCGGCGTAACTCGCGATTGAGCTTCGATTGCTCGTCGGCCCAATCGCGGATCATCTGCTGTTCCGAACGCATATGCGACACCAGCCCCTGGATCGCCTCGGCGAGATTGGCCATGGCGGCGGTCGTGGCTTTGTTCGCTCCGACATCGGAAACGGCTTGGCGTAGCCGGTCGATAGCGTTGAGTGTCGCGGGTCCGCCGGCACCCGCCCCACCAATGCCGATGTCTTGTACCGTCGTCGCCAGCCAGTCTTCGAAGCTCGTATAGAAGCGGCTCTGCGCCTGACTCGTCTGCAGGTCGAGGAAGCCGAGGATCAGCGATCCGGCCAGCCCGAACAGCGACGACGAGAACGAGATGCCCATGCCGCCGAGCGGGGCGGCGAGTCCCTGCTTGAGGGCATCGAATACCGAGCCGGCGTCGCCGCCGACCTGCAGGCTGTTGATGATGCTGCCGACCGACCCGACGGTCTCGATCAGTCCCCAGAACGTGCCGAGCAGCCCGAGGAACACCAGCAGCCCGGTCAGGTAGCGGGAAATGTCGCGTGCTTCGTCAAGGCGCGCTGCCAGCGAGTCGAGGAAGGCACGCATGGTCTGTGCCGAGATGGCAACGCGGTCGTGCCGCTCGCCGCCCAGGATGGCGACCATCGGCGCCAAGAGCTTTGGCGCCCGCTTTGCCGTCAGCGCCGGATCGGCTTGGCGATAGCGGTTGACCCAGGACACCTCGGCAAACAGCCGGATCACCTGGTGGAATGCCAGGATGGTGCCAATGCACAGCACGCCGATGATGAGCCCGTTCAGCCAGGGATTAGCGAAGAAGGCTTGGATGATCTGGCGCTGCAGCACGAAGGCGATCAGCGCGCATAGAACGACGAACACCAGCATCCGGATGAGAAAGATGCGGGGTGAGGGGAGCTTTGCCTGGTCGATGTCGGTCGTCGCCATCGCTTCAGTTGCAGCCGTAGAATCGGCCTAATATGGCATAGGATGAGCGGAACCAAAACGCGAGCTGCCCTGCGGCGGCATCGCTTTTGCGTGAGCCGGCCTCGCCCGAGCGACCCATGCTTGTGGGACCGCCAAGCAGCCGCCGCAAGCAATCTGCTGCTGCTTTTGCGGCAGGCTGATGGCAGGCCAGCGACGAAGCACCGATGGCTTGCGATTATTGAGCTTTACGCTGGCGCCGTTGGCGCCAAGGCCGCTTTGCCGGCCTCGCGCAGCAGCCGCAACAGTTCTTTGTGCATCGTATCGTTGCCGGCGACGATCTGGCCCTTTGCGAAAATGGCCTCGGCGCCGTCCAGATCGGAGACGAACCCGCCGGCCTCGCGCACCAGGATGATGCCGGCAGCCATGTCCCAGGGCGACAGATCGCGTTCCCAATAGGCGTCGAGCCGGCCCGCCGCCACCCAGGCCAAATCGAGGGTGGCGGAACCGTAGCGACGTAGCCCAGCGAAATTTTGCTGGGCGGCGGCAATCTCGAATCTTCCTAGCCGCAGGTCGCCGCGGCCGTAGTGCGGCAGTCCGCAGCCGACGATAGCGTCACCGAGCCGGCGCCGCGCCGCAACCCGGATGCGCTGGTTATTGAGAAAGGCGCCTTTACCGCGTTCGGCGACGAACAGGTCGTCATTGGCGGGATTATAGGTCAGCCCGGCAACGATGACGCCGTCCCGCTCAAGCGCGATCGAAACGGCGAAATGCGGGATTCCGTGCAGGAAATTGGTGGTGGCATCGAGCGGATCGACGATCCAGCGGTGATTGCGATCGGTACCGGCATGCAGCCCACCCTCTTCGCCGAGAAAACCGTAGTCGGGCCGCGCCTTGGCGAGTTCCTCGCGGACGATCTCCTCGGCGCGGCGGTCGGCTGCGGTGACGAAATTGCCCGGGCCTTTAACCGACACCTGCAGCTTCTCGACCTCGCCGAGGTCGCGCTTGAGGCTTCGCCCGGCGCGATGCGCCGCCTTGATCATGACGTTGAGGATGGCTGAATGCAGCATGACGATTGCGGTAGGAGGTGGGGTGCAGTGCCGTCAAGCGGTAGTTAATGCTTGTTGGCGCCGCGGGTCGCAATTTTCAACGCGGCGACAAGGGTCGGGTATTAGGTATTTGTTACGACCGTGAGTCGTCGTATTGCCCCTGGAGAAAGCATTATGTCGCGGCAGTTGCATCTGCTCACCATACCCACGGCGATTTCGATCGCGTTTTTTGACGCAACCTTCTTCATTATTGCGGGGATATTTGGCTTCAGCGGACGCGAAATCGTCCTGGGGGTTATCGCCGGCGCCGTCGGCGGCATTGACGTCCTGGGGGCCGTCCTTTGGCGCGGCTCGGGAAGGGTCCGCGGTGAGCTCGCTGCGCACATCGCCGAACTGCCGGGGGCGGCCGGTTAGCATCTCCTGGGTCATCGCAAATCGCTGATCGGTTATTTCGCTGCCGAGGTCGGCACGGTGGGCGAAGCCGCACGCGTTCGTGCCGCAATGGCGCGGTTGATCGCGTCGACCCAGGGCTTGGCCGCTTGTTCGGCGGCGGCGCGCGACTTGGGGTCAAGCTTGTTGACGAAATCGTCGAGCGTCAGATCGGTTTCGCCGGCCGCTTTCGAAATCAAATGCCATTTTGCCGCTTCGACCGGATCGGCTTTTACGCCGAGGCCGTTGGCAAGGACGATGGCGAGGCGATCCTGGGCGACGGGGTTGCCCAGGAGCGCCGCCTTGCGGAACAGCGCCGCAGCCATCGGCTGATTGCGCGTGACGCCGTCACCGTTGAATAGGTCGATGCCATATTCGACCTCGGCATCGGTTTCGTCGCCCAGCGCGGCGAGCCCGAACAGCCGTACCGCTTCGTGCATGTCCTTTGGCACGCCGCGTCCCTCCTTATAGAGGGTCCCGAGAGCATATTCGGCCTGAGGATTGCCGGCCTGCGCAGAAATGCTGAGCAGTTGGGCGGCGCGGCCGAAGTCGCGCGGGAAAAGCTCGCCTTCCATGTAGAGCAGCGCCAAGTCGTAGGCGGCGATCGGATGACCTAGCTTGGCCGCGGCGGCGAGCCACTTGGCGCTTTCGACACGATCCCGCGCGCCGGCGCGTCCCTGCATGCGGAACATGCCCAGCGCGAACATCGCGTTGGCGTCGCCGCGTGCGGCGGCGAGCTTGTACCAGTCCTCGGCCTTCTTATCGTTCTGAGGAACGCCCAGCCCATTGGCATAAAGCTCGCCCAAAAGCGTCATCGACTTCGGGTCGTCCTTGTCGGCGGCGCGTTGCGTCGCCAGCGAGAAGGCCGTGATGTAGTTGCCGCGCTGAAATGCGCCGAATGCCAGGTCGGGTTCGCGGCCACTCGAAGCCGGCGAACCGGCAGATGCCGCAGGCGGCGGCGCGGCAGGGGTGGGCGCGGCCGCCGAAGGGGCGGTCGGCTTTGCTGTGTCTGTCCGTTTTGGCGGTTTGTGGTGCGGTGGCTTGGGCTTCGTCACCGGCGCGCTCGGCGGACCGAGTTGCAGCTGGGCTAGTGCCGCGCCGCTAGGGACCAGGAGGGCGATGGCTGCGACCCCCAGGCTGGCCAAAAGTCCGGCCGACAGTCGGTTCATGTGGCCGCGGCGGCAAGAATTTGCGCCGCTGCCGTCACCGCTGCTTCCCCGCCGTCTGGCTCGGTCCATATCCAGTCACCCAGCGCGATGAAATCCGCGCCGGCCTGCGCAATCGGGCGAATCTCGTCCGCATTTGCGGCATAGCCTACACAGGGTGGCTGAAAAAGTTCCGCCCACCACGCCAAACGTTCCTCGATAACCTCGAATTGCGGGCGGCCGCCGCGCCGGTCGGGTTCGCCGAACATCACGTAATCGGCGTTAGCTTCGCCCGCCAGCATGGCATCATGACGGCTGCGCAAATTGCCGGCCCCGGCAATCCAGTCTGGTTTGAGCATGGGGAGTGCGGTCTGGAGCGCCTCGATCCCGGCCAAATGGGCACCATCGGCTCCGGCGCGTGCCACGAGCGCGGGGCGGCCATCGAGCAAGAGCGCAGCGTCGAGACCCTGGACAACCGTGGCGACCGATTTGACCCGATTGATCAACGATCGCTCGTCGACGTCCTCCAGACGCAGCAGGACCGCCGCGACATCGCCGGCGCGCAATGCGCGCTCAAGCTGCGGGACGAACGCCGCCGGATCGGCGATCGGGGGCGTAGCCAGATAGAGGCGAGGGCGAGGCTTGGTGGTCACGCCGCCTTGCGCTCGAGATCGGCCTTCCACTGGCCGAGCGTCGCGAGCCCATTCATCATCGCGCGGTGGTTGAAGGCGCGTTGCGCCGCCGCCACGTTCTCCGTTTTGCCAGACCAGGTCTTCTGCGGGCTGTGCTGCAGTGCGCGGCCATAGGAGAACGACAGCCGCCACGGCAGCGGACCCATCCGGTTCATGGCATCGAGGTGCGCCGTTGCATCCTCGTCAGACTGGCCACCGGACAGGAACGCGATGCCGGGTACCGCAGCCGGCACACACGACTTGAGCAGCCGCACCGTCTTTTCCGCCACTTCTTCGACGCCGGCCTGCTTTTGCGACTTCTTGCCGGCTATCGCCATATTCGGCTTGAGCACCATGCCTTCGAGAGCGACACGCGCGTAGTAAAGCTGCTCGAACACGGTCTTGAGCGTCCATTCAGTAATCTTGTAGCAGCCGTCGATGTCGTGGTCGCCGTCCATCAGTACTTCCGGTTCGACGATCGGAACGATGCCTTCGTCCTGGCAGAGCGCAGCGTAACGGGCGAGCGCATGGGCGTTGGCGTTGATGCATTCATAGGATGGGATGCCGTTGCCGATATCGATCACGGCGCGCCATTTGGCGAACTTGGCGCCGAGGCCGCGATATTCGGCGAGCCGCTCGCGCAGACCGTCGAGCCCTTCGGTGACAACTTCGCCCGGGCAATTCGGCAGCGGCTTCGTGCCCTTGTCGACCTTGATGCCGGGCAGCGTTCCCGCCTTCTCTATCAGCTTGACCAGCGGCGTCCCGTCCTTGGCGTTCTGCCGGATTGTCTCGTCATAGAGGATGACGCCGGAAATGTATTTTGACATCGCCTCGGCGGTGCGAAACATCATCTCGCGGTAGTCGCGCCGGGTGTCCGGGGTCGATGGCACGCCGATCGCCTCGAAGCGTTTGCCGATCGTGCCGGTGGATTCGTCGGCGGCCAGGATACCGCGGCCGGGCTTCACCATTGCTTCGGCGACCTTGTTCAGTTCGGCAAGATTCATCGTGCCCTCCTGGAGTTTCGTGCCTCGCCGGCGGTGCGGCGGGTTTTTCGCTTTTTACCGTATTTGCGGGCCGTCTAGGAGTCTCTGATGGTGAGAACTTCAACGCCCGGCAGCGTCTTGCCCTCCAGCGATTCGAGGAAGGCGCCCCCTGCTGTTGAAACGTGGGTCAATCGGCCCATGACGCCGGCCAGATTAAGCGCCGCCACGGTATCGCCGCCCCCGGCAAAGCTTACAAGCCGGCCGTCCTCGGTAAGTTCCGCGACCGCCTCGGCGACCTCGGTGGTGCCGACGTCGAACGGTTCGATCTCGAAGGCGCCAAAAGGCCCGTTCCAGACCAGCGTCTTGCAGCGTGCAAGCGCCGAGACGACATGCTCGACGCTCCGCGGCCCGATATCGAGGATCATGTCGGTCGCCGCAACCTCGTCCACCGAGACGACGCGGGTGGGGGCGTGGGCTTCGAGTTTCTGAGCGACGACGACGTCCACCGGCAGCACGATCTCGCGATGCAGCGCCTTGGCTTTGGCGAGAATGTCGCGCGCATTCGGGATGAGGTCGTTCTCGCACAGCGATTTGCCGATCGGCTTGCCCTGGGCGGCCAGAAAGGTGTTGGCCATGCCGCCACCGATGATCAGTATTTCCACCTTGGCGAGGAGGTGGCCGAGGAGGTCGAGCTTCGTCGAGATCTTGGCGCCGCCGACGATGGCCGCCACCGGGTGCTGGGGGGTCTCGAACGCTTTGTGCAAAGCCTCAAGCTCGGTCCTCATGGCGCGGCCCGGATAGGCCGGCATGCCCGACACCGTCACGATCGAGGTGATTGAGGCGTGAGCGCGATGTGCGGCCGAGAACGCATCATCGACATAGATATCGCCAAGAGCGGCGAGCTTCTTGGCGAATTCCTTGTCGTTTTTTTCTTCCTGAGGATGAAATCGCGTGTTTTCCAGACAGGCGATGTCGCCGTTGTTGAGTGCGGCGACGGTGGCTTCGGCTTTTGGACCGACGCAATCCTCCGCGAAGGCAACAGGCCTTTTGATGATGCGTGCAACTTCGGCCGCCACCGGACGCAGCGATTGTTTTGGATCAGGCCCTTTGGGCCGGCCCAGATGCGATAGCAGGATGACTTTGGCGCCTCGGTGCGCCAATTCGACAATGGTTGGCGCGATCTCCTCGATGCGGGTTGCATCGGCGACCTTGCCGTCGGCCATCGGCACGTTGAGGTCGACGCGCACCAGCACGCGCCGTCCCCTCACGTCAGCATCGTCGAGACTGCGGAAGTTCATGGCTGCAAAATTGCAAAACGCTCAGGCGAGCTTGCCCATCGCAACCGCGGTATCGATCATGCGGTTGGAGAAGCCCCACTCGTTATCGTACCAGCTCATCACGCGAACGAAGGTGCCGTCCATGACCTTGGTCTGATCCATGTGGAAAACCGACGAATGCGGGTCGTGGTTGAAATCCGACGAGACGTTGGGGTCGTTGGTGTAGCCCAAAATGCCCTTGAGTTGCTGTTCGGCGGCGCGTTTCACCGCGGCGTTGATCTCGTCCTTCGAGGTCGAGCGCTTGGCGACGAACTTGAAGTCGATCACCGACACGTTCGGCGTCGGCACGCGGATCGAGACGCCGTCGAGCCGGCCAGCCAACTCCGGCAGCACCAAGCCGACCGCCTTGGCGGCGCCGGTCGACGTTGGAATCATGTTCATGGCCGCGGCGCGCGCGCGGTACAGGTCCTTATGCACCTGGTCGAGCGACGGCTGGTCGTTGGTGTAGGAATGCACCGTTGTCATGAAGCCCTTATCGATGCCGACGGCGTCGTTGAGCACCTTGGCGACCGGCGCAAGGCAGTTGGTGGTGCATGACGCGTTGGAGACGACGGTGTGCTCCTTGGTCAGTTTCTCGTGATTGACGCCATAGACGACGGTGAGATCGACGCCATCGGCTGGTGCCGAGACCAAGACCCGCTTGGCGCCCGCCTTCAAATGCGCCGAGGCCTTTTCCTTTGACGTGAAGATGCCGGTGCATTCGAGCGCGACGTCGATGCCGAGTTCCTTCCACGGCAGCGTCGCTGGGTCTTTGATGGCTGTCACTTTGATGGGGCCGTTGCCGACGCTGATGGTGTCGCCGTTGACGGTGACCTGGCCGGGGAAGCGGCCGTGGATCGAATCGTAGCGAAGCAGGTGCGCGTTGGTTTCGACGGGGGCCAGGTCGTTGATGGCGACGACTTCGATGTCCTTGCGGTCGGCCTCGACGATGGCGCGCAGGATATTGCGGCCGATCCGGCCAAAACCGTTAATGGCAACCCGTACTGACATGCGTCGCTCCCAAGTCCTCTTTATTTCTGCCCGATCTGCGCCGCTTAGCCCGATCTGGATCCACTTAGCTACTGTCTGCAACAAACTTATTTAATGGGATCGGCGGGCGACACAAGCCAAGTTCAATTCGGCAAAAGACAGTGGCGGGCTTCAGCCTAGCTTGTGCAGCGCAGCCTGGGCCACGGCATCGGCCGTAATTCCGAAATGCTGGTAAAGCTCCTTGTAGGGTCCGCTGGCGCCGAAGCCGGTCATGCCGACGAAAGCGCCGGCCGAACCGATGATCTCGTCCCAGCCCTGACGGATGCCGGCTTCGACGGCGACGTTCACGCGGGCCTTGCCGGTAATCGCGGCGCGCTTGTCGGCGGGGGCGGCGAGGAAGAGTTCGAAGCACGGCACGGACACGACTCGGGCGGAGACTTTCCGTTCGGCGAGGAGCTTCTTGGCCGCCGCCGCGATGGCGACTTCCGAGCCCGACGCAAAGATCGAGACGACGGCGGAATCGTCCTCGGCGGCGATCAGTTCGTAGGCGCCGAGTGCGCAGCGGTTATGTTCGTCAAAGCCTTGGCGCTGTTGCGGCAGGTTCTGCCGCGTCAGCGCCAGCACGCTCGGGCCGTGCCGGCTTTCGAGCGCGAGCTGCCAGCACTCGATTGTCTCCACCGTGTCGGCCGGCCGAAACACTTTGAGATTGGGAATGGCCCGCAGCGCCGCGAGTTGCTCAACCGGCTGATGCGTCGGGCCGTCCTCGCCGAGCCCGATCGAATCGTGGGTCATCACATGGATGACGCGCTGGCCCATCACCGCGGCAAGCCGGATCGACGGGCGGCAATAGTCGGAGAAAACCAGAAACGTCCCGGAATAGGGGATGATGCCCCCATGCAGCGCCATACCGTTCATGGCGGCTGCCATGCCGTGTTCGCGCACGCCATAATGGATGAAGCGGCCGGCATAATCCGTGGCGCTCAAGGCTTTCATGCCCTTCGCGCGGGTGTTGTTGGAACCGGTAAGGTCGGCCGATCCGCCGACCATCTCGGGCAGCGACGGGACCAGAGCTTCGAGCGCGAACTCGGAAGCCGAGCGCGTAGCGATTTCCTTGGGCGCTGTACTGAGCGTTTGCTTCAGCTCGCGCACCGCCGCGGCGAGCCGCTTTGCCGGCAACTCGCCGTGGGTGCGGCGCTCGAACTCGGTGCGCTGTTCGGCGGGTAGTGCGGCGAGGCGCTGTTCCCACGCCAAGTGAGCCGGACGGCCGCGCGCGCCTGCCGCGCGCCATTGCGCGGTGAGGTCGGCTGGGATTTCGAATGGCGGGAACGGCCAGCCGAGCTTCTTGCGGGCGGCTGCGACTTCCTCGGCGCCGAGTGCCGAGCCGTGGGATTTTTCGGTGCCGCCCTTCTTCGGTGCGCCAAAGCCGATGGTGGTGCGGCAGGCGATCATCGTGGGTCTGTCGGATTTCCGCGCGACTTCGAGCGCCGCCGCGATGGCGATCGGATCGTGGCCATCGATGCGGGCCGACAGCCAGCCGGCGGACTCGAAGCGCTTCACCTGGTCGACGGAGTCCGACAGCGAGGTCGGCCCATCGATGGAAATGCCATTGTCGTCATAGAGAACGATCAGCTTTTTCAGCTTGAGGTGGCCGGCGAGCGCAATCGCCTCCTGGCTGATGCCTTCCATCAGGTCGCCGTCGGATGCGAGCACATAGGTGTAGTGATCGACGATGTCGCCGCCGAATTCGGCCGCGAGGTGCCGTTCCGCAATCGCCATCCCAACCGCATTGCCGAGTCCCTGCGCGAGCGGACCGGTCGTGGTCTCGACGCCGGGCGTGTGGCCGTATTCCGGATGCCCCGGCGTGAGCGAGCCGAGCTGGCGGAAGCGCTTGATCGCTTCGATCGTTATCTTCTCGTAGCCGACGAGATAGAGCAGCGCATAAAGCAGCATCGAACCGTGGCCGGCCGAAAGCACGAAGCGGTCGCGGTCGGGCCAAGCCGGATCCGCTGGATCGAATTTCAGAAAGCGGGTGAACAGGACGGTGGCGATGTCGGCTGCGCCCATCGGCAGTCCCGGGTGACCGGAATTCGCCTTTTCGACTGCGTCCATCGCCAGCGCACGAATCGCGTTCGCCATGCGATCGTGCTCGGCGCGTGCGCTGGGTGCGGCCGAAGGCTGGGCGAGATCTTGAGCGCTCGCCGCGACAAGACGGTCGGGCATTGTCATGGGAGTTGCCAAAAAACGCGGCGCCGCCAATGGGATCGCCGCGATTACGAGGAAAGCGGCGCAGAGATAGCATGGTCGAACTTCGAGTCAAACGCGAAGCGGGATACTGTTTGCGTCATGCACAGGGACCGTTGCTAACTTGCCGTTAGTCGTTGACGCTCGATCTCGACACGACGTAAGCTTCCCTGGGTAAGGCTCTGCCGTTTAACGGTTTTCGCCGTCCACACGGGACACGGATGGCTGCATGAGCGAAGTCGATTCGATCGAGGCTGCGAGTCGGCGGCTGGCGCTTGCGCTGGACGCACTCGATGCCGCCGCGGAGCGCCGGCGGGAGGCCGCGCGCAACGCCGATGCTATCGCCGAGCAGGTCCACGCGCTGGGCGACGATCGGGCCCGGCTTGCCGGCGAATTGGATCACGCGATCGCCCGCTCGCGGGCGCTGGAAACCGCCAACCGGGAAGTGACGGAGCGCCTCGTCCGCACGATCGAGACGATCCGCGGCTTGGTGGGGGGTGAGGAATAAGTGAGGGCTGAGGAGAGTGAGCGGCAGGTAATGTCCCAGGTCAGCGTCACCATCAATGGCCGCCAGTTCCGCATGGCCTGCGAGGACGGTCAGGAAGGCCATCTGATGAACCTTGCCCGCGATCTCGACAGCCGCATTGAGGGGCTGCGGGCGAAATTCGGCGAGATCGGTGATACCCGGCTCACGGTCATGGCGGCGCTCACCATTGCCGATTCTCTTGCCGAGACTGGGTTGCGCATTAAACGGCTTGAGGATGAACTGGCGGGCCTCAAGGACGCGCGGACAGACGCGATCAATCTCGACAAGGCAGCCCACACCGCGATCGCAACCGCTCTGAACAACGCCGCCGAGCGTATTGAGAGCATTGTCAAAAAGCTCAATCAGGCCGGCGGCGGCAGCAGCGTTGCGATGGGGTAGACACGTGTTCGTGGAGCGGTGGTCATCAACGGGGAGCCTACGCGATGTCGGGTGAAAGCCTTCTGGTCATTATTCTCGTCGGTCTTATCGCCGGCTGGCTTGCCGGCCACCTGGTGCGCGGCACCGGCTATGGTTTGGTCGCGGATCTGTGCCTTGGCATCATCGGCGCCTTTATCGGCGACTGGCTGCTGCCGCGGCTCGGCATTCACCTTGGTTTTGGCATCATCTCCGCCATCATCAGCGCGACGATCGGCGCTGTGATTCTGCTGATCATCCTGCGGCTCTTCAGACGCGGCGGGCGCTGGTAAGCCAGCCGTCCGCAGACCGGCATAGCGCCAATCGCTTCGACCCATTACATTGCCTGAGCGGATGCTGCCCGGTGCGTCAGGAGCCAATTCTCGGGGCCTTATCGATCTCTTAGGGAGCTGTCCCTGGCCGGGCTCGTGGGCTCGGTCACACGGTGCCCACCTACTTGTGTAGGGAACCCGGGATCGATGCTCCAACGGCCGGCGCGGCTCCGCACCTAATCTGCCTATGAGTGCAACCTCAAACATCGATGAGTTGAAGACGTCGCTGCGCCGCGAGGCGGCGGCAAGGCGCGATGCGCTGCCGGCTGACGAGCGCAAGGCCGGTGCGGAGGCCATTGCGGCGCGTAAGTTTCCGCTGCCTGTGTCGGCGCGCGTCATCGTCTCCGGCTTCATGCCATTGAAGAGCGAGATCAATCCGCTGCCGCTGATGCAGAGGCTCACTGAGCAGGGCGCAGCGCTGGCGCTGCCCCGCATCGTCGGCCGCGGCCAGCCGCTGTCGATGCGCGCGTGGGATTTCGGCGGGCCGCTCGATCGCGGCCAGTGGGGCATTCGGGAGCCGAGGCCTGACGCGCCCGAAGTCGATCCTGATATCTTATTGGTGCCGCTGCTCGCCTTCGACCGTGCCGGTTATCGCATCGGTTACGGCGCCGGCTATTACGACATGACACTCGGGCGGCTGCGGTCACGCAAGACAATCGTCGCCGTCGGCATCGCCTTCGCCGCACAGGAAGTTCCGGAAATCCCCAAGACGGCGCGCGACGAACGGCTCGATCTCGTGCTAACCGAGCGCGAGACGATCGATCTGCGAGCCCCTTGAAATGCGCATCCTGTTCGTTGGCGATGTTGTCGGCCGCAGCGGGCGGACCGTGGTGTCCGAGCGCCTGCCCGGGCTGATCCGCGATTGGAAGCTCGACCTCGTCGTCGTCAACGGCGAGAACGCCGCCGGTGGGTTCGGCATTACCGAGGCGATCTATCGCGAACTGATCGAGGCCGGTGCCGATGCCGTTACGCTCGGCAACCACGCCTGGGACCAGCGTGAGGCGCTAGTGTTCATCGAGCGTGCCGCGCGACTCATCCGGCCGGTCAACTACCCGCCTGGGACCCCCGGCCGCGGCGCGGCGCTGATCGAAGCCAAGAACGGCGCGCGGGCGCTCGTGATGAACGCCATGGGCCGCATTTTCATGGACGCGCTCGACGATCCGTTCGCCGCCGTCGATCGCGAGCTGACGAACTGCCCGCTTGGCAAGGAGGCCGACGCCGCCATCGTCGATATGCACGGCGAGGCGACGAGCGAGAAACAGGCGATGGCGTTCTTCTGCGACGGCCGGGCGAGCCTCGTAGTCGGCACCCACACGCACGTACCGACCGCGGATCTGCGCGTCATGTCCGGCGGCACGGCTTTCATGAGCGATGTCGGCATGACCGGCGACTACGATTCGGTCATCGGCATGGGCAAGGACGAGCCGTTGACGCGGTTTCTGCGCAAAATCCCGTCGGCGCGGTTCGAGCCGGCGTCCGGGCCGGCGACATTGTGCGCAGTCGCAGTCGAAACCGATGCCGCAACTGGCTTGGCCTCCCGCGTCGGCGCCGTGCGCATCGGCGGCTGCCTCGAACCGGCAACGCCGGTGTTTTGGGAGTGAGATCGCGGCGCCCGCCGATCTTTATTTTCGCCCCATACAACACTATGAGAGCCCATTGCGAGCGTCGCTGCGCTCGGCGCCTTGAAACGACGCCTCGGAACGGAATCGAGCACGGAATCGAGCCATGGCTGGACATTCGCAGTTCAAGAACATCATGCATCGTAAGGGCCGCAAGGATGCGGTGCGATCCAAAGTGTTCGGCAAGCTGGCGCGCGAAATCACCGTTGCCGCCAAGCTCGGCCTGCCCGATCCTGACATGAATCCGCGGCTGCGCGCAGCGGTGCTGGCGGCGCGGGCGGAAAACATGCCCAAGGACAATATCGACCGCGCCATCAAGAAGGCCTCGGGTGGTGAGGGTGAGAATTACGAAGAAATCCGTTACGAGGGCTATGGTCCGGCCGGTGTCGCGGTGATCGTCGAGGTGCTGACCGATAACCGTAACCGCACCGCCGGCGAGGTGCGCGCCACTTTCACGAAATCCGGCGGTAATCTCGCCGAGACCGGCGCGGTCGCCTTCATGTTCGACCATGTCGGCGTCATCGAATACGCCTCCGCGGCGGCGAGCTCGGATGCGATGTTCGAGGCGGCGCTGGAAGCGGGCGCCGACGATGTCGTGTCCAACGAAAGTGGCCACGAGATTTATGCCGCGCCGGACAAATTCGGTTCCGTCGCCAAGGCGCTTGAGCAAAAATTCGGCGAGCCGCGCAAGGCCTCGCTGGTGTGGCGTCCGCAGAACACCGTCGCAGTCGACGACGAGCAGGGCGAGAAGGTTTTGAAACTGATCGAAAGTCTGAACGACAGCGACGACGTGCAGAACGTCTATGCGAATTTCGAGGTGTCCGATGCACTCGTTGAGAAGATGAGCGCGTAGAGCTATCCGCCGAATTCCAAAATAAACAGTCCGGCATTGTAATCGGTCAAATAGATCAAGCCCGCCGCATCGACGAACACATCGGCCGATTGAATAACGCGCGCGCGATTGGGGCGGTGGTCCATCAGGCGCTGTGGTGCAGGAGGGACCCAAACGCCGACTTCGATAGGTGTCTTGGCATCTTTGATATCGAACGCCCGAACGCCCGCGTTCTGATACGTCGCAAAGATCGTCTGTGAGCTGATAAAGCTGCCGGGCCGGTTCTCGTGCAGATTATGTGGGCCGAAATGTCCGCCTTTGGTTTTGTAGTCGGCCTCCGCAGGCTGCGGAAGCGTGGCAACGGTACGCGGAACGAACGTGTCGCGATTGTCGAACACCCAGATAGTCTTGACGCCGTCCTCCTGGTGATCGAGCACCGCCTCGTCGAGCACGATCAGCAAGTCGCGGTCCGGCAGCGGAAGGCAATTGTGGGTGCCGCCGCCGAACGGCGGTGTGCCGTCGCGATGCACGATCAGCTTGGGCTTGGTGCGGTCGGCAACGTCGAGCACGACCATGCCGGCGTCGCGCCATGCCGCGTAGGCGGTATCGCCGTGGATGATGGCGTGGTGCAGGCCGTAACGGCGCGTCGCGGGCCAATTCGGCGTTTCTCCGGCGGCGGCGTTCATGCCGGGAATCCACCAGCGGCCGGCCTCTCGCGGGCGGGTGGGATCGCTCACGTCGATGGTGATGAAAATGTAATCGGTAAAGCCATCGATCAGTGCCGAGGCGTAGGCCCAGCGGCCGCCGACATACCACAGGCGATGAATCCCCCCGCCGTCGACCGGCATGAAGCCGATACGCTTCGGTTCGGCCGGCTGCGAAATGTCGTAGACGACGACACCCGCCGTCCAGTCGCGCGCGGTGGTGCGGCTTGCGTCAGCGGTACCGACCGCGTGGCCGAGCTGGCCTTTGTAGTAGGCTCTCTCGTCGGCAAATTCGGCGGCGGCAAACATGTCCTTGGCGTTGATGACCAGAAGCAGATCGTCATGGGTTTGCAGATGGATATTCCAGGTATTCGCCGGCGCGGCGATGTAGTTCACCGCGCGCGGATTTTTGGCGTCGCGCACGTCAACGATCGAAAACCCCTTCGAGAACATGTGGCCGATATAGGCGTAGCCGCGATGCACCATGATTTGCACGCCGTCGGCGCGGCCGCCCTGATCGCTGTAACCGACCAGCCGCATGTTGCGCGCGTGATCAGGCCGCGGCAACTCGCTCATTTGTAGGCATCCAGGAAATTCGGCACGGCGATCCAGTCGAGCATCGCACCGTCGCTCTGCAGGAGTTCGTGCATGCGGCGGTCCTCTTCGGTTTTCAGGTCGACGCCCATGTGGGTGCCGAGCTTGCGGCTGTGCATGACGATGGTGTTTCCGATCGGCTGACGTGCGGCGTTGTAGGCTTCGAGCGCCGTGTCGATATCGTCGTGGTCGCGCAGCGCCGCGGCAAGCGCCGCGGCGTCGCCGCCGGCTTTGGCGACGCCGAAACCCATATGCGGCCGCGCATTTGCGGCCGCATCGCCGACCATGGCGACTCGCCCGAACACGATGCGCGGCGCGGTGAAATCGTAGATCGGTGTGATGAACGGCTGCTTGATCTTCATGACGCAGTCGAGCAGCACGGGCGGCATGATTGCGCGCGCATCGGCCTGCATCTCTTCAATCAAATCCTTGCGAATGAGCGGCGGCGGTACCGAGAATTCGTGCTGCACGCCGTTCTGGTCGACGTTCATCGCGCGCAGCTGGTCCGCGTCAGCAACGCGGTACCAGATGAAATTAAAGCGGCGATGGCCGGGGCGCAGATCGTCGTTGAAGCCCGCGATCGGGTAGGTGATCACCTCCTGCCGCGGCGGCAGGTAAAACACGAAGTAAGGAAAGATATCTCTGAGCGTCTGTGCCGCTAGATCGACTTCGTTCGGCGAGCCGCGCCAGATGTAATAGCCGGCATAGATCGGCTGCAACTCCGGGGCAACCTGGCCGCGCACCGTGGAGCGGATGCCGTCGCCGCCGACCAGGATATCGGCGTGTTCGACGCGGCCGCCGTTGAAATGAACGCGGACGCCGCGGCCGTCCTGTTCGACGCGCTCGAAAGCCCAGCCGAGATGGTACCGCGCGGGATCGATGGTGGCACGCAGGAGCCGTTGCAGCCGATCCCACGAGGTCAGAACTTGACGCAGCGGCCGCTCCTCGGTGATGCGGCCGTGGCGATCGATCGCGAATCGCTTCGGAACTTCGATGCCGAGGTCGCGAGTACCGGCACCGCTCGCCTCCAGCGCCTCCAGGAGTTCCGGGTGCGTGGTGATGCCGGCGCCGCGTCCGACGAGCTCGACGCTGGAACGCTCGTAGACATCGCAGTCCCAGCCGATCTGGCGCAGGAACGCGGCGCTGAACAGGCCCGACATCGAGCCGCCAATAATAATGGCCCGGCGCTTTTTCGATTCTGGTCCCGGCATTGCGGCCGGATGCTAAGCATTGCGGGTGCCGCTGACGAGTGGGCGTCACGTCGCTGTGTGCTTTGCCCGCGGCCGGGCGTGGGTCTATCACCATGGCAGGATGACCCGTCCGATTCGCATTCTCGGCATCGACCCGGGCCTCCGCCGCACCGGCTGGGGCGTGGTCGAGATTGCCGGAAATCGGCTCACCTTCGTGGGCTGCGGTTCGGTGCTGACCCGGGATCATGATGCGCTGGCCATTCGGCTTGTGGCCATTCTCGACGGTCTGACCCGTGTCCTCGACGAATTCCGCCCCGATGAGGCGGCGGTCGAAGCGACCTTCGTCAACAAGGATGCCAAATCGACGCTCAAGCTCGGGCAGGCGCGCGGCATCGCCATGGTGGTGCCGGCCCGCGCCGGCGTGCCGGTTTCCGAATACGCGCCGAACCTGGTGAAGAAAAGCATCGTCGGCGCCGGCCACGGCGACAAGACGCAAGTGCGCATGATGATCGGTGTGTTGCTGCCCAAGGCCGACCCGGCCTCGCACGATGCCGCCGACGCACTCGCGATCGCGGTGACGCACGCCCATCACCGGCAGAGTATTATTCTGAAGATGGCTGCAGGATGAGGGAGCATTCTTATCCCGTCATTCCGGGACGGGCCGAAGGGCCGGGCCCGGAATCCATAACCACAGGTCCCGCAGGGTGGATGTTGAGATCGTTCTGTTACGGCGGTGATTATGGATTCCGGGTTCCTCGATTCGCTCGGCCCCGGAATGACGGCCGGCAAGGTTCGACATGATCGGCAAACTCAAGGGCGTGGTCGACTCTTACGGCGAGGATTCCATCATCCTCGACGTCAATGGCGTCGGTTACCTCGTGCATTGCTCAACGCGGACCTTGCAGGAATTGCCAGGCGTCGGCGAGCCGGCGACGCTGTCGATCGAGACCCACGTTCGCGAGGATCAAATCCGCCTGTTCGGCTTCTCGACCGGCATCGAGCGCGAATGGTTTCGGCTCTTACAAACGGTGCAGGGCGTTGGCGTCAAAGTCGCGCTCGCGGTGCTCAGCACGCTCAAGCCCGCCGATCTCGCCACGGCGATTGCGATGCGCGACAAGGCGACGGTGGCGCGCACGCCGGGCGTCGGTCCGAAAGTGGCCGAGCGCATTGTCACGGAGCTGAAAGACAAGGCGCCGGCTTACACGGATGTCGATCCGGCCGTCGTGCGACTCTCCGGCGCGCTCGACGAGAAGCGTGCGCCGCAGCCGATGAGCGATGCGGTCTCGGCGCTGGTCAATCTCGGCTATGGCCAGCCGCAGGCCGCCGCCGCAGTCGCGGCCGCGGCGCGCAGCGCCGGCGAGGGCAGCGACGTGCGCCAATTGATCCGGCTCGGCTTGAAGGAGCTGGCGAAGTGAAGCGGCCGGCAAAACTCGGCAAAGCCGACAAGGAACTGATCGCGGCGGCGACCGCCGCGATCAAACAACGCTACCGCGACGACTGGCAGGAAGTCGGCGCGGCTTTGCGCACGCGTTCCGGCAAGATCTTTACCGGCATCAACCTCGACGCCTATCTCGGCCGCATGGCGGTGTGCGCCGAGGCGGTGGCGCTCGGCCGCGCCTTCGTCGATCTCGGCGACGCCGGCATCGAGACGATCGTCGCCGTGCGCCATCCCAGTCCGGAGGAAAAGGACCAATCGATCAAGGTGGTGTCGCCCTGCGGCGCCTGCCGCGAGTTGATCTTCGACTATGATCGCAATGCGCAGGTCATTGTGCCGAACGGCAGATCGGCGGCTGTCGTGCCGATCGCCGAGCTGTTGCCGAACAAATACACGCGGGGGCCGGAGCGATGAGTCTCGTCCCCGGCCGCAAATTGATCGCGCCCGAGCGCCGGGAGGAGGACGTGGCTGAGGCGAGCCTGCGGCCACAGCGGCTGGCCGATTTCGTCGGTCAGGAGCAGGCCCGCAAAAATCTCGGCGTGTTCATCGCCGCCGCGCGCGGCCGCAAGGAAGCGCTCGATCATGTGCTGTTCGTCGGGCCGCCCGGGCTCGGCAAAACGACGCTGGCGCAGATCGTTGCGCGCGAGCTCGCGGTGAATTTTCGCGCCACGTCGGGGCCGGTGATCGCCAAGGCGGGCGATCTTGCCGCGCTGCTGACAAATCTCGAAGAGCGGGACGTCCTGTTCATCGACGAAATTCATCGGCTCAATCCTGCGGTGGAAGAAATTCTGTATCCGGCGATGGAGGATTTTCAGCTCGATCTGATCATTGGCGAGGGGCCGGCGGCGCGTTCGGTCAAAATCGACCTCGCCAAATTCACGCTCGTGGGCGCCACCACGCGCGCGGGCCTTCTGACCAACCCGCTGCGCGACCGGTTCGGCATTCCGATCCGGTTGAATTTTTATTCGATTGCCGAGCTTGAGCTGATCGTCAATCGCGGCGCGCGCGTCTTAGGTGTTGGGCTCACTGCCGACGGCGCCAACGAAATCGCGCGGCGCGCTCGCGGCACGCCGCGCATTGCCGGGCGGCTGCTCCGCCGCGTGCGCGATTTCGCCGCCGTGGAGGGCTCCGCTTCGATCGACCGCGCGGTCGCCGACAAGGCGCTCGGCGCGCTCGAAGTCGATGCCGCCGGCCTCGACGCCATGGATCGCCGTTATCTCAACACGATCGCGATGAATTATGGCGGCGGCCCGGTCGGCGTCGAAACGCTCGCCGCGGCGCTGTCGGAGCCGCGTGACGCCATCGAGGACATCATCGAGCCGTACCTTATCCAGTGCGGTTTTTTGCAGCGCACGCCGCGCGGCCGACTTCTCACCGCGCAAGCCTTCCGCCACCTGGGCCTGGCCGAGCCGACGCGCGATCCGGCGCAGTTTGGGCTGTTTACGTCTGAAGATGAGTGATGTGCGACAAACCTTTGAAGGTGGCTGCCATTGCGGCCGCGTGCGCTTTCGCGTGATGGCCGACCTTTCGCGGGTCACCTATTGCAATTGTTCGATGTGCAGTAGGAAAGGTTTTCTGCATCTGATCGTGCAGCCAGAAGAGTTCGAACTTCTCAGTGGCAAGGATGCACTCACCACCTACCGCTTCAATACCGGCGTGGCGCAGCATACTTTCTGCTCGACCTGCGGCATCCACCCGTTCTATGTGCCGCGCTCCGATCCTGACAAGATCGATGTCAATGTAAGGTGTCTCGACAACGTCGATTTGTCCTCGATCGAAGTAAAACAATTCGACGGCAAGAACTGGGAACATGCGATGGCGGGACGGGTGCCGTGGAGATAGGTGCGTGACCGCGGTTCCTCTCGACGGTGAAATGCGCGACGGCCGGCACGTGCTGACGGTGCGCGTTTATTACGAGGACACCGATTTCACCGGCATCGTCTATCACGCCAATTATCTGCGCTACATGGAGCGCGGACGGACCAATTATCTGCGGCTCCTGGGCGCCGACCATCGTGCGCTGTTCGAGGAGACTGCCAAGGAAGCGCCGGGATTTGCCTTCGTGGTGCGCTCGATGAATATCGATTTTCTCAAGCCCGCCCGCATGGACGACGTGCTTGAAGTTTTCACCGAACCGCAGGAGGTGAGGGGCGCCTCGATCACTCTCCGCCAGCGGGTCATGCGCGGCGATGAGTTGCTGGTCGAGGCTTCGGTGCGTGTTGCCTTTATCAGTGATGGCCGGGCGCGCCCGATTCCTAAGCCGCTGCGCATCGCAATGAAGGCCGATCTCGATGCGGCAGAGATCTGACCGCGCGCCTTGGCCGTAATCGGCCGCGCAGGGATCGGGTGGTGTTTCAGCAGCGACGTCGCAATATAGTTCGACGATGGTACCGGATCTCAGTTTCACGCTTTTCGACACCGCCATCGGCTGCTGCGGCATCGTCTGGAGCGCGCGCGGCATTGCCGGCGTGCAGCTTCCGGAAAAGAACGCTCAGGCGACCCTTAGTCGCGTGCTGCGCCGCCATCCGACCGCGCAAGAGACCAAGCCGCCGGCGGACGTCCAGCGCGTCATCGACCGTATCGGCGCGTTGCTGCGCGGCGAGCCGGTTGAATTGAGCGATGTCGGCCTCGATAGCGGCGCGGTTTCTGAATTCAACCGCCGCGTCTACGACGTGGCGCGCGCGATTCGTCCGGGCGCGACACTATCCTATGGCGAGATTGCCGAACGGCTCGGCGACCGGACGCTGGCGCGCGAGGTCGCGCAGGCGCTGTCAGAGAATCCTTACCCGATCATCGTGCCGTGCCATCGGGTGCTGGCGGCGGGCGGCAAAATGGGCGGATTTTCCGGGCCCGGGGGCGTGCGCACCAAGCTGCGGCTGCTGTCGATCGAGGGCGCGCGGTACGGCGAACCCGGGCTGTTCGATCGGTTGCCATGGGTAGCGCCGGCGAGGCGGCAGGCTTAAGCCGCTCTGCATCGACTGGGGAGCCGGCTTAATGTAAAAGCCATTTACATGAGCTGGTCGAAGGACGAGAAGGGCCCACGCGGCTATCACCACGGCAACCTCAAAGAGGCGCTTCTCCGCGCCGCTTTGGAGTTGATTGCCCAGAAGGGGCCCGCGGGTTTTACCTTTGCGGAGGCGGCGCGGTGGGCGGGCGTCAGTCCGGCGGCGCCCTACCGCCATTTCCGCGATCGCGACGAGCTTTTGGCCAATGTCGCGTTACGCGGCTTTGAGCTGTTCGAGACGGCGCTGGCGCGTGCCTGGGATAACGGCCGCCCGGACACGTCGACTGCGTTCGATCGGCTGGGCAAGGCCTATCTGGCCTTCGCGCGGTCGCACCCCGCGTACTATTCGGCAATGTTCGAGGCGGGAATTCCAGTCGCCGCGAGTCCTGAACTCCGCGAAGCGGGTGATCGGGCGTTCGCCGTGTTGCGTGCCGCGGCCGACAGGCTCTGCGCCGAAATTCCGGCGCAACACCGGCCCCCGACCCTGATGGTCGCGCTGCATATCTGGGCCATGTCGCACGGCATCGCGTCGCTGTTCGGACGCGGCGACGCGGCGCAGCGCACGTTGCCCATGTCGCCCGAGGAACTGCTGGAAGCTGGCGTGCTGGTTTACCTGCGCGGCCTGGGCGCACCGGACGCGAAGCCCGGGCAATAAGCGGAGGCAATGCCCATCTGGTCCCCTTGACAACGGAATTGGTGAATGTAAATGTTATTTACATTCACACGCGAGGTGTGTCATGCCAATTGCAGCCGGTTTGCTCATGCTCCTTGGTTTCTGGGCGTGGTGGCCCTTGGGGTTTATCGTCCTGATGCTTCTTGGCTTTTGGGCATGGTGGCCGCTTGGCCTTGTCATTCTCGCCTTCATCATCTGGAGTTCGCGAATGGGATGCTGGAGTCGCTGCGGCGCTGGCCGCTATCACCGCGAGGACCATTGGGACCGATACATGGGCCGCTGGCAGTCAAAGATGGAGCGCATGCAGGACAAAATGGATCGCGTGCGCGAACGCATGGAGCGCGGCGGCGGCGATTGGTGGGGACGTCCCCGATCGAGTGGCAACCGTGCGTTCGACGATTACCGTACCGAAACGCTGCGGCGCCTCGAGGACGAGCAGCGCGAATTCAAGGAGTTTCTGGACCGGCTGCGTTTTGCCAAGGATCGATCCGAGTTCGACCAGTTCATGGCCGAGCGCCGCAACCGACCTCAGGACAAGCCTGGTGACGAAGGATCGCCGCTGCCGCAGGCAGGCTGAGTCGCGGAACTGAAAACGTCACAACGTGCAGATATCGGCCGTCCGCCATAAAAAGGCGGGCGGCCGATGCATTTTCGGCCCTCGGAACTTTTCGCCGCCGATCGCGATCGGCGGGCTTTAACCACCCATTAAGGACGTTCGGGCTTCGTTACAGGAGGCGACTGGTGTAGCGCCCTAGTTTGGACATGTTTCGCGACTTTTTCGCATCGGCCGGTGACGGGCCGGCTCGGGTTCTTGCGAAGTTTCGGTCACGGTCGGCGCGCGCAATGCGGCTTGCCCGACCTTTGCCGTTTGGTCCAAGCGAAGCGCGCTGCGGCCGGTCAGGGCCCATCGTCGAGTCGGCTTCAGCCCGGAGCGGCCGAACCGTCGAATACACGCGCAAAGGACGGACGCCGCATGTCATCGTCAGGCCTTCAGCTTTTTACGCTGTTCTGGAACTCGATCTGGGTCGTCAAGCTGGTGATGGGCGGCCTCGTCGTGTGCTCGGTTTGGGTATGGGCCATCGCCATCGACAAAACCTTGCTGTTCAATCGAATCCGCCGCGCCGGCGACCAATTCGAACAATCGTTCTGGTCCGGGCAGTCGCTTGAAGAACTGTACAAGTCGCTGGCGCCGTCGCCCGGCCATTCGACCGGCGCCTTGTTCGTCGCCGCGATGAACGAATGGAAGCGAAGCTTCGAAGGCAACATTCGCTCTTTCGCCGGTCTGCAGATGCGCATCGAAAAGGTGATGAATGTCACCATCGCGCGCGAGATCGAGCACATGGAGCGGCGGCTCCTGGTACTGGCGACCGTCGGCTCGGCCGGGCCATTTGTCGGCCTGTTCGGCACCGTCACCGGCATCATGACGAGCTTTCAGTCGATTGCCGCCACGCAGAACACCTCGCTGGCGGTGGTCGCGCCCGGTATCGCCGAGGCGCTGTTCGCGACTGCAATCGGCCTCGTTGCCGCCATCCCGGCGACGATTTTCTATAATAAGTTTACTGTCGAGGTGAATCGGCAGGCGCAGCGGCTGGAGGGGTTTGCCGACGAATTCTCCGCGATCCTGTCGCGGCAGATCGACGAGCGGGCGTGAGGGGGACATGGCGGCAAGTCTCGCGAGTGCGGCATCGGGGGGCGGCAGACGCGGCCGCCGCCGGCGTCCGGTCATGGCCGAGATCAACGTGACGCCGTTCGTCGACGTCATGCTGGTGTTGCTGATCGTATTCATGGTCACGGCGCCGCTGATGACGCTGTCGATCAGGGTCGATCTCCCGGATACCCGCGGCGGTACGGTGCTGAATACACAGAAGGCGCCGCTCAACGTGACCCTGAAGAAGACCGGCGGCGATTGCTCCAGTCAGGCCGATCTGTTCCTCGACAAGACTCCGATCGCCATGGAGGATATCAAGACCAAGTTCGAGGCGATCAAGGACGCCAACACAAATCCCCAACAGCAGGCGCCGACGGTGTGGGTCAACGCCGACAAAGAGCTTTGCTATGATGCGGTCGCGAAGGTTTTGGGCCGGCTTCATGATGCCGGCTTCGGCACGGTCTTGAACATTACGAACGAGAAACCGGCGGGGCAGTAGGATGCGATCCGACTGGGTCATATCCGCAGTAGGGCACGCCGCATTGTTGGTGGCCGGGGTGGTTACGCTTGTCGGCTCCAAGGCGCCCGCCGATCCGGCGGATTACGTTCCGGTTTCGATCGTCACCGACGCCGATGTGTCGCGCGCGGCGCTTGGCCAGAAAAATGCGCCCCACATGGCGAGTCCCAAGCCGCTCGCCGACAAGATCGGCGATCTCAAGCAGGTCGACCAGGTCGCACCCAAGGTCACCGAGAAGCAGACGATCACCACTAACTCGCCATCTCCCGCGCCACAGCCGAAGCAAGAGTCCAAACCTGAGCCGAAGCCGAAGACCGCGCAGGAAAAGCCCGATAAGACGAAGACCGACGACTTCAAGGCCGACAAGATCGCGGAGCTGTTGAAGAAAACGCCGCCGCCGAAGCCGAAGGAAAAGCCCACGCACGAGACGCACAAATACGACGCCAATCAGATCGCGCAATTGCTCGACCACCGCGATGCCCAGCGTCAAGTGGCGACGGCCGACACGCTCAATGACAAGGCCGGCCTCGGGGCGCCGTCGGCTTCGCCCAATGCGCAACTGTCACAGACCGAGATCGATGCGTTGCGCGAGCGCATCCGCGATTGCTGGTCACCGCCGCCCGGCATCGACAGCAATACCAATATCTACATCTCGCTTCGGGTTCTGTTCAAACCCGATGGCTCCTTGGCGCAGATGCCGGTCGTGGTCGCCGGCAGCGCCTCGCCGATGGGGCCGGCGCTCGCCGAGAGCGGCAAGCGCGCGCTGCTCAGTTGTCAGCCATTCACGATGCTCAAGCCCGAGCATTACGCGCAATGGAAGGACATTACGGTGGATTTCAATCCGCGCGATCTTTCCAACTAACCAGCGAAGCCAACAACAATGACGCGTCCGCAACGATCGAGCCTTTTCGTCACGCGCCGGCGCGCACTCGCCCTCGGCGCGTGCGGCGCTGCGTTGTCACTGACGACGCGCCAAGTCGCGGCGCAGGTCCATATCGATGTCAATGGCGGCAATTTCCGGCCGATGCCGATCGGCATTCCGGATTTCATCGGCGGGACGCCGCGCGATTCCGATACGGCGCACGGCATCACTCAGATCATTACTGCGGACCTGCAGCGCAGCGGGCTGTTCGCCCCGATCGATCCTTCGGCCTACATCGAGAAGATCACCAACTTCGATGCGGTTCCGAATTTTCAGGATTGGCGCTCGATCAACGCGCAGGCTTTGATCACCGGCCGCATGAGCCAGCAGGGCGACGGGCGACTTAAGGCCGAATTCCGGCTTTGGGACGTGCTCTCCGGCCAGCAGCTCGGCAACGGCCAGCAGTATCTGACGACGCCCGACAATTGGCGGCGGCTTGCGCACATCATTGCCGACGCGGTGTACGAGCGCGTCACTGGCAACAAAGGTTATTTCGACAGCCGCGTCGTGTTCGTCGACGAAACCGGCCCGAAGCAGCGCCGCGTCAAGCGCCTGACGCTGATGGACCAGGACGGCGCGAATGTGCGCTATCTCACGCGCGGCGACGAACTCGTGTTGACGCCGCGGTTTTCGCCGTCGACGCAGGAAGTCACCTACATGGCGTACGGCGAGGGCGACCCGCGCGTCTATCTGCTCAATCTCACCACCAACGAACGCGAGATTGTCGGCAATTTCCCCGGCATGAGTTTTTCGCCGCGCTTTTCGCCGGATGGCCAGCGAGTCATCATGAGCCTGCAGGAGGGCTCGAACTCCAATCTATTCGTCATGGACTTGCGTTCGAAGGCAACGACACGGCTGACCGATACACAGGCGATCGACACTTCACCATGCTATTCGCCGGACGCGAGTCACATTTGCTTCGCTTCGGATCGCGGCGGCCAGCCGCAGATCTACGTAATGCCTTCGGCAGGCGGGGCGGCGCAGCGAATCAGCTTTGGCGAGGGCACCTACTCGACGCCGGTCTGGTCGCCGGCCGGCGATTCCATCGCCTTCACCAAGCAGACCGCAAGCCAGTTCGCCATCGGGGTGATGCGGCCGGACGGCAGCGGTGAGCGTATCCTGACCGAAGGGTTCCATAACGAGGGCCCGACCTTCGCGCCCAATGGCCAGGTCATCATGTATTTCAGCGACGTGATGGGCGGCCCCGGGCCGTCGCTCTATACGATCAATATCACTGGGCGAAACCAGCTGCGGGTTCCAACCCCCAGTTTTGCCTCCGATCCGGCCTGGTCGCCGCTACTGTCGTGATCTCGCGCCCGATCATACCCTTGCCGCATTGAGGTCTCATTAACCATTCCAAAGGGTTTTCGGGTGTCGTGCGGGGATTAGGCATTTTTGCAAGGCCTCATCAAGGTTGACAGAACCTTCGCTTAACGAAGGCCCTGTTAGACCCGCTCTAGTCCGCCCGTAGTCCGCCGGCCCCTCCGGCGGATGACGTTGGGCCCACGACGCAAGCAACGGAGGCACCGGAATGAAGGGGACGAGAATTTTCCGCGGCGCCAAATTCGCGGCCGTTATCCTCGGAGCACTCGCGATAGCGGGCTGCGCCAAGCACGACGCCGACCCGACCAACGCCATGGCGGCGGCGGCGGTGCCGGGCAGCCAGCAGGATTTTGTGGTCAATGTCGGGGACCGCGTGTTCTTCGATACCGATCAGACTGATCTGTCGCAGCAGGCGCGTGCGACGCTCGATAAGCAGGCCGAATGGCTAAACCATTACGGTCAGTATTCATTTACCATCGAAGGTCACGCCGACGAACGCGGTACGCGCGAATACAACCTCGCGCTTGGCGCCCGCCGCGCCCAGAATGTGCGCGATTATCTGGTTTCCCGCGGCATCGCGGCCCAGCGCATGCGCACCATCTCCTACGGCAAGGAGCGGCCGGTGGCGACGTGCGACGACATTTCCTGCTGGTCGCAGAATCGCCGCGCCGTCACGGTGCTCAATCAGAGTTCTTGAAGTCCGGACGGACTATGGGGGCGGCCGGGCGGCCGCCCGGGTGCGCCTGCGGACCCGCCCAACCTGATCCCGCGAGATAATGTCCTGCAGACGGGGCGATTTTCACAATTTCGACGCAGGGTCGGCTATGGTTGCGGCGCTTAAGCCAGCGAATTTGCGGCCGATCATGATCCGTTTTGCATCATTACTTTTTCTCGGGCTCATCTGCCTGCCCGGCGCGCGGTCTGCGCGAGCTCAGGACGCGGATTCCGAGTTGGTCACCCGTGTTGACCGCATGGAGCAGACGATCCGCAATCTGACGGGGCAGGTCGAGCAATTGCAGTATCACAATCAGCAACTCGAGCAGCAGGTGCAACGTCTGCAGCAGCAGATGCAGGGCAGTGCATCGCCGTCCTCGCCGCCGCCCCACGCGCAATATGCGCCGCCGCCCGCACAGTACCCGCCACCGCCTCGCTATTCTTCAGCGCCGCCACCTTACGCATCACCCTCGGCACCCCCTCCGGCCTATCCGCCGACGGCGTCGGCTGGGCCGCCGCCTGCCGAAATCGGCAGGCATGACGCCTTCAATCCTGCGGTCGATCCCGGTGCGCCGGGCACGCCGCGTCCGCTTGGCGCCAGCACGGCGGCCAACGAGCCGCCGCCGCCCTACGAGGCGCCCCCCGCCGGTACGCCCCGGCAGGCCGGCACGCCGCTCGATCTGTCGAGCCCGGCCGCAGGGCAGGGTGGCGCACCATCAAACGGACCGCTGCCGCCGCCGCCCCCGGCCAATCCGAGCGCGACAAGTGGCATGCAGGCGTCGATTGCGCCGCCGCCCCCGGCGGCAACCCCGAAGGACGAGTACGAACTCGGCCGGGGCTATTTCGGGCGCAAAGATTACGCGCATGCGGCCCAAACGTTCGGCGATTTTGTGCACAAATACCCGAGCGACCGTTTGACCCCCGAAGCGCAATACTGGCTCGGCGAGTCGCTGTTTCAAAACCGGCAATATCACGATGCGGCGGAAGCCTTCCTCACTGTGTCGACCAAGTATGCGACGATAGCGCGCGCACCCGACGCCATGCTGCGGCTGGGCGAGTCGCTTCAGTCTCTGGGTCAGAAGGAAGCGGCTTGCGCTTCGCTGGGTGAGGTTTTACGCAAATACCCGCGCGCCTCCTTGAGCGTGAAGGAGAGCGTGGCGCGGGAACAGAAGCGTGCCCATTGCTGACGAACCCGTTCGTGACGATGAAGCGGACGTGCTGTTCCGCGGTCTCGAAGGTTTAGCCGGTTTCGTCATTGCCGCTTCAGGCGGTCCGGACTCCACCGCGCTCCTTGTCCTTGCTGCTCGCTGGGCGAAGCGGCTCAAGGCGCCGCCCCGGATTCTTGCTGTCACTGTCGATCATGGCTTGCGGCCCGAGGCGGCCGCGGAAGCGGCTTCGGTCAAACGGCTGGCGCGTCGGCTTGGCGTGCCGCATCGCACGGTGGCCTGGCGTGGGGCCAAACCCAAGAGCGGCTTGCAGGAAGCTGCGCGGCTTGCCCGCTATCGCCTGCTGACGCAGGCCGCCGCGCAATCTGGATACGGTCACGTGCTCACGGCGCACACGCTCGACGACCAGGCGGAAACCGTCCTTTTTCGTCTCGCTCGCGGCAGCGGCCTGACGGGGCTTGCGGGCATGGCAACGGCAACGCTTCTTCCGATGGGCGGAAACAAGGAGATATTTGTTGTCCGTCCGCTGTTGCCCGTTCACAAGGCGCGCCTCATTGCGACATTGCGGTCGGCCGACATCGCTTACTGCGAGGATCCGAGCAATCACGATCCTCGCTTTACCCGCGCGCGGCTGCGTTCGCTGATGCCCGCGCTCGCGCGTGAGGGATTGACCGCGCACGGCCTCGCGCGGCTCGCCGGAAGGATGCGGCGTGCGGAAGCGGCGATCGAATTTGCCGTTCAGGCGGCGCGGGGGGCGCTCGCACCCTCGGCCTGGCCACGGCGCGGCCCCGTAATATTCGCCGCCGATCGATTTCGTGCTCTGCCAGCCGAGATCGGCCTCCGGCTCCTCGGTCGCGCCGTTGCACGCACGGGCGACGAGGGGCCGGTTGAGCTCGGCAAGCTTGAAAGCCTCTACGAGGCCGTGCGGCGGGAGCCCCGGCTGCGCCGGACGCTCGCCGGCGCCGTCGTGACGGCGGGAGCACGGCAGATCACCGTCGAACGCGCGGCCCCCCGGCGCAGCATGACCCGGCGGCCTGCGCTGGGGCGCCGCGACGCAGCTATACGAAGCCGCAAGGGCCGCTTTACGAACTAGGCCTATAATAGAGCGGGGATTCGCCTAGCTGGCCCGTTCCTAAGTCCGGGGCTTCTCTTGGCATGGGCCAACCCCACGCCTACATTGCAGACGTACAGGGACGTGAAGCCGCCACGTTCACCGGGTTGAATGGCAGCGCTGGCCCGCGATTGCGGATCAAGGACTTAAGATGAACGCTAATCTGCGCAATTTCGCCCTGTGGGTGATTATCGTCCTGCTCCTGCTGGCGCTGTTTACGCTATTTCAGAACCCCGGCCGCAATACCAGCGCCCAGGAAATCAGCTTTTCGCAGCTTTTAAGCGATGTGGATAACGGGCGCGTCAAGAACGTCGTCATCCAGGGTCCGGAGATCCATGGCGACTTTACGAGCGGCGGCAGTTTCCAGACTTATGCGCCCAGCGACCCCACACTGGTGCAGCGCCTCTACAGCAAGGGCGTTTCGATTTCAGCGCGGCCGCAGTCTGATAACGTGCCCTGGTTCGTGTCGCTCCTGATCTCCTGGCTGCCGTTTGTCGCGCTGATCGGGGTCTGGATTTTCCTGTCGCGGCAGATGCAGGGCGCCGGCGGCAAGGCATTGGGCTTTGGCAAGAGCCGCGCCAAGCTGCTTACGGAAGCGCATGGCCGCGTCACCTTCGATGACGTGGCCGGCGTCGACGAAGCCAAGCTTGATTTGCAGGAGATCGTCGAATTCCTGCGTGACCCGGCGAAATTTCAGCGCCTGGGTGGCCGCATTCCGCGCGGCCTACTCCTGGTCGGCCCGCCCGGCACCGGCAAGACGCTGCTTGCGCGCGCCATCGCCGGCGAGGCGAATGTGCCGTTCTTCACCATTTCGGGCTCCGATTTCGTCGAAATGTTTGTCGGCGTCGGGGCGAGCCGCGTGCGCGATATGTTCGAGCAGGCGAAGAAGAACGCGCCCTGTATCATCTTCATCGATGAAATCGATGCGGTCGGCCGCCATCGCGGCGCCGGCCTCGGCGGCGGCAACGACGAGCGCGAGCAGACGCTCAACCAATTGCTGGTCGAGATGGATGGCTTCGAGGCCAACGAGGGCATCATCCTGATCGCCGCTACCAACCGGCCCGACGTGCTCGATCCGGCTTTGCTGCGTCCCGGCCGCTTCGATCGCCAAGTGGTCGTGCCCAATCCCGACGTGGTCGGTCGCGAGCAGATCCTCAAAGTGCATGTGCGCAAGGTGCCGCTGGCTCCCGATGTGAACCTGAAAACCATCGCCCGGGGCACGCCCGGTTTCTCCGGCGCCGACTTGATGAACCTCGTCAACGAAGCCGCTTTGATGGCGGCGCGGCGCAATAAGCGCATGGTCACCCAGGTCGAGTTCGAGGACGCCAAAGACCGGGTGATGATGGGGGCCGAGCGCAAGTCGCTGGTGATGACGGAAGAGGAGAAGCTCCTGACCGCCTATCACGAAGGCGGCCACGCGATCGTGGCGCTCAACGTCAAGGCGACCGATCCGGTACATAAGGCGACCATCATCCCCCGCGGCCGCGCGCTCGGCATGGTCATGCAGCTTCCGGAGCGCGACAAGTTGTCGATGAGTCTTGAGCAGATGACCTCGCGGCTCGCCATCATGATGGGCGGCCGGGTTGCTGAAGAGCTGGTATTCGGCCGGGAAAAGGTCACGTCCGGTGCCGCCTCCGACATCGAGCAGGCCACCAAGCTCGCGCGCATGATGGTGACACGCTGGGGTCTGTCCGACACCCTCGGCACTGTCGCCTACGGCGAAAACCAGGAAGAAGTTTTCCTCGGTTATTCGGTCGCACGCCAGCAGAACATTTCCGAAGCGACGGTGCAGAAGATCGACGCCGAGATCAGGCGCTACGTTGAAGAGGGCTTTACCGAGGCGCGGCAAATTCTCACCGAGAAGCGCGCCGATCTGGAAACGCTCGCCAAAGGGTTGCTTGAATTCGAAACGCTGACCGGCGACGAAATCAAGGATCTGCTGATGGGCAAGCGGCCGACCCGCGAATCCATCATCGAGCCGACGACGCCGCGTCCTTCGACCGTGCCCAGCGCCGGCGCCGGGCGCAACCGGCCGCGGCCGGAACCCGGCCCGCTGGAGCCGCAGCCGCAAGGGTAACCGCGCCGGCTTCGCGATCCGCGGCGGCCGGCATCGCCGTTTCTCGGAAGCGTCGCAAACGCATATACTTGCCGCGTCTCGCACCGCGGAGAATGCGTCATGCGCCAGCCGGGTCCCGTCGCCGCCACGCTGCTGTCGGCCGCTTTACTGCTCCTTTCGGTATCCGGAGCGTGGCCGCAAACCGCGCGAGCCATCAAACTCATCAACCCTTATCCGCCAGGCGGCGGCGCCGACGTGCTCGCGCGCGTGCTGGTCAACGAAATCGGCAACCTGGGCGGCCCGACGCTGGTGGTTGAGAACCGCCCGGGAGCCGGTACCGCGATCGGCACGCAGGACGCCGTGCGCGCCGTCCCGGACGGCAATACGTTGCTTATCACCAACAATGCGCTCCTGCTCGCGCCGCACCTGCGGAAGCTTGATTTCGACCCCCTGACCAGCCTGGAGCCGATCTGCGGCGTCGGCGCGACACCGACCGTGGTTATCGTCAACAGCGCGTCGCCCTATCATTCGCTGAGCGAACTCATCGCCGCCGCGCGCCACAAGACCGGCGGCTTGACGTTCGGCGCCGGCATCGGGGCACTGTCGCAAGTCACCTACGAGATGCTCATGCATCGCGCCGACTTCAAAATGACGCTCGTGCCGTTCACCGGCACGCTCCCCGAAGTCGAGGCGGTCTACGGCGAGCATATCGATACGGCCTTTGTCGATTATCCGCCGGCGCAGGGGTTGTTGCAGGCCGGCAAGTTGCGGGCGCTCGCAACCGGCTCGCAGACGCGCTCCGGCTGGCTGCCAAGCACTCCGACTGTCAGCGAGCTCGGTTATCCCGGCTTCGACATCGACCTGTGGTACGGCGTGTTCGCGCCCGCGCGCACGCCGGCGTCGTTCATCGCGCAAATGGCCGGCTGGCTCGCCAAGGCGGTGCAGGAACCAAAAATAAAAGCGCTGCTTCGCACCCAGGGCATTGAGACGACGGGAGTGTGCGGGGCGCCGTTTGCCGCCGGTCTGCGCAAGCGCTTCGCCGAGTACGGGCAAGTCATTCGCGAGGCTCACATCAAGACCGAGTAGGCGGCAGCCAATGCGCCAGATGATCCTCGTCGGCTTTCTGCAGGCGCAGAACTGCACCAACCATCCGAGTTCGTGGCGCCACCCGCAATCACGGACCGACAGCTGGTCGGCTGATTTCTACCGGCATATCGGCCGTGTGCTGGAGGAGGGTAAGTTTCACTTCGGCTTTTTCGACGACCGCCTGTCAATGCCGGACATGTACGGCCGCAACCACAGCCATACCGTCCAGCACGGCATCCGCTGTGTGAAGCTCGATGCCCTGACGGTACTTACCGTCATGGGCATGGCGACCGAGCGTCTCGGCCTCGGGGCCACCTATTCGACCAGCTACTACGAGCCGTTCCACGTGGCGCGCGTGTTCGCCACGCTGGACCTGATGACCGGTGGCCGTGCGGCGTGGAACGTGGTCACTTCGCTGAACGATGGTGAGGCGCAGAATATGGGTCGTGACGAGGTCTTGGATCACGACCTGCGCTACGACCGCGCCGACGAATTCATGGAAATCGTGCACGGGCATTGGGACGCCTGGGAAGATGGCGCCATTGTCCAGGACAAGGCGAGCGGCCTGTTCGCGCATCCGGCGAAGGTGCATCGCCTTGACTATGAGGGCCGCTACTACCGCTCGCGCGGGCCATTCACGGTCCCGCGCTCGGCGCAGGGCCATCCGGTCATCATCCAGGCGGGTTCGAGCGGGCGCGGCCGGCGCTTCGGCGCCCGCTGGGGAGAGGTGATCTTCGCCGCCTATCCAAACGCCGACATCGGTCGGCGCGACTATGCCGCGTTCAAGGCCGAAGTGGCGCATTGCGGCCGCGACCCCGAGCAGGTGAAAATTACACAATTGATCAATACCGTTGTGGCCGCCACCAAAACGGAGGCTGAAGACAAGTGGGCGGAAATCGACAAGCTGCCGCTCGATATCGATGCCTTGTCGCTGCTCTCGGAGGCGCTCAATTTCGACTTCGCCCGGAAGGGAATGGACGAACCCTTCAGCGACGAAGAGATCGCAGCAATGTCCGGCCTGCAGGGGATACGCGACCGGGTCTTGCACGCCAGCGGCAAGCGCAATCCGACAGTACGCGACTTCATCGGGATCAGCGGCCGAGGGCGGGTACACAACCCAATCGTCGGCGGCCCCAAGGAGGTCGCCGACCAGTTTGAGGCTTGGTTTGCCGCGCCCGCCTGCGACGGCTTCGTGCTCTCGGCCACCCATGTGCCCGGTGCGTATGAGGATTTCGTGCGCTTTGTCGTGCCCGAACTGCAGCAGAGGGGTCTGTTCCGCAGGGCATTCGCCGGGCTCACGTTGCGCGAAAATCTGGGGCTGCCAGTACCGGCGCTCGGCGCTTGGCGTGGCGCAAAGACTCCGCCCACTACGGCTAAGCAAACCTGAAGCGGCCAACGCTTCCTACAATTTGCGCTGGCAACTCGGGGCGCTTGCTGCTGTCAAAGTGAACGCGCGTTTATTTATATGCTGTTTATGCCGGCAACGCGCTATTTGTTGAATATTTTCCTGGTTTTGCGTGGCCGCGACCAAAAAAAGCCTTTGTCTGAATCGAACTTTATTGCCTCGGCGGCGTTCGAGTTTAATAACATGCGCCACGGGGGTGACGGCACGTTGCGGACCATCGGCAGAGCACTCATATTTCGATTGCTGCTTCGTTGTCCCGTCATTTTTCCGCGTTAACTAGGCCGAGCGCTCCCTCGGCAAGATCAGGGTCCCAAACACAATATGAGCGTCACATCGGTTGAGAGAGCCGCAACCCCATTTCGTGCCCTGCAGGCAGATGATGGGTCGCAGCGCTCAGGCGCATGGGCATATTTCGTCTATGCGCTGATATTCTTTGGATTCATCATCACGGTCTATTGGCAATTGAGCGGCGTACTGCCGCACATCTTGGCGCTGCTGAATGAGAACAGCTACGGGTGGCTGATCGCGTATCCGAGCCTGTTCTGGACGGCGGCCGGCTTGTTGCTGCTCGGCGCTCGCACGTTGTTTTGGGCGATCTACCGCCCGATACCGGCCATCGCCCGCGAAGAGGCGCCGTCTATCACTGTCATCATTCCGGCCTACAATGAAGGTGCGATGGTGATGAACGCCATCACCTCCATCGTCGAGGCCGACTATCCGCGCGACAAGATCGAGATCATCGCCATCGACGACGGCAGCAAGGACGACACCTGGGACTATATATCGGCGGCCGCTGAGCGCTATCCCGGTCTGGTGACCGCGCTCCGGCAGGACCGCAATCGCGGCAAGCGCGAGGCCATGGCGCTGGCCATCGGCCGCGCGCGCGGCGATATCTTTGTCACCGTCGACAGCGACAGCGTGATCGAACGCGGCGCGCTGTTGGCCGTCGTTGCTCCGTTCCGCAATCCGCGGATCGGTGCGGTTGCCGGCAAGGTGTTGGTCTATAACCGGCGAAGCGGCATCATTCCGCGCATGCTTCACGTCCGCTTCATTCTATCCTTCGACCTGTTGCGGGCATCCGAGTCGGCCTTTGGCAACGTCTATTGCTGTCCCGGAGCGCTCACCGCGCTGCGTGCCGATGCCGTCCGCCGCGTGTTGCCGCGCTGGCTCGATCAGCAGTTTCTCGGCGTGCGCTGCACCTTCGGCGAAGATCGGGCGATGACCAACCTGCTGTTCATGGAAGGCTACGACGCCGTCTACCAGCAGAACGCGGTCGTTCACACCGAAGTCCCCGAAGGCTTCCCTAAACTGTGCAAGATGTTCCTGCGCTGGGATCGCAGCTACGTGCGCGAGGAGTTTCAGTACCTGCGCACGATAGTATGGCGCCGGCCGCTGCGGACCCGCATCGCCACGCTGCTCGACCGCATCGTTGCCAATTTCCGCTACCCGGTGATTTACGCATCGCTGGCGGCGCTCCCATTCATGATCTGGAACGAACCGACGATGTTTCCGCGCCTGATGCTGGCGATGGGACTCGGTGCGTCAATCAGCACGTTCCACTATTTGCGCAGCGAGCGGTCGTTCGAGTATTTCTACGCCATTCTGTACTCGTACTTCTGGCTGTTCACGCTGTTCTGGATTTTCCCGTACGCGCTGATGACGGCGCGGGCGCGCTCCTGGATGACGCGCTAGCAAGTCAGGACTACAGGCGAGCTTTGGCGCCGCGGCAGGGTCAGGTGGCCCGCCGCGGCGTCGCCATTTCTGCTGAGGCGCAGCCTTGTCCGCAGAGGCGCAATATTCCCACGCGTCAGCCGGCGGCGTAGCATCGGCGCGGAAGCGCCATCATGGAGATGACGATGCTGTTGGATCATCGCACCTATACGCTGCGCCCGGGCACGCTGCGCAAGCAGCTCGAGCTATATGAGCAATACGGCTTCGGCCCGCAAAAACGTTTTTTTGGCGAGCCGCTGGCGTGGCTCGTTCCCGAGACCGGCGACGTCAACAGCTTTGTCCATATCTGGGTTTATGACGACTTCGCCGATCGCGCCAAGAAGCGGACGGCCTTGTTCAAGGATCCGGAGTGGCACGTCTACCTGGAGAAGAATGCGGCAGCCGGCTATCTGATCAAGCAGGAAAGCAAGCTGATGTCGCCCGCGCCATTCGCGCCGATCAAGCGGTGAGGCCGCCTGCTACCGACCGCCGAAGCTCGCTGCAAAATCGTGTTACGCCGTTCGGCGAGCTCGCCGCGGTACCTTCGCGCGGCCTGTTCACGGGCAACCGAGGTGGCCATTTCCACACCGATGCGAGAACGCTGACCGGCCGCCGCTGGGCGTCGCGGCAATGGATTTGCTGCCTGCTCGAATTCAAAGGCCGCCAGCGTGAGGTCTGGGGACGCTCTTACACCGAATTGTTTTTTCTCGATGAGCCGACGGCGCTCGCCGCCGGTCACAGGCCGTGCTTCGAGTGCCGGCGCGCAGATGCGATGACATTTGCCGAGAAATGGCGGGATGCAGGCGGATTGCGCGCGCGACCACACGCGGATGAAATGGACGACGTTCTCCATCGCGAACGCCTGCAAGGACGCGAAAAACGTCTATGCCGCAGCAACATCGACACGGTGCCTGACGGTGCATTCGTGGCGCTGGAGGAGGGAGCCTTCGCGGTGCGCGTCGATACCCTCTTGCGCTGGACGCCGGATGGCTACCAGGAGCGGCGGCGGCGGCCGCGCGGCGTCGCGGTCGATGTGCTCACGCCTCCTGCGATTCTTGCGGTGCTGTCTGCCGGCTACCATCCGCACTGGCATCCCAGTGCGGACGACGCGCGATGAATCACACAAGTCGCGGCCAGCAAGGAGCGAATTCAAATCCGTTCCACTAGCCGCGAAACGCCGCCTTGATTGCGTCGACGCCTTGGCCGGACTTCGCGGCGGCGATAATTCTCGCTTCCTGTTTCATCAGTCCGTCGAGCGCGTCGCGCATCGGGTCGATCTTGTCGACCGGCACAATCACCGCGCCGTGCCGGTCAGCGTGGATGAGATCGCCGGATTTCGTCGACATGCCATGAATCGTGACCGGAATGCCAAAATCGACCACATGCACATAAGCGTGCGACGGGCCGACCGAGCCGGCGAGCATCTGGAAGTCGAGCGCCACTGCCGGAATGTCGCGCACTGAACCGTTGGTCACGGTACCGAGACAGCCGAGCGCTTTGTGGACGTTGGTCTGTACCTCGCCCCAGAACGCGCCATAACCGGCCGGCTCGTCGAGATCCTGGATCAGCACCACGCTCGGCTGCGGCGCGGCACCGACATAGTCGAGGTAATCCATGCGCTTTTGCATGTAGCTCGCGCCGCTGACCGCATCGCGGGCGCGAATCGTAACGGTCTTGGCGAAACCCACCATCGGCGCCAGATCGGGAAACGGACAATGCAGATGCGCCACCGTGTAACCCGCGCCGCGCCGCTCGGGAGCGACAATCTCGATCAGGTTGCATACGGTCGGCGTATCGATCGACCGCAGAAATGCGAACTGGCTCTCCGTCACCATGACCTTCCCCTCACTGGTAAAATCCGCTCAACGTCCCCACGCGGTCGCGACGATCGCGCCGATGACGATCTGCATGGCGACGATCATTGCGACGCAGCCGCCCCAACCGGCGAAAGTCCAGGCAATGCCGCCGAGAAACGCGCCGGCGCTGCCGCCCACGTAATATGCGGTCCCGTAAAGACCTACCGCCGACGAGCGTCCCTCCTTGGCGGTCATGGCCACATAGCCGGTCGAGATCGCCTGACATACCATGCCGCAGATCGCGCACAGCGTCAGCCCCGTCATGATCACGCTGATCGGTCCCGCCAGCAACAGCAGCGCGCCGATAATCCATAGCGCTATCACGCCGAGCACGAACGGCCGGCGGCCAAACAGCGCGATGGCCCGCCCGACCCACGGCACGATCGGGCTCGAGGCCAGGTAGGTGAAGAACAGCGCGCCAAGGAGTGTCGGCGAGAACAGATAGGGCGGCGCGGCGAGGTGGAAGCTCACATAGGTGAAGGTCGCAATGAAATTGAACAGCACGCCGAACCCGATTGCGTAGGTCGCGATGAGCTGCGGATCGCGCAGATGGCGGAGCATCTGCCGCAGTGAGGACAGAAATCCGCCTTCGCGCACGAAGTTGCGCTCAGGCGGCAGCATCCGTGCGACGATGATTGCGGTCACAAGCGTGAGCAGCGCCACGACACTGAAAGCGAGGCGCCAGCCGATCAGGTCGGTGAGCACCCCGGGGATGAAACGCCCACAGAAGCCGCCGATGCTGGTGCCGGAAATGTAGAGTCCGGCAACGCGCGGGACGTCGGCGGGCGGCCACTCGTCGCCGATATAGGCAACAGCGACCGTGAAGATCGGCGGTAGCAGCAGTCCCTCGACAAAGCGCCAAAACACGAAGGCCGGGATACTGTTGACGAGCGTCATCAGCAGCGTCGGCACCACGACCGCGAACATGGCGGCGGTGATGAGACGCTTTCTGCCGAGCACGTCGGCGAGCACGCCGGTGAATGGCGCGGTCAGCGCGATCGCTCCGGTGCCCGCCGTCATCAGCCAGGAAACCTCGCTCGCGCTGGCGCCAAATTCGGCCGCGAGATCGGGCAGCAGCGCCTGGACGTTGTAGAGATTGACGAAGGCGCAGAAGCCGGCCGTTGCGATGGCCAGACTGCGGGTATCGAAGGACATGCCGCTATTATGGGCGATGCGACGGGCGAAAGCACTCCGCCCTCGCTGCCTGCGCGGTAGCCATTGCTGGTGACAGCGGACCGACGATTACAGTTGCAGGATCGAGTCGAAATCCCAGGCCGAATTGGCCGGATTTTCACCAATCCGGATCGTCTTATCGTCGAGGAACCGGTAGGGCGGTACCGGCAGATTGTACGGCGCCGGCACGCCGCTATAGACGCGGCCGGCGGCATCGTATTTCGAGCCATGGCAGGGGCAGAAATAGCCACCGATCCAATTGGCGACCGGCGTGGTCTGGCTCGCCGCCGGGTAGAACAGTGGGATACAGCCGAGATGCGTGCAGATGCCGACGAGCACGCCGTATTCCGGCTTGATCGAACGGTGCCAATTGGTGGCGTAGGGCGCCTGCTGTCCATTCTCTGAATTCGCGTCGGCCAAGAGTGCGGTGTCTTGCGCGCTCTGCAGCATCTGCAGGGCCTGCTTGGAGCGGTGGTAAATCCAGATCGGCCGCTCGCGCCAGCGCACCATGATCTGGGAGCCTTCCTCGATCTTGCTCACGTCCACATCGACCGGGCCGCCCGCCGCCAGTGTCGAGGCGTCGGGGTTCATCTGCTGAATCAGCGGGACCAAAGTGGCGACGGCACCGACAGCGCCGACCATGCCGGTTGCGATGTAGAGGAAATCGCGCCGCGAGGGGGCTTCCGGATGCTCGAATGTGGAGGATGCGCTATTCGCCATTTCCAGGCCTTCTTTCGCTGATGACCGAGTCTCGGAGGGGCTTACTTTAAGGGTGTACTTGGAGACTCTTGGCGGCTTTATGTCGGCAGCGGAACGCTTCGTCAATCCAGCGCCGCGCGGGCCGTTGCCGCAGTCTCCTCAGGCGTACCGGAGGCATCGATCAGCCGCCAATCGAGCGAACCCAGGTCGTAGTTTTCCTGCGCCCGGGCCACGTCCGCCGTAGCATCGGAGGCATCGCTCCGGCGTGCGCCAACCCGCGCCAGCCGGGCCTGCAGATTCGCGGTGAGAAACAGCCCGTGCAGGGGAACTCCGGCTGCTTTCGCGGCCGCCGCCAACTCCGCGCGCTCAACCGGCTGGGCGAACACCGCGTCGGCGATGACCCCATGGCCGGCGGCCACAATGCGGCGTGCCTTGTCAGCGAGCATCGCATAGATGCGCGCGTTGACCGCGGCGGTATAAGCCTGTTCCGGCAGCCTTTCGGTCTCGCCGATGCCGAACAGTGCCTTACGCTCGACGTCCGAGCGCACGATCACGGCGCCGGGCATCGGTCCGATCCCTGGCGCAAGCATGCGCGCAAGCCGCGTTTTGCCGGTGCCTGAAAGGCCGCCGACGGCGACGAAGGCCGGCTGCGCTGGAGCGATGGCCCATTTGGCGAAATCGAAATAGGCCTGTGCCGACTTGGCGATGGCCGGGCGGTCAGCGGCAGCGGCTCGGTCCATCCGCGCCGCTGTGACCATGGCGCGGATGCACGCCCGTATCGTGAGAAAGAGCGGCAACGCTGCGAGCCCGTCGAGGTCCTCGATGCGGCGGGATTCGTTGAGATACCGGTTAAAGACGATGTTCGCCGCCACCGCCAATCTGCGTTCGAGCAGGTCCATAAGCAGGAAGGCGAGATCGTAGAGCACGTCGCCCGACGCGATGATGTCGGAGAATTCGATCGCGTCGAACAGCACCGGTTTGCCGTGGATCAGCGCGATATTGCCGAGGTGAAGGTCGCCGTGAATGCGGCGGATGAGGCCACGCCGGCCGCGTTCTTGCAGCAAGGGAACAATGCGGTCATAGGCCGCGCGGGTATCGCACGCGAGCGCGTCGACTTCGATGCGTGGAAAGACTTGCGAGCGTTCGCGGAATGCGGTGGCGTGCTCGTCGATGTAGGAGCCGAGCGCGGCGATCCAGGGTTTCGGTTCGACCGGCTGGGCACGCGCATGCGCTGCGGCGACGGCGTGGCCGAGGGAGTCGGCGAGGGCGTCGTCGATTTCACCTGCGAGGTGGTCGAGCGTGCGCTGTTCATCGAACCGCTGCATCTCGACCGCCCATTCGACGGGCGGACCGTCGCCGCCGATCGCGAGGGCGCCGTTGGCCTGTCGCGTAATGGCGACCACGCGGCGGTAGATTTCCGGCGCATAGGGCGCATTGACCGCAAGCTCGGCCTCACAGGCCGCTTTGCGCTTATCGAGCGTCGAATAGTCGAGAAATGGAAAGCGCACCGCGCGCTTGATTTTCAGCACACGATCGCCGGCGAGAAACACCGAGGCAGCGTGCGTGTCGATGCGCTTGACCGCATGCCCGCTGTGAGTCGCGGGTTCAGCCAGAAAGGCCAGCACCTCGTCCTGACGGTCGGTTACATCGTTCAAGCGTGGGTCCTCACGGCTTGCCCCGCGGTCATACGCCTAGGCGGGTTCACGGCCTTCCCGTACTTGCGCTATTCATACGCCAATCGAACGCCGAGGAGATGCCCCATGCGCGCCAAGGACAACATGCGCACCGCCGCCGAAGTTCTGGTCGACCAGTTAGTCGTGCATGGCGTGCAGCACGTGTTCTGCGTGCCCGGTGAGAGCTATCTCGCCGTGCTTGATGCCTTTCATGACAGCCCACTCAACGTTACCGTCTGCCGGCAGGAAGGGGGCGCCTGCATGATGGCGGAAGCGGTCGGCAAGGTCACTGGCCGCCCCGGGGTGTGCTTCGTCACCCGCGGTCCCGGCGCCACCAATGCTTCGCCGGGCATCCATATCGCGCGGCAGGACTCGACGCCTTTGGTGATGTTCGTCGGCCAGATTGGCCGCGACATGCGCGAGCGCGAGGCGTTTCAGGAACTCGACTATCGCGCCGTGTTCGGCTCGATGACCAAGTGGACCACCGAGATCGACGACCCGGCGCGCGTACCGGAGATTGTATCGCGCGCCTTCCATACCGCGGCCAACGGCCGGCCGGGACCGGTGGTCGTCGCCATTCCCGAAGACATGCTGACGGAGCGGGTCGCCGTCGCGGACGCGCCGGCGTTTGCGCTGATCGAGACGTCGCCCGGTCCTGCCGAGATGGCGAAGTTCGCCGACATGCTGTCGGCGGCCCGCGCGCCGATCATGCTGCTCGGCGGCAGCCGCTGGTCGCAGGCGGCCTCTGATGCCGTCGCCCGCTTTGCGCAGAAGCACGCGCTGCCGGTCGCCACGACCTTTCGCCGCGCGCATTTATTCGACGCGCTGCATCCCTGTTACGCCGGCGATCTCGGCATCGGTCCGAATCCGAAACTGATCGAGCGAATCAAGGGCGCCGACCTGGTCGTCCTGGTCGGCGGCCGGCTCGGTGAACTGCCGTCGCAGAGTTACACGCTGTTCGACATTCCACGCCCGCAGGTGCCGTTCGTCCACGTCCACCCCGGCGCCGAAGAACTCGGCCGCGTCTACAGCCCCAATCTCGCCATCCATGCGACGCCGACCGCATTCGCCGCGGCGCTGGAAAAGCTCGACCTGCAGCGTCCGGTCCGCGGCGACGCGGAGCCCGCGCACGCCGATTATCTGGCGTGGACCGAAAAGCCGACCGAGCAGCCCGGCGCGGTCAATTTCGGCGCGGTGATGGTCTGGCTCCGCGACAATCTTCCGTCCGACGCAATTATTTGCAACGGCGCCGGCAACTACGCGTCGTGGATTCATCGCTTCCTGCGCATGCGCCGTTTCGGCCAGCACGTGGCGCCGACCGCGGGCTCGATGGGTTTCGGCGTACCGGCCGCCGTCGCCATGAAGCGGCTTCATCCCGAGCGGCCGGTCGTGTGCATCGCAGGCGACGGCGACTTTCTGATGAATGGTCAGGAGTTCGCCACCGCCGTTCAGTACGATCTGCCGTTCATCACCATTATCAGCGACAACGGTATCTACGGCACTATCCGCATGCACCAGGAGCGTGAATATCCCGGTCGCGTTTCGGCGACGCAATTGCGCAATCCGGACTTTGCCGCGTATGCGCGCGCGTTCGGCGGCTTCGGCGTTTCGGTCGAGCGAACCGAGGATTTTCCGGCGGCGTTCAAGGAGGCGCAGGCATCGGGCAAGCCGGCGATCATTCGCCTGAAAATCGATCCCGAGGCCATCACGCCAGGGACGACGCTGGCCAAGATTCGGGCCAAATCGCTGGCGGACAAAAATCGCTGACCGGGCGTCTTGCCGATGCCTCGTGCCGTTCCCAGCTATCGGCGTGAGAACCGGCTGAGCGATGCGGCTCGGCGCGGTAGGAGTATGGAGGTCGCACCGATGAAAGCGATTTTAGGCGCTCTCGCATTGTCTTCGGCCATCGCGCTCACCGCCGCCCCGGCCGACGCCAAGGGCTGTATCAAAGGCGCCATTGTCGGCGCCGTGGCCGGCCATTATGCACACCACCACGCGCTGATCGGCGCCGCCGCCGGCTGCGTGGTTGGCCGCCACATGGCGAAGAAGCACGCTGCGGATCAACGAGGGCAGGACGCGACACAAGACCAAGCTCCGACCCCAGACCCGAACAAAGATATGAAGGATTGAGCCGGCTAGGTCCGCGAGCCTTCTCTCGCGCTGCCTTAACGGGAACGTGCTACTCCGCCTTGATGCCGGCGGCCTTGATGATCGGCCACCATTTTTCCACTTCGGACTTCTGGAAGGCGTAGAGCGCCTCGGGCGTCTGTTGCTCGCGGGGATAGATTTCCTGGGCAAGATCGGTGAGCCGCTTGCGCGTCTTCGGGTCGGCGAGCGAGGCCACTGCCGCGGCGTTCAGCTTGGTGATGAAGTCCTTCGGCGTGCCCTTAGGCGCCCACATCGCGTGCCAGAAGTAGAAATAGTAGCCGGGCATGCCGGCTTCGTCCGTGGTCGGAATGTCGGGCGCAATGGCGATGCGGTTCTTCGACGTGACCGCGTAGGCCTTGAGTGCCCCCGATTTCACATGCGGCAGCGATACGGCCGGCGTATCGAGCTGGATGTCGGTGATGCCGGCAAGCAGATCGTTGGTCGCGAGCCCGGCGCTGCGATACGCCACCATCTGCCAGTGCAAGCCCAGCATGTTCTCCATCAGGACCCCGGCGACGTGACTTGGGGTGCCGACACCGGAGGTCCCCATGGTGGTTTTATCGCCGTTGGCTTTGAGCCATGCGACCAGTTCCTTCAGATTGTTGGCCGGCATGGTCTTGCGTGCGTCGATCAGGAACGGCTGTGTGGCGACGAGCGCGATCGGCTGGAAATCGTTGAGTAGATCGAACGGCAGCTTGTAGATCGCGCCATTGGCGACGTTGGTTCCCCACATGCCCCAGAGAATTGTGTAGCCGTCGGGCGCGGAGCGTTCGGCGCGGGTGACCCCGATAGTGCCGCCGGCGCCCGAGACATTCTCGACGACGATCGGCTGGCCGAGCCGCGCGCTCATGGCCTGGGCCATGATGCGACCGAGTACGTCCGTAGAGCCCCCCGGCGCGAGCGGGACGATCATGGTGATCGGGTGGGACGGATAGTTATCCGCCTTCGCCGGAACTGCGGCGGCAAGAGCAAGGGTGAGGCCGACCGCGATGCCAGCAGCGACCGTGGATTGACCGATCATGAGCGCGTCCTCCCAGCGAAGCATTTTTTTCAGGCTCACTCTTAGCAGAGGCGGTCCTCGCGACTAGAGGGGCGCGACAATTGCCGCAGAAGAGCGCGTTGCGGCTCGGACTGAATCGTGGTTCAGTTGTTCGCTGATACAGCGATTCTTTTCTTCGGCTAGCAATGCCCTATCGCCGCACTGAGAATGTCAGCCGCCGGCTCGCAGCGCGGCACGCGGCGATCATCGCAGCGGCGCGGCAAGTGGCGAGCGAAGGCGGCATGGCGGCGGTGCAGATCGCGCCGGTGGCAGATCGCGCCGGCGTCGCGGCCGGGACGGTCTACCGTTATTTTCCGGCCAAGGCGGATCTGGTTGCGACACTGATTGCTCAAATATCGGAGCGCGAGATCGCCGTTTTGCGCCGCGCCGCTGCAGCAGCGCCCGGCCCGCTGTCTGCGATTGCCGCGGCGATCACGACGTTTGCGGCGCGGGCGCTGCGCCATCGCCGTCTCGCTTTCGGGGTGATCGCCGAGCCGATCGACGCTGAGCTTGAACCGGCACGGCTGTCGTTTCGGCGCGCGCTCGCCGGCGAATTTGCCGCGCTGATCACGGCCGCGGTCGCCGACCGGCACCTGCCAGAGCAAAATGCCGCGCTCTCGGCGGCGGCGCTGCTTGGCCTGATGGTCGAAGGGCTCGTTGGTCCGCTCGCACCAGACGCTGCCGGGCGTGAGCGGGAGATCGTGCCATCGCTCACGCTGCTCGCGCTGCGTGCGCTCGGTGTTGCCGATGCGCGGGCGCGCGGTCTCGTCGTGCAGATCGCGGTTCCGATGGAGCAGTAAAGCAGTGATCAGTGCGACATCAGCACGGGGGCCGTCATCGATTGCAAGATGCTGTGCGTGACGCCGCCAAGCACGAACTCGCGCAGCCGCGAATGGCCGTAACCGCCCATGACGATGAAATCAGCGCTGAAATCGGCGGCATGCGACAGAAGCGCGTCGGCAACGTCGATGCTGCCTTCACTGATGCGCTTGATGTCGACCTTCAAGCCGTGGCGCGCGAGATGCTGTCCCATGTCGGCGCCGGGAATTTCGTCTTTCTTGCCGCGTTCGTTGGCGATGATCACCACTTCGACGAGCCCGGCGCGCTCCAAGAGCGGCATGGCATCGGCGATGGCGCGTGCCGCCTGACGGCTGCCGTCCCAGCACGCCATGACGCGATCGAGCTTGAGCGGCGCCTTCTGAATGTACGGCACTAAGATCACCGGCCGTCCGGACTCGAACAGTGCGCTTTCGGCGATCAGTTCTTCCACGGCGCCCTTTTTCGGCTCGGCCTGGCCGACGATCGCGAGATCGAAACGGCGGGCGATTTGCCCGAATTGCTCGCCGGCGCCGGCAAAGCTTGCCGCCAGCATGATCGGCTCGGCGGTGACGCCGGCGCGGTCCGCTGCCCCCGAAAAGCGGCCGATCGCAGCCTTCGCTGCGTCCTCGCTGTCGCGCTGCTGCGTTTCGATCACCTCGGGCGGGATGTAGCCGGTGGAGGCGACCGGAACGATCGGGTCATAGGCGAACGCGATGCCGGTGATGTGCGCGTCCAGAGCGGCCGCGACCGAGACGGCATAATCGCCGGCATAGCTGCCGCCCTCAGCAACGCTGAGATTGACAACGATATCCTTGATGATCATGGCGGTACTCCCTTGTGCCGGCCGTCTTATGTCGCCTCTTTAGCAAACTATACACCGCCCGAATTGAGCCAGATCAAGCGTGTAACGGCACGCTATTTCTTCTTGTTGCCGTCGGCGTCGAATTGGCTGAGGTAGGCCCACAGGTCCTTGATCTTTTGATCCTTGTCCGGACCGCTGATGCCGGCGAACATCATATTGATGTTCGGGATCATGGCCGCCGGATTGGCGATATACTGCGTGAACGTGGCCTCGTTCCAGACGACCGGCCCCTTGCTGGCGGGCGTGCCAGTCTTTCCGGCTGCGATCATGGCGGCAGAGTAGGGGAAGTCGGGCAGGCTGCCGGCCTTGCGGCCATCAAGACCGTTAAGCGGGGGCCCCAGCATATTGACGGCATCCGGGCCGACCTGGTGACAAGGCCGGCAGACGTTGAACGCCTTTTCGCCGTTGGCGGCATCCTGCGCGAATGCGGTGCCGAGCGAGGCAAGAAGCGTAGCGGCCACGATGAATACGTGTCTCATTCCGGAGTTTCTCCCCTGAGGATTCTTTGGCATATGGACGAATGCGCGCTCGCGCTAAGTCTGGCCGCCGCCCCCGGCGACATTATCCCGGCGATAGGGCCGTTCAAGCCGGGTGGTCGCAGCGTGTCAACGCCTGAATCGCGCTATAATGGCTGAGATAGCCGGAAGCGATCGGAGATGGGCGACATGCCAGTGGCGATGCCGCAAGCTGACGATACGGTGCTCAGGCGCCGCGCCGAGATCGTTGCGGCGCTTTCGCGCATCGTCCCTGACGAGGGCGTCATCGCGTCCGAGGAGGGGATGCGGCCGTTCGAGAGCGACGGGCTCACCGCCTATCGCCAACTCCCGATGGTGGTCGTGCTGCCCGAGACGACCGCGCAGGTCGCGGCCGTGCTCGGCTACTGCCATCGCGAGGGCGTGCGGGTCGTGCCACGCGGGGCGGGGACCTCGCTGTCGGGCGGCGCGTTACCGCTCGGCGACGGCGTGCTGCTCGGCATGGCCAAATTCAAACACATCCGCGAGATCGACTTCGACAACCGTGTTGCGGTGGTCGAACCCGGCGTGACCAACCTGGCGGTGTCACAAGCGGTCGAACACGCGGGCTTCTACTACGCGCCAGACCCATCCTCGCAGATCGCCTGCACCATCGGCGGCAACGTTGCGGAAAATTCCGGCGGTGTGCATTGCCTCAAATACGGCGTCACCACCAACAACGTGCTTGGGTGCGAACTGGTGCTGATCACCGGCGAAATTTTGCGGCTCGGTGGCAAGCATCTCGATGCCGCGGGCTATGATCTGCTCGGCATCGTCACCGGCTCGGAGGGCTTGCTCGGCGTTGTCACCGAAGTCACCGTGCGCATTCTGAAGAAACCGCAGACCGCGCGCGCCGCGCTGATCGGATTTCCAAGTTCGGAAGACGGCGGCGCCTGCGTCGCCCGCATCATCGGCTCCGGCATAATTCCGGGCGGCATGGAGATGATGGACGGCCCCGCCATCAAGGCGGCCGAGGATTTCGTTCATGCCGGTTATCCGCTCGACGTCGAAGCCCTGCTGATCGTCGAATTGGACGGGCCGCCCGCCGAGGTCGATCACCTGCTCGACCGCGTGCAACAGATCGCGCGCGACTGCCGCGCTGTGACCTGCCGCGTGTCGAATTCCGAGGAAGAGCGGCTATTGTTCTGGGCCGGCCGCAAGGCGGCGTTCCCGGCGGTCGGGCGCATCTCGCCGGATTATTACTGCATGGACGGGACCATTCCGCGCGCCAAGCTGCCGCTGGTGCTCAAGCGCATGCAGGAACTGTCGCAAAAGTACGATCTGCGCGTCGCCAACGTGTTCCATGCCGGCGACGGCAATCTGCATCCGTTGATTCTGTACGACGCTAACAAGCCCGGCGAACTCGAACGCGCCGAGCAATTCGGCGCCGACATTCTGCTGCTCTGCGTTGAGGTCGGCGGGGTGCTCACCGGCGAGCACGGCGTCGGCGTCGAAAAGCGCGACCTGATGCCGGCGATGTTCAACGAAGCCGATCTCAACCAGCAGCAGCGGCTCAAATGCGCCTTCGACGACAAGAGCCTGCTCAATCCGGGCAAGGTATTCCCGACCTTGCACCGCTGCGCCGAACTCGGCCGCATGCATGTCCACGCCGGGCGCGTAGCTTTTCCCGATCTGCCGCGATTTTAATAGCTCGCCGCCGGACGGGACGTCCGCCCAAACAAGGCTCCCAATGCAATTCGGTCTTTTCTGTTCAGCGCAAGCCAGCAACCGCGATCTGCCGGCGGAAACCGGCCAGGGCTTTCGTGACTATCTCGATTTCAATATCGCGGCCGAGGCGCTCGGCTTCAGGTCGAGCTTCCTGGTCGAGCACCATTTTACCGGCTGGAATCAGGTTTCCTCGACCTTGATGCTGCTGATGGCGCTCGCCATGCGCACCAAGACGCTGCGGCTCGGCTCGGCCGTGATGGTGCTGCCGTGGCACAATCCGGTGCTGCTGGCCGAGCAGGCGGCAACGCTCGATCTCGTCTCCGGCGGCCGCTTCGATTTCGGCATCGGCAAGGGCTACAGGCACAGTGAATTTCACGGTTTTCAGATCGCGCCCGACGAGGCCGAGGCGCGGTTTGACGAGGCCGTCGCGCTCATGACGCGCGCCTTTACGACGCGCCAGCGGTTTTCGCATCACGGGCACTTCTGGCATTTCGAGGACATCGTCGTCGAGCCGCCGCCGGCGCAGAAACCGCGGCCGCCATTCTGGGTCGCCGCCGCCAGCGCACCGTCGATCCGCCGCGCCGCCGCGCGCGGATTTAATCTGATCCTGGATCAGTACGCCTCGCCGGCGCAGATCGCCGAGCGCATCGGGCTCTATAAGGACGAGCGCGCCCGCAACGGGCTTGCGTTCGATCCGGCGCAGATCGCGGTGGCGCGGCAGCTCTATGTCGCCGTCGACGCGGCCGACAAACAGGCGGCTCTGGTGCGGCAGGCGGCCTACACAAAGCGCACGGTCGATGTTTCGCAAGCGCCAGGCCGCGCCGGCGGCTCGCATGTGCTGGCCTATTCGGACAAGGCCGGCGGCACCGAGGAGCACGCGCTTTATGGCACGCCGGACGAAATCGGCAGGAGCCTTGAACAGTTGCGCCGTGCCGGCGCCGACTATGTCCTGCTCACGGTCTCCGGCGGCATCGAGCAGCTCAACCGCTTCGCGCGCGACATCGTGCCGGCTTTTGCAAGCGCCGCGCCCGCCGCCAACGCCGCCGAATAGGACGCGCTCACCGCAGCACAGAGCGCCGCCGCGCGAATGGCGCGGGGCCGCCAGAGCGTGTATGTTGAAACCAACTAGAAACGCCGCATGAAAAGGGACTGCCCCATGGCAAAATTCATCATTCAGCCGCACGGTCGCCTGCAGGAGTGGATCGCCGATGCGAATGGCTATTTTGGCGATGCCGGCCTCGATTATGAGTTTGTCCGCGGCCCGTCAGCCGATACGCGAAAGCGCGTCGATGCCGCCGGCAAGGTGACCGATCTTTTGTCTGGCGCATTCGAGTCCTACGAGAAAGGCGGCGGCAATAAAGGCGAGGGCGTCAAGTCCGACATTTCTTGTGCTTGCCACTGGGCGGTCAGCCGGGCCTCGGCGCAGCATGTCGGCACGATGTGGGGCAAGTCCTATGTGGTCACGCCGGGTGGCATCATGGTCCCGCCGGAATCCCCGATCACGACGCCAGAACAACTCGCCGGGCAGGAGATCGCAGTCGGCTATCATTCGGGTAGCCATTTTACCACGGTGCAATCGCTCGAGCCCATCCTGCCGAAGGATCAGATCAAGCTTCGCTTCGGCGGCTCGATCTGGGCGCGGGTTGATATCGCGGTCGGGCGCGATTTGCCGGCGGTCAGCGCCTGGGGGCTGACGTTTCAGTTCCTCGAACAATTGGGTTTCCGCAAGGTCGTCGATACCTCATTCATGATCGCCTTCATGTTTCCAGCAGGCGTCGCGGCCGGCGATGTCGAGAAATACATGAGCGGGCTGCAACGGGCGCAAACCGATCTGGATATCGCGCCGGAGAAATATCGCCACTTTTATCGTAACGAGATTCCGGATCGCTATAAGGCATTGGTCGACGTGCGGCGTTTTTCGCCGGGCGAGCGCATCGTGTTTCAGCCTTATACGGCGGAGATGTACGCGCGGACGCAGGCCTGGATCGAGGAACGTGGCATTTTCGAAGGACCGCCGCCGACCGTCGATTACGCGGCATCCGTTGCGGCGTAGCACCGAGGCGGACTTCCAGGCGAGGGGCTTCGATGTCCGCCGATCACCTCAAACCGCGCGAAGCCGCCGAGGTCGAGCAGGCGATTCAGTGGGCGCTCGCCGGCGGCAAGACGCTTGAGGTGGTCGGACGCGGCAGCAAGCGGGCGATCGGGCGCGCGGTGCAATGGGATGCCACGCTCGATCTGTCCGGGCTGTCTGGCGTGACGCTGTACGAGCCGGAGGAATTGGTGCTGTCGGCCAAGGCCGGCACCCCGCTTGCCGAGATCGAAGCGCTCGTCGCCGGCAGCCGGCAGGAGCTCGCCTTTGAGCCGATGGACTACGGACCCGTCCTTGGTGTCGCGCCCGGCGCCGGCACCATCGGCGGGGCAATCGCGGCGAATCTCTCCGGTCCGCGACGCATTAAGGCGGGCGCCGCGCGTGACCATTTTCTCGGCGTCATGGCGGTCTCGGGACGCGGCGAAACGTTCAAGTCCGGCGGCCGCGTCGTCAAGAACGTGACGGGTTACGATCTCTGCAAGCTGTTGGCCGGCTCCTGGGGCACGCTGGCGGCGATGACCGATGTGACGGTCAAAACACTGCCGCGGGCCGAGACCGAGGAGACTGTCCTTGTCCTCAAACTCGACGATGCCGCCGCCGGCAAAGCGATGGCGGCCGCGACAGGCTCGTTTGCGGACGTCTCCGCGGCCGCTCATCTGCCTGCGGCCGCGGCGTCGCGGATCGCCGAGGCGGCGAGTGCCGGTGGTGGCGTCACCGCCTTCCGGCTCGAAGGCGTTGCCCCATCGGTGGCGCAGCGCAAGGGTGTGTTGCAGACGGTGCTTGCGCCGTTCGGCGCTCTTGGCGCTCTTGGCGTGCTTGGCGAAGCGGCGTCGCGATCGTTGTGGCGAGCGATCCGTGACCTCGCGCCGTTTGCCGCGAGCGGCCCGGGCGGTCAGCGCGATCTATGGCGGCTTTCGACGGCGCCGACGCGCGGCGTTGAACTCGGCCGTGTTCTGACCAGGCAGGTGGATGCCGAACTCCTCTACGACTGGGCCGGCGGTCTCGTCTGGGCGGCATTGCCACCCGCGACGGATGCGCACGCGCCGCTGGTGCGGGCCGCGATAGGTGCGATGGGAGGCCATGCGACGCTCATTCGCGCGCCGGCGGCCGTTCGCGCCGCCGCGGAGGTATTCACGCCCGAGGAGCCCGCGGTTGCCGCATTGACGAAGCGGGTGCGCGAGAGCTTCGATCCCAACCGCGTTCTCAATCCCGGCCGCATGTGGGCGGGCGTGTAAAGAACGGGCAGGGCAGGGCGATGCAGACCTCGTTCACGCTGGCGCAGCTTACCGATCCCGACACTGCGGAGTCGGAAAAGATTCTACGCGCCTGCGTGCATTGCGGCTTTTGTACCGCGACTTGCCCGACCTACGTGCTCGACGGCAATGAGCTCGATTCGCCGCGCGGCCGCATCTACCTCATCAAGGACATGCTGGAGCACGATCGACCGGCGACCGCCGAGGTGGTTCGGCATATCGATCGCTGCCTGTCTTGCCTGTCATGCATGACGACCTGTCCATCGGGTGTCCACTACATGCACCTGGTCGACCATGCCCGGGGCCATATCGAGCGCACCTATCGCCGGCCGTTCGGCGAGCGGCTGCTGCGCGGGATGCTGGCTTGGTTGATCCCGCATCCGCGCCGCTTCCGGCTTGCACTTTCGGCCGCACTGTTGGGCAAGCCATTCGCACCGCTGCTGGCCGCCTTCGGTCTCAAGCGCCTCGCCGCAATGCTCCGGCTTGCGCCCAACGCGTTGCCGGCTGGCCCGCTTCCGCCGCAAACCGTCGCGGCAGACGGGACGGCCAAGCGGGGTCGCGTGATCCTGTTGGCAGGCTGCGTCAACGACCTGCTGGCGCCTGAGATCAACGCCGCCACGATCCGCGTGCTGACGCGCCATGGCATTGAGGTGGTCGTGCCGCGGGGCGCGGGTTGCTGCGGCTCGCTCGTTCATCACATGGGGCGTGAACGCGAGGCGCTCGCGCAGGCGCGCGCCAACATCGACGCCTGGGGCGCGATTGAGGGCGTCGACGCCATCGTGATCAACGCCTCGGGCTGCGGCACGACGGTCAAGGACTACGGATTCATGCTGCGCACCGATTCGGCCTATGCGGCCCGCGCGGCCCGCGTCGCGGGGCTCGCCAAGGACGTCAGCGAATACCTCGCGACGTTGCCGCTGAAGCCGGTCCCGCAGGCGGAAAGCCTGGTCGTCGCCTATCACGCAGCGTGTTCGCTGCAACACGGCCAGCGGGTCACGCGGCAACCGAAGGAGTTGCTCGGCCGTTTGGGCTTCAACGTGAAGGATGTGCCTGAGGGTCATCTTTGCTGCGGCTCGGCCGGCACATACAATATATTGCAGCCCGACATTGCGAGGAGGTTGCGCACGCGCAAAGTCGGGACTATCGAAAGATTGCGGCCTGACGTGATCGCGGCAGGCAATATCGGCTGCATCACACAGATCGCCGCGGGTACGGCACTGCCCATCGTTCACACTGTAGAGCTGATCGATTGGGCGACCGGGGGGCCATGCCCGCAGCGAGTTCGGGAGTGTTCGCCGCATTTGGCGGTGAGTCCCGCCGCAGCAGTGGGCTGAGCGGGTTTTGGCTTAGCCGCGTAGCGTAAGTCGGTGCGGTCCCTGGCTGGGATCGCGTGGCTTCTCCACTCGCAGCCATGAACGGGAGGACGATTATGGCGAAGAAGGCGAAGAAGAAAGCGACCAAGAAGAAGGCCGCCAAGAAAAGGGCTGCACCCGCGCGCAAGAAGAAAACAATGAAAGCGGCGCCCAAGAAGGCGGCGAAGAAGAAAGCAGCACCCAAGAAGGTGGCAAAGAAGAAAGCGGCACCGAAGCGGAATGCTCCGGTGAAGAAGGCGCCCGCACCGATGCCCGTCGCGGCGCCCGCTCCCGCACCTGAGCCCGCTCCGTCCTGGCCGCCTCCGATGGGGTCCGGTATGGGCGGCGGCTCCAACTGACGGCGCGCCGCGGAACAATATCCCCGGTTTCCTGTTGGTCGTGAAACGCCGCGGCAGAAGCGCCGCGGCGTTTGCGCCGTTTGGGCGCAGTGCGCAATTGGCCTCATTGCATCGCTGTGCCGGGCCAAATAGCATGGTCCCATATATGAACGGCCGGCGGTCCAACGCCGGTTCGAGGCTGGCCGGGTTCGGCCGTGTTGCCTGTAATCTTTCCTTCCGGGAGGTGCGTTATGCCGAGCTACAACATCCTGCTGATGGGCGCGTCGTATGGCTCGCTGCTGGCCTCGAAGCTGCTGTTCGGCGGCCATTCCATCCATCTGGTTTGCCTGCCGGCGGAAGCCGACCTGATTAACGCCGAAGGCTTCTCAGTCCGATTGCCGATACGCGGCCGCAAGGACCCGGTGCTGCTGGAATCGCGCAAGCTGCCCGGCAAGGTGACAGCCGGTCCGGCAACCGGCGTCGACCCGAAGCAGTATGACCTTGTTGGCCTGTGCATGCAGGAGCCGCAATACCGCTCCCCGGGCGTGCGCGAACTGCTCGACGCCGTCGCCAAATCCCGCGTGCCCTGCATGTCGATCATGAACATGCCGCCGCTGCCTTACGTCAAACGCATCCCGGGACTTGACTACAAGGCGCTGGAGCCCGCCTACACCGACCCGCGCGTCTGGGACAGCTTCGACCCGAAGACCATCACGCTCAACAGCCCCGATCCGCAGGCCATTCGGCCGCCGGACGGCAAGGCGAACGAGCTTCTGGTCACGCTGCCGACCAATTTCAAATGCGCGCGGTTCGAGGACGATAAGTCGACGCAGATTCTCCGCAATCTGCAGAACGATGTCGAAGCCGCGCGCTTCGATACGCCGGAGGGCAAGATCGAGCTGCCGGTCAAGCTCAAGATCTATGATTCGATCTTTGTGCCACTCGCCAAGTGGGCGATGCTGCTGGCCGGCAATTACCGCTGCGTCACCAAGGACGGCATGCGCACTGCGCAAGAAGCGGTGTGGAGTGATGTCGAGACGTCGCGCTCGGTCTACAATTTCGTCTTCGACTTGTGCGTCAAGCTCGGCGCCAAGCCGGACGATCTGGTGCCATTCGAGAAATACGCCGCTGCCGCACAGTCCCTGACCCGGCCGGCTTCCGCCGCGCGCGCCCTGCAGAACGGCGCGCCGTTCATCGAACGCGCCGACAAGCTCGTCCAGCTCATCGCCAGGCAGAAGGGCATGAGCAACGCGGCGATCGACGCGCAGGTGGCGTTGGTCGACTCCCGGCTCGACGCGAATCGCAGGAAAGCGGCGGCTTAAGCCACTATTTGACCTCGACGTCTTCCCAAAAGCCGAAGCGGTCCTTGACCTGAAGCATCTTCGGCTGCGGCGCCTCATAGGACCATGCGGCGCGCGGGTGGCGCTTGCCGGCAACGACCACGTCGTAGAACTGGACGCCGTGCGGGCAGGCGCGGTCGTGATCGGTTTTTGCCGCCTTTTCCAGCAACTCCATGCGCACTGTTTCAGGCGGAAAGTATTGATAGCCTTGGCATTCAACGAGGTCGTTGCTCTGGGCGACTATCTGGCCATCGACGCTGGCTTGCATGATTCGATCTCCGGGTCATTTCGAGTTCAAGCCTGTGGATAATTCAAAGTGGCGGTAGCGCGATAGGTGAGCAAGTGTATCCCGCGCGCCACACTTGTGAACAAACAATTGCAAGCCCCTGCTAACCGCCCGGAATCGCACAAAAAAACGGCAGGTGCGCGAGATTTAATCTTGGCCGTTCGTGAATTGTTTTTGAAACTCCATCCCATCAGCGGCGCTTCGGGAGCGCAGCAAACAGGTCCGAACCGGGTTTTGGGGACATTGCCCGGTACGGACGGGGATAGGGGCAGAGCTCATGAAACGGATTGCTTACTCGTTGCTCGTTACCGCCAGTCTCGCCGCGCCGGCTTTCGCCGCCGATATGCCGGTGAAGGCGCCACCCGCGCCGGCGGCTCCCGCGTCGCAGTGGGACTGGGTCGTCACCACGGCGCTGATGAGCGACTATAATTTCCGCGGCATCACCCAGTCGAACCACAAGCCCTCGGTGCAGGGCGGCTTCGAGGTCCGCTACAATCCCACGAGCACTTTCCAGTTGTACGCCGGTACCTCGGGTGAGAGCATCGACTTCCCGAACAACGCGGCGGCCGAGATCGATCTGTACGGCGGTATTCGTCCGACCTTCGATAAGCTCGCACTCGATTTCGGTTTCTGGGAGTACTACTACCCGGGCGGCAATTGCTACAATGTGGCGGCGCTTTGCACGAGCCACTGGGGTGGCATCACCGGCACGCCGCCGACGCAGTTGAACGCGCTTGGCGGCAACGTGACCAAGGCTGACGATAGCTTCTGGGAAGTCTACGGCAAGGCGACGTATACCTTCAACGATCAGTGGGCCGCGGGCATCCAAGAGTGGTACTCGCCGTCGGTCGTCAACACCGGCGCCTGGGGCTGGTATACGGTCGGCAACGTGACCTTCACGGCGCCGTCCAACTGGTTCCAGAACGGTCTCGGCATGTATGTGTCCGGCGATCTCGGCTACTGGGATCTCGGCACCAGCGATGCCTTCTACGGCATGACCAAATACACCAGCTACGCCAACTGGGACGCGGGCGTCGGCTTTACATGGAAAGTGCTCACGCTTGACCTGCGCTACTACGATACCAACCTGAGTAAGTCAGAATGTAACGCCTTCACCAGCGCGCAGAATGCGACCTTCTCGCCCGGCAACATCACAGCACAAAACCCTAACGGCCTTGGGACCAATTGGTGCAGCGCCTGGTTCATCGCCAAACTCTCGGCCTCGATCGACTTCAACTCGAACCTCAAGTAAAGAGCGGTCAAGTCTCCAATCGGTGCCGGGCGGAAGCGGGAGCGCTTCCGCCCGATTTATTTTGTGACGTGGCTCCGCGCTTTTTTTGATCCCCTGAAGTTTGTGCAGCGCAATAGCGAACGGCGCCTCGCGTGCTTCGATAGTGCAGCGCAATAGGCGATAGCAGGCATCATTCTTCCCGCGATTTAAGTGGGCAGTCTAAAAACGCGCTTTATTCATAACCAGGGAGGGGGCATTCTTACAGGCACGTCCGGACAACGGACGGCGAAGACGCAACGCGGTTCCGCGCTGGGAGGGGCTGTCCATGTTCACGCAAATTCTCGATCCGACTGGAAATCTGTTTTTGACTTGGTTGGTCGCGCTGATTCCGGTCGTGTTGTTGCTTGTTCTGCTCGCCGGTTTTCGCATGTCGGCGTGGCTCGCCGTGCTGATCGCTTCGATCGTGACCTACGTGCTGGCCGTATGGGTCTGGAAGATGCCGGTCCATGACGGCACGCTCGCTTATCTCTACGGTTCGGCGACCGGTGTCTGGAACGTCGACTGGATCACGTTCTGGGGCGTCATGCTGTTCAACACGCTGGTTGCGACCGGTGCATTCGACAAATTGCGGCGCTGGCTGGTGCAGCAAGGCACGCGCGACGTGCGCGTGCAGACAATCTTGTTCGCCTGGGCGTTCGGCGCACTGCTCGAAGGGCTGGTCGGCTTCGGCTATCCGTGGGCCTTCGTGGCGCCGATCCTGATCGCGATCGGCATCCCCGATCTCGACGCCATCCGGGTTGCGGCCATCGCCAACAACGCGCCGGTCTCCTACGGCGCGCTGGGTGCGCCGATTATCGCGCTCGCCACCGTGACCGCCGGGGTGTTCGGCATGAACTTCGTTCAGCTGTTGCCGATCTACTCGGCCTCGGTCGGCAAGATCGTTGCGATCCTGGCATTGCTGCCGCCGTGGATCCTGCTCTACCTCGTCTCCGGCCGAAAAGGCATGTGGTCGGCTTGGCCGCTCGCCATTGTCGGTTCGCTCGGCTACATCGCCGGGCAATTGCCGACCGCCGTCTATCTCGGACCGTATCTGCCGGACGTGATCGGCTCGATCGTGTGCTTCGTCGCGCTGTTGCTCCTGCTCAAAGTCTGGCGGCCGTCGCAAGTGCTTGCCTATGGCGGCGGACCGGCGACCGGTGACACGCGGGCGGAAGCGCACGGCTTGACTGGCAGCGAAATCGGGACGGCGTGGCTGCCGATCGCCGTCCTCGTCGTTGTCGTTGTGGCCTGGACCGGACCGTGGTCGCATCTGCCGTCCTATGTGGTGCTGCACTACGTCGTCTCCGCAACGTCGGCGATCAAGACCGGCGCGACCGCGACCACCATCAGCGCGGTGTTCAACTGGACGCCGTTCGTCGCCGGCACGGCGATTCTGGTGTCATGGATCATCACCGCACTGTTGCTGCGCGTCAGCGGCAGTCAGGTCCGCGAAATCTTCGCCAAGACCTGGTCGCAGATGTGGGGCGCCTGCCTGGTCGGCGTGTTCATCTTCGGCTTGGCGTACGTGTTCAACTATTCGGGCATGGCGGGCTCGCTCGCCAGCGCATTCTCCAAGATCGGCCCGGCCTTTATCGTCGTGGCGCCGATCCTGGGCTTCATCGGCGTGGCGCTGTCGGGCAGCAACACCTCGACCAACGCCATGTTCGGCGCGTTCCAGGCGCTGGTCGGCAAGCTGCTAGGCTTCCCCCTGCTGCTGCTGCCGACGCTCAACTCGGTGGGTGCCGAAATCGGCAAGCCGATCGCGCCGCAGACTGCGAGCGTCGGCGTGTCGACCACCAAGTTCGTGCGGAATGAGGGCGAAGTGATCCGCCACAATTTCGGCTGGTGCCTCTTCTTGCTGGGATACCTCGTCATCATTGGCGTCGCCTGTTATCTGTTCTTCCCGAACATCGCGGTGCTCGCCGTTCCGCATACCTAGCGAGCGGGCCGCCGTGTGACGATGGGGCCGCGTGAGCGGCCCCATTGCTTTTTGGGCGGCGCATTTTCGTGGTTCGTTATTTGTGGCAGCCGTGCGGCGAGGCTGGGCGATGGCGGGCTGGATTTTCCCGCTCCCGTTCGCTATTCGCTATGGCCATCCGTGATTTCATCATCGCCCCACTGGAGACGACGATGCCGTTGTTGCGCCGGCGTTCCGCCTTGTGTTTCGTGTTGGCCGTTCTCGCCGGCTCATTCTTGCCTGCATTTGCGACCGAGAACTCGTTTCCGTTCGGAACCGCACTCGTACTCGATGCGCCGCCGCTGCCCGGGACGAAGCGCTTGCCGACCATCGAGATCGAGGAAAACGGCGAGGCGTCGTTCTATCTGTGGTGTGCCCGTGCCCGCGGCTCGGCCAATGTCGGCCAGGACACGATCAGCCTGACGCCGAAGACCGCGTTGCCGTCACAATGTACGCCCGACCAGATCAGCCGCGACGCCGATTTGCTGGCGCAGCTTTCGCAGATGACCGGCTGGCACCGCGAGGGCGACGAGGTCGATCTCACCGGCACCGCGACGCTGCACTTTCGCCTGATGACAAATTGACGGCCGGCGCGAAATCGACGCCGTGTGTCGCGCTCTGGCTGCACCGCATTGTCTTGCCAGCGAAATCGCGCGAAGCTAAGCATTGGATGCAATATTCGGCGCCTTCCTGAATACTGCCGGTCGGCGCGAGCGCGGCGCCGAAACCTGTCAAATCTGGGGCCAACGCAGTCGAGTCGATGGACGGAACATCCCTCTCCGAGATTGCCCTTGAGCCTCGCGCGGGAAGGCCCAAAGCGTTGGCGCGGCCGGCCACCACGCAAAGTCTCCATGTCAACTGGTCCTATGCGATCGGCGTGGTGGCGATTCACCTTCTGGCGCTGCTTGCCTTTGTCCCCTGGCTGTTCAGCTGGACCGGTGTCGCTTTTGTGTTCGTCGGCAATTACCTGTTTTGCTCGCTCGGCATCGGCGCAGGCTTCCATCGCTGCCTGACGCATCGTTCGTTCCGCTGCCCAAAATGGTTCGAGCATCTGTTGACGATCCTGGGTGTGTGCACCTTGCAGGATTCGCCGGCGCGATGGGTCGCGATCCATCGCGTCCATCACCGGCATCCCGACGAGGACGCCGATCCGCATTCGCCGCTGGCGAGCTTTTTCTGGGGCCACATGGGCTGGCTGTTCATCGTCAACAGCCAGTTCCAGAACGTGCCGTCCTACGAGAAATACGTGCGCGACCTGTTGCGCGATCCGTTCCACAAGGCGCTCGTGCGCAACGAAATGTGGTCGTTCGTCTATGCGGCGCACGCACTCGTCATTCTGCTCCTCGGCTTTGTCGCCGGCTGGATCTGGACCGGCGCCGTTTGGGGCGGGGTGCAATTCGGCCTGAGCATGCTGGTGTGGGGCGTGTTCGTGCGCACGGTTTATTCCTGGCATGTGACCTGGGGCACCAATTCCGCCGCCCATGTCTGGGGCTATCGCAATTACGAGACCGGCGAAAACAGCCGCAACAACTGGCTCATCGGGATTACCTCGGGCGGCGACGGCTGGCACAACAATCACCATGCCGATCCGCGGTGCTGCGCTCACGGCTTTCACCGCTGGTGGGAACTCGACACAACGTATTTGACGATTCTGATGTGGGAACGCCTCGGCCTCGTCTGGGGCGTGCGCCGACGCGGCAAGGGCGCGATAGCCGCCGCCGAATAGCTCGGTGGCACGAGTTGAGCCAGCATTTCCGCGGCGGCGACTAGAAAAACGACGAGCAAAGAAAAAGGGCGCGGATTGCTCCGCGCCCTCAATATTTCGGCAGCCCGCAGGTTGGCTTACATCATGCCGCCCATGCCGCCCATGCCGCCCATCCCGCCGCCCGGCATCGCCGGCATGGCGGAAGCCTCCTTAGGCAGCTCGGCGACCATGGCTTCGGTCGTCACCAGCAGGCCTGCGACCGAAGCCGCGTCCTGCAGTGCGGCGCGCACCACCTTGGCCGGATCGACGATGCCCTTGTCGAGCATGTCGACATACTCCTCGCTCTGCGCGTCGAAACCGAACGTCTCGGACTTGTTCTCCATGATCTTGTTGACCACGATCGAGCCTTCGACGCCGGAGTTTTCGGCGATCTGGCGTATCGGCGCTTCCAGTGCCTTGAGCACGATGTTGATCCCGGCCTGGACGTCGGCATTGCTGTTGGTCAGCTTGCCGACCGACTTTTTGGCGCGCAGCAACGCGACGCCGCCGCCCGGCACGATGCCTTCCTCGACTGCGGCGCGAGTGGCGTTGAGCGCGTCCTCGACGCGGTCCTTCTTCTCCTTGACCTCGACCTCGGTCGCGCCGCCGACGCGGATCACCGCAACGCCGCCGGCGAGCTTGGCCAACCGTTCCTGCAGCTTCTCGCGGTCGTAGTCCGATGTGGTCTCCTCGATCTGCGCCTTGATCTGGCCGACACGGGCTTCGATCTCCTTCTTCTTGCCGGCGCCGTCGACGATGGTGGTCTTCTCCTTCTCGATCACCACCTTTTTGGCGCGGCCGAGCATCGCCGTGGTCACGCTTTCGAGCTTGATGCCGAGGTCTTCGGCAATGAGCTGGCCGCCGGTCAGGATGGCGATGTCTTCCAGCATCGCCTTGCGGCGATCGCCGAAGCCCGGGGCCTTCACGGCCGCGACTTTGAGGCCGCCGCGCAACTTGTTGACGACGAGCGTGGCGAGCGCCTCGCCCTCGATGTCCTCAGCGATAATGAGCAGCGGCTTGCCCGACTGCACCACCGCCTCAAGCACCGGCAGCATCGCCTGCAACTGTGACAGCTTCTTCTCGTGCAAGAGCACGTAGACGTCTTCCAGCTCGGCGATCATCTTCTCCGCGTTGGTGATGAAATAGGGCGACAGGTAGCCGCGGTCGAACTGCATGCCCTCGACGATCTCGACATCGGTCTCGAGCGCCTTGGCCTCTTCGACGGTGATGACGCCCTCGTTGCCGACCTTCTGCATCGCCGACGCGATCATCTTGCCGATGGCGCTGTCGCCGTTCGATGAAATGGTGCCGACCTGCGCCACCTCGGCGGACGAGCCGACCTTCTTGGCGCGCTTCTTGATGTCTTCGACAACGGCGCTGACAGCGAGATCGATGCCGCGCTTGAGATCCATCGGGTTCATGCCGGCGGCAACCGACTTGACGCCTTCCTTGACGATGGAGGCGGCAAGCACGGTCGCCGTCGTGGTGCCGTCGCCGGCCTGGTCGTTGGTCTTCTGTGCCACCTCGCGCACCATCTGCGCGCCCATGTTCTCGAACTTGTCTTCAAGTTCGATTTCCTTGGCGACGGTAACGCCGTCCTTGGTGATGCGCGGTGCGCCGAAGCTCTTGTCGATGACGACGTTGCGGCCCTTGGGGCCGAGCGTCACTTTCACCGCATTGGCGAGCACTTCGACGCCATGCAGCATCCGGTCGCGCGCCTCAGTGGAAAATCTTACGTCTTTAGCAGCCATGGTTTGTTTGCTCCTGGAGGTCTTTGTTGACCGTCATCCTGAGGTGCGAGCGAAGCGAGCCTCGAAGGATGCACGGCCCGGGTCGTCGCCCTTCGAGGGCCGCACTGCGTGCGGCCGCCTCAGGATGACGGAATGAAGTTTCAGGCGATCACGCCCATGATGTCGGACTCCTTCATGATCAAGAGTTCGTCGCCTTCGAGTTTGACTTCGGTGCCGGACCATTTGCCGAACAGCACGCGATCGCCGGTTTTCAGATCCATCGTGATAAGCTTGCCGTTCTCATCGCGGCCGCCCGGGCCGACGGCGACGATTTCGCCCTCTTGGGGCTTCTCCTTGACGGTATCCGGAATGATGATGCCGCCCTTGGTCTTCGCCTCGGCATCGATGCGCTTAACAACCACCCGGTCGTGCAGCGGGCGGAATTTCAATTTTGCCATGATCACCCTCTTGGCCGCTGGCGCGCGGCCGTTGCGTGGACGTAACGTTTTCAGATTGTTTTTCAGGGACTTAGCACTCTTTAGACAGGAGTGCCAAAGGCCCGCCGCGGAAATAAGGGTTAGCCCTGCTGCTGTCAAGGCCGATGCGGCCGATGGCTAAGAAACTGGGCTAACAGACTGTAAAGGAGCGGCGGGTAAAAGCGGGTATTGGCTTCCTCTTGCTCTTCGGGGTCGGATTCGGTCACTCTGGCGGCCAAATCCGGAAGCAAAACAGCAGGCGACGGGGTTGCCAACAACCGGGTGTGCGGCTTGGGCGGAGTCCTTCCGTCCAACCAGTGGAGCGTTCGAGGAGGGTGTCGATGGGCGGGTGGCTGCGCAATGACCGTTGGTTTGCGGCTGCGGCCGCGGCGTGTGCCTTGGCGCTGGGGAGCTGCGCCAGCAATCAGCCGGCTGGCCCGACACCTACGGCGGAAGCCCCGGCCGGTCCCGAAATACCGGCGACAATTCGCGCCGAGGAAGTCGTCGGCCGCTGGGGATACGGCTCCTTCCATCGGCCAGAAGATCTGGTGCGCACTGAGGCGGCCGCGCGCGCCGCGTGCGGCGAGCCGGTTGTCATCAATCGCGGACCGAATGGTGGCGTGATGATGTACCTCGCCGACAATGCGCAATTGCAGGAGCTGGAACTCAAGGGCAGTCAGAGCGGCCAAAACTATATCGGGCCGCCCGGGCCGGCCGGCGGCAAGGACGATCGGCAGATCGTCTCGTTCGACGGCCGCACCATGGTGCTGAAGTGGCTCGACCCGGAAGTCGTCAGCCGCTACGGCACCAGCGTCTATGTCCGCTGCGCGCCAGAAGGCGCCGGGCACGCCGCGCGGCGAGCACCGCTGAAGCCTAAGCCCAAACCCAAGCCGTCGGCGCCTGCGCCTAAGCCGCAATAAATAGGCTATTGCCGAAAATTGGCTGCGCGCGGCATGAGCCGCGCCTATGCTAATCCGCGAACATCGCGTCGATATCGTCTTGCGACGCGTGGCCGCGATCGCCATCGAGCCGCGGACCGTGCAGCGCCGCGGCGGCGACTGAGGCGGTCTTGATCTCCTCCAGCACGCGCGCGATGTGAGCCTCGACAAATTTCATGGCCGTGAGCACCTTGGCAACGCGCTGGCCGATCAGATCCTGAAAATTGCAGGCCTCGAAGATCTGGATCACGAGGTCCTGGATATCCTGTGCCAGCCCTTGTTCGATCTTGCCGCTGAGCGCGGCTGACAGATTGTTGGCGGCGATGTCGATTTCTTCGGCGGCGGTGAGGATTTTTTGCGTGGCCTGCTCGGTGCCGCTGACCACCGCCAGCAATTCGCTGTCGATGCGCGACAGCGGAGCCTCCCCGCACGTGGCGCCTTGCTTGCCGGTTTCGGCGGCGGCTGCCGCTGTGCCGTTGCCCCTGATGGCGCCGGCGATCAGATTAAGATCGGTCGCGAGTTGCGTGACGCGGCCGTCGCTTCGCTCGCCATTTGCGTCGCCACGCAGCGGTGCCGCGACCGACAGCGCCGCGCGCAGCGCGCGCAGTTCGCGCATGATTTCGCCATAGGGCAGCCCGGACTGCATGTTCTCGGCCGCCTGTTCGAGCTGCGCGGCTCCGGTTTGTTCGATACGAAAGATTTTGCGCGGTTCGGGCATTCCTGCACCAGCTCTGTTTTATTCCTCACCGCCTCATTTCCCGGTCTCACAATACCATTTGCCGGCTTAATACCGCGTTCATGGCGGCGAGGCGCATTTTAGCGGCGGCCGACTACATCCGGTTAACCATAAGGGGAACGCGTTGACTCAAAATAAACCGTGTCTTGATGAACAATGTGCGAAGACGCAGGTCGCAGCGCAGCGTCGAAAAAAATTTACCAAACAGTCGAGGTTTGAGCCTGTATTGAGCGGACGCGGCAAAAACACCGCGCGGCAATGGACAGTACAGAGTTCAACATGCGGCGTATCTGCATCTCGGCGCTCGTCTTCGGCGCGTTCTCGGTTCCGGCCTTCGCCGGTCCACTTTCGATCACTCCCGGTACCTATAATGCGGCTCAGGGGGTGGAGCGTGACAGTGTGCCGGCGGCGACAATCCCGGTCGCGCCTGTCGTTGCGGCCGCGGCGCCGGTGCGCGTCGCCGACGCGCAGGCCAATCTCGGCGGCGGATTCATCCAGTTCTTATTTGGTGGCGGGCCGCAGGGCGCCGCCGCACCGCAGATCTATCCGCAGGCGACGGCGGTGCCACCTGAAGCGCAGCCGCAGACCGCGGCGCTCGGTAGCGATCCCGATGCGGCGACCGCCGATGCTGACGATGGCGGCCATGCGCCGGTCGATGCAAAATACGATCGTCAAGTCGTCGCCTATACGGGCAAGGAGACGCCCGGCACGATCATCGTCGATACTCCGCACAAGTTTCTTTATCTGGTCGAGGACAGCGGCAAGGCGATGCGTTATGGCATCGGTGTCGGCCGCCCCGGCTTCACCTGGGCGGGCGTCAAAACAATCACCGCCAAACGTGAGTGGCCCGATTGGCGGCCGCCGGAAGCAATGCTCAAGCGTCAGCCGGAACTGCCGCGCTTCATGGCCGGCGGCCCGCAGAATCCCCTCGGCGCGCGCGCCATGTATCTCGGCTCGACCGACTATCGCATTCATGGCTCGAACGAGCCTTGGACCATCGGCCACAACGTCTCGTCGGGCTGCATCCGGTTGCGCAACGCCGACGTCATCGACCTCTACAGCCGCGTAAAGGTCGGCGCCAAAGTGGTGGTGATGTAGGCGACCGGTTCAGACCAGCGCCACGCCGCAATCCGCGAGCAGACGCGAAAACGCCTCATCGAGAAAATACGCGTATTCGCGCTCGCGCAAATCGGTGAGTGGATCGAGTCTCGTAAGCTCGGCATCGACCCTGCCTGGATGACACATGACGAGACCCCCGTTGGGCAGGCCGTCGAGAAATTCCGGGAAAAGTTTGCTGTAATCGGCGCCGGCACGAAAACTATATGTGCCGGCGAAGGCCGGATTGGTGCGGCGGCCGGTTCGCGCCGCAAGGCGCCTGAAGCGTTTGCTCAAAGCATCCAGGATCAGCCCTTTTGGTTCGAGACTGTGCCGCACCGCGCGGCCGCACTGGCGCAACCAGGCGTCTGACGCTTTCTCGCCGGCAACGCGGATGAGCGCTTCGCCGATCTGCGGAAATACGTGGATGTGCTGGTGGCCGTCAATGTAGTCCGGCGCCCGGCCGAAGGCTGAGCGGAATGCCGCGATCTGGGCAGCGATCTCGGTCTCCAACAGCGCCGGCGTCAACATGCGGCCGAGGCCACGGCCCGCCATCGCCGAAAGCGGCAGGAACGCGCCATCGCGCGTCGGCGCGAAGCCACTGCTCAGCGGACGAAACGGCGCCGTCAAGGTCAGGTGCAGGCCGATCGCCGCATGATCGGCGGCAGCCTCGCGCAGCGTATCGGCCTCGGTGTTTGAAAAGCTCGGCGCCACCACCATGACCGAGGTGGCATTGATGCGCCGGCGGGCGATGAGATCGCGGATCGCAGCACTGACAGCGCGCGAAATGCCGTAATCGTCGGCGCACAGAATAATGCGCCGGCGCCCAGAGACGCTCATTCGGCGGCTTCCCCGACCTTGCCTTGCGGGTAGCGTGGGGCGTTTGCGGGTGGTGCTACGCCGGCGCGGCTCTCTTCGTTGCTCTTCAGCTCGTGCTCAGCGACGAAATAGACCGGCCGCGCTTTGATCTCGGAGAGAACCTTGCCGATATATTCGCCGAGCACGCCGAGCATGACGAGCTGTACGCTGCCGAGCACCATCATGCCCACGAACAGCGACGGATAGCCGGGCACATCGACGCCGTAGACGAGCGTTTGATAGAGGATCTGCGCACCATAGAGCAGCGCGATCACGGCCAGCAACAGCCCGAGCAAGGTAGCCATGCGCAGCGGCGCCACTGAAAACGATGTCAAACCGTTGAGCGACAAACCGATCAGCGAGCGGAGATTCCAGGTGCTGCGGCCATCGCTGCGCGGGGCCGGCTCGTAGTCGATCCGCATCTGACGGAAGCCGATCCAGCTCGCTAGTCCTTTGAAGAAGCGGTTGCGCTCCGGCATCTGCCGCAATGCACTTGCCGCGCGCGGCGACAGCAGGCGGAAGTCGCCGGCGTCCTCCGGAATTTTTGTGCGCAGACCCCAATTGAGCAGCAGATAAAAACTTTTCACGGCGACGCGCCGTGTCATCGATTCATTGGCGCGGTGCGCCTTTGCGGTATAGACCACGTCGCAGCCGTCATCGAGCCAATGGCCGACGAATGTCTCGATCAGCGACGGCGGATGCTGGCCGTCGCCGTCGATGAACACCACCGCGCCGAGCCGGGCGTGGTCGAGGCCGGCAAGGAGCGCCGCTTCCTTGCCGAAATTGCGCGACAGCGACACCACCTGGACATCGAGGCCCGAGGCCGGCAAGGCGCGTGCGACCGCGAGAGTGCGGTCGCTGCTGCCGTCGTCGACATAGATTACCTCGCAGGCGAGCGCGCGCTCTCTTTTCAGGTTATGCGCGACTTCCGTCAGCTGGGCATGCAGGCGCTCAAGGCTCAAGGCCTCATTGTAGAGTGGCATCACGATCGAGAGCCCGGCGCGCGCGCCGGTCCCGACGCCTCCTTGGGGCGCGCGTACCGGCGACGGATTTCGGGGCTCGTTCGTCTGGTCCATCGGCTCGATCCTTGCCGCGTCCCTTGCAGCAACCGTTTTTTATAGTGCAGCCGGCCGTTTGTGTCGCGCAAGGGGCGGGCGGAAGCAAGGAAATGGTAAAACCGCCGGAACGGATGGTGGAATCGGGCTGGCGAAAAGCTCGCGGCGTGCTATGCGGGGCCAATGAGGGCTGGATTTCGGCTGGGCGCGCTTCACGCGCGGTTCCTTTACGGCTGGCGCCAAGGCGCAATGAGCCGCAAGGCCGTGTCGTTTGCGCTGATCGGCGTCATCAACGCATTTGTCGATTACGGCGTGTTCTTCCTGGCGCGAGCCGCCTTTGCACAGTGGCCGGGGGCGCTGGCGCTATTTGCTGCGGTTCCGGCCGCGTGCCGCTGTTCCAGCGCCGACACCGTTTCTTTTGTTGCCGCGAACCTGACATCATGGGCAGTTGCGGTCACCGGCTCCTACGTCCTCAACGCATCGATTACTTTCGCGGGCGAGTCTGGAGGTAAGCTGCACTGGCGCGGTTACACGGCGTTCGCAGCCTCCGGGATAGCCGGGTGGCTTGCCAACACAGCGGCACTGGTCTTCGCCGTGCAGGTGCTGCTGTTGCCGGTCACATTAGCCAAAGCCGTCGCCATTCTGGCGAGCTTCATCGTCAACTTTACGCTGTCGCACTACGTGGTTTTTCGCGTGCGCCATCGTCGGCCGCTCGATGCGTGCGAAGACATCTGACCGGCACCGCACCGCGCGAATTGGCGTCAATGATGGGTACCGAGGCCAGTACTATCGGCGCTGCTCAATGCGCGTTCGCGGCTCTTGCGGGTAATGTCGAGGGTCTGAAAGTCGCCCCAGGCCAACACCAAGCCGAAGCCCACAAAAGCGACAATGAAGCCGACGAGGAGAAGGATATCGGTTGTCGACACGGCATGCTCCCTTTGGCGTGCTGAGTGCGCGCCTTTTTAGCACGCGTCTTTTTGCGCCAATTGTCTCTTCAAATATGCACGCCGGGGAACTGGCCGGTATTGATCTGGATCAAAAAGGCTGGGGATTGCGGCTCACAGGTACCCCGCGCCGCCTTCGGCCGCGAATTTCGCCGGATCGCCCTCCCAGACGATGCGGGCGTGTTCGAGCACGTAGACGCGGTCTGCGTGCGGCAGCGCAAAAGTGACGTTCTGTTCGGCCAGCAGAACGGTGATTGGCGTGGTCTGGCGCAGGCGCTCCAGCGCCTTGGATATCTGTTCGAGGATGACCGGCGCCAGGCCCAAGGTCGGTTCGTCGAGCATGAGCAGCTTGGGCTTCATCATCAGCGCGCGTGCGATGGTGAGCATTTGCTGCTCGCCGCCCGACAGCGTGCCGGCGGCCTGCCCCTGCCGCTCGCGCAAAATGGGAAACAGTTCGAACAGCCACTCGATCTGGGTGGCGTTCTCCTCCGGCGGCTGGTGCTGGCCGCCAAGATCGAGGTTTTCGCGCACAGTCATGTCGACGAACAACTCCCGACCTTCGGGACACTGCACGATGCCGCCACGCGCAATCGCCGCCGCAGAACTGTTGCGTAGCGTCGCGCCCTGGCGGCGCACGTCACCCGCATAGGGCAGCAGGCCCGAGATGGTGTTGAACAGCGTCGTCTTGCCGGCGCCATTGAGGCCGACGACGGCGACAAATTCGCGTTCGTGGACATGGATCGAAACGTCTTCGAGCGCCTGCGCCTTGCCGTAATGGACGCTGACCTTGTCGACCTCCAGAAACGGCGTTGTTGCGTCACGGAACGAGGATTCCGGGCGCGCCGCGATCTCGATGGCGCCGCCGAGATAGACGCGGCGCACAGTCTCGTTGCGCATCACTTCGTCGGCTGAGCCCTCCGCGATGCGTTCGCCGACATACATGGCGATGACGCGGTCGACGAGGCGTGACACGCTCTTGACGTTGTGGTCGACCAGGAGCACGGCGCGGCCGTCGTCGCGCAATTCGCAGATCAGATCGGAGAAGGCGGCGGTCTCCTTGGCGGTCAGTCCGGCGAACGGCTCGTCGATCAGCAGCACTTGCGGGTCGCGTGCGATGGCCTTCGCGATCTCGATCTTGCGCAGGTCGGCGAATGGCAGCGTGCCGGGGCGGCGGTCGAGCACGCCGCTCAGCCCGACGCGGGCCGCAATGGCGCGGGCACGCGCGTCGGTCTGCGGATCCGCGAACAGACGGGTGAGCTTGTCGGGCAGCAGCGCGAGCTTGATGTTTTCCAGTACCGTCTGGCGGTGCAGCGGGCGGGAGTGCTGAAACACGATGCCGGCGCCCATGCGGGCGATACGGTGTGACGGCCAGCCGCAGACTTCGACCCCATTGATGCGCACCGATCCGCCATCGGGCCGCTCGATGCCCATGATCAGTTTCATCACCGTCGACTTGCCGGAGCCGTTGGGGCCGATCAGTCCCAGGATCTTGCCAGCGGCGACCGACAGCGACATTTCCTTGACGGCGACGAGGCCGCCGAAACGCTTGGTAAGGCCCGACACTTCGAGGTGGGAGCGCTCTGCCGTGCTCACGCGTCTTCCCTCGTGCGAGTGAGCAGGCCGAAGAAACCGTTCGGGTACAGCAGCACGACGATCAGCGCCATGCCGAACACGATGAAGTTCGACAGATCGCCGAGCGGGCGCAGCGCCTCGCTCATGGCAATGAGAAAGATGGCGCCAAGCACGGCGCCCAGAATGGTGCGGCGGCCGCCCAGCACCGCCGAGATGATGATCTGCACGCCGACGGTGATGTCGATGAAGGTCCCGACCGACGCCGAGCCGAGATAGAACACCATCAGGCTGCCGGCGAGGCCGGAGAAGAATGCGCTGATGACGAACGCGGTGAGCTTGTGTTTAGTGACGTTGAAGCCGAGCGCGCCGGCCTGCACTGCGTCCTGACCGCTCGCCTGCAGGATGAGGCCGACCGGCGAGCGCGACAGCGAGAACAGGATCGCGCCGCTGATCGCCATGAACCACAGCGCGATCAGATAATTTGTGGTGTCGCTGATCGAAATCACGTCCGGCACGGTCAGTCCGATCTCGCCGCCGGTGAGGTGCGCATCGACCACGATGAAATTCTGCAGGATGAGCACAGCGACGAGCGTGGTCAGGCCGAAATACGGCCCGCGCAGCCGCAAAGCCGGCAGCGCCAGGACGAGCCCGCCGGTGATCGCAGCCGCTGTGCCGGCTGCGATGCAGAGCCAGATCGGCGGCTGATACAGATTGTCGAGGATGCCCGCCGTATACGCGCCGACGCCGATCAGAAAGGTCGGTCCGAAATTGACCTCGCCGGCGAAACCGAACAGCAGGTCCCAGGCCATCGCGAACACGCCGAAATAATAGGCGATCGTCAGCAGGCCGAGAATGTAGCCGCTGGCCCACAGCGGCAGGAACGACGCGACCACGACCGCGCCGAGGCCGATCAGGAGGAGGCGCGCGGTGGTGGGCGGTTGCATCTAGCGCCGCCCCAACAGCCCGCGCGGCCGCACATACATGACGGCGACGAGCAGCAGCAGCGCCGGGATGGTGCGGTAGGCTGGCGAGATCAGATAGGCGGTGAGGGTTTCGAGATACCCGACCACATAGGCCGCAATCAGCGCGCCGGGGACACTGCCCAAGCCGCCCAGCACCACGATGGAGAACGCGCTCGCGGTCAGCGGACCGGCGCTGTAGGACGAGATGCCGAGAAACATGCCGAGCAGCACGCCGGCGACGCCGACCAGCACGCCATAGATCGCCCATACCGCGACGTAGACCTGCGACAGCTCAACGCCAAGGAGCGTGATGCCGCGCGGGTTCATCGAAGCGGCGAGCACCGCCTTGCCGGCGCGAGTGCGATTGACCAGAAGCCATAGCAGTGCGATCGCCAGCCCGCAGACGATGGCGGTGAAAATTTCGTTGGCCGGCGTACGCACGCCGACGATGGCGACGACGCCTTGCACGATCGGCGCCACGGTCTTGGCATTGTCGGTGTAGAAATAGGCGATCAGCTGCTGGATCATGATGCCCCACAGCAGCGTCGCCGTGAGGATGAAGATCTCCTTTTCCTCCTCGCGGATTTTGCGCGTGTGCTGCAGCGGGCTGACCACGACGAAATAGGTCAGCAACGAGAGGGAAAAGCCGACCGCGACGCCGATGGCGGCGCCGGTATAGGGTCCGGCATGCAGACTGTCGCCGGCCGCCCAGGCCGCAACCACCGCGGCCACCATCAGCGAGCCATGGGAGAGATTGAGCACGCCCGAGACGCCGAAGATCAGCGCGAAGCCGGTGGCGCCGAGCGCATAGAGCGAACTGATCGCGAAGCCGTCGATCAGGATTTGCCAGAACACCGTCATCGCGTCACGCCGTGCTCGCTGCCGCGCACCAAAAAAACTCCCCGCGCGCGGCTGCGGGCGGGGAGTTTGACCAATGGTCGATCATGCGCTCTTCAATTGGCTGAGCCGATCTTGATGAAGGACGGGAACTTCAGCTTGCCGTTGGCGACTTTGGCCGGCCACAAATTGACCTGCTTGCCGTTCTGCCACTGCAGCATCAGGCCGGTGATCGTATCGGGGCCGATTTTGAGCGCGTGCGGATTTGGCGTGTCCTTGCCCTTGAACTGGACGCGGCCGATGGTGCCGACAAAATCGGTCTTTTCCATTGCATCGACGAGCTTGTCGGGATCCACCGAGCCGGCGCGCTTGATCGCATCGGCGATGTAATAGACCTCATCATAGGCGGTATAGCCGCAATACGACGGGGTGTGGCCGAACCGCTTGCTGAAAGCCTGGACAAACGGCAGCGTCTTCGGCGTGACAGCGACGTCGGGAGCCGAGAAGCCCTGGAACAGCACACCTTCGGTGGCGCCGTTGGTATCGTTCCAGAAGCTCGAATTGGTCGCCTGCGAGGACACGCCAAACATCGGGATCGGCACTTCCTGCTGCTTCCACTGCACGGTCGGCTGCACGCCGACGTGGGAGATGCCGGTCATGATCACGTCCGGCTTTTCACCCTCGATCTTGTTGAAGATCGGGGTGAAGTCGGTGGTGTCGGGCGAGAAGCGGATGTGATCGACGACCTTGATGCCGATTTGCGGCAGACATTTCAGATATTCGGCATCGAGCGGCGTGGTCCAGGCGGCGTCCTCGCTCATGACCACGGCGGATTTCATGTGCAGTTGGCCGACCAGCAAATCTTTCGTGGCGGCGCAGGTCGCGTCGGCGATGCTGGTCGACGTCGCATAGCCGTGGAACATGTATTTGAGGTGATCGTAATCCTTGGCGATGTTCTGAGTGATGACGTCCGAAGCCGCGCCCGGCGTCACCGTCACCATTTTCAGCCGTCCGGCCCACGGTTCGAGCGCCAGGACGACCTCGCTGATGTAGCTCGTGATCACCGCGTTGACGTGATCCTGCGTGGCGGCGCGCTGGAAGGCGCGCACCGACTCGGCGGCGGAGGAATGGTTGTCGTAGGTGACGATCTCGATCTTGCGGCCATTGACGCCGCCGGCGGCGTTGATCTCATCGGCGGCGAGCTGCGCGGCCTGTGGGATCGAGGAGCCGGCGACCGCGGTCGCTTCGGCGATGACGCCGATCTTGATCGGCCCGCTGGACTGGGCGCTGGCTGGCCCCGCCAGCGTCAGCGCAACGAGTGCGGTGCCCGCGGCGAGCGCCGCCAAACGGCTTCCAGGTCTATTCATACACTATCCTCCCTCGACGATTGCGGCCATCCGTATCGGCAGCCGCTGCTTGCCGGTCAGTCTAACGGATCGTCTTTGGACGGCAAGCCCGGGCTGTATGCGTCGCCACGCCGATATTTTGAGCAGAGCGGGTGGGCCGCAGCCTCAGGGATGCGGCACCTGCGCGGTGATGTGCGAGAGATTGCAGCTAAGGCACGTCCCGGATGATTTCCTCTAACGCCGCGAGCCCATCGGTCAGAGCAGCCGGCCCTGGCTGAAGGATCAGCGCGGATTTGATCTCGTAGAGCTTGCAGTTCCGGACTGCCGGAATGGCGTCGAAACCTGGTCGGGCGGCAACTTTCTCTTTGCTGAATTTCTTGCCGCACCAGGACCCTATGATGATGTCGGGCGCGCGGCCAATCACGTCGTCGGGCGTGGTGATCCGGTCTTTGGCGGACTTGCAACCTGCAAGCTCGGGAAAGATGTCGACACCGCCGGCGATGGCGACCAATTCGGAGACCCAGGCGATGCCGGAAATCATGGGTTCGTCCCATTCCTCGAAATACACTTTGGGGCGCTCGCTGCGATTTGCGTTGCGTTGTTGGGTCTTCTGGATATTAGCGGCGAGCCGATCCGCCAGTGCATCGGCGCGGTCCGCCGCGCCCACGAGCGCGCCGAGCGTTCGGATCATGTCAAGGATGCCGGCAACCGAGCGCTGATTGAAGGCATGCACGGAAATGCCCGCCCGGATAAGCGCTGCGACAATCTCCGCTTGAAGGTCGGAGAACGTGAGGACGAGGTCAGGTTCGAGCGCGAGGATTTTAGGAATGTCGGCGGAGATGAACGCGGAAACGCGCGGTTTTTCCTTGCGCGCCTGCGGCGGCCGTACCGTATAGCCCGAGATGCCGACGATGCGGTGCTGTTCGCCCAGCAGGTAGAGCGTTTCAGTGGTTTCCTCGGTCAGGCAGACGATCCGCTCCGGCGGATACATTTTATTCTCCTTGAGTTTCGCGGCTTCCGTGCCTCCGAACTTCGCCTGTGATTTTTTAGTCACAGCATGACGCAATTCGGTCCGGAGCCGACAGAGCCCTCCTTTGAACATTGCCCGACGTGGAACTCCCTGCCTATCCTCTTCATGACGGTTCCCCTCGGGGATCAAAAGGGAACGCGGTACGAGCGCTTTCTTGCTCAACGCCGCGGCTGCCCCCGCAACTGTGAGCGGCGAATCTTCCGTCATAGTCCACTGGGATTGGCGTCCCGGGAAGGCGACGGCAGGTGAAGACCCGCAAGCCAGGAGACCTGCCGTCAGTCGTAAGTCACGCGCGTGCGCGTCTCGGGCGGGGTGTCCAGGCGTCGATGCAAAAGTCCGGTTGTTTTGCAATCCGCGATAAGGGCGAATGCGGGATGCGGGCAGCCAAAAGGCCGCGGTGACGGGTTACTTTCGCCTTCGGGGCGTCGCGTTATGCCTGTCAACAACCGCGGTCGCGCGTGCGGCCGGCTGTCTGTATTCGGCTGTCTTCTCACCAATTCATCCGTTCTGGCGATCGGCGCGCAGCTTGCGATCGGCACCGCCGCCGCCCAAACGGCGGCGCTCAGCGCGCAACCAAATAGTGGATCAACCGACGGCCAAACAACCGCTGGCCAAACAACCAGTGGTCAGACGACCAGCGGTCAAACGACCAGCCGGAACAAGTTGCCGCAAATCAGCGTAAGGGGACGGTTGCCAAAGCAGCCCAAAACGACCCGCAGGCGCGGCAGGCCCACTCCCGTGGCGCCTCAAGCGAGCAGCGCCGGCACGAGCCAGACGTCACCGCCCAATCCAGTCGCGAGCCCGCTCAACGGCAATGCCGTCGCCTCGAGCGCGAGCCGATTGGGCTTGAGCGTGCGTGAGACGCCGGCGACGGTCGAGGTGGTCAACCAAGCCACGATGCAAGAGCAGGGCTACCGCACCAGCGCCGAAATCGCCAAGGGCGCGGTGGGCGTATTGGATATCGACTCGTCGGGCGCGCCGGCAAACTTTTCGATGCGTGGCTTCACCTTCGGGCAAGTGAACATCCTGCACAACGGAATTTCGATCGGGCAATCAAGCGACACCGCGCGCTTGATGGATACTGGTAATCTCGCGCAGGTCGAGTTCCTCAAAGGTCCGTCGGCACTGATGTCCGGAATGGATGCAATCGGTGGTTCGGTCAACTACGTCAACAAACAGCCGAGCACGGGACCGGTCCACAACGAGCTTAACCTGTCGGAGGATTCGCTCGGCACGTTTCGCTCGCATTTCGGATCGGGCGGCAGCACTGGAGCACGGGGTCTCGATTATCGTTTCGATGCGGTCGGATCAAGCATCAACAGTTTCATCGACGGCGACTGGCGCGACCTCACGGACCTCGCCAGCCAGTTCAATTATCGCGTCAATACGACGTTCATGACTTTCCTGGCCTTCGATTACAAAAAGGATTCCGGTCACGCCTATTGGGGGACACCGCTGGTGCCAACAGCATTTGCCGGGTCGAACGCGGTGAACGGTATTGTCTCCGGCAACGCCATCAGCACGTTTTCCGGCGACAATCTGGGGCCGATGACAATCGACCGGCGCACGCTCACGACCAATTACAACGTCGCCGACAACGCCACCGGAGCCCAGGAACTGTGGCTGCGCAGTGGGTTCGAGTGGACGCCGCTCACCAATGTGACGGTGAAAGAGCAAGTCTACTATTATCAGGCCAAGCGCAATTGGCTCGACAGCGAAACCTACGCCTACGACGACGGCGCGGTGTTCGCGTCTGGGACCATCGACCGCGATCGTTTCTTCGTCACGCACAATCAGCATGTGATCGGCAACAATGTCGACTTTCTATGGGATTCTCGGCTGTTCGGCATGGACAATCGGCTCGCCGGCCAACTTCAGGTGAGCGGAAACTCGATTACGTTCCTGCAGGAGGGCAATCCGAACGATTATCCGTACGACAATGTCGCCGTCCTCAATCCGGTCCAGGGCGTTTACGGCCCTGAGTTTCCGGGCGTCCGCAATAAACAACTCAACGATCTCGCGGGAGCAGTCGAAGATCGTCTGAAGGTCACACCGGCCTTCGCGCTGATCGGCGGCGTTCGCGTGGACGATTGGACGCTGTCGAGCAACGGCGTCAATTTCGATGGCTCAATTCCCACCGGCCAGCCCTTCAGCCAAACATGGAAACCGGTGTCCTATCGCGCCGCTTACACCTATGAACCGATTCCGAATTTGACGCTCTACAGCATGTACGCCACCTCCTACGATCCGGCGGCGGCCAACATCTTCTCCGTCAATGCCTCCACACCGCTGGCCCTGACCAACGCGCGTATCTACGAGACCGGCGTCAAGCAATTGCTGTGGGACAACAAGGCAGAGTGGACGCTCGCCGCCTACGATATCAAGCGCAATAACGTCTACGTGCAGATCACCGATACGACCTTCGACCTTGCCGGGGAAATCGCCACCAAGGGTATTGAACTAGCAGGCGCGGTGCGGCCGATCGAGGGCTGGAAGCTCTGGGGCAATGTTGCCTGGACGCACGCGCGCTACGAGAATTTCAACAGCGTCAATGGAGATTGGACCGGCAATGCGCCCTCTAACGTGGCGCCGATCGTCGTCAACGCCGGTGCCTCCTATCGCTTCGAGCATTGGCGATGGCCGCTGGAAATCGGCGCCTCGGTTCGCCACGTCGGCAACCGCTACCTGTTCGAGGATGATGCTACGACGATGGACGCGTACACGACCGCGGACGCCTATGCGTTTGTCGATGTTCCCGCCAAAGATCTTGCGATGTTGAAGATCGACACCATGCGGATCGCCTTTCGAGTGCGCAATCTGACGAATGCCCTCTATGCGGCATTTTCAGATCCGGGTTATCCCGATCAGGTTTATCTGGGCGACCCGCGCACCTATGAGGTGGCCTTGTCGGCCAAATGGTGAAGCGCCGACATCCGCGGGCTAACGCTGCTGCACCGCTCGCGACGAATGAGCAGCGGGCTTCGATGAGTGCCGAGCAGCGGCCCGGCGACCGGACGTTAATCCGCGGGCTGCTGCTGTTCTTCGCTCTTGTTTACGTGGTTGAGGGACTCGCACAGCCGGATGGCCTGATCGCGCAACCTCTCAGCTACTATCTGAAGACCTCGAAAGGCTGGACGCCCACTCAGATCGCCGCCTTCACCTCGCTCTTGTACGTGGCTTGGATCATCAAGCCGCTCTACGGGCTGATTTCGGACTTCGTCCCGCTGTTTGGTTACCGCCGCAAAAGCTACGTTGTCATCGTGAACATTGCAGCGGTTGGCGGTTTTATCTGGGTAACGCAGCTCTCCGCGCCGAGAGCGCTGTTTTTCGCTTTGGCGGTTACTGCCTACGCGATGGCGATATCGAGCACGCTGTGCGGCGCCGTGCTGGTGGAAAACGGCCATCGTCTTCGCGCCAGCAGTCGCTTCGTCAATCAGCAATGGCTTTGGTATAATATTGCCGCCATGGCGGCCGCGGTCGCCGGCGGCCAACTCGTTCAGCACTTATTGCCGCAAGATGCGCTTCATGGGGCCGCGGCGATTGTCGCTTTCACGCCTGTCGTGGTTATCGCCGGTGCACTGTTTCTGGTTCCAGAGCGGAAAGCACGGATCAACGTTCAAGCAATGAAGGACTCCCTCGAGAGTCTCAAATCGTCGTTGAAGCGCCGAGAGTTGCGGCTGATTGCAGGATTTTTATTTTTGTACAATTTCAGCCCCGGTTTGAGCACGCCGCTCTATTTCACCATGACCGACACGCTGAAATTTTCCCAAGGCTACATCGGCATCTTGTCTTCGATTTCGGCTTTGGGTTGGATCGTCGGCGCCTTGCTCTATCGGCCGTTATTCGGTGCCTTGAGCCTGAAGCGATTGCTGAACGTCAGCATCGGACTGGGCGCGTTCACAACCGCGGCATTCCTGTTTCTCTCAAGCGAAACCTCGGCGGCCATTATTTATTTTGGCGCTGGTTTTGCTGGAGTGCTTGCCATGGTCGCCACCCTCACACTCGCCGCTGACTACTGCCCGCCAGGGGCCGAAGGCTTCACCTTCGCCGCGCTCATGTCCGCAGGCAATCTCGCGTCGACCCTGGCCAACAATGTCGGCGCGCTTCTCTATACGCGTGTTTTCGATCAAAACTTGCCACCGCTTGTCGTCATTTCGGCGGCAGTTACAGCCGTTGCCTTCTTGGCTGTGCCTCTGCTCCGTCTCGGTGAGAAAATGCAGGGCGAGCCGGGGTGATTTCGTCCGGGCGAAAGTGCGGCTATCCCACGCGTAGCGGTCTTCCAATTATAGTGCTTCCGCGATCCCGCGACCGGCCTTATGGTCACCGGCTTGCATCAGGTTTCGTCAAGCCGCCAGGGAGATACGATGCACGGTCAGATCGAGGGCGAAAGTATCAGCAACGCGGCTGCGGCGGACGAGCAGCATCTGCGCTACCAGATCGCAGCGGTCACGCGACTCCTCGTCAGCGAGGGTCTGCTCGGCTACAGCGGTCATGTCAGCGCGCGTCTGCCCGATCGCGATGCGATCCTGATTCAGCCGATCCACCACGGTCGGTCCGAGCTGCGGCCAGAACATCTTCTCGTCTGCGATATGGACGGCCGCGTGATTGGGGGCCCGGAAGGGGAACGGCCGCCGTCCGAAATTTATATCCATACCGAGCTCTATAGGGCTCGCGCTGACGTCAACGCGATCGCGCATTACCACCACGATCTCACCACCACCTTCAGCCTCGTCGAAGATGTGCCGCTGCGGCCGATCAAAAATCATGCGGTCCGCTGGGCGAGCGGCATTCCGGTTCATCCCGAGCCCGACCACGTGAATACGCCGGCGCTTGGCCGCGCGCTGGCCAAAACGCTTGGGCCGCATCAGGCGCTCATCATCCGCGCGCACGGCGAGGTCGTGGTCGCCGAGACACTGCCGGCGCTGCTGATGGACTGCATCCACTTCACCGAAAATGCCGAGGCGCTTTATCACGCCTCGCTGCTCGGCCCGGTCGTCGCGTTGACGCCCGACGAACTCGAGCGTTTCGGCCAATCCCTCAAGAGGCCCAAACACTCGGTCAAATTGTGGACCTACTACATTGGCCGCGCCTTGGCCGATGGCACTCTGCCGAAAGATTGGGGAAGAGACCTTGAGTTCGAGGAGCCTGTCGCGGGCTGAGCCGTTCGCTATTGGTGTTCCACCTGCACGGTGACGTGCGACAGCGAACGGAACCGCCGCAGCAGCGACTGGTAATGCTCGGCGCTGCGCGGGTGCTGCGTCGCCACCGACAGGATCGCGCCGAGGTGGCCGGGGCCGAGCCGCCAGAGGTGGAAGTCAGTCAGGCGGTCGCCGTCAGCCTCGATGATGGCGCGCATGCGTTCCGCCATGGCGCGGTCGGGCGTCATGTCGAGCAGGATCGCGCCGGTGTCGCGGATCAGCGTGTAGGCCCAGACGGCGATGACAACAGCGCCGAGGAGACCAACGACGGGATCCATCCAGGCCCAGCCAAGGAGCCATCCGAGCACCAGTCCGGCGATGACCATCAGCGACACCGCCGCGTCCGCCAGGACGTGAACGATGGCGGCGCGCATGTTGTTGTCGCGATGCGCCGCCGCGTGCGCATGTTCGTGCTCGGCGAAGGTGACGTCGTGGCGCTCGCCGCCGAGATCGACGAACGCGGTGAAGGCGTGCGGCTCCGGAATTTCGTCGCTTGATTCAAGGTAGCCGGCGCACGCCGTCATGACGAAGACTTGGCGCACGCCTTCGGGACGCAGCGTCTCGACGACGACCTCGTGCGCGGCGAGTTCGCGGTCCGCGCAGGACAGCCGAAAGCGCGGCGGCGCGCCGTCTTCGAAAATCTCAAGTCTTACGGTCCCGGCGGCGGTCGAGAGCGCATGCGCCTGATCGTGCGCGCGGTGGTCGTGGCCGTGGCTGTGCCCATGACCATGTCCGTGTCCATGATCGTGACGGCCGCCGCCGCTGAGCAGCAGCACGCTGGCGACGTTGACGACGAGGCCGAGGACGGCGATCGGGATCGCTTCGCTGAAATGAATCGGAACGGGCCAGATCAGGCGCGTGACCGCCTCGTAAGCGATCAACAGCGAGATCAAAGCAAGGATCACTGCGCTGGTGAAGCCCGCAAGGTCGCCGAGCTTGCCGGTGCCGAACGAGAAGCGGCTATCGCCGGCGTGACGGCGCGCATAGTTGTAGGCGAGCGCGGCGAGCAAGAGCGCGCTGGCGTGCGTCGACATATGCAGGCCGTCGGCGACGAGCGCGATCGAACCGAACAAAAGTCCGCCGGCGATCTCCGCCGCCATCATGACGGTGCAAAGCGCGATCACCATCCAGGTGCGGCGCTCGTTCCGCTCATGGGAATCGCCGAGAAAGACGTGGCTATGCGGGTCCGCGTCGCTGTGTGCCATATCGCTGTGTGGCATGGCTGCTCTCGTATTAGTGTTCGCCGGCGTCACTTGAGATAGGCGCGCACGACCTCCAGCAGATCGTCGGCGCCTTCGGTGCGCTCGCGCGGGTCGAGCGTCACCGCAACGACGTGATTGCGGACGTGATCCTCGATCACTTCGGCCATCAATCCATTGATGGCGCCGCGCACCGAGGCGATGACCTGGAGCACGTCGGCGCAGCCGACTTCTTCTTCCAGCGCCCGCTCGACCGCTTCGACCTGGCCGCGGATGCGGCGGACGCGCGCCAGGAGCTTGGTTTTCTCGCGAATGGTGTGGGTCATGGTTCGTTCCTTGGTATCTATAGTATAGGGGGGTAGTCTATATTGTCGAGAGTGAACTGGCTCTTTTTTCATCATTTGCGCCGGGCTATTTGGCGTCGATCTCGATCGGCGCTGTCAGTTTCAAGTGCTTGCCGGAAGGTAACAGCGCGTCGACGGCGACGGTCCAGTTGCCTGGCGCGGCGAGCGCGAGGCCGTTGACGTGCCATGTGCCGTCGGCGTCAACGATGCCAGAACGGGTTACGGCCTTGCTGCCGGGTGCCGGCGCAGTCAGCGTCAGCGTGAGCTGCCGGGCGACGAGCGTATCGAGATCGTCGTTGAGCAGATGCACGGCCGCGCTCGCCACGCCGACGTGGCCCGGCTCGATGGTCACGTCCGCCATGCCGTCTTCGCCGTGAATGTGCTGGAACGCGGCGTCGGGTGGGATCAGGCCTTCAGCCGCGTGATGATTGGCGTGGCTGCCAGGCGGCAGCGTTCCGAGCACCGCGACGATGGCGATGATGGCAGTGCCAAGCGCCGCCTCGATCGTGGCGTTGCGACACAGCGCGGAACGCGCGCGTTGCGCGGCGATTGCGTCGGCATCGGCGACGAGTTTCGGCGTCAGCCGCATGCGATTGACGGCGGCAACGCCGACCATGGCGAAGAACAGCGCGATCTTGATAACGAGGAGACGGCCGTAGTCGGTTTCGGTCAGCGCGTCGACGCTGCCGGCGAGATACCACGTGTTGACGATGCCGGTGACGAGCAGCGTTGCCACGCTGACGATACCGAGTGTCGAGAAGCGCAGTGTCGCGGTGCGCGCTACGGCAAGTGACGTTGAGTCCTTGCGGGTCGCCGCAAGCAGCAGCGCCAGCGGCACAAGCGATCCGACCCACGCCGCTGCGGCGACGAGATGCAGTATGTCGGCGGCCGGATGAATGATGCCTTCCGCACCCTCGGCGCCGATGGCGTGGCCCGCGAAGGCCAGCGATCCAACCAGCACCGCGGCCAGAATAGCGGCGGCGGCCTTCAGCCGTGGCGAGGCGGCGCCATTCGCCGACAAGAGCGGAACAAACGTGCCCGCAAGAGCGCAGGCAGCTACCAGGCGAACGAACCAGTCGTTGCCGAAATCGGTCTGCGACAACACAGTCCATAACGCGTCTTGCGCACAGATCTGCGCCAGTGGTTGCCCGCTCATCGACGCCGCGGTCAGAACGAACCAGGCTCCGCCCGACAGCACGCAGAGTGCGAGGCTGATCCAGGCGATCCAGGCAAAGCGCCGCCGCAGCGTCGCGGCAAGAAGACTGCTCGGCGACTTGCGAAACGCCGGCTCGGCGACGCAAACGTCAAACAAGACGATTCCCGCGGCCATCATGGTCGCGGCAAAATGAACGGCGCGTGCGTAGATGAGCAGGTCGTTCACGTCATCCCCTCTGCGCCGGCCGCCTGCCGAACAATCAGTGGCCGCCGACCGTGAAGGTGAAGCTGCCCTGCGTCTTGTGCGTGTCGACCGAGAGCGCGTGCCAGTGAACATGATAAGCGCCCGGTCCCGCGCCTTTGATGCCGACGCGCATGGTGTTGCCGCTGACCTGCGCCTTGCCGCCGACGCTTGAGCCGTTCGGACCCGTCACTTCGACGCCGCTGAAGGCCGGCTCCAGCTTTTGCGTGAATGAAAGCGTCAATTCGTGCGGGGGGGCTGCGACCGTGCTGCCGACCCGTGGGTCTGAGTGGTCCAGAAATGCGTGGGCGAGTGCGGGCGTGGACACGAGCGCCGCGAGGAGTGCGATGGCAAGAGGAAAGAGCTTTCGCATGGTGCGTTTCCTTTAAAGGGCTTTGGCGGTGGCCGGCGTGCCGCCGAGGAGCGGCTTGCCGAATGTGTCGGGGAACATGTCGTCGAGATAGAAATGCAGCTGGCCGAGGAAGCCTATGCCGGTGCCGCTTTCGCGGGTGACCGGGATGGTCGCTTCCAGTCCGACCTGAAAGTATGAGCCGACCCAGATCACGCCGGGATTGATGGTGCCGGTGGTGGCGTTGCTGTTGCCGAAATTATTGGCGACCGGCGTCGCGAACTGCGCCTCGACGATCGGGATCAGATGATTGATGAAATCGGGAAGCTCAAGATCTTTGATCTCCGATTTCAGGTACGGCATGCTGTATTGCAGCGATCCGCCGTAAACGAGCATCTGCGGGATGAAGGCGTTTTGCGCGGCCTCGTAGGACGTGGTCGGGATCTGATAACCGACCTGGCCGGTGACCGCGAAGGCGCGCAGCCAGCCGGCGCTGTCGGGCAGATCGCCAAATCCCTTGCCGACATACCAGGTCGGCGTGACCACGCTGTAGGACGTGCCGATGCCGGAATTGACGGCGCCGGTGCCGCCCCAGTCGACGATGAGGCCGAGCAGCATCGCGAGCTCATGGGAGTCGTTTTTCATGAGCTGATACTGGAAGGTGGTTTCGAGATCGGAGAAACCGGCCATCTTGAAACCGCCCGGCTGGCTCACCTGCGACCAGGTGTTGCCGATCGAGACGCCGAAATCGTCGGTGATGCGCCGTGCCAGTTCTCCCGAGATGTCCCATTCCTGCGCCGGCGGCACGTCGGTGGTGCGCGACCAGGCGACGGTCGGCAGCGACAGCTCGTCGGCGACGCACGGGTCGTCGGTCGCGAGCGTGGCGGGAAAGAAGCGCGCACCGACGAAGCAATGCGCAAACGAAGTGGATAGCGACAGCGGAATAAACAAGAGCGCGACAGCGATCGCGCGCGAACACAAAGGATTGCGAAGCATGATGAGCCTCCCTCGCAGCATGACGGACGGGAACGCCGCGGCGGTGGCCGCGGTCGGGCGTCATGCGGCGCGGGGAGGGGCGCGCGACTGATGCGATGCGGTGTGGGCAACAGGGACGAACGTAACGACTGCGGCGAGCAGCAGCGGCCGACCGCCGGACAATCGCGGCGCTTCGGCGCCCTTGGCCGGCGGCGGCGGCAAGGCCGCGGTCAGCATCAGGCAGCCGATGCAGCACGAGGCGTCGCAAAGTCTGCCGTCCGGCTGGCTGCCGGCCGGCGCCGCCGTTCCGCCGACGTCGCTGTGGCAGGTGATCGTGCCGGGCGCCGGGACTGCGGCGCGGGCCACGTCGAAACTGACGATCAGGCCTGACAGCACGATCGCATAGGCGGCGGCGAGCGCGATCAAGCGCCGTCCCAGCGGCCGACGGCCGAAGCGTCTGGTGGCAATGCGTCTGTGCACGAAAGGCAGCCCGGTGTTTAAGCCTCGACGGCAGGAACAGCTTAGCGGTGAAAATATTCCCGGGCCAGTGGGGTTGAGGCTTCGAGGATCGCCAACACCGCAAATTGCGGCGAAAGCGATCTGGAAGATTCGCACCTTCGCGCCGGCGCGGCTCTTCGACTCGCGCCAGGGACAATCGTGACAAGGCTGCCACAAGCCACGGTCGCGCTGTACAATTTCGCACATTATGCTCATTTGGCCTATAAATCGCGTGGCATGCGCTGGCGCGCTTCGCGTTCGGGCGCGGCGATATTGTGCGGCGTCGCCGCGAGAATCGTTTGCCGCGCCGCAACCTGTATTGGTTGCGGCACACGGGCGAGGGCGCGGTTGAGGCAGGCATGAATATCGCCGTTGCAGGCGCGACGCCGCCGGCAGATCTTGTGCCGGCACCGGCGCCACAGTGTAAACGCCTCGCAATAGCGCAGCGCCTGCGTTTCGGACTCAAGGGCAACGCGCCGCGCGTGCGTCACCGGATCAAGCTTGGCTTTGCGCTTGAGCCCGGCTTTCAGCATGGCGGAGAGCACGCGGAATTCGGCGTTGTCCATGCGGGCATACCCTCTTGCTCTCGCGGCGCGTTTTTGTTGACGCCCGAGTTTTGTTGAAGCTGCCGCTGGCAGCGCGATCTGTTGCAGATGAGCCCGGCGGTGGTGACCGGCTCCCATTACGATCGCGCGCAGCGCTGTAGCGGCTGTTCCCCGGGTATCGCTGCGCTCAACCCGGGCTACAAACTGCTACGAACAAACAAAAAAGAAAAAGAAGGATGCGGAACGCCGTAAGACGCAGACCTATCCACCGCAACTTGCGTTGCGGCGCGCATCCTGCAGGGCGCGCTCGCCTTCCGGCGTTCCACCGCGGCTCTTCCCTCGGGACTCACGCATCCCGAGGTGCGACTCCGGACCAGGTTTCGCGGCGCTGGCGCCTTGGATGGCGGGGGTCTCCCACCGGCGTCGGCCCCGGTTGCAGCGAGCACCTCGCGTGCCGGTCATAATGCCGGCAGACATGATGTCCGAAACCGCCCGGGAACGGCCTGCAAAGCCGCCCGCGGGCGCCGTCCTCGCCCGATGATCCGGCTTGCCTCCGGACCACCTCCTTCACGAAGGCGAGGATCTCTCAGTACCCGAACCAGAGATAAAAGTCAAGTCAATGGTGACAACGTTGTCACAGAAAGGACGATTCGCTCCTGGCTCACACCGTGAAATTCCAGAACTCGGCTTAGGTGTCTGGCGCAACAACGGCTTTGCGCTAAAGTGAGCGATGTCTGACGATCCGGCCGAGTTACGTCGAAAAGCCGAAGCTTGCCGGCGCCTAGCCGACATGAGCGAAGCGGTGGAGCGCAAGGCACTCTGGCTGCAACGCGCGGATGAATGGGAGCAGCGCGCAAGAAAGGCCGAGAAACAGCCGCGATCAGGCAAGCAGTAATGTGCGTGATTGCCTGGGGGTGAAGGCGTGCGGTTCTCGCTACCAAATGGCTGGACCGAGTCCGCGATGCGAATCCGGCCCTATTCCGCCGCTGCGGCGATCGTGGCCACGGCAAGTCTTGGCGGGGCGACCCTCTTGCGTATCGCCGTCGGCTGGCTCGGTGTCAGCGCTCCCTTTTCGACGTTTTTCCCTGCGGTTCTGGTCACGGCCTTGCTTGCAGGCGTCCCGGCCGCCGTGGGCGTTATCGCCGTATCCGGTGTCATTGCCTGGTGGACGTTTCTACCGCCGACGCGCACGTTTAATGCCCTGTCGGCGACTGATCTGGCGAACATTTCAATCTTCGTCGTTTCCAGTGCGCTTATTGTTGTGGTCGCGCATCTTTACCGCGGATCGCTCCGGCAACTGCGGGACAGGAACAACGAGCGCGAACTGCTGATGCACGAACTGGAGCATCGCGGCCGAAACACTTACGCAATCGTCGAAACCATCGTGCGAAACACGCTCGGCGCCGAGCGCGAAAAAGCGGACATCATCGCGGCCCGCGTCAGGGCCGTGAGTTCGGCGAACGATCTGATCAACTGGTCGAACACGCGCACCGTCCCGCTCGCCAAGTTGCTGGCCTTGGTCTTTGGCGCCAACGCGGAAAGCATTTCAACATCCGGCCCCGGGGTCGAGTTGTCTCCGGGCGCCACGCGAACGCTGAGCCTCGTGTTCCACGAGCTTCTGACGAACGCAATAAAGTACGGCGCGCTGTCAATTCCGAATGGCACGATTGCAATTTGCTGGACGCAGAGCGGCGATAAGGTTCGGCTGACCTGGACCGAATCCGGCGGTCCTGCCGTAGCGAAGCCCGCCCGCAGCGGGTTTGGCACGACCGTGGTGACCCGCAGTCTTGCCGCGCTGTCGGGCGGGATCGATTTGGCGTTCGACGCTTCCGGCTTGCGCTGTACGATCGAATTCAGCCCACAGCCTTAGAGTATCGGCCGCTGTCGCTCGGCTGAAGCCTATTCATCAGTTTGGCCGGCGAGCCGTCCGGCATGGGGAACCGACACTTGAGTGGCAGGTTGACGGTCTAATGTCACCTTCGATGTCGGATTGCAAACGTGCCGCTCACTCGCATTGAGGCGTTGGATGATGCGCGGCGCCTTCAGCTTCTGATTGATGGAGTTGTCGATTACGCCGTCTATTTGATCAGTCCGCAGGGGCGCATCGCTACCTGGAACACCGGCGCGCAGCGGCTGAAGGGGTATAGCGCGTCGGAAATTATCGGGCAGCCATATGCAACTTTCTTTACCGAGGAGGATAGAAGGGCAGGTCTTCCCGACACCGCTCTCAAGACAGCCGCCGCGAACGGCCGCTGGGAGCAGGAGGGCTGGCGTGTTCGCAAGGACGGGACGCTCTTTTGGGCGATGGCCGTTCTGGACGCCGTCTTCGACGATAAAGGCGACCTCATCGGTTACGCCAAGGTCACCCGCGATGTAACCGAACGTCTTCGGGCCCGCGAACGTCTTGATGAGAGCGAGGCCCGCTTTGGCGAGTTGGTCAATGCGGTTATCGATTACGCGATTTTTCAGCTCGACCCGAACGGCAACATCCTCACCTGGAACAGGGGCGCGCAACGCATCAAAGGCTACAACGCTGACGAAATCATCGGCCAGCATTTCAGCCGCTTTTATACCGAGGAGGATCGCCGCTCCGGCCAACCTCAGATTGGATTAACAACGGCCGCTCGAGAAGGCCGCTTCGAGTCCGAGGGCTGGCGGGTTCGCAAGGACGGCTCGCAGTTCCGCGCCCTTGTCATCATCGACCCCATTCGCAACGACAGCGGCAATCTCGTTGGCTTCGCCAAAGTGACTCGCGATGTCACCGAGCGATATGAAGCGCAACGCCTGCTGCGAGAAACCCAAGAACAATTGGCCGCTTCACAGAAGATGGAGGCGATCGGTCAGCTCAGCGGCGGCATCGCCCATGATTTTAACAATCTGCTGATGATCGTGCTCGGCAATCTTGAAAGCATCGAGCGCCACATCAAGGCGCTGCCGGGCTCGCATCAAAATCTGCAGCGTGCCGCATCCAATGCGCTGCGGGGCGCCCACCGTGCGGCGGCGCTGACCAGCCGGCTTCTCGCCTTCTCGCGGCGCCAGGCTCTCAATCCGCGACCGATCGATATCAACAAGTTCCTGGTCGCTGCCGCCGACTTCATGCAGAGAAGCCTGGGCGAGAGCGTGGACATTCAGGCGGTCGGTTCGGCCGGATTGTGGCAGATCGAGGCCGATCCGAATTATCTGGAAACGGCGTTGCTTAATCTCGCGATCAACTCCCGCGACGCCATGCCGGCTGGCGGCAAAATTACCCTCGAGGCGGAGAACATTTTCGCCGACGACGAATATTGCCGCAAAAATCCCGAGGTCTCTTCCGGCCCCTATGTGGTCATCTCCGTGAGCGATACGGGATCTGGCATGCCGGGCGACGTCCTAAACCGTGTCTTTGAGCCTTTCTTCACGACCAAAGAGCCAGGGCAGGGCACCGGCTTGGGGTTGAGCCAAGTTTATGGGTTCGTGAAACAGTCGGGCGGAAACGTCAAAATCTACAGCGAGGTCGAGCAAGGGACGACCGTGAAGTTGTATTTTCCCCGGTACGTCGGAAGACCTGCCGAGGATGATGACTTGGCTGCCGAGCCTGCCGGCACGGGCGAAACGGGCGAAAGCATTCTGCTCGTCGAGGATGACGGCGATCTTCGCGCCTATGTTACTGAGATTTTGCGCGGCCTCGGCTACCGGGTTCGCGCCGTGCCGGACGCAGCAGGCGCCTTGGTGGCTCTCGGCGAGACGGGACAACGCATCGATCTTCTGCTCACGGATGTGGTCATGCCCGGCCGCAATGGCCGCGAGCTGGGCCGGGAGACGCAAAAGCTGCGGCCCGGACTGCCGATCCTTTACATGACGGGTTATTCGCGAAATGCCGTCGATCACCACGGACGGCTCGATCAAGGCGTCGAGATGCTTCAGAAGCCGATCGCCCAGCACGTTTTGGCAAGCCGCGTCAGGGATTTGCTGGACCGCACCAAGCGGTAGCCGCACTGGGTAGAGGCTGTGGCGCAGACAGGTCCGCCCCACGTCCTTTCGGAACGCAACCTAAAGGACCACGAGCAACACTAAGTGCTGGTGGAGCTTTTGGATTTGACATTCGCTACCGGAGCTCGCGGCTGGGTGGGTAGCGAATGTCAAATCCGCTCCCCTAATGCTCGAGTATCCGCAGCAGTGTCTTGTGTACCGTGACAAAACCTTGCCGGCGGTCGTAGCCGATGTAGCCCAGCCGGCGGAATTTGTTCATGAAATGGCTGATGCGGGAGCGCGTCGTTCCGATCATGCTGGCGAGATCGGTCTGGCTTAGTCGCGCCGAGATCGGCTGCGGTTGCTCGCCGAGTTCGTCGCCGGCAAGGCGCAGCAAGGCGCGCGCCAGGCGCCGTTCGCTGTCGTCGGTCAGTTGATCGACCAGCCGATGCTGATCGCGGAGCTCCTGCCGCACCAGATAGGTCGCGAAGAACTCGGCGAAGTCCGGCTCTTCCCGGATCAGCCGGCGCAGCGCAGCGTTGCCGGTCCGCACCAGCGTGCAGTCGGTCAGCGTCGTCACGGTCGCGAGGTGCTGGTGGCGCTCGATGAGGCAGCGGGTGCTGAAGAACTCGCCGGGCCCGCGCAGTGAAATCACGGCCTCTTTGCCGTTTGAGGCGCTGACCGACATTTTGACCCAGCCCTGTTCGATATAGTGCAGCGCATCGCTGATGTCGCCTTGCGCGCAAACGACGCTGCCCGGTGCGCATTGCAATCGCGATTGGCCGGGTCCCCGTCCAGTAAGAAAGCGCTGCGCTTCCGGCCTGTCGCCGGATTGTCGTTCGAGCGCCATGCAACGCCCCATCGGGTCGACATGGCCGGTTTTCAGTACCAGCTGATCAACAACCCCGCTCTGCGAGCGGGTATTCCAACGAATGCCCCAACTTCTAGTTCAGGCCAGAGTATTGCAACTGCAGCAGAAATTAAGCGTCGAGGCGCCCCTGGACGGCCATTATTCTGTTTTGCACAACTGCGGCAAGTTGCCGCAGTTGTGCCGCCATTGGGCAGCGACAACCCCGGCGCGCTGTTGAATTCTGACCTTCGCATCAGAGGCTTCCGGACCCGCTCGCGGATGCTAGAGTTGCCGCATGAGCCTGCGCGGCCGAGACGCCGAACCCCAAGCTATCATGACGCAAACAACTGAAAGCGCTGCAGCGCACCAGCCCAACGATCTCGAATCGTTCTGGATGCCGTTTACGCCCAATCGCGCCTTCAAACGCGCGCCGCGGCTCGTCGTGCGCGCCAAGGATATGCACTACTACACCGCCGACGGCCGCGCGGTGCTCGATGGCACCGCCGGGCTGTGGTGCAGCAATGCCGGCCACAGCCGCGATCCGATCGTGGCCGCGATCGCGCGCCAGGCCGAAGACCTCGACTACGCGCCGGCGTTCCAGTTCGCCCATCCGCAGGCATTCGAACTGGCGAGCCGGATCGCGGCGCTCGCGCCGGCCGGCCTCGACCGGGTGTTTTTCTGCAATTCCGGGTCCGAAGCGGTCGACACTGCGCTCAAAATCGCGCTCGCGTACCATCACGTGCGCGGCGAGGGCGCGCGCACCCGGCTGATCGGCCGCGAGCGCGGTTATCACGGCGTTGGCTTCGGCGGCATTTCGGTCGGCGGCATCGTCAACAATCGCAAATTCTTCGGCACGCTGCTTTCCGGCGTCGATCATCTGCCGGCGACCTATAGCCGTGAGCACCAGGCCTTCACCAAGGGCGAGCCGCCATGGGGCGCGCACCTCGCCGACGATCTGGAGCGCATCGTTGCGCTGCATGACTCAGCAACCATTGCGGCCGTCATCGTCGAGCCGATGGCGGGATCGACCGGCGTGCTGCCCCCGCCGCAGGGTTATCTGCAAAAGCTGCGCGCGATCTGCGACCGCCACGGCATCCTGTTGATCTTCGACGAAGTCATTACCGGCTTCGGCCGGCTCGGCTGTGCGTTCGCGGCCGAGCGCTACGGCGTGACGCCCGATCTGATCGCGTTCGCCAAGGGCGTGACTTCAGGCAGCGTGCCGATGGGCGGCGTGATCGCGCGGGACAACGTCTATGACGCCTTCATGCACGGCCCGGAGCAGGCCATCGAACTGTTCCACGGCTACACCTACTCGGCGCATCCGCTCGCTTGCGCGGCGGGACTGGCGGCGCTCGACCTCTACCGCGACGAAGGGCTGTTCGAGCGCGCGCGCAAGCTCGAGCCGCTGTTCGCCGATGCCGCGATGGCGCTTCAGGGTCTGCCCGGCGTGCTCGACATCCGCACAGTGGGGTTGACCGCCGGGATCGATCTCGCGCCGCGCCCGGGCGCACCGGGTGCGCGCGCCGCCGAGGCGATGAACCGCGCCTTCCACGACGAGGGCCTGATGATCCGCATCACCGGCGACACCATCGCGCTGTGTCCGCCGCTGATCGTGCGCGAGGCGCAGATCGGCGAGATGTTCGTGAAGGTCGCCAAGGTGATCCGCGCTACGGCGTAAGTGCCTGTGGAATCCTGCATTTTCCGATAGCAATTCCATACTGGAACGTATAGTGAACAAGTGGAATCAGTCTGGCAGAGGTTGGGCAATGGGTAGGACCGCGTCGGTACGGCAGGTCGGGAAGAAAAATACTGGCTCAGACCCTGCACATCTCCCGATGTCACATGGTGCGCATCGTGGACCTCCTCCTTTGCCCCGCTCTGACAATGCCCCGGGCGCACTTGCGGCGCTTCGTGCAGCAAACCTCTACTACCGAAACACGGGATGGCCGAAGCCGTTTGATGCCACCGAACACCGTGTGCATCTTGGCGACGCGCGCGACTTATCATGGATTCCAGACAGATCGGTGCATTTGATAGTGACTTCTCCCCCGTACTGGACACTTAAGAAGTACGAGACGCGAAGTGGCCAGCTGGGAGACATTGAGGAGTATGGCGCATTCCTCACGGAATTGGCGAAGGTCTGGGAGCACTGCTCTCGCGTTCTTGTCGAGGGCGGCCGTGTCTGCTGCGTTGTTGGCGATGTGTGCATTCCACGTCGGAAGGACGGACACCACCGGGTGATGCCGTTGCACGCCGACATTCAGGTTGGAGCTAGACGCCTCGGCTTGGATTGTTTGACGCCCATCCTGTGGCACAAGATCGCCAATGGCGTAACTGAAGTGGAGGGCAACGGAGCTGGCTTCTACGGCAAGCCCTATCAGCCGGGAGCGGTCGTCAAAAATGACGTCGAATACATCTTGTTTCTTCGCAAGCCTGGCGAATACCGTAAAACAACCATGCTACAAAAAGCGCTTTCGCTGCTTGCGAAGGACGAAATGCAGTCATGGTTCCGGTCTTTCTGGACGGACATTCCCGGGGCTTCGACGCGGAACGGTCATCCGGCGCCATATCCGGCGGAACTGGCGGAGCGCCTAATTCGCATGTTCTCGTTTGTTGGCGATACGATCTTGGACCCGTTTCTCGGGACTGGGTCGACCACGATGGCGGCGATCCGGGCAGGGCGGAATTCCATCGGCAACGAGATAGAGCCAAAATATCTGAAAGTTGCGAGCGCCAATATTGACGCGGAGGTCACGGCGCGACCTGATACCGGTGCCCGATTTGTTGCCGTGACGTGATGCCCACCAACTTATCCGATGTTGTTGACGATCTTCTTGGCCGGCGCACGCAGGATTCAGGCCGGCTCAATCTGCTTGCGACCTACTGCATCGAGGCATTTTCGACGCTCGGGCTCCACGGTGTCCGTGGTGGCAAAGCTGACGAAGTGGGAATTCGCGGTCTTGGTCGCCAAAAGGATTGGGACCTTGCATTCGTGCTTGCTGGCAAACCTCGACTCCTGGTTTCGCTAAAGTCGATTCTGAGAAATTTGGCCGGGACCGTGCCCAATCGGCTCGATGACCTTATGGGAGAGGCCGCCAATGTGCAGCAACTGTCTCCGGAGATTGTCATCGGTTATGTCGTCATAATGGACGAGGCGGAGGACACGGTCCGCCGCGATGGAAAGGGAACGTGGAGCGATCATTTCGAGAGCAATCTCAAGAAAATTGCCATCCGGCGCGCGCCGCTCTGGAATCAAGGGCTGATCGAAGGAGCGTGGCTTATTCGCATCAATAGTCGGAAGCCGCCGGGACAGCGAATTGCAAATACTGTCGACATGGACGCTAGAGGTACAAGCTTTTTCCAGGCGTTACTCGATGAGCTTTACCTCCGCGAACCTACGTTGCGGCCAATCCAGGCCGGTGCTCCGCCGGAGGCGCATTGAGGGCTTAGCGTCACTGCGGCGGCAGGATTGCCCAGCCGATATGCTCGAGCGCGTTGCCGAAGCGGCGCGCGGGCAGCGTGAACGGCGCGCCGACCTTGGCGTCCGGCGCCAGCGCCGCGAATGGCGCGGGCAGTTTCTGCAAGTCGCCGACGTCCCAGACCAGGAGCGCGCCGTTTCGGCGCATGTCGGCAAGATCGATCCAGGGCGAGCGCCGCGGCAAGCCGTCGATCAGGACATGCGGCTGGTCCGGCGAGTAGTGCGCGAGATTGCCGGCAAGCCACATCGAGCCGACCACGTAGCGCAGCTTTTTGTCGCCGGTCGCCGCATGGAAGCGCGGCGTCAGCGTCGCCGCCAGCGCGTCGCCGGGAAAAAACGCGGCGCGATAGCGATGATCGATGAGCGGCAGCACCGTGTAATCGGCAATGAAGACGAGCGCGAGCGCCGCGAATACCGCGCTCCAGGCGACGACAACGCGAGACAGCCGCGCCAATTCGAGCGGCCGCGGCACAAACAGCACGATCCACAGCCCGCAAAACAGCCAGAGCGGATAGCCCCACATGGTAATGGCGCCGCGGCCGCTCACCGCGATCAGCGCCAGCATGGCGGCTGCGGGACCGAACGCCAGCAGCGTGACGATGCGCCGGTCGAACGCGTCGGCGCCGAACTCCGCCCGCAACGGGGAGGGCGAGGCGTTTTCTGTCGGCCGAGGCCACACGAACATGGCGGCGATCGCGAGCGCCGGCAGCATGAAGAAGACCTGCCCGGCGGCGAAGAACGCCGGATGCCAGATGTAATCCCACCAATGGCTCGCCGGCGCCGAGCGGGCATCCACATAGGCGAATGGCGCGAAGTGATTGTCGAACAGCCAGACGACGTGCGGGCTGGCGATGACGAGCGCGAGCGCGATGGCGAGCCACGGACCGGGCGTTCGCAGCGCCGGCCGCGCATCGCGGTCGAACAGGACGAACAGCAAGTAGGGCGCCGCCAGAACGACGACGAAATATTTGGCCCACAGCGCGCCGCCGAAGGCGATGCCGAGAAGGAGCCAGCGGGCGGTGCCCCCGCGCTTGAGGGCTGCGACAAACGCGAAGCCCGCCAGGGCCCAGAACGGCAGCTGAATGACATCGTGATTGAACTTCACCGCCGTGTACTGAAAGTAATGCAGGCCGTCGATGATCAGCACGGCGACGAGCGCGCGCGCCGGTCCGACCAGCGGCCGCCCGGTCGCATAGACCAGCGCAAATGCAGCGATCACCACGATTTCGGCCAGCGCGTAATAGGCGGCATCCACGCCGAACAGCCGGTACATGATTTCAACGAGCCACCACGGCAGCGGCGGCAGCTTGTCGGAGCCGAGCACCCATTCGCGGCCGTAGGTCAGCGCCTCGATCAGATCGAGCGGCAGGTTGGCGTAGAGGAGCGACGGCAGCGCGGTCCAGACGGCAAAATGGAGCGCCAAAAACGCGCCAAACGCCGCGTCCGGGCGCCGTGCGATCCAGCCGATCAGGCCCTGCAGAGGCGCCGCATCGGGAGACGCCGCCGTCGCGGCCGTAGCATGGGGGGCCTGGCTCATGGGCAATGGACAAATGGCGACGGACAAACGGGGACGGGACAAATGTCTGGGGGTGACGATTTCACCATCATTCACCGCCGCCGGGCGACTGTCTTATAGAAGCACGCCGCCGCTTTGGCTACGATAGCGGCACGCGATACCGCGCGTTCCAGTGTGACGGCGCGTATGGACACCGGGCAGGCGACGCTAGAGAGTATCTGGTCGGCGAATCGGGGCGGCGCGGACCGTTCGCAGTGAGACATAACGAGGTTCGGCATGGTGCGCGTCAGTGCGATTTTCATCGCCATCTGCATGGTGCTCATCGCCGTCTCGCTCGGCATCGTGCTTTATTTGCGCTTCGGCTTTACCGGTGTGGAATCCGGTGTGGTGGCGCTCGGCGCGCTCACCGCGCTCGCGGTCTACAATGCGGTCGCAGCGCGGATGCGGGATCGCGCTGAGGCCAGCGCGCAAATCTCGACGCTGTCGCGCAGTTCCGGCGATCTGGCGCGCCAGCTCGCCGAGTTCAGTCTGCGGCTCAATGCCATGGACAGCAAGGTCGAGCACGTTCTCGAGCGCTCGCTCCAGGCCGCGCAGCCGCTCGCTGCGGAGATCGAGGAACTTTCGACGCTGGTGAAACAGCTCGCCGATTCGGTCGCCGGCCATCAGTTGGCCATTGGCCGCATCGGGGCGAAATTCGACGCCGTAGCGGCCACGCGCCAAACCGGCCCGGCCGCCCCGAGCGCCGATGTGGACGCCGCGCCCGCCGCGCCCGCTCCAAGACCCGCCGCGCCGGCTGTTGCCGCTCCGCCCCTGACGACGGCCGCGCCGGCCGCCGCCGTGCCGGAACCGGCCGCAGCACCCGCCGCGATGGTTGCCCCGCCGCCCGTCCCAAGCGTCACCGAGCCTCCCGCCGCAACGCCGGCGCCTGCGGCACCGGCGCCGCCGCCGCGCACCGCCCCGGTCGAATCCACCGTGCCGGCCTTTGCCGGGCTCGACCGCGCGGGCATCATCGCGGCGATCGGTTCCGCGATCGAGGGCGGGCGGATCGATCTCTACCTGCAACCGATCGTCATGCTGCCGCAGCGCAAGGTGCGCTTCTACGAGGCGATGTCGCGGCTCAAGGCCGACAACGGCGACATGGTGGCCGCCGCCGACTTTCTCAAATACGCCGAGGCCGGCGCGCTGATGCCGAAGCTCGACCACCTCACGGTGCTGCGCTGTGTGCAGGTGGTGCGGCGGCTCCTTCTGAAAAACCGTGAGATCGGCCTGTTCTGCAACGTGTCCGGCCTGACGCTGACGGACGCGAGCTTTTCGAGCCTGCTCGAGCTGGTCGAGGCCAACCGCGCCATCGCCACCTCGCTGGTCCTCGAATTTACGCAGAGTGCAGTGCGCGCCATGGGGCCGATCGAGCACGAGAGCCTCGCCGCGCTCGCCGAGCGCGGCTTCCGCTTCTCGATGGACAACCTGACCGATCTTCGGGTCGAGCCGCGCGAGCTCACCGATCGCGGCTTCCGCTTCGTCAAGGCGTCGGCCAACTTGTTGCTCAACCGCGCCGGCGCCGCCTCGACCGATATTCACCCGGCCGACTTCTCCGATCTGCTCGGCCGCTACGGCATCGACCTGATTGCCGAGCGGATCGAGAGCGAGAACGTCGTCGTCGATCTGCTCGACTACGATGTGCGTTTCGGTCAGGGCTTTTTGTTTGCACCGCCGCGCCCGGTTCGCGCCGAAGCGCTGCAGTCGACAAACGGCGAAGCGCCCAAGGATTATGCCAGGGAGCAGGGCAAGCCCGGCCTCGGCGAGGCGGGCAGGAGCACGCTCGGGCCCGCCCCGGCCACGCCGCAGGTTGCCGCTCCCGTCGCCGCATCGCGCGGCTCGCTGGCGCAACTCATCCGCGCCGGCGCCAGCCGCAGTTGACCGGCACATCACCGAAGCGACCAGGCGCGCTTGCTCCTAAAATTTCGGCCGCGCACGCGTTCTTTTCAAATCCATGCGATGATCGCGTCACAGCGGCATGACTCGAAATGCCGACCGCGAATGTCGGTCAGGATCTCGCCCGACGCCCAGCGATTGGACGGTCTTTACCTGATTCCGCAGCCATTTGACCGGGAGGCTCGCGACCTGCCGGAGCAAACATGTTGAGCGTGAACCAGGAACGGAACGCGCGCAGATCGTCGCGCGAACCGTCGATCCGCAATCGACCGTCACGAATTGCGCGATCGATCGGAACATGACCGAGCCATACCTGCGTGAGCGCGCGCAGACCGGCTTCAATGAAAAGCGAGACTTCAAAGCCGGGATTGCGATAGCACAGGTCGACAACGCCCCCTTCGAAGACGAGCCAATAACGCCGCCGGCTGATGGGAACGCCGGAAAGTCGAAATTCGACAACGTACCGGCTTTCGCGCGGCGGAGATTTGGCAAGAACGTTCCGGCGGATGTCCCACATCAAAAGGTCGGAATCCAGGTTGGCGGTGTCAACGAGATCGTGCCGGAGCCAGCGCTGCGCCCAAAGGCCCATTTTCTCGACGACTGGAAATAGCTCCCGGCCGGCCGCGGTCAGGTGGTACTCGAGCGCGCCGCCTGTGCCGCGGCGGCGCTCGACGATGCCCGCGAACTGCAGTTCTTTGAGACGACGCGACAGCAGCGCCGACGACATGCGCGGTACGCCGCGTTGCAGGTCATTGAAGCGAACGCTGCCGCACAGCAACTCGCGAACGACGAGCGGCGTCCATCGCTCTGCCAGGACTTCGGCCGCAAGGGCGACCGGACAGAACTGGCCATATCCTCTCTTCTCGACCACGCGCGATCCTCCCATGCACAGCAAGACCGCTTCACATATTAAAGTTGCCGGAACGGGCGGCGACGTTCAGCCTTGCGGCAAATGCTCGCAATCAAGGATGCGGCCATGACCCGATTTCTCGACCTGCAGGCGCTCGTCCAAATCATCGGCCCGCGCTTTGCGGAAGGCGCGGCAGAGCGCGATCAGAGCGATGCGTTTGTTGCCGAGCACTACGACGTTCTCAAACAGCACCGGGTTTTTTCGGCGCTCGTCCCCGCCGACCTCGGCGGCGGCGGAGTGCGTCACAGCACGATGTGCGAGTTTCTGCGCCGGCTTGCCCATTATTGCCCCTCCACCGCGCTGGCGCTGTCGATGCATCAGCATCTCGTCGCCGCGGCCGTCTACCATCACCGCAACGGCAGGCCGGGAAAGAAGATGTTGGAGCGGGTCGCCGCCGACGAGACGGTTTTGATTTCCACCGGCGCCAACGACTGGATGGAATCGAACGGCACGGTCGAGCGCGCCGACGGCGGCTTCCGGATCAGCGCCAGGAAGCCGTTCGGCAGCGGTTCGCCCAAGGGAGGCGTCCTGGTGACTTCGGCGCCGTATAACGATCCCGAGCAGGGCTGGCAGGTTCTGCACTTCGCCGTTCCATTCACCGCTCCCGGTCTATCGCTGGCGAACGACTGGCGCAGCCTCGGCATGCGTGCAACCGGTTCGCACACGATCATCCTCGACAACGTTCTCGTGCCGGACGACGCAATCGCGTTGCGGCGGCCGCGCGGCCGTTTCCATCCGGCATGGAACGTGATCCTCACCGTGGCGCTGCCGCTGATTATGTCGCCCTATGTGGGCGTGGCGGAGGCCGGAGCGGCAATCGCGCGGCAGCAGGCCGGCAAGCGCCAGGCCGACCCGGCGGTGCCTTATCTGCTGGGCGAACTGACGAACGCGCTGACAACCGCGCAGCTCGCCCTCGACGACATGATTCGCCTCGCCAACGACCTCGATTTTGCGATGACGCTCGATGTCGCCAATGCCGCGCTGGTGCGCAAGACGATCGTCGCCGAGCACGTGCTCGCCACAGTCGAGAAGGCATTGGAGACGGCCGGAGGCGCGGGGTTCTATCGCAACATCGGACTGGAGCGGCTGTTGCGCGACGCCCACGGCGCGCAATTCCATCCGCTGTCCGGCAAGCGCCAGCACCGTTTCACCGGCCGCATTGCACTGGGCCTCGATCCGATCGCGGACGCCGCCTGACGGCGCTTGTTGAACAACCCACGGCAAGGCGCTGAAGGTGAACAACAATAGAAACAGCAAGGAGAGTATGTCCTGACGAATAACTCGATCGCGCAGACGACACGGCATCTCGTCGCCGGTTGTTCACTGACGTTACTCATTGTCACAGGCGGCGCCGCTCTTGCTCATCGCGGCGGGCCCAGTGGTAGCGACCACGTCGGCAACGGCGGCGATCATTCTGGCAGCGCCGGGCACGGCCGCTGCATCGACTGCAGCGGCAGCAAGTGGACCAGCGGCGGGAGCAGGAGCCATGGTGGCGAATACCACCATCACCACCATCACCACCATCATCCCACGATGACGAGCGACGGGCCGCCGCTGCACGGCCCGGGCTCGAGCCATAACCCGATCGTTTACCATCCTGTCCACGGGCCGGGCTCCAGCCACAACCCGATCGTTGTCAGCAAACCGGGAAACGGCATGGCCCCCGGAACGGTCGTTCGCGATCATCGCAATGGCAAGAACTGCTGGTACGTCGTCGGCGCCGGCGGCGTCATATCAGACTCAACCTGTCCTCACGGCGGTCATCGCTGAACGGCGCGCCGCTAACTCGCTTCGCGACGCAGCCGTTGCGATGGCTGCTCGCGCCACCAGGAAGGCTCAAATGCACAAGAAATCCGCTGCTGTCGTCGTTCCCGCACTGTTCGTGGCTGCGATACTCGTGTCCACCGGCGCTTCTGCCTACCATAAAGTCAGCATTGGCGGCACAGTGAGCCGCGGCCAGCTCTTAAAGGACTGCGATGCGGTCGGCGGGTTGTGCGGCAACTGTAAAGGCACAACAGGCGCATATTCCTGTACAAACACAAACAACCCGGGAGGGGAGACTAGCGTCAACTGCACTTCAGGCGGCAAGTGTACTGGATATGTACCGCGCAAAAGCAGTCCATCGCATACAATCGGCGGAATTCTGCATTCGCCTGTCGGTATCAAGTCATCAGGTAGCGAAACTCCGCCGCGAAGTCGGCACCGTCCGGTGAGCATCAGCGCGTTCAAGCCGCCCTCACGAATGAAGACCACGGGCTGCAACAACACGACCGTTACGATCGGCCACGTGGAACATCATTCCGGCGGCCATAGGTAGGCCAACGTCGGTCGTCTACTCCGCCTTGACGTCCGCGAACTTGACCACCTTGGCCCATTTGTCGATCTCGCCGGCAATGAATTGGCGAAATTCGGCGGGCGTCATCGATTTCGGCACGACGCCGATGGCCAAGAGCTTCGCCTTGACGCCGGGGTCGGCAAGGGCGGCATTCATCTGCTGATTGAGCTTGTCGACGATCGCGGCGGGCGTGGCGGCTGGCGCGGAGATTCCGTACCATCCGCTCGCCTCGTAGCCCGGCACGAATTCCGCGAGCGTCGGCACGTCCGGCAGGGCTTCGGAACGCGTCATCGACGTGACCGCGAGCGCCCGCAGCTTGCCGGCGCGCACATAGCCGATGACCTGTGGCAACGGGCTGAAATAGAGTTGCACCTGCCCGGCGATGAGGTCGGGAACCAGATTGCCGCGATAGGGCACGTGGACGAGCTTGATGCCGGTCAACATCATGAGCATTTCGCCGGCGACGTGCGGCGACGTGCCCACGCCCTGCGAGGCCATGTTGATCTTGCCGGGATTGGCTTTGGCATAGGCGATGAATTCGGGGATGGTCTTCGCCGGGAATGACGTCGGCACCACCATGACGAAAGGCGTGGCGCCGATGAAGCCGACCGGCGTCAGGTCCTTGGTGAAGTTGAAATTGAGATTCTTGTAGAACGTGGCGTTGATGGCGTTGGTCGAGACGGTGACCAGCAGCGTGTAGCCGTCCGGCGCCGCCTTGGCGGCCATTTCGGTCGCGATATTGCTCGAAGCGCCCGGCCGGTTGTCGACGATGAATTGCTGGCCGAGGTGCTCGGAGAACCACTGGCTCATCAACCGCCCGGTGATGTCGGGCCCGATGCCCGCCGGGAAGCCAACGATGACGCGCACCGTGCGCGTCGGATAGTCGAGCGCCCACGCCGCGCCTGGCACGATCGGCAGCGCGGCGGCGCCGGTTACGAGACGCAAGAACTCACGGCGCGGAAATTCCATCGTCTTTCTCCCCTGAAGCGGTGTCGACCGGCACGGCCGCAGCTATATTCGGTAACGTCAGCAAGCCTTTGACGCGATTGCAGCCCGCAGAATCGTCGCAAACGGCGAAAGGATGAGATATCACGGTCCCCGGCGCAGCACATGCAAAAAGCCAAAGATCGGTCCAAAATTCGTACTTCTTCAGCAGCTTGCTAGAACTGATATTTCGCCGCTAGCACGTAAGTGCGGCCCGGGAACGGGTGGAACAGGAAATATTGTTCGTTGAAAATATTGTCGATGCCGGCATCGAACGAGAAGTTTTTCGTCGCGTTGTAGTGCAGCTTAGTGTCGACGACGAAATAGTTATCGAAGGCGCCGTAGACGTGCGGCACGATATCGGTGTTGTCGAGCGTCGAATATTGCTTGCCGCTGTAGCGCGCGGCGACCGTCCACGCCCAACTGTCGTCGGCCCAGTGGTAGGTGTAGCCGAACTTGGCGCGCCAGTCCGGCACGTAAGGCACGCGTTTGCCGACGACTGTATCGGGCAGGCGGGTCAGCGGATTGGTGCCGGCCCAGTTCGGGTCGGACAGAATGCGGGAATCGACGTAGGTGACGCTTCCGAACAGTCGCAGTCCCCTGATCGCCACATTATCCTTGTCGGCGTAAACCTCGGCGCCGCGCATTCTGATCGCGGCGACGTTGCTGATGGTGGTGGTGGGCGTTTGGACACCAGTCGTAGGGGTGGTCACAAGATTGGTCTGCGAGATGATGGCGTTGTTGGTACGCTCATCGAACACCGTGAAGCGCACGCGGCCATCGGTCCACTTGCGCTCGATGTTGAGTTCGCCGTTGAGATCTTGCTCCGGCGTCAGGAATGGATTGGCGAATGTGGCTACGCCGTTCACCGTGACGTTCTGGTAGAGTTCGGTGACGGTCGGATAGCGATAGGCTTCGCCGAAGTTGGCGGTGACGGTCCAGTCCTTGTTCGGCTCGAAGGCCAACGATGCTTTGGGCGAAAGGTTGGTGGCGCTGAGGCCCGGTTGATTGACCGCGGAAGTCGATGTGATGGCCCCAGCCGACGTCGCCACAGTGTTGATGTTGAAGCCGTCCAGCGCCTGCCAAGTCTCCAGCCGTCCGCCCAGCGTCAACTTCCACATCGGGGCGAAACGCCATGCATCCTGCGCCCACAGCGCGCCGGTGCGCGTCTCGCCGATGCCGTCCGAATAGGTCTGACTGGTGACGCTTGAGGCCTCGTTCCAGACTGACGAGCCGTACACCGGGTTGGTCAAGTAATAGCGGTCGCCGTGAATGCCGAAGCTGATCTCTTGCGGACCGCCGTAACCATCCGGCCGCCAGATGCCCTTGCCGTCGACGTTCTGCCAGTTAGTGCCGTCGTTGCGCGTGATCTTGCCGTTGTGCGAATAGCCGTACCCGGTCGCTGTCACCGTGTACGGATTGAGCATGATGTCTTGCAGATAGTTGTAGCTCGACGCCGAAAGGTCGAAATCGAAGGCGCTCTTGGTGTCGCTCTTGAGCGACACCGCATTGCTCACGTGCGTCTGGTTCCAGATATATTCGTTGCTGGCGAAACTTGAGACGCCGCCGAGCGTCGGCAGGCCGGTCGCCGTGGAGGTCAGGTAGCTCTGCGGATTCGAGTCTGCACGTTATTCCAGACGCCGAGTGAGTAGGTGGCCTGGACCGTGGGCAAAAGATCGTAAACCGCCTTGAAATTGGCCGAAGTCTGCTGCGTGTGAATGAGCGCGCCGGTACCGACCACGTCGGCGACGACGCCCTGCTTGTTCAGCGCCGCGATCGTTCCGCTCGTGCCCGCCGGCGGCGCAGCCACCGTGGTGTATGTCAACGGCTGTTGGAAGCCGTCCAGGAAATTCGCCGCTACGAACCATGACAGCCGGCCGTCGCGGTTGCCGACAAACATGCTGGTGACGCTGTCCGCGTAGGTGTTCTTGGTGTCGTATTGGTGCCAGGGCTGGACCGAGACCGTCTGCTTGATGTCGGCTTCGAATTTGTCCGGCATTTTGGTGGTGACGAGTAGTACGCCGCCCATCGAGTTGCCCGGATACATGGCCGCATAAGGGCCATTGATAAAGTCGACGCGGGCAATGGCCTCCGGCACGATCAGGTTCCAGTGCGGCGAGGCACCGGAATTGTTGTTGCCGATCAGCGCCGAGACCAGAAGATCGTCCTCATAGATCAGCGTGCGAGCGCTGGAATTAAGCCCCCAGGTCCGCGTCGCCAGCACCGCCTGGTTGTCGCCGTCGTTGCGTTTGCGCACGAACAGGCTCGGAAAATATTTGATCGCGTCTTCGGGGTCTTTGAGGCTGACGGTCTCCTCGATCTGTTTGGCCGTCGTCGAGACAGTATCGTTCGGCAGTTGAAAGCGCTGCACGACAGGCGGCGTTGCGAAAGGATTGGATGCCACGCCGCCCTGGCCAGTCTGTGTGGCCGCGGTCGGGGAGGTTTGCCTCGGCTCTGCTGCTGCCGCCCGTGCTGCCGCGGCGTGTCGACGTGCCTGGCGGTGTCGGACGATCGGGGGCTTTTTTCCGTTCACCTGAATTTGCGGCAACGGTACCGCCGTCGGCGGATTGGCGGTTTGGGCGTGAAGCGATACGCAGAATCCGACGCTCGTCGCCACGGCGACGGCTCCGGCCGGCAAACGGACAGACATAGCGGAGTACTCCGATTCAGGGGCGTGGAATGGCGCCGCGCGCAGAGCGCGGCAGAGTCACGCCGACTGTGGAGGTGCTCGCGATCGATGTGATTTGGTTTGCGGATCGGAACGAAATCCGATGGCCGCCGGCAGCACTAACAGCTCGCCAGCGGATTGCTCGGCCGAGGCTGATGCGTTCGGCGGTGGCGGTACCGCGGCCAACTGGATGAGGCAGCCGGCGCAGCACGATTTGCCAAGGTCGCCCAGATCGCTGCCCGGCGTCGGATTGCCAAGCTGCGCTCGCTCGCAAATGACGACATTTGCGGAATTTGCATCCGCGACCGCCATGCGGACCGCGTTGAAGCTTGCGATTAGTCCCGACAGCGCAATCGCATAAGCGGCAGCGAGCGCGACGACGCGCCTGAGCAGCAGCCACTTGGCGAAACGCTTGTGCACGAACCCAGATCCCCGTGGGGAGCATGCTGTAAAGCGAGGAACATCGTAGGCGCAAAAAAATTCCCCGGCCAGCGCCAGGGCCTGTCTGCCGTGACGGTTCAGGCTAGGTGTGACTTAAATGTCTCTGTTTGGACGTTGCTGTCTGATGCTATGCTGCAGGCGATGTTCGACCTTCGGCATTTCCGATGGTTCCGGCGGCTGGGCCGTTTTTTAGCGGTCTGCCTCGCCTATGCGCTTGCCGTTCAGGCGGTGGTCGCCAGCGTCGGGGCGGGCATGTCGGCTTTCGCGGCGCCTGGGCAAGCCGGCTTGGTCATTTGCGGGCAGGTTTCGGCACCAGGGCCTGCCAGCGATCACCGTCCGCCAAGCTCCGTTCCGCAATGTCCATTCTGCTTTGTGGCGGCGCAAAGCGTGGGACACTTCGCGCTGACCGGCACGGCCCCGGTGGCCCCGGCCTATACGGCTGTGGCGTTTGCCTCGATAGCAGACTCGACCGGCCGTGTCGCTTTCGTCCCAACTTTCCGCCGCACAGTCGGCGATCCGCGCGCGCCTCCGACGTTCTCCGCCTAACGCTCACACCCGCCCCGTTTCGGCGGAGCGATCACTCATGCGTTTAAGGAGAACACCATGCGCATCCTGTCGAAACTCGTCCTTCTCGCGGCACTCATCGCGGCCACTCCAGCGGCCTTCGCCCAGAGCGGTGGCAATGCCAAAATTGACGTCGAAAAGCCTTACGCCCGCGCCACGCCTGCCGGTGCCATGAGCGGGGCGGCCTACATGACGCTCGCCAATGAGACCCAGACCGCAGACCGGCTTACCGGCGCGTCGTCGGAGGTCGCCGCCAAGGTGCAAATCCACGAAATGAAGGTCGTCAATGGTGTGATGAAGATGCGCGAGGTTGCCGGTGGTCTCGCGATTCCCGCCGGCGGATCGGTGGCGCTCAAGCCCGGCAGCTATCACGTGATGCTGATGGGGTTGAAAAAGCCGCTGGTCGCTGGCCAAAGCTTTCCGCTGACGCTGACATTCGCCAAGGCCGGGAATATTTCGGTCACAGTGCCGGTCGAGGCCATGGGCGCAACGAGCGGGAACGGCGGCATGAGCGGAATGAGCGGCATGCAGCAGGACAAGTCTGGCGGCATGGGTAAAATGGAGATGAAGTGATGCAGGCCCGCCATTGGATTATCACGGCGGCGGCCGGGGTTGGCGGCTTTGCCGTAGCTGCATTATTGATCGCTCTTACAATAACCTCACAGCAGTCTGGGCAAGCCGGTATTGCTTCGATCGGCGGTCCATTCAAGCTCGTCGACGATACCGGCAAGCCGGTGAGCGACAAGACGCTCGCCGGCAAGCCTTACGCGATCTATTTCGGCTATACCTACTGCCCTGAAGTGTGTCCGACGACGTTGTTTGATCTGACTCGTTGGATCAAGAAACTCGGCTCGGATGCAGACAAGCTCAATTACGTGTTCGTGACGGTCGATCCGGAACGCGATACGCCGAAGCTGATGCATTCCTACCTGTCATCTTTCGACAAGCACATCCGCGGCCTCACGGGCACGCCGGCGCAGATCGCCAAGATCACCGGCGAGTATCGCGTCTACTACAAGAAAATACCGACCAGCGACGGCAGTTATGTCATGGATCACTCCTCCATGATCTATCTGATGGATGCGGAGGAGAAATTCGACACCATCATTGCCTATCAGGAGAATGATGCGTCCGCTGTCGCCAAGCTGAAGAGTCTGGCGTCGGCGCCCACATCCTGACGACGGCAACCCGCGCTGCGGGCTGGCAGCGAACTGCCGGCCCCTGGAACGGACTAAACGCAGCTTATCGCGTTAAATTCAGCAGTTGACTAACTTCGCCTGATGCCCCACGCCGTCGATAGCAACGGTCGGGTCTTCTGTCGATACTTTGGCCGCCGTTGCGACGGCAGCGTTTTCAGACTCCCCCATCTGGTGTTGTTTCCCGTAATGACATCATCACCGCAATCACCGCCATCGGAACACAGTGTGCCACTCCTGGAGCATCTTGAGCCGCTCGTGCGCGACTATGACGTGCTGCTCTGCGATGTGTGGGGCGTGGTGCACAACGGCATCGCGGCCTTTCCCGAAGCCTGCGAGGCGCTTACGCGGTTTCGCCGCGCCGGCGGCGCCGCGATCCTGGTCACCAACGCGCCGCGGCCCGGAGCCGCCGTGGTGCGCATCCTCGACCGGTTCGGTGTGCCGCACGAGGCCTACGACGCCATCGTCAGTTCGGGCGACGTCACCCGCGGCATTGTCGAAAGCCGGCTGACCGAGAGCGTGTACCACGTCGGCCCGGAACGCGACTTGCCGATCTTTGCCGGGCTGAACGTCAAGTTCGCGCCGCTAGAACAGGCCGACTACGTGGTCTGCACCGGCTTGTTCGACGACACCAGCGAAACGCCTGAAAGCTACCGCGACAGCCTGGCGCGCATGCGGCAACGCAAATTGTTCATGGTCTGCGCCAATCCGGATGTCGTGGTCGAACGCGGTGACGCGTTGGTCTACTGCGCGGGTGCGCTGGCCGATGCCTACGCTGCAGAGGGCGGCGAGGTGCTTTATTGCGGCAAGCCGCATGCGCCGATCTATGAGACGGCGCTCGGCAAGGCCGCGGCGTTGCGCGGCGGCAACCCGCCGCCATTGCCGCGCGTGCTGGCGATCGGCGATTCGGTGCGCACCGATATTGCGGGCGCCACGGCGTTCGGGCTCGATTGCCTGTTCGTGACTTCGGGCCTTCACGCCGAGCATTACGGCTCGCGCGAGGCGCCCGATGTGGCGGCGTTGAATGCGATGTTTAACGCCGCCGGCGTCGCCCCCAAGGCGATCGTGCGCGGTCTGGTGTGGTGACCTGCCGGAATAATATCAGAAAGAAACCGGCCTTCAGCGCGCGCCTTCGGCGACGGTTTCCCTGTTCTCGGCGAACACCGCTTCGATCTTGGCCTTCAGCGTCTGGGCGTTGAATGGCTTGACGATGTAGTTGTTCACGCCCGCCTTTTTGGCCGCGATCACGTTCTCGGTCTTGGATTCGGCGGTGACCATGATGAACGGCGTGTTGCCGAAGCCCGGATCGGAGCGGACCTGCTGCAACAGGTCGTAGCCGGTCATCGGCTCCATGTTCCAGTCGGAGATGACCAGCCCGTAACGCTTGGCCCGCATCTTATCGAGCGCGGCGGCGCCGTTATTGGCGTCATCAACGTCGGCAAACCCGATCTGCCGGAGGAGGTTGCGGATGATGCGGATCATCGTGCTGTAATCGTCGACGACGAGCACGGGCATTGACGGGTCGAAAGCCATGGCGTTTCGCTTCCTGGCAAGCGCAACTACGAACAACCGGTTTTTACGCCCATCCGTCTGTGACCAAATCGACTTGGTTCGAAATTCGGGTCGAGACCTGATTCGAAGCGTGGGCCGAAATGGGCATAAGTCGAAAATGGATTCGTACCGGCTCCTACGATCGTCAGGCCGAGCGTTGCCGAAGGCTGACCCTGCCTAACGAGACGTAAAAGTACCATTGCGGGTTTGAAGATCGGGTTAACCGGCCCAGAGGGCTTAGGGGGCGCGTTACCATGGAACGGGGCGCCGACTTGACTCAGCGCCGGTCGCGACGGCACCTACGCCGCAGGAATTTCTTAACCATTGCCGCCCAATGCCGACAAAAAACTTCCTCATCGTGCGCGACGGCGGGGGCGACGGTGGCTTGCGGGGCGCAGTCGTCGCCATCGGCAATTTCGATGGCGTGCATCGCGGCCATCGGGCCGTCATCGCCACGGCGCTCGATCGCGCCAGAATTCTGGGAAAGCCGGCCGCGGCGCTGACGTTCGAGCCGCATCCGCGCGCCTTCTTCAATCCGCAGGAAAAGCTGTTCCGGCTGACCGACGAGGCAAATAAGCTGCGGCTGTTGTCCTGCACCGGGCTCGATGGTGCGATCGTTCTCACCTTCGATGCTGCGCTCGCCAAGCTGACCGCGGAAGAATTTGTGCGGCGCATTCTGGTTGATCGCTTTGCCGTGAGCGGCGCGGTGATCGGCTTTAACTTCCATTTCGGCATGAGCCGCGCCGGCTCGCCGGATTTCCTCGCCGCGGAAGGCAAGAAATGCGGCTTCGCGGTCGATGTGGTGCCGCCGTTTGAGGACAACGGCCGGCCGGTCTCTTCGGGACCGATCCGCGAGGCGCTGATCGCCGGCAGGGTGGAGGAGGCGGCCGAATTTCTCGGCTACCCCTGGTTCGTGACCGGCGAAGTCGTGCACGGCGACAAGCGTGGCCGCGAGCTCGGCTTTCCGACCGCCAATCTGGTGCTCGACGCCTCCTGCGGACTGCGCCACGGCATCTATGCGGTCCGCGCCGGCATCGGCGGCCTGCGCTACGATGGTGTCGCAAGCTTCGGCCGCCGGCCGATGTTCGACTCTGGCGTGGTGCTGCTTGAAGTCTTTCTGTTCGATTTTTCCGGCGATCTCTACGGGCAGACGATCGACGTGGCCTTCATCGCGTGGCTGCGCGAGGAGGCGGCGTTCACCTCGGTCGACGCGCTGGTGGCGCAGATGCACGAGGATGCGCGCCGCGCGCGCGAGGCGCTGATGCGCGCCGGCGACGCCTTTCCGCCGATCTAGGGTACGCACTTAATCAATGCGTCATGTCGGCTTTGCCCTCGGACATCGCCGGGTGACCACGGCATGTTTGCTAAGTGCCAACCTCTGCCGTGTGCCAGCGCAGCAGCGTTTACCACCATTGTCCACCCCCCTTACTCGAGCATTAAGGCTGCTTTGGCCGATACAATTACACGTCGTTCAATGATTGGGTGCGGCGAACTAGTGAGAGTAACTGGCGGACGCGGCACTTGAAGCCGTATGGGATCTCGCTTCTCGCCATCGCGAGCTTTGCCGTGATATTCGCGGTTTGGCTCAACCGCGGCTATGTGGGCTCACCGAGCGATTTAGGGGCGAGAACCATGGCCCCCGGTGCGCAAACCGATATTGTACGCTTCAATTTGCTTGGACCCGACTGGGCCGAAATTCCAAAAGGTTACACCGGGCTAATCCCTGATAAAGTTGTTGCTGAGCTACACATTCCGGAGGAATACGTGGCTCATAGTACTAAGCTACACGGCGACCAGTCGTCAAAAAAAGCGGTAGAGGAAATTCCGATCGACACCGATCGCGTCGGGGGGCAGACTTTTCTGGAAAATGTTCTTTAAACCTCAAGCTGATGAATGGTCCGGTTCGCGGTGCGCAGCCGCCCGCTCAATTCGCGCCCGATCGCTGCCATGAACAGGATGGCGGCGGAGGGCGACGTCTCGGCGAGCTCGGCATAGTCGGCGCGGCTGAGCGCATAACAAACGAGATCGGCGTCGGCGACGACGGAAGCCGAGCGCGGCCCGTGATCGAGCAGTGCGAGTTCGCCGAACACCGTCCCCGGTGAAAATGTCGCGAGCCGGATGCTGGCTGCATTGACGCGCTGCAGATAGGCGCTCGCCGTGCCTTTGAGCACGATCAGCACTTCGTCGCTCGGCTCGCCTTCGTGAAACACGATGGTGCCTGCCGGGTAGGTCTTGCGCTTCATCTGCGCGGCGATCGTCTTGACGTCGCCTTGCGGATAGCCGGCGAACAAGCCGATATCCCCGGCGGCGAGCTCGGCGCCGCCGTCGCGCGATCGTGTGCGCAGGAGGTCATCTTCCGCCCGCTCGACGGCGCGATCGACATCGGGAAAGATCTCGGTCGCATCGAACGCCGCCAGCGCACCGAATTCGCCGAGCCGTTCCATCGCGGTCGTAGCTGTGCCGACGGCGAGCAGCAGGCTGATCTTGCGGCGCGCCAGATCGGATTTGATTTCCAGGAGCGTGCCGGTCCCGGTGCTGTCGAGTTCGGTGAGGCGGCGCAAATCGAGGACGACGCAGGCGCTGTCGTGACCGAGTTCGCTATCGACTCTTTTGGCGATGGTCTCGCCGGTGCCGAAGAACAGCGCGCCCTGCAGCTCCATGACCAGGATTCTGCCGCCGGCGGTTTCGAGGTAGGTCCGCTCCGGGGCGGTGCGCGATTTGCGCGAGTGAATGGCGTCGCAGCGGTAGCTCCTTCGCACTGCCGAGCGGCTCATGTGAAACACGAACAACACCACCGCGATGGCGACGCCGATGAACACAGCCGCGACGATGTTGAGAACGATGGACAGTATCGCGACCGTTATCACGACGACCAGATCGGTAATCGTGCTGACGCGCAGCGAGCGCGGCGCGGTGCGGACGCGCCGCAACAGGCCCAGGCTCCAGACGTCGAAATGCTGCACGGCGATCACCATGATCACTGCCGACAGCGCGACGCGCGGAATATAACCGAGCCAGCGGAACATCAGCAGGCTGGCGACCAGCAGGGCTGCTGCATTGATCAGCACGGATACCGGCGAGCGGCCGCCGAAGCCGCGGTTGGCGATGCTGGCGCCGATATTGATGCCGCAGGTGATGCCGCCGAAGCAGGCGCAGGCAGCGTTGGCAAGGCCGTAGCGCAAGAGGATGCGGTCGGTGTCGCGGCGCGGTTCGTCTGGCGCCGTGACCAGCTTGGTGCATAACAGCGCGTCGATCGAGGCGACGATGGCGAGCGCCAGCGCGCCGCCGATGATGGTGGGCGCAAAGGCGAGGAGCGTCGCTGTATCTTCGAGGCGCGCGAAATAGGGCAACGCGCTGAATTGCAGCGTCGAGGTCGACGCGCTCGCCATGACGGGGCCGAGCAGGGCGCCGAGCCCAACGAACTGGCAGACATAATAAAGCGCGCAGCCGAAGAAGAAGCCGGTCAGCATCGGCGGCACCTTCGGGATGAGCTTGCGCGCGTTCCACATCACCGCAAATGTCAGGGCCGCAATGACCACGCTGAGCGGTTTGATCGACGCCCAATGGGCCGGTACCTGGGTGAATGCGATGTTCTGATCGAAACCGCAGACGTTGCCGAGCTGCACCAGGAACAGCAGCAGCGCGGCGGCGTTCTGAAAGCCCGCCATGACCGGCTGCGGCGTGAATTTGATCAGGCTGCCGAGCTTGACGAAGCCGAACAGCGCTTCGAATGCCCCCGCCAGCAGCACAATGGCAAACACCATGGCGAGCACCAGCGGAACGCCGCCGGCGGCGATTTGCGGTGCGCCGGAATGAACGAGGCCGTAGGTCAGTGCGCCGAGAAAAAACGAGCTGATGACGCGCGGCGCATAGACGGTCGTGGTCGGGTCGCCAAGCACCACACAGGCGACGCCGAAGACCAGCGCCGTGATCAGGCCGGCCAGCGCGCCGGCGGCAAAATAGCTGTCGCCGAACGACGCGAACGCGAACATGCCGTAGCCCATGGCGAGCGGAATTGCGACAGCGGCAGAGACCAGGCCACCGGCCGCTTCGCCGCGGACATCCAACGACTCCGGCAAATTGTCCCCCCAGATCGGCGCCGATTGCCCCCAAGCTCGGCCTTTGTTGTGATTGAGCGTTTCTCTGGTCGCAGGGTCAAGAGCCTTGAGGGTCGTATCAAAGTAGAAAGTCGCGGCCCTGAGATCGTCACTGCGGGTTTCCCATCGGCGCCTGCGCCATTATGCTCGCCATCGTCAACGCGGTGGTCATGAAGCAGGATTTCACAGACGGATCGGACGAGCGACTGCGCCGGGCGCTGACCGCGTTCCTGCGCCAGGAAGTGCAGGCGCCGGCGAGCGCAGTGACCGACTTTCTCGATATGATCATCGAGGACGCCCGCGCGGCCCAATCGGAGGAGATTCTGGCCGATCTCGGGCGCATGCGCAGCGCCAGTGCGCAGCTCAACGCCTTCGTCAAAAGTCTCATCCAGGAATCGTCGTCGGATCGCAGGGCGGGCGAGGATTTCGAGGCGTTTCATCGCCGCCTGCGCCACGATCTGCGCACGCCGCTCAATGCCATCAAAGGCTACAGCGAACTGCTCATCGAGGACATGCCGGCCGGCGGCGAGCAGCCGCTGCGCGCCGACCTGACCAGGCTCAAGGCCTCGGCCGACCAGCTGCTCGGCCAGATTGACGCCATGATCGTCCTGGCGCGGCAGGACGGCGCCGCACCGGGCGATGCAGACAGCCGGGCGCAACAGTTCAATCTCGTCGCCGAGGCGCTGCGCAGCCTTACACCCCTTGCCGCCGGCAACGTCATGCGCGACGCCGCGAAGGCGAGCCGCATCCTCGTTGTCGACGATAACGCATCCAATCGCGACGTGCTGGAGCGGCGGCTCGTGCGCGAAGGCCATCGGGTGGTGGCTGCGGCGACCGGCGCAGCCGCGCTCGAGCAGACCGCGGCCGAAGAGTTCGATCTCATCCTGCTCGACCTGATCATGCCGGAAATGAGCGGCTTCGACGTGCTGCGGCGGCTGAAGGCCGCCGATCATACGCGGCACATCCCGGTCATCATCATCTCGGCGCTCGATGAACTCGACAGCGCGGTGCGCTGCATCGAGGCGGGCGCCGAGGATTATCTGACGAAGCCCTTCAATCCGGTCCTGCTTCAGGCGCGGATCGGCGCCAGCCTGGAACGCAAGTGGCTGCGTGACCGTGAAAAGGAGGTGGCGGCCGATCTAAAGCTCGAAAAGCAGCGCTACGAGGACCTGCTGTTGAACATCCTACCGCCGCCGATCGTGCGGCGCATCCGCAACGGCGAGGGCCTCATCGCCGATCACTTCGTCGACGCGACCATCCTGTTCTGCGACGTGGTCGGTTTCACCGCGCTCAGCCAGGAACTGACGCCGGCGCGCACCATCGATTTTCTCAGCCGGATTTTTTCGGCGTTCGACCGGCTGGTCGGCGAACTGGAAGTCGAAAAGATCAAGACGATCGGCGATGCCTATATGGTGGCGGCCGGAATCCCACAGGTGCAGCCCGACCACGCCGACCGTATTGCCCGTCTCGCTCCGCGCATGCTCGATGCGGTCGAAGCGGTCGGACGCGACATCGCGCTCAGCCTTCAGGCGCGCATCGGCATCCACAGCGGCCCGATCGTGGCCGGCGTGATCGGCACGCACAAATTCGTCTATGACGTCTGGGGCGATACCGTGAATACGGCGAGCCGCATGGAATCCCACTCGCTGCCGGGACGCATTCAAATCTCCGCCGCGACCCGCGCCGAACTCGGCGACCGCTACGACATTGAGCGGCGCGGTATCATCGACATCAAGGGCAAGGGCATGATGGAGACGTTCTTTCTCAACAGATGAGCTTTTCCTGCCGTCCCCATATACACGGCCGTGCTGTGACCATGGCATTGATTGATTTTGATGTCCGACCTTGACGCCATTGTCATCGGCGCCGGCCATAATGGGCTCACCTGCGCCGCCTATCTCGGCATGGCGGGCTTGCGCGTGCGCGTGGTCGAGCGGCGCGCCGTTGTCGGCGGCGCCTGCGTGACGGAGGAATTCCATCCGGGATTCCGCAACTCGACCGCCGCCTATACGGTCAGTCTCCTTGCGCCCAAGGTCATTCGCGATCTCGATCTGCACCGCCACGGGCTGCGCATCGTCGAGCGCCGCGCGCAGAACTTTCTGCCGTTGCCCGATGGCCGCTATCTGCTGACCGGCGAAGGCCGCACCGCGCGCGAGATCGCCAAGTTCTCAACGCGTGATGCCGAGCGTTACGCCGACTATCAGGCCGAGATCGCCCGCACCGCCGCGGTGCTGCGCGGGCTCGTGCTGAAGGCGCCGCCCAACCTTTTGCTCGGTAATTTCAACCGCACCCTTGGCGAATTGGGCAAACTCGCCGGACTGGGCAAGCGGTTGTGGAGGGCCGACGGCTTCAAGGCGGCGTTCAATCTGTTTCGCAAGTCAGCCGGCGAAACGCTCGATCGCTGGTTTGAATCCGACCCGATCAAGGCGGTGCTCGGCTTCGATGCGGTGGTCGGCAATCTGGCGAGCCCCTACACGGCGGGCTCCGCCTATGTGCTGCTGCACCACGCTTTCGGCGAAGTGAATGGCCGCCCCGGCGTGTGGGGGCACGCGATCGGCGGTATGGGGGCGATCACGCAGGCGATGGCGCGCGCCGCGTCCGAGCACGGCGTGCGTATCGATGTCGGCAAGCCGGTGCGCGAAGTCATCGTCGAGGGGAGTCGCGCCAGCGGCGTCGTGCTGGACGACGGTACGGTGCTGCGTGCCCGCGCCGTGATCGCCAACGTCAATCCGCAAAGCCTGTTGCAGACGCTGGTGCCCGGCCAGGCGGTGCCGCCACGCGTGGCGGCGCGCATGAAGCGCTGGAAAGCCGGATCGGGCACGTTCCGCATGAACGTCGCGCTGTCGAAGCTGCCGGACTTTTCTGCGCTGAAGGGCGAGGGCGATCATCTCACCTCCGGCATCATTCTGGCGCCGAGCCTTGGCTATATGGACCGCGCCTATCGCGATTGCGTGCGTGACGGCTATAGCCGCGAGCCGATCGTCGAGCTGGTAATTCCTTCGACGCTCGACGACAGCCTCGCGCCGCCCGGCGCGCACGTCGCGAGCCTGTTCTGCCAGCACGTGTCGCCGGATTTTTGCGCCGGCCCGATGGCGGACCAGCGCCGGGAGAAGCTCGCCGACCTGATGATCGACACGGTCGAGGCTTACGCGCCGGGCTTCAAGGCGAGCGTGATCGCGCGGACGAGCCTGTCGCCCGCCGATCTGCAGCGCGAGTTCGGGCTGCCCAACGGCGACATCTTCCATGGTGCGCTGACGCTCGATCAGCTGTTCTCGGCGCGGCCGATGCTCGGCTTTGCCGACTACCGCATGCCGATCCCTGGTCTTTATCTGTGCGGCTCGGGTGCCCATCCGGGCGGCGGCGTCACCGGGGCGCCGGGGCACAACGCCGCGGCCGCAGTCATTGCCGATCTCGCTATTCATCCACACCCGCGTGCCTGAACAGGGTTTGCGGATGACAGCGCGCGAATCCGCGGCTATTCGAAAACGCATGTCTCGCTACTTCCGCATCGGCCGCTCCAGGACCGGGCTTGGCATGTTCGCGACGCGGCCGATCAAACGGGGCGCCTACATCGCCACGTACCGCGGCCGCGTGATTCCGGACGAGGAAGCCGAGCGCCGCGAAGCGCGCGGCGCCCGCTACATGTTCGAGCTGACCAAAAAACTGACAATCGACGGCTCGCCGCGCTGGAACATCGCGCGCTACATCAATCATTCCTGCAGGCCAAATGCGAGGCCGGTGGGGCGCAACGGCGGCATCGTCATCGTGGCGGACCGCCGGATCGAGCCCGAGGAAGAAATCACCTACTCCTACGGCAAGGAATACCTGCAGTATTTTATCGAGAGCGGCGGTTGCCGGTGCGACGCCTGCCGCAAGAAGCGCGCCCGCAAGCGCAGGAAGCAGCGCGAGGCACGTCTTGGTGCGCGCAAATCGCGTTCCGGTGCGCGCAAGTCGCGCTCTGTCGGGCCCAAATCGCGTTCGGGTACGCGCAAATCGCGAGCCGGCGCCGGACGCAGGGGATGATGCCGGCCGCCTGCGCCAATTGCGCTCCTGTCGATTGGTCGCTCATCCGGCCCCTAGCATTGTAGGTTTGGTCGCATTTTTCTCGGAAAGCCGGTGCCACCCTCGGATCAAGTCCAAGGGCAAGCTTTTCCGGAAAATGCTTTAACTGCTACAGGTGTTCGCCGTGTCGCGAATATTTGTCAGCCATTCGAGCAGCAACGACGCCGAGGCCGTCTGCATACGCGATTGGCTCGCGGCGGCGGGCTGGGACGACATTTTTCTCGATCTCGATCCCGAGCGCGGCATTGCCGCCGGCGAGCGCTGGGAGCGGGCGCTCAATCAGGCGGTGAATCGCTGCGAGGCCGTGCTGTTTCTGGTCTCGCGCGCCTGGCTCGATTCGCGCTGGTGCCAGCGCGAATTCAATCTGGCTCACAAGCTCAACAAGCGGCTGTTCGGTCTCTTGATCGAACCGCTCGACCACGCCGACCTGCCGCCCGACCTGACCGGCAACTGGCAGGTGACCGATCTGGCGTCGGAGCACGACGCAACGTTCTTTCAGGTGAAAGTGCCGCGCACCCACGAAGAGGTGAAGGTCGGCTTTTCGCAGGAGGGGCTGGCGCGGCTGCGCGCCGGGCTGGTCAAGGCCGGGCTCGATCCGCGTTTCTTCGCCTGGCCGCCCGACAGCGATCCGCAGCGTCCGCCTTATCGCGGGCTCCGCGCGCTGGAAGCCGAGGACGCCGGCATTTTCTTCGGCCGCAACGCACCGATCCTCGAAGCGCTCGACCGGCTGCGCGGCTTGCGCGAGGCGGCGGCGCCGCGACTGCTGGTGATCCTCGGCGCGTCCGGCGCCGGCAAGTCGTCGTTTTTGCGTTCCGGCCTGCTGCCGCGGCTGGCGCGCGACGACCGGCATTTCTTGCCGCTGCCGATCATTCGGCCGGGACGCGCGGTGATGACCGGCGAGACCGGCCTCATCGCGGCGCTGGAGGCGGCGCTGGCGGCCGCAGCCAACAGCGCGGCGAATTTGGCGGCGGTGCGCAAAGGCGAGGCGGGCGCGCTCGGCCCCTTGTTGCAGAGCCTGGTCGATAAGGCCGTCGACGAAAGTCCCGGCACCGATGCCAAGGCCAATCCGCCGATCCCGGTCATCGCCGTCGACCAGGGCGAAGAGCTGTTTCGCGCCGAGGGCCAGGACGAGGCACAGACGTTTCTTGCATTGCTGCGCCAGGTTCTGCTGGCTGACGAGCCGGGCGTGATCGTGTTGCTCGCGATCCGCTCGGATTCCTACGGCTACCTGCAGGAAGCAAAATTGCTCGATTCGATCGGCAAGGTGCCGTTCGACCTCGGCCCGATGCCCCGAGGGTCCTACGCCGAAGTGATCAAGGGACCCGCCGCACGGCTGGAAGGGTCGGATCGGCCACTGAAGATCGAGGATGCGCTGGTCGATGATCTGCTCAGCGACATCGAGGCCGGCGGCGCCAAGGACGCATTGCCGCTGCTCGCGTTCACGCTCGAACGGCTTTATCTGGAGCACGGCGGCGACGGCAAGCTGACCGCTTCCAAATATCGGGCGCTGGGCGGCATCAAAGGCTCGATCGAAGCTGCCGTCGCGCGCGCCCTGCAGAATGCCGACGCCGATCCAACTATTCCGAGGGATACCGCAGCGCGGCTCGCGCTGCTGCGCCGCGGCCTCATTCCGTGGCTTGCCGGCATCGATCCGGACAATGGCGCGCCGCGCCGCCGTGTCGCCCGCGTGCCTGAAATTCCGGTGCGGTCGCGGCCGCTCATCCAGAACCTCGTCGAGCAACGCCTCCTGATCACCGATGTCGCCAAGGAAACCGGCGAGCAGACCATCGAGCCCGCGCACGAGGCCTTGCTGCGACAATGGGGTGTACTTGACGGCTGGCTCGTGGAAGACGCGGCGCTGCTTGCCGTGCTCGAAGGCGTCAAGCGCGCCGCGCGGGAATGGAAAGATCACGACAAGAACGCAACCTGGCTCGCGCACACCACCGACCGGCTGGCGGCGGCGGAGCGGTTGAGCGCGCGGCCCGACCTCGCGGCCAGCCTGGAGCCAGGCGACTATGAATATCTGGCGGCCTGCCGTAGTGCGGAATCGTCGGCGCGCAGAAGGCGCCGCAGCATCCAGGCGCTCATCTACACGCTCTTGGTCGGCATCATCGTCGGCCTGATCGGGTGGATGAATCAGGCCTATATCCGCGAGCGCTTCAATTGGTTCGTCACCATGCGGCCGTACATGCTGGCGAATTTCACGCCCTATGTGCTCACTGCGGCGGCCGAGCGGAAACTGAAACCAAAAGATACGTTTCACGAGTGCTCGACAAACTGTCCGCAGATGATCGTGTTGCCGCCGGGTAAGTTCATCATGGGCTCGCCGGAAGGCGAAGCTGGTCGCGTCGCGAATGAGGGACCGCAGCATCCCGTCACCATCGCCAGGCAATTCGCGGTTTCGATCTATGACGTGACGTTTGACGAGTGGAAGGCGTGCGTGAACGTCGGCGGCTGCCCCAAGGTCGCCGACAGCGGTTATGACGCCGGCAACACGCCGATTACGAACATTACCTGGAACGATGCCGAGACTTACGTCGAATGGCTCGCCAAGATGACGGGGCAGCCCTACCGGCTGCCGACCGAGGCCGAGTGGGAATACATGGCACGAGCCGGCACGACCACGACCTATTACTGGGGCAACGATCTCGGCACCGGCAACGCCAATTGCATGGTGTGCGGCACAAAATTCGACGACAAAGGCCTGTCGCCGGTCGGGTCGTTCAAGCCCAATCCGTTCGGCCTCTACGACGTGACCGGCGACGCGTGGCAGTGGTTGGCGGATTGCTTCCACAAGAATTACGTCGGCGCCCCGACCGACGGTTCGGCATGGACCAGCGGCGACTGTAGTCTGCGCGTCGATCGCGGCGGCTCATGGATCAGCGCCGCGTCGAATTTGCGGATTGCGTTTCGCGGCAGCTATCCGGCTGGTAGCCGTAATTACAGCCTCGGCCTTCGGGTGGTGCGGACGCTGACGCCGCCATAAAAGTCGATCAACACCGGACGGCGGCGCACAGGCGCTGGGGGGAGGAAGCAATGCGGATTGGGGTCGATCTCGGCGGTACCAAGATCGAAGCCATCGCGCTGGATGATAGCGGCGCAGAGCTGTGGCGGCGGCGTATTGCGACGCCGGCCGCCAACTACGACGCAACGCTCGCCGCTATTGCGGGTCTGGTTCTGGCCGCTGAGAGCGAACTGTCGCGCCAAGGGACGGTCGGCATCGGCACGCCCGGCGCGATCTCGGCTGTGACAGGGGTGATCAAGAATTCCAACAGCACCGGTTTGATCGGCCGTCCGCTCGACCGCGACCTTGGCAAACTGCTGCGGCGCCCGATCCGTATCGAGAACGATGCCAATTGTTTTGCGTTGTCGGAAGCGACCGATGGCGCGGGGCGCGATGGGCGTGTCGTGTTCGGCGTGATTTTGGGCACTGGCGTCGGCGGCGGTGTCGTCATCGACAAAAGCCTTGTCGCCGGCCGCAACCGTATTGCCGGCGAATGGGGACACAACACGCTGCCCTGGATACGGCAGGAGGAGTGGCCCGGCGCACAATGCTATTGCGGCAAGTTCGGCTGCATCGAGACCTATCTGTGCGGGGCGGGCCTGGCGCGGCAGTATCATGCGCTCACGCAGCGCAGTTTGACCGCGACCGATATTGCCGTCGCGGCGCGCAGCGGCGATCAGGATGCGCTCGACAGTTTGTCGCGGTATCAGAGCCGGCTGGCTCGGGCGCTGGCATCGATCATCAATGTCCTCGACCCCGACGTCATCGTACTCGGCGGCGGTCTCTCCAACATAGAGGCGATTTATAAGGGGCTTCCCGAACTCATCCTCAAATTCGCTTTCACCGACGTCCTGCACACCGAGATCGTGCGCGCGGTGCATGGTGATTCGAGCGGGGTGCGCGGCGCCGCGTGGCTTTGGCCGGCTGATGCAGCGCCGCTGACGTGAGCGGCTGGGCGACGGCCTGCTATTTGTCTGCGCCGCCGTCTTCGCCATCGCGGCGCTGATTGCGATATTCGCGCGCCCATTGCGCGATCAGAACACCAAGCAGCGCGACCGGAACGAGGCGCTGCCAGCCGAGCGTGCGGCCCACCTGCATGGCGGTGGCAAGGATGCGCGGGTCGAGCAGCCATGACCCGCCGTGCGCGTGCGCGGCGCGTGCGAGGATCGCGCGTTCCCTGGCGCGGCGCCGCGCCAGCGCCGCGAACAGCGCCGCGATCAGGCCCACCAGGATGAAGAAACCCGCGACGATCAGGCCGGCATGGACGCCGCCGAACCGCGACGCCAGCCAGACGTAAGCCGTGATGCAGAGGAACACGAACGCGGTCAACGCCGCGAGCGCGGCTAGGCCGAGCCAGATGAAGACGCCGGTCGTCGCACCGGTCTTCGACTGGATCGCGAGTGTCGCCTCGCGCATCAGGCCTTTGATCATGGAAGCTCCGCGCCGGCTTGCCGCGCCTCAATCAGCGCCGCCAAGCCACTCCGAACAGAAATCCAAGCGCGGCGGCGATCGCGAGCGTCGCGTAAGGCCGCTCCTTGATCGACTGGTCGATCGCCTCGACAAAATTGTCCGATACGTCGCGCATCGCGCCGACCGCTTCCTGTCCTTTGGACTGCGCGTCGGAGACCACACCGTCAACGCCGGTCTTGGCGCGCTGCCATGCGGCGTTGCCCTTGCTGGAGAGAATGGCGGTGACCTGGTCGGCGAGGCGGCTGAAATCGTCGCGCAGTGCCTTCAAGTCGTTTTGGATGTCGCCTGAGGCCGCAGCGGCGGCGTCTCCCGCCTCGCGCACGCCTTCGCGCGCTTCCTTCAGGCCGTCACGAGCGCTCTGCGAGAAATTGGACGCGGTATTCATAGGAATACTCCATGAAGCGAAAGGCGACACCGCCCGGTCAATTAGCAGGGGGCGAGAAAGTTCCATTTGATCATTGTCAAACCCGGCGCGCAATTCAGTCCGGTAATTTCACGTCTTCATTCGGGAATAGGTGGCTGAAAACGACCAGCCCGACGATCGAAAGCGGCACGGCGAGAAATGCCCCGATCGGCCCCCACATCCAGGTCCAAAATGCCAGCGCCAGCACGACCATGAGCGGATTGAGCGTCATTCTCCGGCCGACGATGGTTGGCGTGATGAAATGTCCTTCGACCGTGCAAAGGCCGAGGAGCGCCGCGGGCGCGATAAGGGCGTGGCCGAGCGAGGGAAAACTGACGAGCCCGACGGCGAACATGATCGTCATCATGATGGCCGGTCCGACATAGGGCACGTAATTAAGGAGCGCGGCGAGGAGCCCGAAGATCGCCGGGTCGGGCAGACCGATGAGCCATGCTCCCAATGCGACGACGGCGCCGAGCGCGGCGTTGATGATGGTCACCACGGCCAGATAACCGGCGAGGTTCTTCTCGATGTCGTTGACGATGCGCAGGAAGCGGAGCCGCGCTTCCTGACTGGAGAACATCAGCACGAAGCGGTTGCGAAGCCCGATCTGACTGCCGAGGAAGAACAGGAGCGTCCCGAAAAACAAGAACAGCCCGCCGGCCGCTGGCGTGAGGAAGGCGACGACCGGCACTACAACGTTTGGTGCCCCGGCTGCCGGCGCCGCGCCGCCGCTGCCGAACAGCGAGGTCTGCAATTCGCGCAATGCCGCGAGCGGCGGATCAAGGACGGAAAGCTTCTGCTTGATGGTGGCGCCGATTTGCGGCGCCCGCCCGATCCACTCGCTCACCGGCCCGGCAAGCGCCGTCGCGGCGAGCGCGAGCGTGCCGACAGCGAGCGTGACGATGAGGGTGCTGCTGATCCAGGGCGAAATACCGTGTCGTTTGCCGGCCTTGATCAGCGGCGCGAGCGTCAATGACACCACCGCCGCGATCAGGATCGGCAGCAATAATTCGCCGCCCACATAGAGCACGCCGCCCAAAAGGACGAGAAAAATGCCGATATTGGCCGCCTGGCCCATCGATGCCCAAATGGACTGAGGGTTGGCTAGCGGCTGCGGATCGCTGATGATGAGGGCGTGGCGCGGCTCACGGCTGGCACGGACGTACTCCACCTTACCCTCCGGGTCTTCCGCGTTTGGCCCGCCGGCGACTTGTTCAGATTTGGGCAGATCGATTCGCCCACTTTTTTCGGCAAATTCGTAAGGTAACGCCGCCTTGGGGTGCAGGTTCCAGGGGCCGTCACGGCATCTTCCCCAGTCGGGCTTTCCGCACCGCAACAGGCTTGTTAGAAGGCGGCCACACGAGACCTGCAGCATGAACGAGACGCCGACCAAAGCGCGCAATTACAGCGAGACGCTGTTTTTGCCCAAGACCGACTTCCCGATGCGCGCCGGGCTGCCGGCCCGCGAGCCCGAAATTCTGGCGCGCTGGAAGGCGCTCGACCTCTACGGGCGGCTGCGCGCGGCCGGCAAGGGGCGCGATAAATTCGTGCTGCACGACGGACCGCCGTATGCCAACGGCAACATCCATATCGGGCACGCGCTCAATAAGATTTTGAAAGACGTGGTGACGAAAAGCCAGCAGATGCTCGGCTTCGATTCGAACTACGTGCCGGGCTGGGATTGCCACGGCCTGCCGATCGAATGGAAGATCGAGGAGGAAAACTACACCGCCAAGGGCAAGGGCAAGCCGGATTTTTCCGATGCGGCGGCGCTGGTCGAATTCCGCAAGGAGTGCCGCGCCTTCGCCGAACACTGGATCAAGGTACAGCGCGACGAGTTCGAGCGCCTCGGTGTGGTCGGCGACTGGACGCATCCCTACACCACGATGGCGTTCGCGGCCGAAGCGCAGATCGCGCGCGAGCTGATGAAGTTCGCCGCCGAAGGCATCCTCTATCGCGGCTCCAAGCCGGTGATGTGGTCGGTGGTGGAGAAGACGGCGCTCGCGGAGGCGGAGGTCGAGTACGAGGAATATGTTTCGGATCAGATTTGGGTGAAGTTTCCTGTCCATCGTTCATCGGCTGAGACATCGGCTGAGAGCCGCAAGCTCGCCGGTGCTTCGGTCGTGATCTGGACGACGACGCCATGGACGATCCCCGGCAATCGCGCGATCAGTTACTCGCCGCGTATTGAATACGGACTTTATCAAGTGACCGATGCGCCGTCCGGCAATTGGGCGAGGCCGGGAGATTTGTTGGTTTTGGCCGATAAGCTGGCGCTGGATGTGTTGCGTCAGGCGCGGGTTACGGCATTCAAAAAAGTCCAGGATGTTGCGGCCGACGACTTAGCGATGATGCTGTGCGAACACCCGCTCAAGTCGTTCAACAAGGGTTATGACTTCAAGGTGCCGCTGCTCGCCGGCGATCACGTCACCGATGACACCGGCACCGGGTTCGTGCACACGGCGCCGGGTCACGGCCGCGAAGACTTTGATGTTTGGACGGCGAACGCGCGCCCGCTCGCTGCGCGCGGCATCAACACCGCGATCCCCTATACGGTTGATGGCGATGGCCGCTTCACCGAGCAGGCGCCGGGATTCACCGGCAAGCACGTCCTCACCGAGACCGGGGCAAAAGGCGATGCCAACGAAGCGGTGATCAAGGCGCTGATCGAGGCCGGCATGCTGCTCGGGCGCGGCCGGCTCAAGCACGAGTATCCGCATTCCTGGCGCTCGAAGAAGCCGGTGATCTACCGCAATACGCCGCAATGGTTCATTGCGATGGATAAAGACATCGCCAAGCCGAACGACACGCTGCGTCACCGTGCGCTGGCGGCGATCCGGGCCACGCGCTGGGTGCCGGCACAGGGCCAGAACCGCATCACCGGCATGATCGAATCCCGCCCCGATTGGGTGATCTCGCGGCAGCGCGCCTGGGGCGTGCCGATCACGGTGTTCATCCAGGAAAAGCCGGACGGTTCGGTGGAGATTCTCGACGATCCGGAGGTGAATGTCAGCATCGTCGAGGCTTTCGAGGCCGAGGGCGCCGACGCCTGGTACAAGCCCGGCGCTCGCGAGCGCTTCCTCGGCAAGCGCGGCAACGAAGGATGGCAGAAGGTCGACGACATTCTCGATGTCTGGTTCGATTCCGGTTCGACCCACGGCTTTGTGCTGGAAGACCCGAAGCATTTTCCGGGGCTTGCCGGCATCAAGCGCAAGGCCGCCGGCGGCTCCGACGCAATCATGTATCTTGAAGGCTCCGACCAGCATCGCGGCTGGTTCCAGTCGTCGCTTCTGGAGAGCTGCGGCACGCGCGGCCGCGCACCATTCGATGTTGTGTTGACCCACGGCTTCGTGCTCGACGAACACGGGCGCAAAATGTCGAAATCTGTCGGCAACGTCACGGCGCCGCAGGACGTCATCAAGGAGTCCGGTGCCGATATCCTGCGCATGTGGGTGTGCGCCGCCGATTACGCCGACGATCTGCGCATCGGCGGCGAGATTCTCAAAACCACCGTCGACACTTATCGCAGGCTGCGCAACACGTTGCGCTGGCTCCTTGGCAATCTGGCGCATTTTCATGCCGCCGAGCGCGTTGGGCACGATCGGATGCCGGAACTTGAGCGGCTGATGCTGCACCGGCTTGCCGAGCTCGATCCGCTGGTGCGGGGAGCTTACGCGGATTTCGACTTCAAGCGCATTTTCGCAGCGCTCAGCGCCTTCATGACGTCCGATCTGTCGGCGTTCTATTTCGATATCCGCAAGGACACGCTCTATTGCGAGCCGTATTCCTCGCCGGCGCGCAAAGCCTGCCTGACGGTGCTCGACCGGTTGTTCCGCTGCACCGTGACCTGGCTCGCACCGATGCTGTGTTTCACCGCCGAGGAGGCGTGGCTCGCGCGCGATCCGGCGGCGACCTCGGTTCACCTGGAGCCGTTCCCGGACGTTCCGGCCTCGTGGCGCGACGATGCGCTCGCGGAAAAATGGCGCAAGCTCCGCACCCTGCGCCGCGTGGTTACCGGCGCGCTCGAACTCGAACGCGCCGCAAAGCGCATCGGCTCATCGCTTGAGGCGCACCCGCTCATTTATGTCTCGGACCGCGACCTGTTCGACACCGTTGTCGACGCCGATCTTGCGGAGTTGTGCATCACGTCGGGGGCGGCATTGATCGAGGGTGACGGGCCGTCGGAGGCCTTCCGGTTGCCGGATGTGGCCGGCGTGGCGGTCGTCCCGCAATTGGCGCAGGGCCGTAAATGCGCGCGGTCATGGAAGATCACTCCGGCGGTGGGTGAGGATCCGCAATTTCCCGATGTGACGCCGCGCGACGCCCAGGCGCTGCGCGAGTGGGAAGCCATGCGCAAAGCGGCAGAGTAGGGGGCAGCGTGGCCGACGCGGCGCCCGCCAAGGTGGATCGAAAGACGGAGCAGGACGTGGATCCCTCCTATCTGTGGGGGCCGCAGAGCGCGTTCGGACTTTCCGTCGCGGTGTTCGCCTGCGTCGCCGACCAGGCCTTGAAGTTTTGGCTGTTGCTGGTGGCGCATCTCACCAGCCTCGAACCGATCGTGTTGACGCCGTTTGCCGAGTTGGTGCTGACCTGGAACACCGGCATCAGTTACGGGCTGTTTCCGCAGCGCGGGCCGATCGGACCCTGGGCGCTGCTCGCATTCAAGATCGTCGCGGTCGGCTTTTTGTGGGCTTGGCTGTCGCGCGCCCGGTATCGGCTGACGGCCCTGTCGCTCGGACTGATCATCGGCGGGGCGGTCGGCAATGCCGCGGACCGGCTGCATTGGCCAGGAGTGATGGATTTCGTACTGCTCCATGCCCAGATCGGCGGTCGGACCTTTGACTGGTACGTGTTTAACCTTGCCGACGTCGCCATCGTTGCGGGGGTTGTGGGACTCCTCTATGATTCGTTGTACCCGGGCAGCGCCGCAAAAGCGCCCTGATCGGGTATATAACGGATCGCAGTGGGGTATTTCTTTAGGGGCGTGAGGCCCTTGGGGAAGAGTGCCGAACCGGCACCTCAGGGTGAGGGCATGCCGCAGCATCGCTTGCAGAGCCGAATCGACGGCCAGCCTACGGATTGGCGTCGGCCATTAACGCGCGCCGTGTGCCGTGCCGCATTGGCGGCCGGAATCATATGTGCCGCGACGGCCGCCGCCCGCGCCGGCGACGACGATACTCAGGCGTCCAGCGGCGGCTTCTATGACACCATCTTGCAGGTGATTGGCCTCTCCGGCGGCGCTAACATCAACTATAGCGAACGCTCGCCGCTGGTGGTGCCCCCAACCAAAGACTTGCCGCCGCCGGCCGCCGACGCGGCGCCGCCCGTGCCGGACTGGCCCAAGGACCCGGACGTTAACCGGCGCGCCAAAGCCAAAGCTAAAGAAAAGCCCCATCCGCACCCCGATTACGTTGTTGATTCGTCGCGGCCGCTGCGGCCGGACGAACTCAACGTGCCGGGCGCCAATACCGGCCGCCGTGGCAATGCAGGGACGCCCGGTGCGTCGTCCAACGCCGACTATCCGGAGCGCGACTATACGCCGCCGAAGAAAAGCGTTTTTGACCTTTTCAATACCAGCAAGCAGCAATACGCGACATTTACCGGCGAGCCGGCTCGGACCAGCCTGACGGATCCGCCTGCCGGCTACATGACGCCGTCCGCCGACCAGCCCTACGGCATCGGACCGGACCAGAAGAAGTACAAGATCCCGACCGTTGCCGATCGTGCCGAACTTAATAGCGGAACCGCGGGCTCCAACGAGGCCACTCCGGGGCACTGACAACCGGGTTAAGCAGGCAAGCGTGCCTGAGGCACGTCTTTGCTCGAACCGGCGGAGACTAGATTTTGTTTGACTGCGTCCTTTCCGTAAGGCGCGCGCGACGCACATTTGTGCTTGCGTTTGCGCTCGCCGCCGTGGCGACGTGCGCCCGCGCCGAATCCAGCCCGCAGGTTGCGGACTTTAAACTCGCCAACGGTCTCGAAGTCGTGGTGCTGCCCGATCATCGCGCGCCGGTCGTCACTCACATGATCTGGTACAAGGTCGGCGCCGCCGACGAGACGCCCGGCAAATCGGGACTGGCCCATTACCTCGAACATCTGATGTTCAAGGGCACGGTGAAAAATCCCGGCAATACGTTCTCGCAAGCCGTTGCCGCCATCGGTGGCGAGGAGAACGCTTTCACTGCCAGCGACTATACCGGCTTCTACGAGCGCGTCCCGCGCGAGCACCTCAAGGAAATGATGGCGTTCGAGGCCGACCGCATGACCAACCTGGTGCTCACCGATGCGGTGGCGCGTCCGGAGCTCAAGGTCGTGCTCGAAGAGCTGAACATGCGGGTCGCCAACAATCCAGGCGCCCGGCTCGACGAGCAGATGGATGCTGCGCTTTATCTCAATCATCCCTACCATCGGCCCGTCATCGGCTGGCGTCACGAAGTCGAAAAGCTCAGCCGCGACGATGCGCTGGCGTTTTATCGCCGGTTCTACACGCCGAATAACGCCATCGTGGTGGTGGCCGGCGATGTGACGCCCGACGAAGTCAAGACCGATGCCGAGGCGACCTATGGCAAGGTGGCGGTGCGCAGCGAAATCGGCCCGCGGGTGCGGCCGACCGAGCCGGTGCAGGACGCGCCGCGCACGGTGACGCTCGCGGACGCGCGCGTCGAGCAACCGAGCGTGCAGCGTTATTATCTGGCGCCCGCGGCGTCGACCGCGAAGCCCGGCGAGGAAGAAGCGCTTGACGTTCTTGCGACCGTGCTCGGCAGGGACGCCAATAGCCGGCTTTATAAGACGCTGGTCATGGACAAGGGCCTCGCGCTCAATGCCGGCTCCTTCTATTCCGATACCGCGCTCGATTACGGCAAGTTCGGTGTCTATGCGGCGCCGAAGCCCGGCGTGACGCTGCACACGGTCGAGGCCGCAATGGATGGCGTGCTCAACGACGTGATCGAGCACGGCATCACCGCCGACGAGCTCAATCGCGCCAAGACCGGGCTTATCGCCGACGCCGTATACGCACAGGACAACCAAGCCACGCTGGCGCGCTGGTACGGCGCGGGGCTGACGACCGGTCAGACGGTTGCGGAGGTCGGCGGCTGGCCCGACCGGGTGCGTGCGGTGACGGCTGCGCAGGTGCAGGAGGCCGCGCGGCAATGGCTCGACATCCGCCGGTCGGTCACCGGCTATCTCAGAAAAAGTCTACACGGTGAGGAGAATCGCTCGTGAATGCACTGGGTCGCGCGCTGTCGCTGATTGCCCGCAAGCAGGAAACGGCACGGCTGGCGCAGTGCGCCGGCGCGGTGGCGATTGCGCTGACGCTGTCGGCAGCGCCGGCGTCGGCGACCAATATCGAGCGCATCGTCAGCCCCGGCGGCATCGTGGCGTGGCTGGTCCATGAGACCGCGGTGCCGCTGATTACCGTGGATTTCGCGTTTGACGGCGGCGGCGCGCAGGATCCGGCCGGCAAGGCCGGAACGGCCAACCTGATGGCGTCGTTGCTTGATGAAGGCGCCGGCGATCTCGACGCCACTGCGTTTGCCGAGCGGCTCGATCGCAAGGCGGTGCAGATGCACATTCGCGCCGCCCGCGACCACATCCGCGGCACGCTGCAGACGCTGTCCGAAAACCGCGACGAAGCGTTCGACGATCTGCGGTTGGCGCTGACCGAACCGCGTTTCGACGCTGCCGCCGTCGAGCTTAATCGCGAGCAGCTTCTTTCCGGGCTGCGCCGCCAGCTCAAAAGCCCGACCGATCTCGCGGCGCTGCGCTGGTGGAGCACGGCTTATTCCGGGCACACTTACGGCCGGCCGGTCGGCGGCACGCTGGAAAGTGTCCCCAACATCACCATCGCCGATCTGAAAGCCTATCAGCACCGCGTGCTGGCGCGCGATCATCTCACGGTCGCGATCGTCGGTGATATCGACGCTGCGGCGGCGAAGGCCATGCTCGACCGCGTGTTCGGTGCGCTTCCGGCCAAAGCCCAGCTGGTGTCGCACCAGGTCGTCCCGCCGCGGGGACTTGGGCAGCGCATCAATATCGATCTCGACGTGCCGCAGACCGTGATCGATTTCGGTGGCACCGGCATCGCCCGCAACGATCCGGATTTTTTCGCCGCCTACATCCTCAACCACATTCTCGGCGGCGGCACATTCTCCTCGCGGCTGACCAGCGAAATTCGCGTCAAACGCGGCTTGGCCTACTCGGTGTCCGACAGCCTGGTGTGGTACGAGGACACCGCCTTGTTCTTCGGATCGACGGCAACGCGCGCCGACAGCGCCGACGAGACCGTCAGCCTGATCCGCAAAGAGATCCGCGATCTCGCCGAGAACGGTCCGACTGCGGACGAACTCGCCGCCGCCAAGTCCTATCTGAACAGTTCGTTCGTGCTCAATCTCGACACCTCGGCGAAAGTCGCTTCGCTGCTGCTGCAGCTTCAGCTCGACCATCTCGGCATCGACTACATCGACGCACGGAAGCAGAAGATCGCCGCCGTGACACTCGACGACGCCAAGCGCGTGGCCAAGCGGCTGTTTGGCGGCGGCATGCTGTTTACCGTCGTGGGCCGGCCGGCGACGTTGGCCTCGGCGAGCGAAGCCCCGGCGGCCGGGGCCGTTCGCGCGCCGGCGCCATTGCCGGCGGCCATCGGTGGCGCGGGCGGCGACCTGCGCTAAAGTCCGGTGGCGGGCGCACGATCCGGGCTCGCGGACTTGCGCGATATTTGCTGGCGCAGCCGCTGACGGCATGCTCTGGATGGCCGGAGCATGACGGGGCGCCGGCCATGATTCGCATCACCGGCAGGATCAGCATCGACGAGCGCGAGATCGCCGAAACCTTCGTGCGCGCCTCGGGGCCGGGCGGCCAGAACGTCAACAAGCTCTCGACCGCGGTGCAGCTCCGCTTCGACGTGCGGGGCTCGCCGTCGCTGCCGCCCGATGTCGCGGCGCGGCTTGAGCGGCTCTCGGGCTCGCGGCTGACGCGCGACGGCGTCCTCGTCATCACTGCGCAACGTCACCGCACGCAGTTGCGCAACCGGCAGGACGCGCTCGACCGGCTGATCGATCTCGTCCGCCGCGCCGCCACGCCGCCGGTGCCGCGCCGGCCGACCAAACCGACCCGCGCCTCGCGCGAGCGCCGCATCGAGGGCAAGAAACACCGCGCCAAGGTCAAGGGTCTGCGGCAGGCGAAGCCGGGGTTCGACTAGGCTTCACGGTGCGGTCGCCGTTTGTTATGATCAAGCCATGCAAACAAAGCTGCTGGAAAAGGCAATCGACAAGGTTCGCGAGCTTCCCGAGGATGAGCAGGAAGCCGTGGTCGCGGTGATGCTGCAAATGGCTGGCGGCGATGCGCCACT
>Ga0265339_10000017_pt1 | contig 185084 bp, 155 predicted proteins | sample 4CB219metaG_FD_202085 | JGI IMG/M metagenome (GOLD analysis project Ga0265339, IMG submission 202085) | Rhizosphere microbial communities from Carex aquatilis grown in University of Washington, Seatle, WA, United States - 4-CB2-19 metaG | ecosystem: Host-associated > Plants > Roots >...
CTGTTGCGACGAAGCAATTGCAACATCTCCCATCCGTCCACACCGTACGGACCGGTATCGAGAACAATTGCTTCCACTCCATCGTGCGCGGCGACGAGAGTCTGGTCAACAGCCGGCGTTTCAACGATGCGAAAACCGTGGTCCGCGAGTTGAGCGCCGATCAAAGGCTTGGTTGCTCCGTTATCGCTGGCCAGCAGGACGACCCCCTGTCCGGGCGAGTCAGTACCTGCAGCCTTGGCCTTGGTGGCCGCCGCCGGATGGTACGGCAGGAAGACGCGGAACGTCGAGCCACGGACGGGATTGCGTTCCGCCCAGATGCGCCCGTTGTGCTGCGACACGATCGCGCGGCAAATGGCAAGGCCCAGGCCGCTGCCCCCCTTCTGGCGGGAATCGGATGCGTCGACCTGCTGGAAGCGACCGAAAATGGCTTCGAGCTTGTCGGCCGGAATGCCACGACCCTGATCGATTACGGAAAGCGTGACGCCGCTTGATCCCGGCCTGAGCATGATCGAAACAGCGGAGTTCGGCGTTGAGAACTTGATGGCATTCGACAAGAGGTTGGTCAGAACCTGCACCAATCGGTCTGCATCCGCTGTGATCTCGACCTGCGTCTTGTCGTGAATCAGCAACACGCCGGCAGTCTCCGCCATCAGTTGCATGCCGTCCATCGATTGGCGAACAAGATCGCCCATCTGCACGGGGCGGAAGACCAGGGGTTCGCGCCCGCTCTGGGCACGTTCCAGGTCAAGAATGTCGTTGATCAAACGCACCAGGCGGTCGGAGTTGCTAAGAGCAATGCGAAGGAGATTGGTAGCCTTATCGCTGATGTCGCCGAGAATGCCCGAGGAAAGAAGGCCGAGCGCACCTCGAATCGAGGTGAGCGGCGTGCGCAGTTCGTGGCTAACCGTAGATACGAATTCATCTTTCAGCCTGTCGAGTGCAAATCGCTGGCTGATGTCTCTAAAGCTCAACACCGAACCTGAGTAGCGGCCCTGATCGAGGATCGGATTGAGGAAGTACTCTGCCGGAAATCCTACTCCGTTGGCGCGGAAGATCGTATCTTCGCCCGTAGACGGAACTCGCCCAGAAGCGGCACGCAGAAGCGCACACGACTCGCCGCATCTTTTGCTGGCTGGCGCTGAACCGTGCACCAGGTCATGAACTTGCTTGCCGATCAAGCTGGCGGCGGGAGCTCCCAGTAGGCGCGTCGCGGCCGGATTGGCGAAGCGCACCAGCCCATTGCGGTCCACGCCGCAGATGCCGTCTGCGACAGAGTGCAGCAGAATCTTCTGCTGGCGGCTCAGTTCCTCTGCGCGCTCGCGTTCGCGTGTTCGGGCAAGCATCTGGCCGAGAGAGGCGGCCACGGTCTCCATGGCGGCCATGGTTTCGCGGTCTTCCCGCAGTTTCATGTGGCAATAGAACTCAAGCACCGCCAGTAGCTGGCTGCCCACCTGAACAGGCACGGCCCACCCTGAAACCATGTTGTACCGCAGAGCGCTTTTGACACGAGGGTCGCCATTGGTCTTGGCAAGGTCGAAGATCCAGACAAGGCGGCCTTCAGACCATGCGCGTCCCGGAAGACTACCGCCCGGCGCAAGCTTGGCACCCATGCTCTCTTGAATCAGCGATTCAACTTCTTTGCCGGGAACACCCCAGGCGGTGCTGAACTCGAGGCGCTTCTCGTCGGCGTTGATATCCCACTTCACCGCCACATCCCATCCCTGCGAGACGCACAGCGCCTCTAGAACGCGCATCGCCGCCATTTCAGAAGAGACATTCTCGCCCACGATCTGGGTTACGAGTAACTGCAAAGCGAGTCGGTGTTCGCGCTGCTTTTGCTGGGTCACATCGCGGATGAGGCATTGCACCGCCATCGCCTTGCCGGCCCGGCGCCGCTGATGGAGGCTCACTTCGAGTTCCTGCAAGTGACCATCTACGGTTTCGTTCCGAATCGGAGCACGATCGATGGTTTCGCCGTCGAGCACTCGGCGTAACAAAGCAGCAGCATCGGCGCGGCAGTCGGGGATGAAGGCCTGCTCGAAGAATTCTCCTTCGCTTTCGCCGAGCGGATCCTTCGCGAAGCATCGTTTCCACGCCGGATTCACATAGAGGAACCTGCCGGTCAGATCGAGCGTGGCGACCATTTCGCTCGAATTCTCAAAGACGTCGCGGTAGCGTTCTCGTGCCTCGCGTTTCCACTGGTCTCTCCTGACGGTGGTGCTTTGATCGAGCGCCACAGCCACTAGACCGGTGGGCTCGCCCTCGCGATTGCGCAAGGCTGAGATATGCAGCCGCACCGGGAAGAGCGTGCCGTCTTTGCGCTTCAGGTGGGTCTCGAAACTTGGCACCTGGCTTGGCGGCATGGAACGCACGACTTCGACATAGGATTCGAGGCGCCCGGTCGGAGCTTCGTTCGTTATGCTTTCGACGCCACAGATCTTCTGCATCTCCGCGAAGAGGCGTGCCCCTTCGCCGGGCGCAAGCAAATCTGTCGTCCGTGAGTTTTCAAGCAGTTCGGCTGCGTGGTAGCCCAACAATCTTTCGGCGGTGGGGTTGACGAAGGTCAGGCGGCCATTCAAATCGATGGAAACGATGATGGGGCCTGCCGAATCGAGAAGGTCTTTTAGGGGATCGCCCGAATAGCGGCTTGCGGCTTCGCGCTCGGCGGCGTTATCCGCCAGCAGGCGCATGGCGACGGCCGCAGTCAGGGTCGTGGCCGCAATGAGCAACAGGTAGTCGTACTTCGTCCCTTCCTCGATGCGGGCAGTAATGGCGCCGGCGGCCAAGGCCAGACACAACACGGCCATCGCGGACCAAATCGAGGGCGAGGACTGTCTCGTCTCCTCTTTCGCTTGTCGGGCTCCGCTCGTCTCCATGCCTTCGCTGCTCTCCCGCCTACCGTTCAGGTGCCTCAAAAGTGTTCCGCGCACGGAATCACTGCACCTGAGCTGCCGTTCAATTCCCTCTCGCGTCTCTGCTGCCGCCGTGCGCCCAAGAGGTTCCGGAGCAACGAAAGGAAACAGCGAACAGCCTTCCGATTCTGATCGGTAGGCAGCAAGCCCGCTCTTGCGAGGACTTCAGATCGTTCTGCCGTTCCGCCAAGAGTGGCAATTCGTGGCAAAGACCGCACGAAAGAACCCCGCGCAACGTGGAGCAAACTTGCCGTTGATACCCTAAACCTGATTTATAGCTATCTTACTCAAAAAACGTCAGATTGAACCCCTTATGGCACGGCATCAGTTACCCAGGTGACGTGCTCAACGTACTATGGTGATCCTTCTCCAAGGCGGTCGGGTTCGAGCATTCCAGTCTCTGATGCAATCGTATACTGACTTCATGTTTAGGATGCGTCTTTCGTTGGTCCAAGGCGTAGGGCTGTACGCCGCCCTTTTCGGATCAGTCAGCCTGCCGCGCGCGGCTTTTGCCTGGGGCAATGAGGGACACAGCCTCGTGAATCGTCTCGCCGCCAGTTCCCTGCCGGAGGATGTGCCAGCCTTCCTGCGTTCGGAGCAAGCAATCCGCGAGATCGAGTATCTGGGGCCGGAGCCGGATCGCTGGCGATCCCCCGCCGAGCCCGAACTCAATGCAGCGCAAGCACCGGAGCACTTCATCGATCTGGAACTAGCCGATGCACTCGGCCCTTTGCCAAAACGCCGCTTAGACTTTGAATCTAAAGCATTTGCTTCCGGGCAGTCCCCTGAAAAGATTGGATTGCAGCCCTGGGAGACAACCGAAGTGTGGGAGCGTCTCAAGGCGGCACTCCGGGAGTATCGGCGACTCGCGGCCGCGGGCCAGGATACCCGTTCCGTGGAACAAGCGGCCATCTTCTATGCCGGGTGGCTGGGTCATTATGTGGGCGACGGCGCGCAACCATTGCACACCACCATTCAATACAACGGGTGGGTCGGACCCAATCCCAGCGGCTATACCACCGAGCACAAGATTCACTGGCAGTTTGAAGGACCTTTTGTAGGCGCAAATCTTCACGCCCTGCAAGTGGAACAAATGATGACTCCACCGCACGCGCTTGAGGCCGACATATTTGACAGTTACCTGGCTTACCTGCGGCACAGCGCTACCTATGTCGAGAAGGTGTACCAGTTGGAGAAGGCGGGAGGATTTGTGGGCGCGGGTTCAGCCGAATCGCGGGACTTTATGGCGGCGCGCCTCGCGGCCGGAGCCAGCATGTTGCGCGACATGATCTACACAGCCTGGGTGGAAAGCGCTAAGCCTGTAGCTGATCCGTATGCGGGAAAATAGAGAGCGGCGGAAATAGGGTTTCGGTCTGGCACGCCTCTCTTTGAGCCTTGGGCACTCCTACTCCGGTTGCGACCCATAGGAGTCCATCCCCATGGTCTCGGGGAAGGTTTGGATCTCCAGATCGATGCTGGCGATCTCCCTCCCGCATTCCAGGGTATTGAGGCGGGTGCACTGACACAGTTCTGTAAAGCGAATGTGTCCGTTCTGGCTAAGATCGAGCCCCGCGCCAATCAATACGCTGTAGATATCTACGCAGGCCTGGCGTTCAAATTCGAAGAGCAGATTCACGGTTCCGGAGTCGTTTGCGCCCCGGCTCAGGATCCACCCGCCACATCCAAGAATGGCGCCGGTCAAGGTCTGGACAAGCCGGCTTGGCTGCTCCAACGAAGCTGCCCTCATTTGCATCGCCCAAGGCACCCCGACGTGGTTCGCACCCTCTGGTATTGATAGGGCCTGTCTCATAGCGAGGTTATCGGAGCGGCGGTGCAGAAGGTGACGGTTGTTCGGGAGTGAAACGACGCTGCCCCGCTTTGGAACATCCGGCGAAGAACGAATCATGAAACGACCCGAGAATGGTTTAACGTGGAATGCAGAATGATCGTTGGCAGCGGAATCGACCTGGTTGAGATCGAGCGCATACAGCAGTCGATGGAGCGCTATGGGCCACGCTTTCTCAATCGCGTGTATACCAGCGCGGAACAGGCGTATTGTCTGCGCAAACGAAAGGCCGCAGAAAGCCTGGCCGCACGCTTCGCCGCCAAAGAGGCGGGAGCCAAGGCGCTGGGGACCGGTATCAGCCGCGGGGTGAATTGGCTGGAGATTGAGGTGACTCGCGAACCCGGTGGGCGGCCCACTCTGAGGTTCAGCGGGCGCGCCGCGGAGATCGCCGCCCACCTGGGGGTAAAACATGCTGCACTCTCGTTGACCCACTCGATGGAACTTGCCATGGCCAGCGTGGTGCTTGAGGATGGGAAATAGGCCCACCCTCTCTGCTATCCTCAAAGCGTTAACAGGTGTCCGCACCCGGCTCAATTCACCAAAAGGAAGCAACGTGCCAAGCCGCAAAGAGATTCAGTGGTCTCAACTTAAGGTCGGCGCACTGGTCCTGGCGGCCATGGCAGTCCTTCTGGGGCTGGTCTTTCTAATGTCGGGCTCCAGTGGTGGTGTGTTTGCCCCGAAACTGACCTTGCGCTCCTACTTCGACAATGCCAATGGCCTCAAGAACGGCGCGCCGGTGTCGCTGGAGGGCGTGACTATAGGCAGTGTCATGAAGATCCGGGTCGTGCCTGATCGCAACCCCACTCCTGTCGAAGTGACAATGCAGGTCGACCAGAAAGCAAAGGCCTTGCTGCATATGGATTCGACCACCTCCATTGCCCAGGCAGGCGTGCTCGGAGACAGTTATGTCGATATTTCCTCAGAGCATGCGAGCGGACCTGAGCCGAATAATAATGCCGAACTGAAGGCCCGCAACGTTCCGAGCATTCAGCAAGTCATCGACACCAGCCAGGGAACGCTGCAGAAGGCCACCCTGGTTATGACGAAGGTGAATTTGCTGCTCGATTCGCTCAACTCAAAGCGCGGGAGCGCCGGCGAGCTCATCAACGATCCCGAACTGTACAAGCACCTTACCAAGGTGGCGGCCAATTTAGACACGATTACCGAGGGCATCGCCCAGGGCAAGGGATCCATTGGCAAGCTGATGACCGACGACACGCTTTACACCAAGATCAATACGACGATAGACCGGCTGAACAGCGTGACCGAAGCATTGGCCGAGGGCAAGGGCAGCGCCGGCAAGTTCCTGCACGACGAGTCGCTCTACAACAATCTGAACTCCGTGGTCACCAACACCAACCAATTAGTGGCGGATATCAATGCCGGCAAAGGTGGTTTAGGCAAGGTTGCCAAAGATCCGGAGTTTGCCCGCAAGCTGGACGATACGGTGACACGTCTCGATTCGATCCTGAAGAACGTGGATGAAGGCAAGGGTACGATTGGCCAGATGCTGCAGAATCGTTCTCTCTACGACCATGCCGATCAGACCCTGGATCAATCGCAGCAACTCATCAGGGGCATGCGCGAGAATCCCAAAAAGTACTTCGTCATCCGCCTCAAGGTGTTTTAGGGTCGCAACCTTTGCGCTTCTGGAAACATTTTGAACTCTTCGCAGAGTAGCGGCTTATCCCTGTCCTTCCTCTGGAGGTTCCCTTGTCCCCAAAAGTACGCGCGTCATTTGTAGTTTGCCTGACGGCAGTTGTCATGGTTGCGCTGGTGATTTCATCGGCTCGCACAAAGCCCGTACGTGCCGCCGGTGAGGGCGCGCCGGCCTATGCCGCCAACGGCGACCTGCTGCCACCGACAAACTACCGCGAATGGGTCTTCCTGACTTCTGGCATCGACATGAGTTATTCTCCCAAAGCCATGGACATGCAGGACCAATCGACATTCGACAACGTCTTTGTGAACCCAGCAGCCTACAGAAGCTTTCTGGCGACGGGAACCTGGCCGGACAAGACGGTGATCGTACTCGAGGGTCGCGGCGCACACAGCAAAGGATCGATCAATCAGCGCGGGCATTTCCAGGGGACGGATTTGATGGACCTCGAAGTCCACGTCAAGGATGAAGTACGCTTCCCCGGCAAGTGGGCCTTCTTCGCCTTTGACACCTCAGACAAGAATGGCTCGCTGATTCCCGAAGAGGCACCCTGCTACACCTGCCACGCCGCCCACGCAGCGGTGGACACGACCTTCGTGCAGTTCTACCCGACGCTTTTGCCCATTGCGCGGCAGAAGGGGACGCTGAGCGCGGCGTATCTCAAGGACGAAGCGGCAACGACTGCAAAGTAACGCGGTCCTACGAGACGGCTGATGCCGGCGTGACGACGTGATCGCCTCGATACGTGCGCCAGAACTCCAGGAAGCCCTTCAGCCGCACAACGTGAAAATAGTCGCTGGCCACCAGGAAGAAAAGCGTCGCGCCCAACCAGACAACGTGCATGGCATCGGGACCAAGCTGGTCGCTGAAGGGCAACGGAGCGGCCGAGAACACCATGGCCAGCACAATCAGCGCGAGTTTCACAATGCCCATCACCAGGTTTATCTCCATCAGCTTGCTTGTAAATGGCCTACCCAGCCGAAGACTCTGTCGGACCGCATCAAGCACGGAGCGATCTTCGAGCAACATCACGATGGGGGATACGGCGAGGGGCCAGCTGATGAGCGCCCAAAGAGTGAAGAATCCAAGCGACAGAAAAATCGCCCACATGGAATAGCCGATGAGGTCGGCTTCCCCGTTGGAGGCGATATGCGTTGCGGTAACCCACTGGATCGAGCGAAACCAACCGAGAACCACGACGCCGAGAAGGGCGAGCCATCCCGCCTGAAGGGCCATCATCGCGAAAGGCCTGTAGCGCACGCCGGGGGCAAGTTGTCGAAGAACAAGTCCACGGCCGGCACCGGAAATGAAGACCCAGGCGAGCGCGGCCAGCGGCGCGAGCCACTGAAGTGCGGCTGCGACTAACGGCTGGTAGCGCGACCAAATATTGGCAAGTTGAACAGCGGCAACCCAGGGGTTTTGCGCATCGAGATTGGCGAGCCCGGAGGCCTCGGGCGGCAGCGCCGCGAGTATCGAGCGCCCCTGCTGCCAGAAGAGATAGAGCAGCGGCAGACCAATGAGCCATCGCCACGCGATCTCAAGGGCTACCAATGAGGGCCGGCTGAAGACCCATCCCATCTGGTCGACCAGTGTCTGTGTTCCCCGCACCGGCTGCGACCTGTGGAGTGCCGTCGTCACTTCACCACCAGGTTAACTGTCCTGCCGCGCACGACAATGACCTTAGCAACGGTCTTGCCGGCAATGCGCGATTTCACTTTCTCGTCAGACAGCGCGGCAGCCTCTATTGCCTCAGAGGAGGCGTCCGCTGGGACGCGCACAACCGTCACCAGCTTTCCATTGATCTGGATGGGAATCTCGATCTCGTCTTCCTTAGCGAGCGCGGGATCGCCTTTGGGCCACGGCTGGCGCAACACACTTCCATCACCGCCCAGTTCTTCCCACAACTCGGCTGAGAGAAAGGGAGCGAACGGCGCGAGCAGCAGGACCATGGTGCGTAGCAACTCATTCACTACGGGAGCGGGAACTTCGCCGGCAGCAAGCTGTGCGTCGGCGCCCTGGATCTCGTTGACCAGTTCCATGATGGCTGCGACGCAGGTGTTGAAGTGCCAACGGCCTTCAAAATCCAGTGTGATTTTGGCAGTGGTCTGGTGAAGCTTGCGCAGCAGCTTGAGCGAGATGCCTTTGGGCTCTGCGGCTGGTTGGCCGTGGGCGGTCCGGGCCAGCGGCGCGTATTTCACGGCGAGGCGGTAGGCGCGGCTGAGGAAGCGGCTCACTCCAGCGACGCCGTCTTCCTGCCAGTCGAGATCGCGGTCCGGCGGAGCGGCGAAAAGCGCATACATGCGCGCGGCGTCGGCGCCGAAGCGGGCCACCATGTCGTCCGGCGAAATGACGTTGCCCCGGTTCTTCGACATTTTGTGGCCGTCTTTGATGACCATGCCTTGCGAGAACTGGTGCTCGACCGGCTCGTCGTGCTGCACCAATCCCAAATCGCGCATGACCCTGGTCCAGAAGCGCGAGTAGATGAGGTGCAATATCGCGTGCTCAACGCCGCCAATGTACTGGTCGATGGGGAACCAGTATTGGACTACGGCTGGATCGAAAGGCGCGTGGTCGTTCTTCGCGTCGGTGTAGCGATAGAAATACCAGCTCGAGTCGACAAACGTATCCATCGTGTCGGTTTCGCGCTTCGCTGGGCCGCCACATTTGGGGCAGGTGACGTTGACAAATTCCTCTACACGGCCAAGGGGCGATCCGCCCTGCTGCGTGATTTCAATCTCCTCCGGCAGGAGCACGGGCAACTGGTCGTCCGGTACGGGAACAATGCCGTCGCGCTCACAGTAAATCATTGGAATGGGTGTGCCCCAGTAACGCTGCCGGCTCACGCCCCAGTCCTTCAGGCGGAATGTAACTTTCGGTTCGCCAAACCCCTTGCGTGCCGCGACCTCCTGGAGTTGCTTCTGGGCTTGCGCACATTCCAATCCGTTGTACTCGCCCGAATTGAGGAGCACGCCGTCTTCCGAGACGAACGGAAGCACTACAGGCGTCACCTCGTTCACCGGACGAATCACCTGCACGATGGGCAGGCCGTACTTCGTCGCAAATTCAAAGTCGCGCTCGTCGTGCCCCGGCACGCTCATGATGGCGCCCGTGCCGTAGTCGGCGAGGATGTAGTTGGCGATCCAGATAGGCATGCGCTCGTCGTTGTAAGGGTTGATAGCGAAGTGTCCCGTGGGCACGCCGTGCTTCTCGATCGCGCCCAGGTCGCCGGCTTCCCGCGCCTTTTTCTGCTGGTCGATCATCTCTTCGACCTGCGCTTTCAATTCTGGATTGGTGGCGGTGAAGGTGGCCACTAACTCATGTTGCGGCGCAAGCTGCACGCTGGTCGCGCCGAAAATTGTGTCCACACGGGTGGTGAAGACGCGAATCATCGCGTAGCTGTCAGCGACGGCAAAATCGACCTCGGTCCCTTCGCTGCGGCCGATCCAGTTGCGCTGCATGGTGCGCACTTTTTCGGGCCAGCCGTCCAGCTTGTCCAGGCCATCCAACAATTCCTGTGCGTACGCGGTGATGCGGAAGAACCACTGCACCAGGTCGCGCTGTTCGACAAGCGTGTCTTCGTGGCGCCAGCAGCGGCCGTTGATCACTTGCTCATTGGCCAGCACCGTGGCGCACTCGGGGCACCAGTTGACTTTGCTCTTCTTGCGATAGGCCAGGCCTCGCTCATACATGCGCAGAAAGAACCACTGGTTCCAGCGATAGTAGTCGGGCAGGCAGGTGGTGACCTCGGTGGCCCAGTCAAATCCCATGCCGAGGCGCAGAAACTGCCGCTTCATGGCCGCGATGTTGGCGAGTGTCCACTCGCGCGGAGGAGTGTGGTTTTTGAGCGCGGCATTTTCGGCGGGCAAGCCAAAGGCGTCCCAGCCCATAGGGTGCAGCACGTTGTAGCCGCGCATCCACATGTGGCGCGCCAGGGCGTCGCCTATGGAATAGTTGCGTACGTGGCCCATGTGGAGCTGACCACTGGGGTAGGGCAACATTTCCAGCACGTAGTACTTGGGTTTGCCGCAGTCTACCGGTTCAGCCGCATACATTTTGGGGTCTGCCGCCCACCGGGCCTGCCATTTGGGCTCGATTGCCGCAGGATCGTATCGAAGGTCTTTGTCTTCCGCCATAACCTTTCAAGTGTAAATGGGGAGAGGCTTGCGGTTCATGATCGCTCTACTCACCCACGTTTATGGCCATCTGTTTGGTACTCGGCTTAACCGCCCCTCACCGGTAAATGTGACTGGCAATGCCACATTATTTCTTCGGCCGCGATTCCGGGGGCACCAATCCAGCGACGCGGTAATAAACGACGAGTTGTCCATAATGCTCCCCGGAATGCTCCATAAAGCCCCAGGCTCCTTCGGAAAAGCGCATCTGCTGGTTCGAGAACGGATCTACCCACAGGTCATTGAGACCGCCGTCGCCTTTGCTTTTAATGAGCGCCGCTCCATCCGCGAAGGACTGCTTCACAAACTCCACGATTGCTGCTTTGGTTTTGTAGTCCGATCGTTTGGGGTCGCCGGAGGGCAACCTGACACCCTTCACCGGGTTGATAAAGAAGTAATTCGCACCGGCGGCGTGCAGCAGTTGTTCGGCGAATGACCGCTGAGCCGGGGTCGGCTTGAAGTCGTACTTGTCCTCGGGAAAGTCCTCGGCCATTGCAATCAGCTTTCGGCCAATTCCGTTCCAGTTATCAAGCAGGGCTTGCGATGGGCTTCCTGGAGGTTTAGGTGCGTAATCCATTTTGGGCGCAGTCTGGGCGTTTGCAAGTGGGAAGAACAGCGTGGCCATCAGGATCAGGATGCGATTCTTGCTCAAGGTCTTCATGCGAGGATCTCCTTTGAATAAACTCCATGGGTAGGAACGATAGCGCATTGCTGAATTGCATGGTTAAGTATCTATTTGCGTAATGGGCTGAGGAACCGTCACGCGATAGTGGCCGGCGAATCTACGCAGATTTGACCAGGCTCTTCAGCACACGCACGTTCCGCTCTTCGTCGCCTGGCTCGTCGACGGGGGTTTCAGCGATAAACGCAGCGTGAGCAAACCGATTGTCGTTGAGCAGGCGGCGAAAGGTTTCATTGCCGATAGTCCCCTGCCCGATGTGCTCGTGCCGGTCGAGCTTCGATCCGCAGGCTGCCTTGGCATCGTTGCAATGCCACACGCGCACTGCATCAAAACCGACGGTGGCGCCCACCTGTTTCATGGTCTTCTCGTAGCCTGCAGGGGTCACAATGTCGTAGCCGGCGACGTGAGTGTGGCAGGTGTCAAGACAGACGCCGACCGGCGCGTGCGCCCGCAGCAGCGCCACGAGTTCGGCAACTTGTTCGAAGCTGCCGCCAAGCGAGAATTCCGCACCCGCGGTGTTTTCAATCAGAATATGGAAGCCGGTTCCCTGCCACGGTAGGCCGTCGATGGCGCGCTCGATGGATTCCGCGGCGAGCTTCAGGCCTTCGTCGCGGGTCAGGCCCTTCCACGAGCCGGGATGGAGCACAAGGTAGTCGGCACCGAACGCCAGGGCACGCTCAATCTCTCCGCGAAACGCGATGACACTCTTCTCGCGAATTTCGCTTGTCTGGCTGCATACGTTCACCAGGTAGCTGGTGTGGATCACGATAGGACTTACGTCCAGCTTGGCCCGCAGATCGCGCATGCGTTCAGCTTGTTTGGGATCGACCTTGGGCGCGCGCCACATGCGCGGACTCGACGAGAAAAACTGGAATGTATTCGCGCTGATTTCGCGGGCGCGCTCCACAGCATTGGAGGCGCCGCCCGCTGTACCCAGGTGAACCCCGATCCGCTTTGTCATGCGACCAGTTTACCCGCCTTTGCGAGGTGTTTCGACTTACAGCACCTTCATCGCCTCAGGATCCCAGCGAATTACGGCACCGCGCTCGATGCTCAAGTTGCTGAGCAGTGCGGCGCCAGCCGCGCGATAGCCGAAGACAGCGTCTTCTACCACAGGTTTGCGCGAACGAACCGATGCGAAGAAATTCTTGAAGTGGTCGTAGCTGTCACTGTAGCCCTCGGGAGGCACAAAGCGCTCGGAGCCCACGGGCGGTTCACCCTCGGGATGCCGATGCGGATACTTCTTGTTGTATTCCTTCTCGATTTGATCCTGCATGGCCTCAGGAAATGTATCGATTGTGAGACCCGGTTCCTTTTCGCGCGGGACTCGGCTCACAGTCACGCCGTTCCAGCCGATTTCCATGGTGCCTTCAGAGCCGGAAAAGATGAGGCTCTCGCTCTCTTCGCCACCATCGACAAAGTTCACGTGCAGGCTTAAGTTGAAACCTTCGCGATAGTCGAATAGGCCGAGCATCACGTCGGGAACGTCGCGGCCATCCTTCCAATAGCGAAGTGCGCCGGTGGCCATGCCTTGCGTGGGTCCGTGCGCGCCAGTCACAAAATGCGTGCCGCTGAAAAGATGAACAAACAGATCGCCGGCCACACCGCTTCCATAAGCCTTCCATTTACGCCATTGGAAAAAATGTTCCGCATTGAATGGAATCTTGGGCGCAGTGCCGAGGAAGCGTGGCCAGTCGCAGGTTTCCGGTGATGCATCGGGCGGTATGGTGTAGTTCCATGCACCCATCGACGAGTTTCGATCCCAGTAGGCCGTGACCATGTTGAGCTGCCCGATAGCGCCTGCGGCGACCAGTTCCTTGGCCTTGGCATAGATCATCGAGCTTACGCGTTGGCTGCCAATTTGAATGATTCGATTGGTGACGCGCGCAGTTTCGATCATCTCCGGCCCATCGGCGTAGAAGTGGATCATCGGCTTTTCGCAGTAGACGTCCTTGCCGGCCTTCATGGCGTCGACGGATGCCTGTTTGTGCCAGTGGTCGGGGGTAGCGATGATGACCGCGTCAATGTCCTTGCGGGCCAGGATTTCGTTGTAATCGCGGGTGGTGAAGATGTCGTCCCCCCACAGTTCCTTGCTGTGCTCCAGGCGGCCGCTGTAGCAGTCCGCCACCGCAACGAGCTTCACGCCGGGCACCTGCACCGCGTGCTTGGTGTCGCCCTGGCCCTGGATGCCCGCACCGATCAGCGCGAACTGAATGTGGTCATTCGCCGAGACGGACCGCGCCGGCTCACTCTGCAAAGCGGAAAGCGCATGCAGCCTTGTTCCGATCAATGTGGTGGCCGATGCTGCTCCTGCCACTCTAAGAAAGCTCCTACGATTGAATGCGCCCATATGCCCCTCCGGACGGGTGAAATTCTGCCGCATACAACCATACACGCGCCGGACGGGGACCGCAGCTTCGCATGAACGGCGCTTTGGAGTTCGCTCATGCCACTACCGCCTAGTCATCGTCATCGCGGCGGGTTTTGGCTTTGTGCTGGGTCAGCGTGGCGGGCACGGGCGCATTGCCCATCGCATCTCTCCAGAGGATCACGTTGAGCTTCTGCGCATCGGCGCGGTCGGCGTGGCGAAAGTCCATCTTCATGCTTTCGCTGGCCCCGGCAGCTTTCTTTTCATTCGCGGTATAAATAAGCCCGTTGTCGCGGTTGGAGGTGTCGACCGTGTATGCCGGTTGATCTCCAGTTCCGCTGAATTCGCTCGAAATGAGCGAGCTGAAAGCGTCGTTGTTGTTCATCGGCGGCAGACCCAGCAGCGACTCCATGGTGCGGATGACACTAACCGTGGAGTAGAAGCGGCTGTCGACATGGGGTGCACCGTTCGGATCGCGCGGCGCGTATTTGCTGACGACCAGCGCGTAGCTGCGGTGGGCATCCACGTGATCGGCGCCGTCTTGCGCATCGTCTTCGAGAACAAAGAAGGCCGTATCGTCCCAGAACGGCGAATGCGAAATCGCTTCGACGGCCCGGCCAACGGCGAGGTCATTGTCGGCAACCGATGCTTTCGGCGTGGGGCCACCGGGGCGGGTGCCCGCAGTGTGATCGTTGGGCAGGCGCAGCATGACGAAGTTGGGCATCGTGTCGCGCCCCTGCTGCTTATCGGCGATCCAATCCTTGAGGTGGCGCATGAAGATATCCACGCGCACCTGATCCGGCACGGCGAGGTTGAAATCTGGCGCCTCGGCGGCAAAGTGGCCGACCAATTCGGGCTTGGTGGCGGTGTTTGCAGCGATTAGAGGGATGGGCCATGGCCACTTGTTGACGCCGCCACCCCATTTATCGGGCAGCGCGGCACCCGGCGCCACAGATTGATTGGTGCAGTTTCGGCCCGTCAGGACTGGTCCCAGTTGCGGATCGTTGGCGCCGGGTTCGTCACAGAAGATAGTGGAGATAAACTCGCCGAAGTGATAATAGGTCTTGCCGTGCGCGGCCAGATCGCCCCAGAGATATCCGCTGGTCGGTTCATTGACGTCGGGAATCCTTTGCAGCAGCGGATAGCCGTTCGCCACAACGCCTTCAAAGTCATATGTACGCTGTTCGCCGCGATACGATTGCTGCCAGGTCTTCTCAAGATAATCGGACCCGATGGCCGCATTGGACCAGACGTGGCCGTCGCCTGAAACCTCACCGGAGTCGAAGAAGTTATCGAGCACGCCGAACTGCAGTGCAAGCTTGTGGATGTTGGGCGTGACCGCGGCGCCGTACATCGTGAGGCTCGGATCACCATTGCCTACGGGTTTGCTGTCTTGTTCGAGATCGCCAAGTACCTGATCGTAGGTGCGATTCTCCTTGATGATGTAAATAACGTGCTTGATACGGCTTTGCGTCGTACCTGCGAAGGCAATCCTCTCCGCCGCTGCCTTCATGCGGTTCGATTCCAACACTTCGTCAGTCCATTGAGGAAGGTTCTTGTCAATTTCTGTCGGGTCGAGAGAGGCGAGCGAGCCGTAGAGCAGGGTTCCAATATACGTGTGATTCGACTTGTAATGCTGCGCTGCGGTCTCTTCGGTCGGATGCTGCGGAAAATTGTTGGGACCGGTTCCCTGCCCTTTTGCGGTGGCAACGTAAAGCTCACCTCCAGTAGCTGAGGGCAAAAACGCCATTGAAAACGGCAGCCATTCGGTGGGAACAAATCCATTGGGCTCAACCATGCCCTGGCGCGCCGTCTTCGCCGTAAGCTTGCCAGTGTCAATCACCGCAACGGCGTCGCTGGCCATGTTGGCGACATACAGGCGGCTGCCGGTGGAGTTGATCGCGACAGCCACAGGCTCGGCACCAAAGTAGCTTTGCCCCGGCAGGCGCGTGTCGAAATAACCTTTCACCTGGAATTGATTTGCCGCTACATCAACTGCCGCAACGGCATCACGATTGGCGAGCGCGACGTAAAGAGTCTTGCCGTCTGCAGTAAGCGCAAAGGCGCAGGGGTGGCTGCCGGGGGCGACGGAGCTGGTGGGTTTGAGCAGCGCCAACTTGCGTCCCACTGTGTTCTTGACGAGGTCGAGCTCGACAATTTCAGACGCGTTCCACAGCGCGATAAATGCGCGATGGCCGTCGCGTGCGACTTCAATCGCGCCCGGGTAGGTCGAGGGGATAGCGTCATTTTCAGCAAGATCGAAACGATGCTCGATGGATCCGCTCGCGGGGTCGAGCAGCAAGACGTCGTCGGAAAGATTGTCGGCGACAAGTAACTTCTCAGAGGCGGCAGAGCCCACAACGGCAAGGGCCGCCGGAAACGGTACGCCCTTGTCGCCTCCTTTTTCATCGATGAGGCGCGTAGTACGTCCCGGAGCAAGCTGCTGCAGTGGCAGATGAATCAAGCGTTCTGGCTCGATCTTGCCCGCCGTGAACCGATAAACGATGATGCCGCTGCCGGTGTCGCCCTTGCCCGTTCCTAACGGGTCAGTCGTAGAGCCGATGCTGGCGTAGAGATGGTTGCCGTCGCGACTGAAAGCGAGGCCGGAATAGAGTGTTTGATTGTCGGTGCGGGCCAGCGTCCGATTGTCAGGGAAGTCGGAGAGCGTGCGAGTTTGGGTATCGAGAACAGCCAACGACTGCATGTAGTGAGACTCGAAGGTACCGTAGCCTGCATTGACCGTGACCACGTAGCGGCCGTCGGGGGAGATCGCCATTGTCATGGGCAAGCTGTTGAGCCTTTGCGGGTGGCCCGGCACTGGCTCGATCAATTGCTTACTGGTAGACAGGTCTCGCGTTTGCGCTGCAAGCGGGCCGGCAGCGAATGCGAGGACCGCGGGGATGGTCAACAAAGCCCTTAATTGCATGGCTAAAACGATAGCAGGGGGTGCGGCGCTGCCGCATTACACATTTGTGATTTCAGCGTGTTCTCCAGGGCAGAAATCGTCCAGCCTTCATCTGCACCGGCATGCGTTCCTCGGGGTACGCCTGCAATAATCGACCGTATGCGTACGGTGATTACGGCGGGCAAGCTCCGGGATGGAAACCGTCTTGTGGAGCATCCGGTGGTTGTGCTTGAGGACGGGCAGATCGAGTCCATTGCAACACGAGGGGCCGCCGACTTGCCGACCGGCGCGAAGGTTTTCGATTTCCCAGACTCGACCCTGGCGCCGGCTTTTTTCGATGTGCATTTTCACGGCGCAGCCGGTCACGATGTGATGGAAGCGACGCCTGAGGCCCTGACCAAGATCAGCCATTTTCTCGCCACACGCGGAACAGGCAGTTATCTTGCGACGACGGTCACTGCTCCGCTGGATGCGACGCTTCGCGCGGTAGCGGGTTTGGCCAGGATCATTGCGCAGCCTCCGGCGGAGGGACTGGCTCGGCCGATCGGCATCCACCTCGAAGGCCCGTTCCTATCCCACGCCAAGCGCGGTGTTCAACCGGCAGCACACTTGCTCGCCCCAGACATCGCGATCTTTGACCAACTTTTCGACGCGGCGGAGGGTCATGTACGGCTAATGACGGTTGCGCCGGAGTTGCCGGGAGCTGTGGAGCTGATTGCTCACGCAAAAGCGCGCGGCGTACGAGTGTCGGTGGGCCACTCGGCTGCAACAGCCGCGGAAACTCAGGCTGCAATTGCCGCCGGAGCCGTCAGCGCGACTCACACCTTTAACGCCATGCGCGCTCTCGATCATCGCGAGCCGGGCATTCTTGGCGCAGTGCTCACCTGCGATGCGCTCTTTGCGGAACTGATTTGCGATGGGATTCACGTCGCCCCGGAGATGGTTAAGCTCTGGTGGCGCGCCAAGGGGCCTGACCGCGCAATTCTAGTCACCGACGCTATGAGCGCCGCGGGAATGCCCGATGGCGAATACCATCTCGGCGGATTTGCGGTGCAAGTGACCGGCGGTCGTGCGACGGCCAACGGTGTGCTCGCCGGCAGCGTGCTCACGCTGGACGCAGCCCTGGCCCACTTTGTGCGCTTCACGGGTGCCGATCTTGGCGAGGGACTCAAACTGGTGACGTCGAATCCAGCGGCCATGACAGGACTGGCCGGGCATGCCGAAACGCTGGCTATTGGAGGTTCAGCGAACTTTGTGGCAGTGAATGCGAGCGGGCGGCTGGTGGGGTCCTTCATTGGCGGAAAGCCAACAACCAATCCCTAACTGGACTTTGCTGCCAGGCGTTGCGCGCGCCATACTGCGCCTTCAATGCCAGCCACTTCAGTTTGTCCAACGGACATGTCGGGCGCGGCGGCTTTGAGTCCCGCGAAAAACGCGTCGCGCACCAGATGCGACTTGCCGATCACGCTACCAATCCATGCCACCGGAACTTCTGCGATGAGGTTATGTTTGCGGCGCAGCTTGGAACGCACTAACAATACGAAATCAACCAGGTCCTTCGCGGCCTGCGCCAGAACGGCGGCAGCAACTGCGTCGCCTTCTTCAGCAAGCTGACTGACCGAGGGAGCAAGCGCGGCAAAATCGGGGCTTGGCGTGCCGTCGCCTCGATTTACCAGCTCGCCGATGGTGTGCGTTCCCCAGATACGGCCCACGGTCTCTAGAATGCGCGTCGGCTCCTCGCGATCGTAGGCCACCAGTGCGCGGCGAATGGCGTGCAGGCCAATCCAGTAGCCCGAGCCTTCATCTCCCAGGCGCGAACTCCAACCTCCGGCGCTTTCGCGTGAGCCATCGGGCGCGCGGCCGATGCAGTTGGAACCGGTGCCCGCGATTTGGAGAATGCCGGGGCCGCCTTTGAATGCCGCGTCAAGCGCAATCACTTCGTCGCCCACAATTTCCGATCTAGTAATCCCAAAATCGAGGAAGACGGCTGTAATCCATTCGGGAACGCCCGGCATAGTGGCGCTGGCAACGCCCACAGAGGCGGCGCAAACAGCCTTCAGTCCAGCTTTGGCAAAAACTTCGGCAAGTACGGCGCGCAGGTTGGCCTCAGCAGCTTCGTTGCCCACTCGCAAGCGTTTGATTGATCCGCTCTCTGCAAACGCCAGGACTTTGTCGCCGTCCACAATGGTCGCGCGGGTATGTGTTCCTCCGCCGTCAATTCCCAGAACAACACTCATTGTGCACTTACTCCTTGACTCAATGGGCGGGCTCGGCGCCGCCATCGCGCAGTGTTCCCGCCAACACGTTCAGGCTGCCATCGGACTTCGGAGGAGTGAGCGAGAGCAAATGGGCGAGCCATGGATAGAGGTTCACGTTTTCGAACGGCCTAACCGTGTGGCCGGGAAGAATGTCGGGGCCGGCGGCGAAGAAGCTGGCTTTCATTTCAGGCATCTTGTGAGGATCGAAGCCATGCTCGCCCACTGTCGGTTCGCGATCAGGTTTGCCGTCGGGCGGACCATGCGCACGAATGGCATAAGGTCCAGTTGCAATGACAACGGGGTCCCCTTCCCGCGGGTTCTGGTTGTAGTTAAGATTGGCGGGGACATCCTTGCGCCTGTAGACGAAGTATTGCGACGAGGCCTTCTTGAGCTGGTTGTAGACCCGCTCTGCATCAGCATCGGTCTTGCCATAGAGTAGCGGACCGACGGCGTCGAAATTGCTGAGATCGGCAACCTGGTCAAGGGTGATCCAGCCCCCCTGCGCTTTCGCCATGCCGTGATCGCTGACGACGACCAGATCGATTGGAAGTCCGGTGGCGTCGAGACCTTGTTTCAGCTTGCCGACCAGGCCGTCGACCTTCAGGACCGCGGCTTTGGTTTCCGGGGCATCGGGGCCAAACTCGTGCCCTTCGTGGTCGGGCTCGGAGTAGTAGAGGGTAATGAAATGGGGTCGCGACTCAGGCGGAAGCTTGAGCCAATCCAGTACCTGATCGATGCGGGCGGAGTCGTCGATCTTGTTGTCAAATTTGAGGTAGTAAGTGGGCCGGAATCCTGCAATCTCGGCCTCCGACCCGGGCCAGAAGAAGCAGGCGGAGCGCATGCCCTGGCTTTCGGCGAGACTCCACAACGGGACCCCGCTGTACCAGCTTCCATCGGTCACGGCAGCGGAGTTGCCGATGGAATAGCGCGCATCTTTGGTTGCATCGTAGAAGCTGTTGGCGACCAGTCCATGATGCTCGGGATAGAGTCCTGTCACGATCGTGAAATGATTGGGAAAAGTCAACGAAGGGTAGCTGGGCAACATGCCTTCCGGCGCCCAGACACCTTTCTTTCCCAGCGCCAGCAGATGGGTTGCCCCGTCGCGTCGGGCGTAGTCCCAGCGAAAGCCGTCGAGCGAGACTAGCACCACGTAATGTGCCCTCTGGGCGACCGCGGAGTTCGGTCCATTGTCGACATGAATGACGGGCAATGCCGGGTGGGCAGTCGAGCCCTGGCCAAGACTTTGCGATGGAACGACCGCTAGCCCAGAGATCAGCAGCAGCGCAGCGAAGATCGATCGCTTCCACGCTTGGAATCGCATTAAGTACACCCCCGGCATCAGCTTATCGCACGAGGGACGTCGGGGAGCCCGGCGCTACTCCGGAGAGGATCGTCGACAACTGTGAATCGAGCCCGTCTTTCCGAGGCTCAGTGATTCGGCGTAGGACTCGGTGTCGCGGCGGGCGGAGTTGCCGGGGCTACGGACGGAGTCGCCGGGGTAGCGGGTGCGCTCTGGGCCAGGCTGCGAATGTAAATAATGAGGTTCCACACTTCGTCATCCTTGGCGCGGCCGGCATCTTCCGCGGGCATCTTGCCCTTGCCATGACGGATGGTGTTGAACAGTTCCTGATCCACGGCACCCGACTGCCACTTGGGGTCGGTCCAATCCGCCAGATTGAGTTGCATATCCTTGGCGAGATCGGTCTTGCCGTCTCCAGTTTGGCCGTGGCAAAGCGCGCAATCCATCGAATAGAGCTTCTTCGCTTTTGCCTGGGACTCGGCGGTCGCCTTCACAGGAATCTTTGAGGCTGCGGGGGTTGCCTCTTGAGGTGGCTGTGCCGGAACTGCTAACGGAGCGCAAACCAACAGGGTCACCGCGAAAAAGAGCAGGAACGGCTTCAACATGACACTCTCCCCAGTTGCAGGTGTCGGGGATTGGCATCTGGCAGCTGTCTGATTGTTATTCGACAGCATTATAGGCCCAATTGAAAGTGAGGTGCATCACCTGAGAAGCGAAGGCACCATCTACCGATGGGTTCGAGTCAGGTTTTACGTCCTGAGCCACGGGAAATGTGGTATACGTTTCCGCATGTCCCGCAGCAGTTTTTTCATTGCTCTTTGTCTGCTAAGCGCCTCATACGTTGCACAATCCGCTTCGCCGCGCAACCTTGCGCCCACGCCGCCCATGGGCTGGAACAGTTGGGATGCCTATGGCCTCACGATCGACGAAGCCGACTTCCGCGCCAATGCCCAGGAACTTGCTGCGATCAAGCAGTTTGGCTGGGAGTACGCGGTCATCGACGAGGGATGGTATATGCAAGACCCCTTCGCTGCCACGCTCGAAGGGAAAAAGTATGTTTGGGACGCCAATGGAATTCTGATTCCGGCGGCGAGCCGCTTCCCTTCCTCTGCAAACGGCGCGGGGTTCAAGCCGTTGGCGGACTGGGTCCATGACCAGGGGCTCAAGTTTGGAATCCACATCGTGCGTGGGATTCCGCGGGACGTGGTGAAGCAGAACCTGCCGATTGCGGGGTCAAGCTTTCACGCCGCAGATGCAGCCGATCAGGACTCGCCGTGCCCTTGGGATGAGGGCAACTGGGGCGTGAAAGACAACGCAGCGGGACAGGCTTATTACGATTCCGTGCTCAAGCAGTACGCGGCGTGGGGCCTTGATTTCATCAAGGTCGACTGCGTGAGCGATCACCCTTACCGGCCATCGGAGATTCGCCAGATCGCCGAGGCCATTCGCAAGACGCACAGGCCGATTCTGCTGAGCCTGTCGCCGGGCCCCACGCAACTGGAGCATGCCGCCGAAGTCGCGAAGTATGCGCAGATGTGGCGCATCTCGGACGACCACTGGGACGTATGGTCGACGCAGCATAAGCCGGGAGAGAGCGAGTTCCCGTTCGGCGTGCGCAACGCTTTCGATCGCCTGGCCGAATGGGCGCCGTATGTGAAGCCTAATTCCTGGCCGGATGAAGACATGCTGCCCGAGGGCTCTCTGACGCCGCATCCCGGCTGGGGCGATCCGCGCATCTCGCGGCTGACGCACGATGAGCAGCGCAGTGAGTTCACTCTGTGGGCGATTTCACGTTCGCCGCTGATTCTGGGCGCAAACCTGACGAAGCTCGACGACTTCACCCGTTCGCTGGTCACCAACAAGGAAGTGCTGGAGATCAACCAGAAAGCAGTGGAGAGCGGGCAGGGTTTGATGCCGCTTAAGGACGGCAAGGCGGATACATTTCCGGAGCGCTATTGGTATGCGCGCGCCGGTGGACACCATTACCTGGCGGTGTTCAATCTGCAGGACGAGGCGACGATCTCCAACTTGCCGTGGGAGGTGTTCCATTTGAAAAACCTGCCGCAAGCCGCCTTCGACATTTGGAATCGGAAGCGCCTGCCCAAGGCCAAGGCGTTGCATGTCGAGTTGCCGCCGCACGGCTGCGCGCTGTTTCGAGTAGATTGATAGCGAATTCCCGTGCCGCAGCCAGGTTTGAAATGGGAATTGCCCGGCGGCAACGGCACATCGCGAGTACGGGCAGGCGCGTACGCTGTGCGAAACTGTTGTGTCGGCGCAATGAGCTGAGGGTTGTGGCTTTTGAGCTGGCAAGGTTTCTGGATGCCACTTCTAAGATCTGCCTTTATCGCACTCTCCAAGAATCGCCCGCTGCGCAGCTTCTGCGAGCGAACCAGCGTTGGCATGAAACTGAGCTCACGTTTTGTCGCGGGCATGGAAATCGAAGATGCCCTGCGCGTGGCCGAGTCTGTGAACAAGCAGGGGATGCACGTAACGCTCGATTCGCTGGGTGAGAGCGTCGCCTCTGCGGCGGAGGCCAACACTGCAGCGGATATTTATCACCGCCTGCTGGATGCGATCGCCGAACGCAAGCTCGATGCCAACATCAGCGTGAAGCTGACGCAGATGGGATTGACGCTCGATCCGCAGCTGGCGGAAAGCATCGCGTTGAGTCTTGCAGAACACGCCGCGGCGACGGGAAACTTTCTCCGCATCGACATGGAAGACTCGTCGCTGACCCAGGTGACGCTGGATATCGTGCGACGGATTCATGCGCGGCCCGAGCTTCGCGGCGCAATCGGCATCGTGATTCAGTCGTACCTTTACCGCTCGCAGGACGATGTCGAGAGGCTGATCGCAGACGGCATTCGGGTGCGGCTGTGCAAAGGCGCGTACAAGGAATCCGCCGAGGTAGCGTTCCCGCAGAAATCCGAAGTCGACGCGAACTATGTGCGTCTCAGTTGCATGTTGTTGCAGAGCGGCATTTATCACGGCCTCGCAACGCATGATGAAAGCATGATTGCCGAGGCAAAGTCGTTTGCCCAGCAGCACGGCATCGCGCCCGGCCGTTTCGAATTTCAAATGCTCTTCGGGGTACGCCGCGATCTGCAACGCAAGCTTGTGGCGGAAGGGTACAACGTACGCGTATATATTCCTTTTGGGCGCGAGTGGTATCCCTATTTCATGCGGCGGCTGGCCGAGCGGCCCGCCAATGTGATCTTTCTTGCCAAGAACCTATTGCGGACTTAGAGGACGCCTGACATATAAGTGGTGTTTGAACCGCGCCGCTAGTTAGTCATTCGGCGATCGCCTAGTGCGTTTCCCGCGCACTTGCAGCATCCAGGTCTTCCTGCAGATAGCGCACTCCCACGGGAAATAGCCAAAATAGGCGTAAACCCTTTTCCTCAAAAACCCTTCGCGTCGCACGCGTCGCAGATAGGGGCTTGAGCAACCGGGGCAGACCATCTGCTCGTTTGCCACAGCGGTGCCGGGAATGGACACATTATCCACGGGTTTCTCTCTCACTTGATCCGAGGTCGTGGTCGGCATCAGTGTCTCGCAACATACTATTCAATTCTTCGGCTTAAGGGAATCGAAGAATCAAAAAGTGGAGAGGAAAAGTTACCCCCGTAGTCGGCCGAGGGCGGCGGACGCGAGGTCCGCGACGGCCCTGGCCAGAGTCGGGGAGTTATTCAAGGAGTTAGGGCGGTCTAACTTCACTCCACGCTTAGCCGCATATTCGCGAAACGCAATGTCTACGTCATAAAGGATTTCCACGTGATCGCAGAGGAAACCGATGGGCTGTAGGAGTAGGTTTTTGACTCCGTCGGCGACGATTTGATCGATCGTTTCCTCGACGGTCGGGCCAATCCACGGGCCGCCGCTCGCGCCCTGACTTTGAAAAGCGAACCACCAGCGAGGAATTTCGGGAAAGCGCTCGGCGACCAGTTCCGCAGTGTGGCGGGCTTCTTCCGCGTAGGGGTCGGGACTGCCGGCGGGCCACTCGCGCGGCTGGCCTTCGGATTCGGGCTGGGGCTGCACGGTGCGGGTGGGCACGCTATGTGCGGTGAACAACACCGGTACCGGACTGCCGGTTTCGGCGGTGATTCGCGCCTCGGCCTCGCGCAGGCGCTCCGCGAATGCGTCGGCGAGTAGCGGATGGCGTGCCCAGCCGCGTGTGAAGTCGATGCGGAGCAGACCGGCTTCGGCCTTAACAGCGCGCTCGTAGAGTCCCACGCTGGTGCGCGAGTTTTGCGGCGCGAGACACAGGACGGCGGCTTCTTCCACGCCGTCGGCGCGCATCTGCTTGACCACGTCGGGAATGTAGGGACGCCAGTTGCGCATGCCTACGTAGACCTTCACCGGCGTACCGTCTGCCGCCAGTTGGGCTTCGACCAGCTGCGCGTGTTCGAGCGTCAGTTCGGTGAGGGGGCTGCGGCCGATGAGGGCATAGCGGTGCTGAATCTCTTCAACGACGGCTTGCGGCATGGGACGGCCGCTGACCACGTTGCGCAGGTACTCGGGAATCTGGTCGGCGGTTTCGGGCGTGCCGTGGGCGAGGAGGAGGACGGCTTGCTTAGGCATGGGCCTCCTCCAGCCGGAACTCGCGAACCATTTTCACGACGGCTTGCACGTTTTCTACCGGCGTGTTGGGGACGATGCCGTGGCCGAGATTGAAGATGTGGCCGGGGCGTCCGTTGGCGGATTTGAGGACCGCCTTGACGCGCTGCTCGACAATTTCAAGCGGCGCGAAAAGCGTGATGGGATCGAGATTGCCTTGCACGGCGTGGTTCGCTCCCACGGCGCGCCAGCCATCGTCGAGAGGTTGCCGCCAGTCGAGACCGATCACGTCGGCTCCGGTGGAGGCCATGGCGCTGAGCAGGCCGGCGGTTTCGACTCCGAAGTAAATGACGGGCACGCCGAGCGCCTGCACCGCGCGCACCAGGCGCTTGGAGGCTTCAAAGGCGTAGTCGTTGTAGTCGTCGAGTGAGAGAGAGCCGACCCAACTGTCGAAGATCTGGATGACGTCGGCGCCGGCCTGAACCTGGAGGCGGCAGTATTCGGTCAGTACAATCACCAACTTATCCAGAAGGCTGCGCCAGGCAATGGTGTCGCCGTACATCATCTGCTTGGTGAAAATGTAATTGCGCGAGCCGCCGCCCTCGATCATGTAGCTGGCGAGGGTGAAGGGCGCTCCGCAGAAGCCGATGATGCCGAGGCGATCGCGAAAGTGGGCTGCGACTTTTTCAATTGCGCGGGCGACGTAGGCCAGGTCGGCGGCGCGGTCGGTGCGCAGGGCGCGCACAGCTTCCGCAGTGCGCACGGGGTGGTGGACCACGGGGCCTTCGCCAGCCTGGAACTCGAAGGGCAGGCCCATGGGCTCGAGGGGCAGCAGCAGGTCGGCAAAGATGATGGCGGCATCGACGCCCAGCTTTTCGGCGGCGGTGATGGTCACTTCAGCAGCCAGTTCAGGCTGCTTGCAGATCTCCACCAGGGTGTGGTGTTTGCGGACGTCGCGGTACTCCTGCATATAGCGGCCGGCCTGGCGGAGAAACCAGACGGGGGTGCGGTCGACGGGTTTGCGCAGGCAGGCGCGCAGGAAGCGTCCGCCGGCGAGGAGGGAGTTCGGATCCACGGTTGGGTCAATGATCGTCATACGTTCCTGATTCTAACGGGCGGAGGGGAGGCACCGAGTGCTGTACGGCACTCCTGTTCAACGCGTGAAGGCATAGAAGGGGCTTTCTCACAGGATCGGGCAACGGGGATTTCCGTTATGGATAAGCAGCGCGGAGAAGAGCCCTGGGTGAGCTGCCAGGTGCCAGGGACTCGCCGCGCGCTCGGTGTGGGGTGTCGTACAGGAATACAGGAAAAAAAGTAATTCTCAACTTGAGATTGTGCGCGGCGCAAGTTGTGCGGGGGTACGGGCTTGCGGGAATTGCGAGTACAGGAATACAGGGTTGCCGAATACCGCATTCTCTCGTTTTCGGCCACGCTCCCCCGGTTCCCGAGTGCGAGGGCGAACCCGCGCCCTGTGGAAAAGAGGGGGTGGGGGTACACCGGATTGCGTTGTAAAGGATTGATGGCATGGGTTTTCTACGTAAAACCGAGCGTTCTGTACGCGCGTTTTGCGCGTGGTTTGCGCACTTAACGTGTACGGGCGGCCCTGGCAGGTGGCCGGGGAGACCGGGGGTCAGTGATCTGGAGCAGTTGTCGAAGAGCGAGGTGAGTACGGCAAGCGCAAAAAAGCCTGGAAGGGAACGGCCTGAGCGGCTCCTCTTTCCAAGCTGTATTTCTATTGTGCGCCAGGTGGCCATAATTATTCGCAATTTGGCGGAATTTATATTTTGCGTGGAATGAGGGGGTTGCGACGAATTCCACAGAGGCGGAGCTTGACAGAAAAAGGCTAGTGGTCGGCCGAGAATCGTGTGGGGTGGGTTCGTGCTTTCCCCGGTCTCGGAAGAGAGATCGTTCGACACGCTCAGGACGGGTTTAGGGGCAGCCGCAAAAGCTAAGGCGCTGGCGGGGGCCAGGTTGATTGATGGTGTTCTCTCTCAGGGCGCGTCCCTGGCGGGGGTGATGTGGAGAGCGGCCAGCTTATCGAGAAGGTCCTTGGGGTGAACAGGTTTCGCGAGAATATCAAAGACATGTCCCTGCGCATGGGCCTCTGACAATATTTGGGCAGTGAGGGGCTGACCGGAGAAAAGCAGCACTCTGCAATTGGGGCACAATTCCCTGGTCCTGATCCCAAATTCAATCCCATTCATCTCGGGCATCACCACGTCTGTAATGACCAAGTCGGGAACATCGGTTTGCACCCGATGGAGAGCTTCGAGCGGATTGGTAAACGAAGTCGCAACGAATCCGCTGAACCGCAGGACCATGGCCAGGGTGTCCGCGATCAAGCGATCGTCGTCGATGACAAAGATGTTTACCAGTGGGGCCCTTTCCAAGGACATGGTCTCCCTGGGCTCTGTTGGGCTGCGGCCCAACAGCACGCGTGCGCCAAGTAGGGACTGTGATTCGAAAAGATCCGGAATGGTTTGTCGCCTCACTCCAGGTCGAGGCCGTTTGGAGTTTTAGCCGCGGCTGGGGCGGGCCATCTTCCCGTCGGAGATCCGCATCCCACGGTTGGGATCACACCACTACACGATTGGATGCCGATGCATGACCGCGCCAAAAGGCCGAGGATTCTCATTGTCGATGATGAAATCCTCATAGCGGACACACTGGCGCTGATCTTCAACCAGCGGGAATACGAGGCGCGCGCAGTGTATTCGGCGGAGCAGGCGCTCGAAACGGTTGCGGGCTGGCGCCCCGCGGTGGCAATTCTCGACATCATTCTCCCCAACATGAACGGCGTCGATCTGGCCAACGCGCTCAAGAGGCTGGATCCATCGATGGAAGCCGTCTTGATTACCGGCCATGTTGTGGAGAAATTGCTCTTAGAGAATGTGGCGCGCGGCGGACACCCGTTCGAGGTGCTGACGAAACCGGTGCAAGTGTCGGATTTGATAGAAAACACCGAGCGGCTGCTCGCGCGGGCGGAGCCTCCCGGCGCTAACTGAGGGAACGGCGCGGACCTGCGTGTGGGCTGGGTGCTGGCGGGAAGCGAAAATATCTATGGTCTCTTATTCGGAGCGGTGTCCGGGTTATCGAGGATGCTCTCGATGGATGGCAAACCAAATGGCTGATCGGTTCCTGGATACGAGCCGACCTCTAGTGTGCTGATACGGCCATTGCTGCGCCAAAGCTGCACATAGACAGGCATTCCATTGACCTCGGCGTCCCAGTCACTGATGAACCCTCCGCTTTTCCTCACAACAGGCTCCCCATCCAGTGCGAAGTCGATTGTCGGGCAACCGCAGTTGCACTTTGCAACAACGCTTAAGCGGTCTATCTGCGGCAGAAGATCGCCGGCATCTTTGACAAAGCTGTGCTCGATCAGCCAGCGAATCAAATCGCGCTCCTCTTGAGTGAGTGGACGATTCAGGGGATCCCTGGTTGGGTTGGTGGCTTCAGGCATGCCTAAATTGAATTGGTGTGCGCCTCCGGCGCGAGCGTCGATTGGGGTTCGTGGTCTCCCACCCTTCGTCATAGTTTGGAAAGTTTACCGAGACCGGGGGCACCCGGCACTGATCGTAGATATTCCTCAACTATCATTGCGTGTCCATTAGGGGCGGTCATGGGGCAGCGTCTTGCCATCCGCTATCAGGCTTTCCGGAACGTTGCTATCGTGCAATTTCAACGTCAGTTTGTCAATTTTCCAAACTCCGTGAGTTTTCGTCGCGGCGACCCTCATTTTCCCCTCGCCATGACTCCCAGACACAGGCACCTCAAGAATCAGTTCACCTCGATCTTTGTTCTCTCCAAAACGCCCGGCTGTGGACCAGCCGACCTTTATGGGCGGGCCAAGGTCTCTTTTTGCGACATCGGACTCTTCCATCAGGCTTACTGCCTCGCTGAAAACGGGATGCCGGTGCGCTTCAAAATTGAACAGTTCTAGAGCTACGACTAAGAGTTGTGGCGTACACAAAAGCCAAAACACGATTAGCGCTCGAAGCAGCCCGTGTCGTGCCAGAAAGCCGCGCAACTGGCGCTGACGCAACCAAAGGTAAAGCAAATTGCCCGCCATTCCGACTGTTAGAGCGATTGCAATCGGCCAAGAAGCTTCGCTGGTTCGAATCGACGGGACAAGAATCACATATAGCAGGCCAGCCGCCATCAACCCGATCAGGAATCCGAAGAATCTTTTCTCAGTCATTGCACCTTCACTTTGTTGTGTGGAGATCATGGGTCAGGCGGGGACAGTGCCGGAGAAGGCGCTGCGGTGGGCTTTGATGTCGCGCATGGGCGGCTGGCCGAAGTGGCGGCTGTATTCGCGGTTGAACTGGCTGGCGCTTTCGTAGCCGACTTCAAAGGCGGCGCTGGCGGCGTCGAGGCCCGAGGTGGTCATGCGGACACGCGCGACGTGGAGACGCAGGCGCTTCTGGTATTGCAGCGGGCTCATGGCGGTGAGCGAGCGGAAATGATGGTGGAAAGTGGAGACGCCCATCTGCGCTAACGAGGCCAGTTCTTCGACGCGGAGCGGCTTGGCGTAGTTGACCTTGAGCCAGGCGACGGCTTTGGCGGTGCGGTTGCTTTGTTCGCCGAGGGTGGCGATGGCGCGCAGGTGGCGGCCGAGCGGGGAGCGCAGCACGCGATAGATGATTTCGCGCTGCAGCAGGCTGCCGAGGAAGGGAATGTCGGCGGGCTTGTCGAGCAGGTCGAGGAGGCGTCCGCAGGCGCTGAGCACTTCCGCGGGCGTGTGGCCGACGGCCATGCCGCGCGTGGCGGCGGCGGCGACAGGAACGAGCAATTCGGCGAACTCTTCCTGGCTGAGGATTTCGCGGACCGCGGGCATTTCAAGCTTGAGGGAGAGCGCGAGGAACGGCTCGTCTTTGGAGGCGCGGGTGATCTGGCTGACGACGGGCAGGTCGATTGAGGTGAGCAGGAAGTTGGAGGCGTTGCAGATGTGGGTGACGCCGCCGAGGTTGATGCGTTTTTCGCCTTGCGCGAAGACAACGAGCTCCGGCTCGTAGGCGGCGGAGTAGCACTCGGAAGGGGAGTTGTGGCGGGAGATGCGAAGCCCAGGAATGGCGGTGGATTGGAAACCATCGATGGGAATATGGGCCGCAATTTTACGGGCCAGTTCGATCTGCAGTTGCATCTCATCTGAGGGATGGCTGGCAGTTTTGGTTTGTGGTTTGGCCATTCTTCCTCCTCGCTACGCCACACTGCAAGGCTACCGCGAAATCCACTTCGGTATACACAATCATCTGTGAATCAAGAGGAATAGGCAAGAATCAGGAAGGATCGGGATACCGCTTCGGCGGTCCTTTTTCGTAGTCTCGGATTGAGCAAATTGCGGGTGTTGCCTTCTGTGGCGCCCGTTGTGCAAATCATCAGCAACAAGACTGAGGAGACCCCATGTACAAGTCGAAAGCGTATTCCGTTGCGAGCGCAACGTCACCGTTTACTTCCTCCACGATCGAGCGGCGCGATCCAACCGAACGCGATGTGCAGATTGAGATTTTGTATTGCGGCATCTGTCACTCCGATCTGCACCAGGCGCGGAATGAGTGGAAAGACGCGATGCCGACGGTGTATCCCTGCGTGCCGGGGCATGAGATTGTGGGCCGCGTGACGCGGGTGGGCTCGGCGGTGAAGAAGTTCAAGGCGGGCGACCTGGCGGGCGTAGGCTGCCTGGTGGATACAGACGGCACGTGTCCCGAGTGCAAGGCGGGCCTCGAGCAGTTTTGCCCGAACATGACGCTGACCTACAACTTTCCCGATAAGCAATCAGGGGGCGTGACGTATGGTGGCTACTCCGACAGCATCGTGGTGAACGAGCGCTTTGTGCTGCACATTCCGGCGAATCTGAACCTGGCGGGAGTGGCGCCGCTGTTGTGCGCGGGGATCACGACCTATTCGCCAATGCGGCACTGGGGCGTGACGAAGGGCAAGAAGGTGGGCGTGGTGGGCCTGGGCGGGCTGGGCCACATGGGCGTGAAATTCGCGCATGCGTTTGGCGCGCACACCGTGGTGTTTACCACTTCGGCGAGCAAGAAGGAAGACGCGCTGCGGCTGGGCGCCGATGAAGTGGTGCTGTCAAAGAATGCGGATGAGATGGCGAAGCATGCGGGCAGCTTCGATTTCATTCTGGATGCGGTGGCGGCGGAGCACGACATCAACGCTTACATCAATCTGCTGCGCCGCGATGGAAATATCACGATGGTGGGCGCTCCGGACAAGCCGCTGCCGGTGAATGTGTTTGGGCTGATTTTTGCGCGGAGGAGTTTTTCGGGATCGCTGATCGGCGGCCTTGCGGAGACGCAGGAGATGCTGGATTTCTGCGGGAAGCACAACATTACTTCGGATGTGGAAGTGATTCCGGCGCAGAAGATCAACGAAGCGTACGAGCGGCTGTTGAAGTCGGATGTGAAGTACCGGTTCTCGATTGATATGGCTTCGCTGAAGTCGGCATAAGAGCGGATGGCGCGGCCGATTTGCTGATACGCAGGTCGGCCGCGCTTTGGGAGTAGTTGGCCGGAGAGGAAAAATGCGGAAGCGGAAGTTGGGAAAGAGCGGGTTGGAAGTGTCGGCGCTTGGGTTGGGATGCATGGGCATGAGTTCGGCTTATGGACCGGCGGCCGACAAGGGCGAGATGATCACGATGCTTCGAGTCGCGTACGATCTTGGCGTCACGCATTTTGATACTGCCGAAGCCTACGGGCCGTTTGCGAACGAGTCGGTGGTGGGCGAGGCGCTTGAGCCGATCCGCGACAAGGTAACGATTGCGACAAAGTTTGGTTTCGACATCGATCTCGAGACCGGCAAGCGCACTGGTGGGACCAACAGCAAGCCCGCGCATATTATGGCAGTGGCAGACGCCAGCTTGAAGCGTTTGCGGACCGATCATATCGATCTGTTCTATCAACACCGCGTTGATCCTGACGTGCCGATTGAGGATGTAGCAGGCGCGGTGAAGGAGTTGATCGCCGAGGGGAAGGTCAAGCATTTCGGCATGTCGGAGGCGGGGGTGGAAACGATTCGCCGTGCACATGCAGTGCAACCTGTGGCCGCGGTGCAAAGCGAGTATTCCCTCTTCTACCGCGGTCCGGAGGCAGAACTTCTGCCGGTGCTGGAAAAGCTTGGTATCGGGTTCGTGCCGTTTAGCCCGCTCGGCGCGGGATTCCTGACTGGCAAGATCGACGAGAACACCAAGTTCGATCCCACAGATTTTCGGAATATGGTACCGCGTTTCTCAACTGAGGCGCGCAAGGCGAACATGGTTCTGGTTGACCTGGTCAAGGCTGTCGCGGAACGCAAGGGCAAGACGCCGGCGCAAGTCGCACTGGCATGGTTGCTGGCGCAGAAGCCGTGGATCGTGCCAATTCCGGGAACGACCAAGCTGCACCGGCTTGAAGAGAACCTCGGCGCGGTGAACGTTGAACTGACTGAAGCTGATCTCAAGGAAATCGACGAGGCCTCTTCCAGTCTGAAGCTCGAAGGCGCGCGCCTTCCTGAAGCAATGTTGAAAATGACCGGACGCTGAGAACGACCACAAGAGCGTAGTTCAGGAGAAGAAAATGCAGAAGCGGAAGTTAGGAAAGAGCGGTTTGGAAGTATCGGCGCTGGGGCTCGGGTGCATGGGGCTGAGTTTCAGCTACAAACCATTCCCGGAAAAGCATGAAGTGATCGCGCTGTTGCACGCGGCAGTGGATCGCGGTGTGACGTTCTTTGATACGGCAGAAGTCTACGGCCCTTTCAACAACGAAGAGCTGGTGGGCGAGGCGCTGGAGCCGTACAAAGGAAAGGTTGTGATCGCGACCAAGTTTGGTTTCGATCTCAACGCCGATGGAAGTCACGGGCCGAAGGGCACGGACAGCAGCCCGGCGCGCATCAAGGCAGTGGCAGAGGCTTCGTTGAAGCGGCTCCGGATCGACGCTATTGATCTTTTTTATCAGCATCGCGTAGACACCAAAGTTCCCATTGAAGATGTTGCGGGTGCGGTGAAGGATCTGATTGCCGAGGGCAAGGTGAAGCATTTCGGCATGTCGGAAGCGGGCGCGCAGACCATTCGCCGCGCCAACGCGGTGCAGCCGGTGGCGGCGCTGCAGAGTGAATATTCGTTGTGGTACCGGACGCCTGAGGAAGAAATTATTCCTACGCTCGAAGAGCTTGGCATCGGGTTTGTGCCGTTCAGTCCGCTGGGCAAGGGCTTTTTGACGGGGAAGATTGACGAGAGCCGGACGTTTGACGAGACCGACATTCGCAGCAGAATTCCGCGATTTGCTCCGGAGGCACGGAAAGCAAACCAGGCGCTGGTGGATTTGCTGGGCGCGATTGGCAAGAGCAAAAACGCGACGCCGGCACAGATTGCGTTAGCATGGCTGTTGGCGCAGAAGCCGTGGATCGTGCCGATTCCGGGGACGACGAAGATTCATCGCCTGGAAGAGAACATTGGATCGGTCGCGATCGAGTTGTCGAAGAGCGACCTGGAGCAGATTGAACACGCCGCAGCGCAGATCAAGGTGGAAGGCGCGCGGTATCCGGAACAACTGGAGAAGATGACTGGACTGTAAGCGGTCAGTTGGAATGCTTGCGGGATCGGAGAGAATGGGCGATGGAAATCAGGCGGGTGGGTTCGAAGCCTTCGGGCAAAGGGCCGGCGGATTATTTCACGGGTGCGGTGCGGGTGGACATGCTGTTTGAGGCGCCCGACCCGGCGCGCGTCGTTGGGGCGCATGTGACTTTTGAGCCGGGAGCGCGGACGGCGTGGCATACGCATCCGCTGGGACAAACGCTGGTGGTAACCTCGGGATGCGGGCGGGCGCAGCACTGGGGCGGGCCGATTGAGGAGATTCGTCCGGGCGACGTGGTCTGGTTTGCGCCGGGCGAAAAGCATTGGCACGGAGCGAGCGCGACGACGGGCATGTCGCACATCGCCGTCCAGGAGAAGTTGGATGGGAAGACTGTGGAGTGGCTGGAGCAGGTGAGCGAGGAGCAGTACACAGGTTAGTCGCGTGGGCGAGAAACAGACGCGGCCTACCAACCCATCTGACGCATGCGTTCGAGGATGATTGCGGAGTAGTGTGTCATGCGCTCGGGGCGTCGCTTGAGGGGCAGGGGAAGAATAGCGGCGAGCTGCGCGGACTGTTGCCGGCCGACAGCGCGGGCAGAGATTTTGTAGTGATAGCGGCAGGCGGCATCGGCGCCGTAGACGCCGGGTCCCCACTCAACCACGTTGAGATAGAGCTCGAGAATGCGCTGCTTGCCTAGGACGAGCTCGGCGACGGGGACGAGTGTGAACTCCGCGCCCTTCCGGAGGAAGGAACGGCCGGTCCCGAAGAACAGATTTTTGACGAGCTGCTGGGTGAGTGTGGAACCTCCGCGAATGCGGCCGCCTTCGAGATCATCCTGCGCGGCGGTTTCAATCGCTTCCCAATCGAAGCCATGGTGCTGGTAGAAGCGGGCGTCCTCTGCTGCGACGACGGCGTGTTGCAAGTCGGGTGAGATCTGGCTGAGCGGAACGAAGTCGTAGCGCTCGTGATAGGGCTTGTTATGAATCCACGCCTGCAGGCGGCGCTGGACGTGGACGGCGGTGGTGGGTGGATCGACGAAGCCAGCGGCGACGAGAGTAAGCACGGCGAGAAGCCATCCGGAGACGAGTGCGAGGCCGAGCAAACGCGCACAGAAGACAATTCCGGATCGAAGAGAAAGTGGACGCGGGAAGCGAAGGGATTGGAGAACGGCCCTCCCGATTCGAAGAAGGCCCTGCGGGGGCGGAGTCTGAGGAGCCGAGCCTGGAGATTCTGTCACTCTTCAGGATAATTGGCGGCGCTGATGCCACCAGCCGGAATCCGTGAGAGCGAGATTTGGACGCTTCATTTCAGCAATGCGAAGCAGTCAATCGGCGTTCGATCGTGCGGCTCCGAATCGTCTTTGTGAATCTTTAGATACTCGATCAGATCCATGCGCTGGGCGGGCGTGAGGGCGGGGCCGATCACGCCGGGCGATCCTTTCGCCGTTGGATTATTCGGATCGTATGCGCTGTAGCCGGGGCCGAATTCGTGACCGGTGTTGCGATTGCCGGGAATGGTGGTGTCCATCCAGAATCCGCTGGTTGAGCCTGCAACCGGCTCGGTGACATACCCCACTTTCACTGGATCGAACTCGCGCCGGCCCACGAAGAATCGTTTCGACCTCTCACTCACGGGCGAAAGCAATTCGTAAAGATTGGGCACGGAGCCATCGTGCAGGAATGGGGGCGTGGCCCACACACCTTCAAGCGGGCGGGGCTTGTAGCCGTCGACGACCTGGGGGATATCGAGCGTATCGAAACCGGCGAAGCATGCCTGTGCCTGCGGGGAGAAACCTTTTTCTCTGTAATAGCGGTCGCGAATGAGTAGACCGAGAATGCTGAGGCCTTCTCCGGAACTCAGGGACTGGAGGTCAATTGAGGCGAGAGTCTTCGCGATGGATTCGTCGGTGACGGGCTGGGCCTCGACCTGCTGCAGTTCCCTGCTGAGCGCAGCGAGGGTCGCTGGATCGGCAACTGCCTTCTTCTTTTGGGCAATCTCAAGTTGCAGAGCGGGGACCAGTGCAGCGTAGCGGGTTTTCTGAATCTCGTATTCCTTCTTCACCAGGGGCTCTACATCCTGCCGGGTGAGGCCGGTGCGGGTAAGATCGACGCGGTAGGTGAAGAAGTTGTTTGCTCCGGTGGGATCGGTTCCGACCGTCGCGGCGGGCACTGGCCAGATTTCCCACATCGGGTCGTCGGGAAGACGGCCGGGGGACGTTGATTGCTTCAGAGCTTCAGACGCCACATGCGGTCCGTGACATTTGACGCAATGGGCTTCAAACAGCACTTTGCCGCGCGCAGCCGATTCCTGGTTGATGGGGCCGAGCAAGTCCTCGGGCCAGCGCGGCGGCCGCAACTCCTGCAGGGTCGATTCAATGCGCGCGAGATTTTGAAACTGAATCGAAGTGTCGTACCTCTGGCTGGGGGGAATGGGATTTCCGTCATCGCCGACTAGCTTGAAATTGGCTCCTACGCCCATGGCTTCGCCCATGTTGCGCGCCATGGGTTGGCTCACTGCGGCGGTGTACTGGACCCAATCGAATTTCCAGATATTCCAAAGGTAGGGATAACTGACTGGCGCGTTGCCAGTGTGATAGTTCGACGATGAGACGTGATCGCCGAAGACGACGTTGCCAATGCGGGTGAGTGCGTCGGTGCGACCGAAGCCCTCCTGCACGGGGTAAAGACGCGGCGCAGAGGAACCGCGAAAGATCTTTGTCAGATTGCGGGAGACGTCGGCGAGATTCTGCCACAGCGCTGCCTTGGCGGAGGGTGTGTCGGCATCCGGCCCTAGAACCCGCGCTGCAAAGCGGTTGAACTTGAGGGGGTTGACCAGTGTCTCGAAAACCGACAAACCCACGGTGGTTTGAAAGCTGCCGGCATTTACATCAGTAAAGGCGGCCATGCCCTGCCCGCCGTCGATGCGGATCGCGGTGGTCTGATGGTTGCGCGTGACATAGATCTGGCCGTTGTGGCAAGCCGCGCAGGTTATGTCGACAACGTTGTCATGGATTGTGTCGTCGTAGCGTTTCGCAAATCCTACAGGAAGCAGGTCTGGGTTTGCGGGTGTCGCAACGGGGTCGACGATGAAATTCAGCGACCGCATGTGGTCGGGATCGGCGATGCGGGTTTTGCTAAAGGGCTGTTCCAGATTGACGAACCAGCTATAGCGCAGCCCATGCATCCCGGTGCCCTGGGGCGTGTAGTAGTAGAACTGCCGCTTGGTCGAATCGCGATCCGTGCCCCAGCCCTGATCCAGGTAGCGCACCTGGTCGACGTGCTCGTAGACGGGGATGTTGCGCGCAGCGAAGTGATGGTAAACCGCGCCCGCGACGAAGTAGAGCGGGAAAACGGCAATCACGGGCGCGATCATGACGAAGCCTGCGAGAAGGAGGCGCCGATTCATTAGGGAAATCCTCGGCTGAGTATCTCACGACTTTGTAGCCGGTCAATTATGACTTTGGCGTCGAAACCTCGGGTGGTTAAGGAATGGTCTGATCAAGCAGATCGGCGGTAATGCGTGGGAACCGCTGAATCCGTGCGAGTGAATCGGGCCGCAGACAAAAAACGGCCCCCGCTTTCGACGGGGGCCAAGTTGCCTTGGTTCTCTCGTGTTGCGAGAGCTTAATTGGCGGCCGGACGGCCGGGGGGCCGTCAGGACGGAAAGAGCCTCAGGGGGGTGGCTACGCGCCCTATTACGGGTGCTCCGCTCCTGCGTTGGACGCCATACCATGGGGGGATGTGGTGTCCTGGGCCGCCAAACTGTTTTCCATCAACCGGATGTGCACGCTGCTGGTACGGATGCGAGCGGGCTTGCTGTCTTTGTCACTGTCGTCGCCAGCGGTCACGATAGGAGCATTGCCGAGGGCTACGAAGTGCATGCGGTAGACGGGAATCTGATGTTCAGTAACCATGTAGCGCTCGACGGATTCGGCGATACGCTGTGAGTTCTGGATACCGACTGATCCTGCACCAGGCGCGTGGGCTTCAATCTCGATGATGTAGCCCGTGTGGCCTGTGAGGTTGGTGGCCAGGTCGTCGAGTTGACCCTTAGCGGCCTTGGAGATGACGGATCCGCCGTGGAAGGGAACGTCCACGTCGCTGATCTGCTTGTACTGATCCAGACCATTGACGGTGGTGTTCAGCTGATCCACGTGACCGGAAGCGCCCGTCGCGGTCGTGTTGGCGGCCTGCGCCTGGGTACCGGCTGTGGTTGCCAACTGGTTGGCAGCATCTGCGGTGGATTGTGCCTTTTGAATGCCAGCCTGGGCGCGGGCATCGACGTCCTTGATGTCAGCCGCGTTCTTGGCATTCACCTGATCGAGCTCGGTGAGCCGATCATTGATGGGATCAAGCCGCTTGTGGACCCACTTCTTGCGGGCAAACGGCATGACATGACCCCAGAACCCCTCCTTATCAGTGTTGGCCGCAGGGGCCGAGGGGGAGGGCGATTGCTGCACCGCCGGAGGGGTGCTCTGGGGTTCGCCCGAAGGCTGCGTCTGTTGCGCAACCGCCGGAACCGCTAATGCAGATGCCAGCACTAGAGCGGCAAACTGGCCGGAGAACAAAGTCGATGATGTGAAATTGGTTTTCATGGGTATGTGGGCCTCATTTGTCGGCTACCGCAGGCAACCTGCGGGTGAGCTCAATGATGCTGCTCGCTGGTGATAAGAGCAACGGTCGTGCCAAACCCGAATGGCAGTCCCACGATGCAAATTTATCCTTCATAATCAAAGATTTACGCGATGGCGGAAATAGCAAAGTGCGGGATATCAACAGGCGCGGCGAGGCGGCCGGATGTAATTTTTACAACTAAAAGTAAGTTCTACTGAGTAGGAAAGAGCTCTGAGGCGGGCTGGGCGTTTTTCAATTCACGTGCAGGACGCGGATTTCAGGGTAGGCTCCGTCCCAGTCCGGCGAAACGCCGTCGAAGATGAGGCGGAAATCGCGCTGGTCGCCGGGTTTGAGGGGGGCGGCGGAGACGGGCTCGAGGTCAACGTAGGGGTCGCGGGTACGGATGAGCTTAAGGGGCTGTGTCTCGTTTTGAGTCACTTCTTTCGCAAAGTCGCGGAAAAGGACTTGAACGACGATTCCGCTGATGGTGCGCGAGCCAGTATTGGTGATGTGGCCGTCGACGTAGGTGACTTTGCCTCCAGCGAGGTTGGTGGACTCGCTCATGACCAGTCCGGAGATGGGCAGGCTGGCGGCGTAGGGGTCGGGGGCGGCAGAAACGGGCGTGACCGGCGGAGGTTTGTGTCCGCGCTCGAGCGTGACGATGACGAGAGCCGCGACGATCAGCAAGACAGCGGCGGCGAGGATGAGAGGAAACCAATTGCGTTCGCTGGTTTCGCGGCGGGGGACGAGCTCTAGATCGGGTCCGGTGCTCACGAGCGAATTTTAGAGCATTTGGAGAATTCGCGCGGAGTTAATTGGCGCGTCGTGGGCCAAAGCGTGAGGGTAAATGGGTGGGAAGGTGGCTAGTTTGATGAATGGCCGTTGAAGAAAGGCCGTTGGGCCGTTACTGAAGGAATACCTTCGCGGTTGGCGTTCTTCTACTCAGGGGATGATGAAGAGAGCAGATGCGCCGATAGGTAAAGAAAGTGCAGCGTGGATGGTCGCGTCTACATCTTTCGTATGATTCCCAATTTGTGAAGTTGGGGAGCATATAAGAAGCTGCGGGAACTGTTCGCTGTTCCACGCCGTAAGCACTCTTGATGATTTGCAGGAAGGCCGGGGGTTATGCAGTCATTATCTGAATATGGATCGCAGACGCTGGAGGCCGGGGCGAACCGGACTGCGCAGAAGCGGCGCCGGGAAGACCGGGTCTACCAGGTCATGACGGTAGCCGCGATTGTGGTTGTACTCGTCAGCGTCTGGGTGTTCTAGAGCGCCGAGTTCGTCCAGGGCCTTTGGGCCTCGCCGCCTCCGCGCCCTGCGCGGAAGAGCGCAATGATGTGAATTGCGACCGTTCCAAAAAGCGACAATCAGGAAGACGGGCAGGATCTTGGAAGGAGATCTGCCCGCTGCTGCTGCGTGCCGCCCGAAGAAAGGCCCATTGGAGCGCTGCAAAAGGGGCACTCAATTTCAACCTTGATCCAGGACTCCCTCGTGAAGGGACCAAGGGTGTTGTGCGTGTGGCACGATTGTTCGAGGCAATCCAAACCAGCGCGGGGCCCGTATAGAAATCAGGACTCTCTTAGCCAACCGAGAGTAGCGTTGCAAGGATCGGAGTGGATTCAATGACTGCCGAGACGCTCCAGGCAAATAAGCGATCCAGTCTCTCGGACTCCTTGCGGGAGTTTCATACCGAGACGGGCCGGTCGCTGCTCGATCTGATGGATGAATCGCCGATCTTGCTGGTCTTACTGCGTCACTTTGCATGCGCTTTCTGTGCGCAGGCTCTGGACCGCGTTGCGCAGGTGCGGTCTCGGATTGAGGCCAAGGGAGTGCGGCCTGTGTTTGTGCATCTCGGCTCTCCGCAACGGGCAAAGCCCTACTTCGACTACTACAACCTGTCCGATGTGGAGCGGATCAGCAATCCGGAGGCGACACTGTATCAGATTCCGGCATTTGGCTTGTCGCGCACCAATCCTTATCTGCAATCGCTAAGGCCGGAGGTCTTGATGAGTTGGATTAAGGGTGCCCTGTTCAAGTATGGAATCGGCATGATCAAGGAAGATGGGGAGCAGATGCCGGGCGTGTTTTTTCTGAAGGAGCGAAAAATTGTGCGCGCTTTTCGCCATCGGACGATCGCCGATGAGCCGGACTATTTGAAATTGGCGGGCGCGGAATGAGCCGGCAATCAGGCGCACTTGATTGCATTGGCCGCTCTCAAGCCGCAGACGGGCTCTCCGGAGATACCTGCGTGGATTCAACGGAGGCGATCGGCGTGAGGAGCGGCCATCCCTTCTTGAGCACATAGTCCAGCCACGCGCCGGCAATTTGTGAAGTGAGGACGGCTGCCACCACCAGCGTGGTGTAGAACTGCGAGCTGATGATGCCGGCGTCGAAGGCGACGCTGGCCAGCACGATGCCCGGGCCTCCACGTGCGTTGGTGGTGATGGCGAGATTGACGAGGTCCAATCCGCGAAACCCTGCAAACCGGGCGGCAAGAGAGACGGAAAACACTTTGACGATGCAGGTCCCGGCAATAAAGGCGAACATCATCCAAAGCGACACGCCGCGGATCAGATCGAGTTTCAAGCCGACGACGGCGAAGTAAACGGGAACGAAGAAGGCGAAGGAGACTTTGCCGATGGCATCGAGCGCTTCAGCAAAGATGCGCCGCTTTTTATGCACAACGGCAAAGCCTGCAAGGAAGGCTGCGAACACGAGGCTGATATCGAGTGCGCCCGCGACGACACAATAGGCGAGCAGCACAGCGATTGCGTAGCCGGCAGGAGAATATCGGGCCAGCACGTTGAATCGCGCTTTGTTGATGCGCTTGATCAAGCGCGGAATGATGGTGAGTCCCAGTACGAAAAAGGTCACGGTTACAACGAGGTGATACGACATTGCGCGGGGAGCGAGCACCACTTTTCCCGCCATGGCCGTGGCGACCGCCAGGGCAAGCCAGAGAACGATGTCTTCGAGGACGGCGACGCCGAGAACCAAGCGCGCGAAACGTGTGTGAAGAATTTTGAGGTCGGCGAAAATTTTTGAGACGACCGGGACGGAGGTTACGGCTACTCCGACGGCCAGAATGATGGTGAGCGAGATGCGATTTCCGTTCGGACCAGCCAACGAGGGCCGGATCAGCCATGGTGCGAAGAGCAGGCCCAGAGCGAACGGCAATCCTGTACCGACAATCGTGAGCCAACCGACTTCGCGCCTCTCTTCGCGGCTGAAGAGCTGCTGGGTTTCCGCGCCGGCAAGGAACATGAGCAGGAGCAGGCCGAGCCAGTAAACGAAATCGAGAACGTTGCCCTGGTGTTTGGCGCTCTCAATAAAATGGGCGGCGAAGGGCAGGCGTCCGATGCATGCGTTGCCGAGAACGACTCCGGCAAGTATTTCGCCGACGACTTTGGGTTGCCTCATTTTTACGAACAGCCAGCCGAGCAACTGCGCAAGGCCAATCAAAAGTAAGAGGAGGAAGAGAACCTGGGTCAGTGCGGTGTTAGTCATGTGCACGCTCTGAACAGGTTGGATGCAGCTCTATCTTGATTTGTCTGTTGAGGCCATAGGCGCGCAGAAACTGGAGTGCGCGGGTTCTGATTGAGGTTGATTGCGGCAGGGCGCAAAGAGATCTTCCGGCGGATGATCGATCGGGAACGAGACTGGGTCAGCCGAAGCGGGCGCGGCGAACTTCGGTTTGGCGGAAATCCTTGCCGGTCATCTCAACATGGACACACATCTCCGACAAGCGGGAGCGCATGCGGTCGCCGATGCGATCGCCCAGGGTCTGCTCGCGGGCGGCGCGCTCGACGTCGGATTTCTCTCCTCCGCCAGCGGGCAGGTCGGGGTAGTTGGTGGTGATGATGGTGGATTGCTTGTCGTTGTAGCGGGTGTTGAGGATGAGGGCGACAGTGTCCCAGACCCACTCGTTGGGCTTTTGCGCGCCGAGGTCGTCGAGAACGAGGACTTCCGCAGCGAAGACCGGCTTGAGCAGTTCAAGCTCGGTGGTGTTGACCTGCGAGTTGTAACTGTTCTGAATGTTCTTGAGCAGTTCGCGATAGTCGCAGAAGAGGCCTTTGACCCCGCGCTCCTGCACCAGGCGGCGTAGAACGCCAACCGCGAGGTGCGTTTTGCCGACGCCAATGGATCCTGTAAAGAGCAGCCCCTTGCCGGCCGTATCGACCGGGTAGGCGTCAACGAATTTACGTGCCGTCTGCAAGGCGCGGCTCAGGGTACGGTCAGCCTCGTGGTAGATCTCGTAGTCGTCGAGGGTGCACTCGCGGTAGCGCTGCGGGATATGCGCGGCGTCGAGACGATTGAGTTCCCGCTCAGCCTGCTGGCACTCGCATGGACGCGAGACCCAGAGGCCTTTGGCAGAGAGTTCCTCGGCCAGACCGGTTCCACCGCAGATGGGGCAAGCACTCATGTCTCTCTTGAAAGCGTAGCGCATGCGGCGCAGGCGCGCTGCGGTGGGGATGTAGGACCCATATGTGGAAAAGGGGCGCGGCGAAGCGTTGATTGGGACTGTGGGCGCCAACCTATAATCGGAGGCGCGCGAGCGAGGCTGATTCCGCGCGCACGAAGCGAGGGGAGATCCAGTGAAGCGAATTGTTTTTGGATTGATGGCGAGTGCTGTTTTCGCGATGCCGCTGGCCGCGAGGTCGCAGGAGCCCGGAAATGTTCCGGAGACGAAAGCTCCAGCGCCGACAGCGGCAACAACAACGCCGAGCGGGCATCCCGACAACGACTATTGGCGGCAGCATGACAAGCTGATGCTCTCCGACTTTCCGTGGCTGGCGAAGTTCCATGATGCCGATGCGAAGCTTGGTCCTCCGGCGGCGGGCGAGACGCGCGTGGTGTTTATGGGCGATTCGATCACGGAGGGCTGGCATCTCGATCAGTCGTTCCCGGGCAAGCCGTATATCAATCGCGGCATCAGCGGGCAGACCTCGCCGCAGATGGTGTTGCGTTTTCGGCAGGATGTGATTGCGCTACAGCCGAAGGTGGTGGTGATCCTGGCAGGGACCAACGACATTGCCGGCAACACCGGCCCGGAAACGCTGGAGCAGATCGAGGACAATCTGGCTTCGATGACGGACCTGGCCACGTCCAATCATATTCAGGTGGTGCTGTGTTCGATTTTGCCGGCATTTGATTATCCGTGGCAGCCGGGATTGACGCCGGCGCCGAAGATCGACGCGATCAATGCGTGGCTGCGAGGCTATGCGGCCGCAAAGGGCGTTGTGTATGTCGATTTCCATTCGGCCATGAAGGATGCGCGGGACGGGCTACCTGCGGAGTTGAGTCATGATGGGGTGCATCCGCTACCCGCGGGATACGCGGTGATGGCGCCGCTGACGGAGGCGGGCATTGAGAAGGCGGTGGGCCAGTAAGTGATTGGCTCCAGACGGCGAAAGTCGGACTAAACTGAACTTATGTGCTTCAAGATCACACGGGCGCAACGGGAGTATTGCCGTTACCAGGGAGTTTCGGCGGAGCTGGAACGGCGGGGATTTGGCTGTTCTCGACCTGAGCTGGCGTGGGCAAACCGGCTAAAAGCGCAGGAAATTGAAACGTCCCTTGCGGACCGCATCGCCCAAAAGACTCCTCAGCCAAGAGCCAGGTCCGAAAGCCCGATTCGGACTGACGTGTGAGCGCTGCTTTGCATCGTTTGCGCGCCAATGCGAATCAACTTACAATAAGAGAATCGCAGGGAAAGGTTTGTCGAGAGATGCCTAAGGAAAAGATTCACCCCAATTACGACGCGGTGCGCGTGCTTTGCGCCTGCGGCAGCACATTTGAAACCCGGTCGACCCACAAGGGCGACATTCACGTGGAAATCTGCTCGGTTTGCCATCCGTTCTTTACAGGCAAGCAGAGGCTGGTGGATACGGCGGGCCGCGTGGAGCGCTTCCGTCGGAAGTATGCCAAGGCCGGCGAGACGGCGCCCGCAAAATAAAGGCGCCACAGCAGATAGTTCAAGTGGGCCTCCGCCGCGGCGGGGGCCCGCGTTTGTTCAGGGCAGCTTTTAACCCATAGCCGGTACCGCCAAAGGAGTGTATGGCTGGTAAAGGATTCACCGTGAAGAAGAACTGGGACAATCCCAGGGAGCACGCGATGCCGGAGGGGACTCGGGTACCGGCGGAAATGCGCCTTGGGACAGTGCTGGTGACTCCGGCGACGGTGCTGGCGCCGATGGCGGGGGTGACGGACACGGTGTTCCGGCGTTTTATTCGGCACGCGAGCCTGTTTACCAGCCGCAGTGGGGCCGAATCCTCAAATGACATCAGCGCGGAAGCCGAAGGGGTCGACGCGGAAGTAACCAACGCACACTCGGGTTGCGGGCTGCTGATGACGGAGTTCACGTCGGCGGACGGGCTTTCGCGGATGCGCGAGTCGAAACGCAAGCGCTACTTGACGTTCTATGACGATGAGCATCCGATCGGAGCGCAACTGTTTGGGTCAAACGCCGAGACGCTGGCGGAAGCAGCCCGGATTGTGCAGGATACGGGATTTGACCTGGTGGACTTGAACCTGGGCTGTCCAGCGAAGCGGGTGGTGGGGTGCAATGGTGGTTCAGGCCTGCTGCGGGATCTGCCCAAGATCGGGGAAATCTTCAAGGCGGTGCGCGGGGCGGTGACGATTCCGTTCACCGTCAAGTTTCGCATGGGCTGGAATGATGACCAGATCGTTTGCGTGGAATTGGCACGAATGGCCGAGGCGGAAGGACTGCAGGCCGTATCGTTGCATGCGAGAACGCGAGAACAGGGATACAGCGGGCAGGCACGGTGGGAGTGGATCGCTGCGGTGAAGGCAGCGGTTGGTATTCCCGTGATTGGGAATGGGGATGTGCGGACGCCGGAGGACGCGGCGGCCATGGTGGCGCAGACGGGGTGCGACGCGGTCATGATTGGCCGCGCTGCTCCAGCTAACCCGTGGATTTTCAGACAGATTGCGCAATATACCGCGACTGGAAGCTATGAACGGCCGACAGTGGACGACCGGTTTCGACTGATTCGCACCTATTTCAAAATGCTGCTCGACGAGGCGGAGGCCAGCCAGGTGCTGCCCAAAGATGGGCGCATGGGCGAAACGGCGGGCAAGATGAAACAGTTTGCTTCGTGGTTTACACACGGAGTACCGGGCGGAGCCAAGCTGAGAGCGGCTATTTATCAGGCCAAAACGGGGGCGGCAGTGCTGGAACAGGTGGACGCTTTTTTTGCGGCTCAAATGGCCGCGGATGGTGCAATGGAAGCCGAGCCTGATCTGGATGACCGGACGTTACCTGAGACAGCGTCGGTTTGCGACTAAGCTGATTGTTCAGGATGGGTTGGGGCTACACTGATTAACTATGACCATCGACTTTTGTGTGATATACGTCGCATCTGGTAATGCTTATATTGATTCCACTAGTAACTAGATAGAAATCAAGCTTGATCGCCACCAGGCGCTTCCTCGCATGCTTTCCCGGACCTACTGGTGAGTCCACATATTCTGACGATCATGCTTGAGAGGAGAGGGTTCCAGCTCGTGCGGAAACCGTTCAAACCTCGGACCAACCTGAGATCGCTGATCTGCGGTCTTGCGCTTTTGTGCGCCGGCACAGCTTTGTGCACTGCGCAGCGCTACAGTTTCAGGGAATACACGCAGGGATTCGGCAATTTGAATATTGCGTGCCTGGTGCAGGACCATACCGGGTATTTGTGGGTGGGCACCCAGAACGGACTTTATCGATACGACGGGGCGCAGTTCTTGAGTTTTGGTCCGGCACAGGGATTGCCGGAGCGCATGATTCAGAACCTGTATGTCGGTTCGGACGGCACGCTGTGGGTGGCGACCACAACAGGCGTTTACTTCGAGAAGAAAGACGGAAACTTTGCGGAGATTCGGCCGGCAGGACCGATCTCGCATTTATTGCAGGATGCGGCAACAGTGTTTGCGTCCAATCGGCCAGACCAGGTTGTGACGACGACGAAGGACGGCGCCTTCCTTCTGCAGCAATCCGCCGATGGTGAAAACTGGACTGCGCAGCCGATGCATCTGCAGGGCAAAACAATCAAGAGCGTGATCTACGGGCCGGATGGCGCGCTCTGGTATGGATGCGATCAGGACTTGTGCCGGATGGCCGACGGCAAGACCACGCCAATGGGCGCGAAGCTTGGTCTTCCCAGCGAGGAATGGATCAGCTTGCTGGTAGCCCGGGATGGGCACCTCTGGATTCGGGGAAAGATGCATACCGGAGAGGTCGATGCGCGCGCCAACCGATTTGAGCTTCACGATCTGGCGGGAGCCGGCAATCCCGAAGCCTATCCGCAATTGGCGGAAGACACGCAGGGGCGAATTTTGACTGCGAAAGACTCTGCGCTGGGAATTTGGCAGAACGGCAAGTGGCGCATGGTGACCGAGCAGAATGGACTTTCGCGCTTCGAGATCCAGACCCTGTATGTCGACCGCGAAGGTTCAGTGTGGATTGGCGAAGTGGGTCACGGATTGAAGCGCTGGGTAGGTCAGGATCGCTGGGAAGGCTTCACGGCGAAGGACGGTCTGAGCGACGATCTTGTCTGGACGACGATGCGGGACCACAAGGGGCGGCTGTGGATCGGAACAGAATCCGGCCTTGACTGGATTCCGGCTGGCGAAGTGACTCCCAGAGCATGGCAACGCCCCGGAATCATGACGACTCGGGCCGGGGCCCTGGCCGAGAGCGCGGACGGCACGGTCTGGATGGGCAGCACGGCGGGGAACCTGGTCCGCATCGATGCCAATACGCTGGCCGGAAGGCAATGGAAAGTTCCGGAAGTCTACGACGTGGTAGTCGACAAGCAGGGCCACGTCTGGACCGCAACGATCAACGGGCTGTATGAAATTGAAGACCCGAAGCAGGGCGCGCCGGTGCTGGTGCAAGATCCGGCATTTGCCGGGACGTCGCAACGGTTTGACGATCTGCACCTGGACTCGACAGGTCGGTTATGGGCGGCGGAAGACCGCGAGCTACTGATGCGGGACAGCGCCGGATGGCATCGCATCGACCTGGGAACGTCGGGCGCGAGTCCGGACGTGATTGCGGTGGATTTGCAGGGGAATGTGTGGGCGGGAGGTGCCTCGCAGAACCTGATGGAAATGCGCATCGAGGGATACAAAGTGGTGGAGGCGAGGCATATCAATTGCCCGCCGCTGCTCTCGCAGCAGGTTGTGTCGCTGATGGTGGACCACCGCGGCTGGATCTGGGTGGGCCAGGATGCGGGCCTGACGGTGTTCGACGGCAAGTCTTGGCGCAGCTACACGCAGGATGACGGGCTGATCTGGAACGACACAGACAGCTACGCTCTTGCGGAAGACCACGACGGCAGCGTGTGGATCGGCACATCGGGCGGCCTGAGCCATCTGATTACTCCGGTAGATCCGAGTGCGCGGACGCCGCAACCGCCGGCATTCTCAAAAGTGACCTACGGCAATGCGGTTCTGGGGAACGGTTCTTCAGCAGATTGGAGTTCCAATTCTCTGGAGATTTCGATGGCACTGTTGTCGTTCAAGGGCACACAGGACGCCGGGATTCGCTATCGGCTGGTGGGGAGCCCGTCGTCAGAGTGGGTGGAAACGCGGGAGATGGAGGTGCACTATCGGCACCTCGAGCCGGGCAGCTACAAGTTTGAAGTGGCCGAAGTCGATTCGGCGGGACATCCGATTTCGCCCATCGCAAGCTTCGCGTTCAAGATCACACCGCGCTGGTGGCAGACCACCAGCCTGCGCGTGGGAATCGTAGTGTTGATTACCGTGGCCATCTTCGTTGTCTGGCGACGCCGCATCGCCCTGCTGCTGAAGCAAAAGCGGTTCCTTGAAGAAGCCGTGAAGCTGCGGACGGTGGATCTGGAACGGGAGAAGGGCGAGCTGGTGCGCACTAAAGAGGCCATGCGCCACTATGCGGAGCACGACGATCTGACCGGACTGTGGAATCACCGCATCATTGTTGATCGGCTGCGCATGGAAGTGGAGCGTTCGCGGCGCGAGGGTCTGCCGCTGAGCATCATCCTCGCCGACCTGGATTTCTTCAAGCGGATCAACGATACGTTTGGCCATCCGGCGGGTGACCAGGTGTTGAAGGAAGCCAGCGCGACTTTCCAGCGCATGGTGCGGACCTATGACTGGGTCGGCCGTTACGGCGGCGAAGAGTTTCTGCTGATCCTGCCTGGGGCCGGTTATATGCATGCACGCCAGCGTGCGGAAGAACTCCGTATTGCGATTCAGACGGCGCGCGTGGAGGAAGGCGAGACGCTGATTCCCTTGACGGCCAGCTTTGGTGTGGCGTCGGGCTTCCCGACAAGCCACGAAGAGCTAATTCGCGAGGCCGATGCGGCTCTCTATCGCGCCAAGAACAACGGACGCAACTGCGTGGTTGCGATGGAATTGGATACGCGCGCCATTGCGCGACACGCGAGCTAGACACCAGGCAACGACCTTAGGCGACGGGTAGCCTTACAGTGGCCCGCGCGCCATCCCCATCCTCACGATTGACGAGCCGAATTTCGCCGCCGTGGACGCGGGCGATTTGCTGCGCGAGCGCGAGGCCTACTCCACTGCCGGTGGGCTTGGTGGTGTAGAAAGGCACAAAAAGATTCTCGCTGTTGGCGATGCCGAGGCCGCGATCTTCGATGGACACTTCGACATTGGACTCGACAACTTTCCAACTCAAGCGCACAGGCCTTGCGCCGTTGGAAAGTGACGCATCCACGGCGTTGGTGAGCAAGTTGATAAGCATCTGCTCGAGTTGATCGGGGTCGGCATGCAGAGTTGCGGGAGGGCCGGGATCGAGTAGCACGGGAACGCGCTGTTCGAGGAGCGCGACGCGCTCGACGAGGGGACCGATGGGGACGTGCTTGAGCGCGGGCGGCGGCAATTGGGCAAGCACGCGGTAGGACTGCACGAAGCGATGAAGTGCGTCGGCCCGGCTTTCAACCACGCCGAGACCGCGACGGAAATCGCGGACCGTGAGTTCGTCGCTATTCATCTGTTCGGCACGCGCAAGCAGGCTGCCGGCGATGGACTTGATGGGGGCCAGTGAGTTGGAAAGCTCGTGGCCTAGAACGCGAATGAGGCGCTTCCACGCGGCTTGTTCCTCTTCGCGGAGAGGCTGGCTCACGTCGGCGAGCAGCAGCAAAACGTGTGGAGCGCCATCCTGGCGGAACGCGGCTTTGCGCAACAGCCAGCGATTAGGTTTCGTGCCGAAGGAGTGGATGCTCTGGTCGGGCGAAGCCAGCAGGTCTTCGAGTCCAAGTTCGCGCGAAGTGCGGCCGAAGCAACGGGCGTGAGGAATGCCGAGCAACTGCACGCCAGCCTCGTTGACTAGTTGGAGCACGTCGTCGCGATCGAAGGCGTAGAGCGGCGAGTGCATGACTTCAAGAATGCGCGCGAGCAAAGCCGTCGCCTCGAGGGAGCGGACGCGCTGCCTTTGCAGCAGGTCGGCCAAGGCATTGATTTCTGCCGCCAATTCGCCAAGTGGATCGTGCGAGCCCGCGCCGCGCGCGCGAAACGAGTAGTCGCCTTCGCGCAGGGACGATACGACATTGGAGAGTGTTTGCAACGGACGTACGAGGCTCTCGATCATTGCGCTGGCCACGAGCAGAAGATAGAGGAGGAAACAAATCACCGCAAGGATTGCGATGGGGGTGGTGATTTGTTGCTGCCAGGCGAGAATGCCGCCGAAGATTAGCGCCGGCAGTGCGAGAATGAAGCAATAAAGCCACGCCCGGCGAACCGCCGAACGGTTGCGCCTGCGCATGCGATTTTCAAAGGCCATATTTCTCGATACGGCGATAGAGGGCGGCGCGGCTGAGGCCCAGGGCTTCAGATGCCTGCGAGATATTGCCGTCGCAACGGCGCAGAACCTTGCGAATGAGCAGGGCTTCAACTTCGTCGATGCTCATATTGTCAAACGATGGAATGGCGGGGCGCCCTGATGCGACGGCGAGGTTGGCGGGCTCAATTTCTTCGCCGCGACACAGCAGCACAGCGCGCTCCACAGTGTGCTCGAGTTCACGTACGTTGCCCGGCCACGCATATTGCATCATCTGCTGCATGGCGGAGGGGGAGAACCCGGTGACCTGCTTGCGATAGCGCGTCCGGTTGCGGCCGAGAAAGTGAGCGGCCAGCAGGGGGATGTCTTCGCGGCGGTCGCGCAACGCAGGCAAATGGATTTCGACGGTGTTGATGCGGAAGAGAAGATCTTCGCGGAAGGCGCCGTTTTTGGCTTCTTCCTGCAGGTCCGCATTGGTGGCGGAGAGGATGCGGACATCGACGCGGCGCGTTTGCGAAGAGCCGACGCGCTCGAGTTCTCCGGTTTCAAGCACACGCAGCAATTTGGCCTGTTGGCGGATCGGGACATTGGCGATTTCATCGAGAAAGAGTGTACCGCCATTAGCGAGTTCGAAGCGGCCAACGCGATCGGTGCGTGCATCGGTAAAAGCACCTTTGACGTGGCCGAAGATTTCGCTTTCGAATGTGCCTTCAGGCAGGCCCCCGGCATTGACGGCGACGAGAGCCATGCGTGCCCGGGGCGAAGCGGCGTGCAGCAGTTTGGCGACGATCTCCTTGCCGGTGCCGTGTTCGCCGGTGATGAGCACGTTGGCATCAGACGGGCCCACCTGGCCAATGAGTTCGAGGACCGGCTGCATGGAGGGAGCGCCGGCGACAAACTCCGGCATACCTTCTGCGCGGAGGAGGCGGTTTTCGAGCTCGAGCTGGCGGGCACGCCGGAGCGCCTGATGCAGCTCGGCGTGGACGCGGATGAGGGAGACGAGACGCTCGTTCTCCCACGGTTTCTGGATGAAGTCGCGCGCGCCGCGCTTGATGCTCTCAACCGCAAGGTCGATGTTGCCCCAGGCAGTCATTACGATGACGGGCATGCGCGGATCAATCTCCTTGAGGCGTGCCAGCAAATCGAGCCCCTCCTGGCCGGAGGTAGTGTCGCGCGTGTAGTTCAGGTCGATGAGGATCACATCGTAGTCGCTCTGGCTCAATGCTTCGAGAAGCAACTGCGGTGAGCGCACGCAGTCGACCGAGATGCCTTGCGGCTCGAGCAACAGCTCCACGGCTTCGAGGATGTGCGGTTGATCGTCGGCGACCAGAACCCGGATTCGTGCTGTCTTACGAGAGTCGGTCATGATCTTAGAGATGGCTCGCTTCCACAACGCCGGACTTCGCGCCAGCGATAGAGATGCCCTCGTCGTGGAGCACCTTGTTTGTAACCCATGGGACGCATGCGCTTCTTTTGATTCTACGGTGCACGCGTCACCACGCCGTTCTTTGCGTCGTCGACCGAGACCCCCATGCGCTCGAGGGTTTCTCCGGTCGCGCGATCGATATCCACCTTGGCCTTTTCATACGCTGTCTGCGCACCCACGAGAGCGGATTCGGCGATGGCCAGCTGATGTTGCGCTACCAGCGTATCGTAGCTGGACTTGGCGCCGAGTTTTTGCTCCTGTTCGGTAATAGAGAACGTGTGTTGCGCCAGGTCACGGGTTTTCTGCGCGGCATCAACGCGGGCCTGAGCCTGCTGGAGGGCGAACTGAGAGTTGCGCACATCGAAGCGGATGCTTTTCTTCTGCTCTTCGAAAGTAATCTGGCGCTGGCGAAACTCCAGTGCGGCTCGGAATTGATCGGCCTTGGCAACCCGGTTGCGCAGGTTGATCGACAGATTCATTCCAAACTGATACTCCGGCGACGAGTAGTTGAACGTGTTGGCGAACATGCTGCCGAAGGTCGTGGGGAGTTCAGATGCGCATCCGCCGCCTGAGGTGCAGTTCGGATTCGGCTGGCCTCCAATGCCCGCTCCGGCATAGAAGCCGTAGACGTTGAGGGTGGGCAGAAGTTCGCTCTTGATGGATTTGAGACTTGCCTCGGCGACCTGCATTGCGATCTCATCCTGGGTGACATCGGGGCGATTCTTTTCAGCTTCGGCAATGAGATCGCCAATCGATTTCGCGGAATTCGGATTTGTGGGGCCGACGCGATCGAGGGGAATGACGGGCATTTCGTCGATTGTCGGATCGTCGGTCTTGGTGATGGCGTTCTTGATGAGCAATTCATTGAGGCGGAGCGTTGCGCGGGCAACCGTGAGGTCGCCTTCACTGGTGGCCACGTCCGATTCATCCTTGGTGACCTGCATTGCCGGTATGGCGTTCAACTGAAGTTGCTTCTGGTCATCCGAAAGAGTCTTCTGCGAGAACGCGAGAGAACGGTCTTTCACCTGTTCATCCTGGTAGGCGTTCACGAGATCCCAATAGATATTCTCAACCTGGGTAATAGTCGCGATCGTCTGCGCGCGGAACGCGAGGTCGGTGATCTGGAGGTTTTTCTTGGCGATATGCATGAATCGTTCGTTGGTTGAAATGCCAAATCCTGCCAGCAATTGCTGGGTGAGAATCACCTGAAAGTTGGAATAGAGGGTCGGATTGATGGCTTCGTACGGGCTATTGTTGGCAAAACGCTGGCCCTCGTAGTTGACGGCCAAGCCCGTTCCCATCGCAAAGTTTTGCGAGTAACCGGCCAGGGCTTCGATGGTGTTCTGTTTGAAAACGAGGACACCGTTTTGGAAGGTGTTGCCCTCCTGGGTTACGTCGTGATCGACAAATCCCTTGAAGGAGAGATAGGGATCGAACGAGGGAACGGAAGTACCGGCGCCCAGCGTCGAAGTGACGATGCCGCCCGCGCCCGCCGCGGCCGATCCTGAACTGGCTCCGCCTGAGCCTGCATTGCCGCCACCGAAACCGCCCTGCGTGGACGACTGCACGATTCCTGTGTTGACGCCGTTGACCGAACCGCCGGCCTTGGTTCGGGCAAAGTCCGTTTGGGCGATGGGAAAGTTGTAACGGAAGTACGCGAGATCGAGGTTGTTTTCAATGGCGAGGGCAATGGCGTCGTTGAGTGAGATGTAAAGTTTGCCATCGCGGATGAGGTTTTCGAGGCGCGGTGAGTTGTTCAGATCCAGCAAGGGCACGTCGCTCGCAATGTATGGAGAAAACGGCATGTGCGAGTGCGGCAACTGAATGTTAAACGGCTTGGGCGAAGCGATCGCCTGCTGCTGTTGCTGCTGCGCCTGTTGCGCCAGCGTGGGAGGCGGCGGGTTTGTTGTTTTGTTTGTTGGCGCCGGTGCCTCGGGCGAAGATTGCGTGGACTGCGAAGCCGGAGGCTGCGCCGGCGTTTGCGGAGTTTCGACGGCGAAGGCAAGATTCACCTGAAGCAGAAGAATTGCGGCGATTGCTTGCATACGGGTTCGATAACCAGGAGTCGTTCGTTTCATGGGAGAGTTCACCTTAAGAGAGGTCACTGGGCGCCAACCTCCGTGGGGAAGGGCTGCGGCGCTTCGTCGCGCGTAAGCCAGCCGTCGCGCAGTTCGAGAATGCGCGAGCCGTACCGCGCGTTCTCTTCAGAGTGCGTGACCTGGACAATGGTCGTGCCCTGGCGGTTGAGTTCGCGGAACAGTTCCATAATTTCGCGGGCCTGGGTGGAGTGGAGGTTGCCGGTGGGCTCGTCGGCAAGCAGCAGCGAGGGCGCGTGCACGACGGCGCGAGCGATGCCTACGAGTTGCTGCTGGCCGCCGGAAAGCTGGTTGGGAAACAGGTCCTTTTTCGCGACGATCTGGAAACGGTCGAGGATGTCTGCAACCATGCCGGCGCGTTCCTTTGCGGGAAGATTCTTGTAGGAGAGCGGAAGATCGATATTTTCAGCGACGGTAAGATCGTCGAGCAGATGGTAGCTCTGGAAGACCATGCCGATGCGTTGGCGGGCGAGGTCGGCGCGCTGTTTTCGATTGAGCTTGTGTGCGGGAGTTTCGTCGAACCAGTATTCGCCGAGCCAGCCATCGTCGAGGAGGGCGAGCACGTTGAGCAGCGACGACTTCCCTGCCCCGGATGGTCCCATGACAGTGACGAATTCGCCTTCTTTGATGGTGATGCCGACACGGCGCAGCACCCAGGTTTCCGTGTGGCCCGTTTTGTAACTGCGTTCGATGTTTTTCAGTTCGATCATGATGGACTCCGATTCTTGATACTTGTTACGCGGCTACTCTGTGCGAAGCGCCCGCATGGGCTCAACGGATGAAGCACGACGCGCAGGCAACCAACTAGCGAACATGGACGCGGCAAGCAGAACCAATGAGACGACGGCGATGGCGCCAAAATCGAGCGAACCGACACCGTAGAGTGCGCTGTGCATGGCGCTGCCGATGAAATAGGCGCCGACGAGCCCGAGGCCTAGACCGAATACGGCCAACACCAAAGCCTCTCTCAAAACAAGATTCACGACGTTGCCACGACTGGCCCCCAAGGCCATGCGCAGGCCGATCTCGTGTTCGCGCTGAGCCACGGTGAAAGCCATGACACCGTAGATACCGACAGCGGCAAGCAGGAGCGCGATGGCCGCGAAGGCGCCCAGCAAAGTCATGATGAAGCGATCGCCACCGAGATTCCGGCTCTTCATCTCTTCGAGTGTGCGCGGCTCGGCGAGGGCGATTTGGGGATCAATGGAATGGACCGCCGCGGCTATGCTTTGGAAGACCGTGGCAGGGTCGCCCGTGGTATGCACGCCGATACTGGCGCTAGGCCACGGGATCTGCGCAAATGGAATCACAATCTGGGGAAAATCGTCGCGGAATCCACCGGCACGCACATTGTTGAAGACGCCGACGATCTGCCATGTGATGTAAGGGCCGAGCTTCGTGACTCCTGGGATGAGTTCTTCCACGTTGATGCGTTGCTGCAGGGGGTCTTTGCCCGCAAAGAACTTATCTGCAAATTTCTTATTGACCATCGCCACATGGACCGAAGCTGCGTTGTCCTGGTCGGTAAATGCGCGTCCGCGAAGAACGGGAATGCTGTAGGTGGTGAAGAAGCCGGGGGAGACCATATCAAAGCCCGCTCCCGGTCTCTGGGATGGGTCAGCAAGATCGGGCTGACCCGCAATGGTGAATGGCATGCCGAAGGCCGTGCCTTCCAGCGGAAGACCGACCGAGACGGCTGCATCCATCACGCCGGGAACGGCCTTGATACTCGTTATCATCTGTTGGTAGTAGGCATTGATGCGGACAGGATCCTTGGGGCGCGATTCAGGCACGGGCAAGGAAAACGTCTGGATATTTGTCGTGCTGGTGCCGAGATCGACGTTGGTTAGATTCCAGAAGCTGTGAATGGCCAGTCCCGCGCCCGTGAGCAGGGCGAGTGCAAGAGCGAATTCACCCACCACAAGTACGCGGCGGAGACGCTGACGGCCTGCGCCGGTGCCGGAGCGGCCACCTTCTTTCAGAGCTTCAGCGGGATCAACCCGCGTGGCATACCATGCGGGCGCGTAACCGAAGAGAAGTCCACACAGTGTCGATGCGGCGACAGTAAAAAGAAGGATCGGCAAGTTAAGAGTCAAGTCCGCTTCGGAGGGAAGTGTGCCCTTGGGCATAATGGATTCGATACCGCGCAACAATGCCCATCCCAGGGCAACACCGATTCCGCCGCCGATGACCGCGAGTGCCAGATTCTCGGTGATGAACTGCGCGAAGATGGTTTTGCGGGAAGCACCCAGCGCCGCGCGCACGGCAATTTCCTTTTGCCGCGTTGTGCCCTTGGCCAGCAGCAGGTTGGCAACGTTGACGCAGGCAATGAGCAGCACGAAGCCGACCGCGCCGAGGAGAATCCAAAGCATGTTGATCTCTTGCTTTGGCAGGAAGTCGTTGTGCAGTGGCTCGACGATAGCGCCCCAGCCCTTGTTGCTTTTCGGATTTTCCTGGGCCATGCCAGCAGTTACTGCATCCATATTGGCCTTTGCCTGCTGCATGGTGACGCCGGGCTTTAGACGGGCCATGGCAAGCAGCCAGTGGAAGTCGTGGTTGAGTTCCTCCTGCTTGAAAGCCAGCGGGACCACAAGCCAGTTGTCAAGCCGATCAGCCTGACCGCCAGCAAGGACGCCGACAACGGTGTAGCCCGTGCCATCGAGTTGAAGTGTCTTGCCGACGATATTCGGATCTGAGCCAAGGCGCTTCCACAGCTTGTTCATCAGGATGACTTCGTGCTCTTTCCCAAGCGTGCCTTCTTCAGGAAGAAAATCGCGGCCGTAGAGGAATTGATTGCCCATCATGCGATACATGCCGGGGGTGGTGCGCTGGCCCTGGAGATACTCCGGTTGCTCTTTGGTGGCGAGGTTGAAATTGCCGCCGGTGAAAGCATTGATGTCCTGGAAGACTGTGTTGCGATTCTTCCAGTCGACAAAATCCTGAGCTGCGATGCTGTTCCTGTCGCCCTGAATCTTTGACCAGACCATGACCAGCTGATCGGGCTGCGGATAGGGCATGGGCGCAAGCAGCGTGGCGTAAACAACGGTGAATATAGCCGTGGTGGCGCCAATGCCAAGCGCCAGGGTGAGGATCGCAGTAACAGTAAAGCCCGGAGACTTGCGCAATTGGCGCAACGCATAGCGAATATTTTGAATGATCGACTGCATCGGGTCTCTCCTTTAGCTTGGCATTCAACTTGCGCTTTTTCCAGGATTCACATCATTCAGTTCTCAAGGCTTGCATGGGTTCAACGGCCGCGGCGCGGCGCGCGGGCAGAGCAGCTGCCAGTAGCACCATACACGCGGTAAAGATTACGGACGCGGCGAGCGTGACCGGATCGAAAGTAGCAACGCCATAGAGCTGGCTGCGGAAGAGGCGTGCCAGGGCGACGGTGGACGGAAGAGCGACCGCAGTCGCAAGGATGGCGATCCACGCCATCTCGCGGAGGACCAGGAGAACCACGGAGCCGCGCGGCGCCCCGAGGGCGAGGCGCACACCGATTTCGCGGGTGCGCTGTGCCGTGGAATAGGCCAGGACACCGTAGAGCCCCACCGCGGCGAGAATCATGGCCAGCAGCGAAAATCCAACGGAGAGGAATGCAAGAGCGCGGACATCGGCGGCGCGCTGATCCACCTGCTGCTCCATGGTGCGCAGGCTGTCGACCACCAGTGTTGGATCGAGCTGGTGGATCACTTGCCGGATGGCTGGTTCGACGCTGGCCGGCGGTTGCGTGGTGCGGACATAGACGACTACGCCGCCGGGATGCTTCTGCTGCATGTAGGGCATATAAACCGCAGGACCCAATTCAGTGCGAAGATTCTGATGGCGGATATCGCCGACCACAGCGACGATCGTGGTGTCGTATTTGATATCGTCGCCTCCGCCCTCGGCGAGGAGGCGGCCGACGGCGTTTTGCGGAGAGCCGAAATACTTTTTCGCAAAAGCACGGTTGACGATAGCAACGCTCGGCTGTCCGTTGACGTCGGCATCGGTGAACTCCCTGCCTACCAGGAGCGGCTGGCGCAGCGTGGCGAAGTAGCCGGGGGTGATGCGCGGCTGTTCCATATTCATATGCTCATCTTCGGAGGGTTTGTAGCCCTGGATAGAGAAGTTAGAGGTGGTTGAATCTCCGGCCAGTTCCGGATCTGTGGTGGCGGCAACCGCGGAGACGCCGGGAATGCGGCGCAGGGCTTCAAGTGCGTTGGTGACAATTTGCGGGGTACGGTCTTCGCCGTAACCGGAGCTGGTGGGATCGAGGGAGAAGACGGCCAAGTTGGAGCTTTCGAAGCCGACCGGCTGGTGGCGGAGGTTTTCGAGTGTGTGGACAAAGAGTCCCGCGCCGCCGAGCAGGAGGACGCTGAGCGCGATTTGCGCACCGACAGCCATCTTGCGAAATCGCTGCGAGCTGCGGGAGGCGGTGCCGGTAGTTTGGCGCAAAGCGTTGGCCAGGTCTGGACGCAAGAAGTGAAAGACCGGGGCAATGCTAAAGAGGAAGGCAGCGAGCAAAGAGATGCCGAGCGTGAATAGGAGGACGCGAGTATCGATGCTGGAGGAGTAAGGTTCCTGGCCGGGATCGGAATTGGTCATCAAGCGGACCAGTGCGACAGCGACTACGGGCGCGAGGGCAAGACCCGCGGCGGCGCCGGCAACGCCGAGCATGCCGCCTTCTGCGAAGAGCTGCGAGACGATGCGGCTGCGGGATGCGCCAAGCGCATAGCGCATGGACATTTCGCGCGCGCGGACAGCGGCACGCAGAAGCAGCAGCGTGGCCACGTTGATGGCGCACATGGCGACAAGCAGGCCGGCCATGCACATGAGGATCGTGAGCGGCTTGTAGAGCTCCTCACGATCGGGGTTGAAGCCCCTGGAATCGTCGATGACTTTAAGGCGCGAATTGTCGAGGAAGTTTTTCCTGAAGCGGTCGCTGGATTGCTTATACAAGAGGAGTTCATTGGCGCGGAGAGAGTGCCACAGCGGCGCGAGGCTGGCTTCGGCGTGCGACGGCTTCACGCCGGGCTTGAGGCGCGCCACCAGCGTGAGCCAGACGGACTGATGATTATTCAAGTCGTCGCGGGGAGCCATCCACGGCATGGCTACTTCAACCATGCTGATGGGGATGAAAACTCCAGGGCGATAGCCGCCGATGGCGGAGTCAAAGTGCTGTGGGGCGACACCCAGGATGGTGAAGGGATGGCCGTTGATGAGGATGGTCTGGCCGACGACATCGGGCGCGCCGCCGAGGTGGTTTTTCCAGTAGGTGTAGCTAAGAACGAGGACAGGGTTCGCATTCTTGGTGGTATCGTCTTGCGGCGAGAGCAAGCGGCCGAGAGCGGGCTTCAGACCGAGCAACTGAAAGTAATTTCCGGTGACGACTTCGGCGTCTTCATTTTCTGCCTGGTTGTGCCAGGAGATGCCGACGCCGGTCTTGTCGGCGGCGAGCACACCCGCGAAGACCTGGTTCTGGTCACGCAGGTCCTTGTACATGGGGTACGAGAAGTAGTTGTCGGAATCACCTCCGAAGCTGCTCATGGAGCCGCTGAACGCGCCGGACCACTCGAAGCGGACCAGCTCTTTGGGCCGCTGGACCGGCAACATGCGAAGCAGGACCTGATCGAAGAGAGTGAAGACTGCCGCATTGGCGCCAATGCCGAGAGCCAGCGTGAGAATCACGGTGAGCGCAAAGCCCGGCGACTTGCGCAATTGGCGCAGTGCGTAGTGAATGTCGTGAGCCAATGCGTTCATTTCCGTTTCTCCTTATTCGTTGCGGAGCGCTTGCATGGGTTCAATGGCCGCGGCGCGGCGCGCGGGCAGCCATGAGGCGAATGCGACGGCGGCGGTGAGAACACCGAGAGCCGCGACGAGCGAATAGGTATCGAGGGGACGCACGCCAAACAACGCGGAGGCCTCAAGCCGCGCAGCCGCGAAGGAAAGCGCCACGCCGACGCCAAGACCGATGGCGGCGGTGCGCGCCGTGTCGCGCAATACAAGCCTGACTGTGGCCTCGCGCGATGCGCCGAGCGCCATGCGTATGCCGATCTCGCGGCGGCGTTGCGTGACGCTGAAGGCCAGGAATCCATAGAGACCGACGACCGTGAGCGCGAGACCAATACATCCGAGCGCGCTTACCAGTTCCGCCATCATCTGGTAATTGCCGGTGGAGTAACGAATGAGTTCGGGCTGCGACGTCATGAACATGGGGTCCAGCAAAGGATCGATGTGGATCAGCACCTGCCGGGCATTCTGCGCGAGGGACATGGCATTGGGGCTGGTTCCCATGACGAAGGTGATTTCCCCCATGTTGGAGAGGCGCGCCTGATACTGGTGGAAAGGGACATAGAGAAACGGCTCAGGCATCTCTCCGATGCGTGTAATGGGCGCATCTTCGGTCACTCCGATCACGCGCGCATCGGCGTTGCCCTGGGTGAGATGGACGATCTGGCCAATTGGATCCCGGCCCGGCCAGTATTTCTGCGCCATGGTCTTGCTGACCAGCACGTTCAGGGGACCGTCGCTGTCATCGGCGGCGGTAAAACCGCGTCCGTTGACGACCCGTGTGCCCGTCACGGCAAGAAAGCCCGGGCTCACCGCGTTGAATTTGATCATGACGGGATCGTGCATCTCGGGATGACTGGGCAGCAGGACGCCGACAGCGATGCCATTCTCCGAAGGCATCATGGGCGAACGGATACCGTATGCAACGCTATGCACGCCCGGCAATGCGCTCAGGTTGGTCACAACCGTCTGGCGCATGGCGTCTTCGGGATCCTGCGTGAAGGCAATGAGCACCTGATCGCGCGTGAGGCCGATGGATTGTGTGCGGGTATTCAGGAAACTGCGCACCAGCGCACCGGTAGAGACCAGCAGAGCAAACGAAACACCAATCTGGAGCCAGACAGCAAAGCGGCGCAACGCGGAAGTGCGGCCCGTAAGCCGTCCGGCCTGTCCTCTTTGCAGCGCGGGTACCAACTGCGGGCGGGAGACCTGTGCGAGTGGAACCAAAGCCAGCAGAAGCATGGTGACAAGCGCCAGCAATCCGGCAAAAAAGAAAACACGCCAATCCAACTGGAAAGGTTCGCCCGCGCCGTAGGACGTGAGCATTGCGGGTTCTAAGACCAGCAAGCGCGGTAACGCGGAGGCAATACCCGCAGCCAGTGCCAGGCCAGTGGCCCATCCCAAAACGCCGAGCAGCAGGTTCTCGACAAGCAACTGACGGGCAACGACGGCGCGTGTGGCGCCGAGCGACAAGCGCAGCGCGACTTCAGTGCCTCGCGTCAGAGCACGGGCCAGCATGAGATGCGCGACGTTGACCGTGCAGAGCAAGACGACCCCGCCGACGATGGCGAACAGCAGCAGACCGCTGGTGCCGGCCTGGCTCATGCGATAGCCGAAGTCGCCGATGGCGCGGGCGCCGCGATCGTGGTTGCGCGCGTGGTCATCGGCCGCAAGAGCACTGGCCACGGCGGCGACCTGTTGATTGGCCTGTGCGACGGAGGCGCCCGGAGCGAGGCGGCCCAGCAGATTGAACCAGCGGAAATCACGCGCAGTAAAGTCGGAGGCGCCGACACCCATAGCCCAGGTTTCAGTGGGCATCCAGAGGTCGCGGTCGCTATCGTGGTCGATGTCGCGGAACGAAGGAGGCAAGACGCCCCACACGTTCACTTGATAAATACCGTCCCTGCCGTGACGCAGGGGAATCTGGCGGCCGACAATCTGGGGATCGGCATTGAAATTGCGCTGCCAGCAACGATAGCCGAGCACAACTCCGGGATGAGTGCGGAGCAGCGGCGCGTCTTGCGCGGTGAAGGCACGGCCCAGAAGCGGACGAACGCCGAGCACGCTGAAGAAGTTGTCGGAGACGACGTTGACCTCAAGCAGCAGCGAAGTGCCATCGGGCCGGGGCATGAGGCTGCCCCGACCGCCTACAGCCACCAGGCCGCTGAAGGCTGAAGCACGCTGGGCGAGAGTCTGGTATTCGAAGTAGCTGAAAGAACCTTCGTGATCCTGCGGCGTGGTGGCAAAGACCCGCGCCAGCCGGCTCGAATCCGGAACATGCATGGGATGGAGCCACAGCGTATCCATGAGGCAGAAAATTGCCGCGCTGGCGCCGATGCCCAGCGCCAGGGTAAGCACGGCGGCGAACGTGAAGCCGGGTGATTTGCGCAACTGCCGCGCTGCGTAACGAATGTCGTAAGCCAACATGTTCAACTCCGTCCCTTCTTACTCGGTGCGAAGAGCCCGCATGGGGTCGATGGTGGCGGCGCGGCGGGCCGGAATAAATCCCGCCACGGCGGCGCAGACAAGAAGCACAACGGGCGCGACAATGAGCGCGACGGGGTCGAAGCTGCCAACACCGTAGAGAATGCTCTTCATCAGGTAGCCGGCGTAGAGTGCGGCGGGGATGCCAAGTGCGAGGCCAATGAGGATTTGCCAAAGGGCGCCGCGCAGGACCATCGCGACGACCGAGTTGGGGGTTGCGCCGAGGGCCATACGAATGCCGATTTCGCTGGTGCGTCGGGCGACGAAGTAAGACATGACGCCGTAGAGGCCAATGCAGGCAAGGATGAGCGCGAGAAATCCGAACAGGGTGGTGAGGCGGGCGACGAGGCGTTCCTCGTTGAAGTTGCCTGCAACCTGTGCATCGAGGGAGCGAAGATCGGCAACGGTGAGGTTAGGATCAATGCCGGCGAGGGTCTGACGCAGCAGTGCGTCAACGTTGTCGGGTGGCGCCTTGAAGTCGAGGATCATGGCTTGCATCGTCATGGACTGCACTTCGCCGGCGATCATCTCGGGCTCGGTGTAGCCGGTGTACATCTGGTTGAGCGGCCGCAGGTAGACAGGATGGACATCCTCGCGTGGGTTGTTCATCTTGAAGTCGCGAAAGACACCGACAATTTGCCACGAGCCGGAGTACTGCGGGAAGTCAATGCCAAAATGCTGACCGACGGGATCCTGATTCGGGAAGAACTTCTTGGCGAAGGTCTCATTGATCAGCGCCACCTGGGGCGACGTGGCGGTGTCCTGGCTGGTGAAGTCGCGGCCGCGCAGGACGGGGACGCCGACGGAATCGAGGAAGCCCTTGCTGACGCGAACCCAGGTTGAACCACAGTGGTCGCCGGGCCGTGGCGCGGGGTGACCCTGCTGAATCACACATTCACCCCAGTTATCCCCTTCGAGTGGGCTGTACGTCGCGAGGCTCATTTGCTGGATGCCGGGGAGGGCGTGGAAGCGATCTTCAATTTCCCGATAGAGCGCGGGAAGGCGCTCCGTGGTGTAACCAGCGCCGTCGGGATCGAAGTGAAGCACGTAACGATTGTGGGTGACGATGCCAAAGTTCTGATTCTCGAGATTGGCGAGCGTGCGCGTCATGAGCACCGCGCCGCAAAGAAGCACGATCGAGAGCGCGGCCTGCAAAACGACCAGCGCCTTTTGTGGAAGCGAGGAACGATCTTTTGTGGAGCGATTGACGCCGCGTAGGGCCTCGGCGGGCTTGGCATGGGAGGAGAGCCATGCCGGCCCGGTGCTGAAAAGAACTCCTGTAATGAGCGAGACAAGAAACGCAAAGCCGAGAACCATGAGCGAGGGGCTGGCATCGACCGTCATGTTGCGCGAATCAGGAAACGCAAGCGCGAGAATGGTGCGGCAGCCCAGATACGCCACGGCGAGGCCGGCGAGGCCGCCGATGCAACTAAGGATGACGCTTTCTGTAACGATCTGGCGAATAAGATGGCGGCGGGCGGCGCCGAGGGCCATGCGCACGGCGATATCGGCACGGCGCGTGGTGGCGCGAGCGAGAAGAAGATTGGCGATGTTGGCGCACGCGATCAACAGCACGATGGAGGAGAGAATCATGAGCATCTTCAGGCCCGTGCCTGCGTAATCCTGCAGGCTCTGGATGCCTCCGCCACCGGGCGTCAACACAACGTGCATTTTGGGGATGATGGTGTTGCCACCGTTCTGCACGAGAACGGGACGGGTGGCGAGCCACTGGCGCAGCGTGGCGCTGATTTTGGATTGCAGAGCGGGAATGTTCTGGCCGGCCGGCAGGCGTCCGACGAGATAGAGCCAATGCGATTCGCCGTGGTGGAGAATCGAGCCGGGGCCACGAAGATAGGGTTCCGTGTTGATCGGCAAGAAAAAGTCGGGCGGAACGTCGGAGACACGATCTCCGAAGAAGCCGGGCGGAGTGATGCCGACAACCGTAAAGGGACGGGTTTGAATGAAGATGGTGGAACCGAGGATGGTCGGGTCGGAAGCGTATTCGCCTTGCCATGCCTGGTAACTGAGCACGACGGCGGGGGCCGCGGTGGGTGTGTCGTCGGCATCGGATAGGACCCGACCGGACCAGGGGCCAATGCCGAAAGTGGAGAAATAATTTCCGGAGACGAACTCGGCGCGCAGGGTCTTGGGCAGCGCGTTACCGCGGCGCACAGCCCATTGCCATTGACCGGCCTGCATGGCGGCGAGTGACTGGAACTCGGGTGTGTTGGCGCGCAGATGAACGTAGAGGTCAGTCGAGAAGATGGTGAAGTCGCCGTTGTCGCCGGCGCCGCCAGGAAATCCGCCTTCCACGCAGCAGTCGTTGTTGTCACCAATGCGCCAGAGTTGTGCGGGATTGGCAACGGGCAAGGTGCGCAGAAGAATACCGTGCACCAGCGTGAAGATGGCCGTATTGGCGCCGATGCCGAGGGCCAGCGTAATCACCGCAGTGAGGGTGAACCCCGGCGATTTGCGCAGTTGGCGCAACGCGTAGCGAATGTCCTGAAGCAGTTGCGTCATCGTTTCACTTCTCCGTTGCCGCGTGCAGCGAATCTGTTATGGGGATGAAGACTATTCGTTGCGCAAGGCCTGCATGGGTTCAATGGACGCAGCGCGGCGTGCGGGCAAAAGTGCAGCCAACAGGCCGACAATCACGAGTACCAGAGCCAGAAGGGCAAAGCCGGCAGCCTGCTTCTCCAGATCGAGATAAACAACCATGCCGATCAGCTTGCGTGCCCCAATGGCGAGCACAAGCCCTGCGGTCGCGCCGGCGGAGAGTATCCATGCGACACGTCCGAGCACACCCCCCAGAATGCGGCTGCGCGAAGCGCCCAGCGCCATCCGCACGCCGATGTCCCGCGTGGAGAGTTCGACTTCATGGCTGAGCAGGCCGTAGAGACCGACCAGAGCCAACACCAAAGCGAGCGCGGCAAAGATGCCGAAGAGCCAGCTTTCCATGCGCTGAAACACCAGCGTCTCGGCGACGACCTGGGACATGGTGCGCGCTTGGTGGAATGGCACTGTCGGATCCACGTCATGGAGGGCCGCGCGCAGTCCGGGCACAAGCGACGCCGCGCTGCCGTCGAACCGAACGACCAACGTCATGCCGGAAAGCTGGTCGGCGCGGACCTTGGGCGGTACCTGGTCGATGAGAAAATCATGCTCGGCAAGCGGCGTGTCATAGATGTTCTGCCGCACATTGCCCACGACGCCCACAATCCGCGTGCGCCGCTCCGGCTTATCGTCGTCGATCCGCTGCGTGGTAGGATCGAGCCCCGATGGGATGAACTTTTTGACGAACGCCTCGTTGACAACTACCGACGGGGCAATTGCATCGGGTCGCTCCATCGCCGGCGACAAGGCACGCCCGCGCCGCAGCGGAATGCCGAATACGTCGTAGTAGCCGGTGCTTACCATCCGCACTTCCGAAAGCGCTTCGAGATTCGGCGGGGTGGGCGGCTGGCCGGCGATGTGGATGTCGGAGTTCGTGCCCCAGTTGTCAATGGGCAAAATGCTGATAACGCCCGCGGCGCGCACACCGGGAAGCTTCTGCACGCGCTCGAGCAAGGGCTGATAGAAGCTCAGCAGCATGTCGCTCTGCGCATAGCGCGCAGGCGAGGGGTTCAGGTCGACCGCGAGAATGCGCGTCGGGTCGAAGCCCAGGTCGGCGTCACGATAACCGGTTAGGACGCGCATGAGCAGGCTGGCCACCACCAGGAGCACCAGCGTAAGCGCCACCTGCGTGATGATGAAGCCCGCACGCAGCCGATGTTGCGAACGCGCGCTGCCGGCGCTGCCGCCTGCTTTCAGCGCCTGCTGCGGTTCGATGCTCGACATCTTGAGCGCGGGATAGAGCGACGCCGCGAGGCTGGCAAGGACGGAGACGGCGACCGCCGTACCGAGGACGCTCCAGTTGATTTGCACGTCCGTTCCGCGCGACAGAGCCTCGATTATGAAGGCACGCATCGCGTCGAGCAGGCCCCACGCCAGCACCACGCCACCCGCGGCCCCGACTAACGCCAGCACCACGCCCTCGGTGAGCAACTGGCGCACCATGCGCATGCGGCTCGCACCCACCGCCGTACGCATGGCCATTTCGCGTTCGCGCTTGACCCCGCGGGCGAGCAGCATGCCGCCCACATTCACGCAGCCGATGGCGAGCACGGCGAGTACCGCAGCGAGCAGCGTCCACAGCGGGCCGCGCGTCTGACTGGTGATGCTGTCGGAGAGCTGTCGCACGCGCACCTTGCGGCCTTCATCGGTCTCAGGATTTGTCCTGGCTATGTTGGCGAATACCTGTGCCAAGTCTGCCTGGCCCTGCGGGAGGCTTACGCCGTCGCGCAGTCGGCCCACTGTGCGCAACCAGTGATTGCCGCGCTTCAGCATCCAGTCGCGGTCGATCAATCGCGGCGTGTAGATGCCGTTGTGCATGCTCAGTGGATAGCGAAAGCCAGCGGGCATGACACCGATCACTGTGTAGGTCATGCCATCGAGAGTGACGCCACGACCGAGCACGTCTGCACCGCCGCCGAAATACTGTTGCCACAGCTCGTAGCTGAGTACGGCGACCTGATTGCGGCCGTCCACTTCTTCGCCGGGGCGAAACGTGCGGCCGAGCACGGGCTGCACGCCGAACACCTGGAAGAAGTTGTCGGTAGCGTGGACACTATCGACCAGCACTGGGCCGCTGGCCAGTGTCTGCAGAGTCATTTTGCCGAAGTCGTTGTAAGCGGCGAGGGCAGAGAAGAGGCGCGCCTGCTCGCGCTCGTCCTTGAAGCTGGGCCACGAAGCAGGTTGGTTGTAGCCGCTGCCGCTCTGCGATTCCACGCTGACGATGCGGTCAGGATGTGCATACGGAAGCGGGCGCAGGATCACCGCGTCAATCACGGAGAACACCGCCGCGGCCACGCCCACACTCAGCGCGAGCGTCAGTGCCACCGTGATTGCAAAGCCAGGTGCGCGCCTAAGCTGGCGCACCGCGAACTTCAGATCCTGCGTCAGCGTCATTCTCAGGCCTCTACTTCCTCGGTGAGCTTCTTGAGTTCGTCCTCCGAGACAACCTTTCCATCAAACAGGTGGACCTCGCGCTCGGCGTGCTTGGCGAAGCGTGGATCGTGCGTGACCATGCAGATGGTGGAGCCTTCGCGATGCAGATCCGCGAGCAGGTGCATGACCGCTTCACCGTTCTTGGAGTCAAGGTTGCCGGTAGGTTCGTCGGCCAGCAGGATGGAGGGTGAACCGGCCAGGGCGCGGGCCACAGCAACGCGCTGCTGTTGACCGCCGGAAAGCTGCGCTGGATAGTGCCGCATGCGATGCGCCATGTTGACGCGTTCCAGGGCTTCCTTGACGCGCTTCTTGCGCTCGGCCGAGGGCATACCCGCACGATAGGTGAGGGGCAGCTCGACATTCTCTTCAACCGTGAGATCACCGATAAGGTTGAAGCTCTGGAAGATGAAGCCGATTTCCTGATTGCGAATGCGCGAGCGCTCGCTGAAGCTCAGGTTTTCGACGGGCTTGTTGTTGAGCAGGTATTTGCCGCCGGTGGGCGTGTCGAGCAGGCCCAGAATGGACAGCAGCGTGGATTTGCCACAGCCCGACGGACCGGACATGGCCAGGTATTCGCCGCGCGAGATGGTGAGATGAATGCCGGAGAGTGCGTGCGTCTCCACTTCGTCGGTGTAGAAAACCTTGGTCAGGTCTTCAATTTCAATGAGCTTGTCGTTTGCCATCCTATCCCCCTCGTATCAGTTGTCAGTGAACCGTGGTCAGTGAACAGCTAGAATCCTGTGCACACAATTGCGTGGTGTTGCGTGTCTTTGACGCTTCGGGATTATTCGAGCCGGACGCGATCGACGGCATCGTACCGGGACATATCGGAGAGGATCACCGTATCGCCTTCCTTGAGTCCTTCAATCACCTGGATGAAGTTGACCGACGCGCGGCCGACCTTGACCGGAACGCGAGTCGCTCCCTTGCCATCGGGGTCCACCTTGAAGAGGCTCAGCGTGGAGTTCTCGTTGCCAAGTGCCGGGCGCCCCACGTACAACACATCTGTCATACGCTCCAGGTCGATGGTGCCGTCCACGCTTAACTGCGGCACCGCGCCTGGAGGAAGAGGCCCATCCAGATCTACGTCAACGGTGCGCGTTCCGTTCACTACAGAAGGATCAATTCGTGTGACGTGGCCGGGAATGACGCCATTATGGGTGTCAATCGAGGCTGGCTGACCGATCTGAATGTCGCGCGCCTGGGTCTCGGCGATTTGCAGCGCGGCTTTGAGTTTGTCGCGCTGGATGACTTCGGCGACGGACGTGCCGACTGTGACGTGCTGGCCCACCTGCACCGGTGTTGCAAGGGGCGCGAGAGTTCCCGAGATGGTGGATTTGACTTGCAGCGCGGCCGATTGCTTTTGATAGAGATCGAGGAGCGCCTTGGCCTGGTCTATTTTGGTTTGCGCCGAGGCAAGTTGAATCTCGATAGCCTTCTGATTCACATCGACCTGCTGCTGGCTGAGCTGGTGCTGCGTCGTGAGCTGGTCGGCCGTGTTCTTTGACTTGCTGTAGGCCAGGCCGGAGATAACGCCGAGATCGTAGAGCGCTTTGTCCGTCTGTGCCTGCAATTGGTCCTGCGTGTAGTCGGAGTTGACCGCGGCGGCTGACGTCTTTTTGTCCATCAGGGTGCTTTGCAGCGTGGCCTGCAGGCTCTTGTAATCCGCCTGCGCGGCCTTGAGTGCAAGCTGCGCGTTCAGCACCTGCTGCTGGAGCAGCGGATCCGTCAGGTCCATCACGATGGTGTTGGGCGTGACCTGGGCTCCGGGAAGCACGCGGATGCGGACTACGGTGGCGTCGGTCTGCGCGGGGATCAGCTCGATGGAGTCTTCGCGCGGCACAAGTGTGCCCGTGGAACCTCGCACCTGGCGGATCATGGGACCGCGCTTGACGGTATCCGTCCAAATGGCGGAGCGGTCCTGGGTGGGCGCCGCCGGCTTGAGCCGGGAGACGGCCACCGCCGCACCTGCAAGAACCACCACCGCGACACCAGCCCATACGAACAGCTGGCGCTTCTTTTTCTGCTTAATGTCAGGCCGAGCGATATCCATTGCGGCCGGGTAGCTGCACTTGGGGTGCCAAAGAGAGGAGAGGCGTTGGCGAACGAAGATAAGGGGTTAGAGGATGGGCGGCTGGGCCGGGAAGCCTTCACAGGTGACCGGTGGCGAGGCCGGGTGTCCGATATCGGACAGTTGGAGAGAGACTAGCTTTGTGTGCTCTCCGAAGGCCCCGTAGCGGTCGGCTTTTTGCTCAGCCGGTCCATCCGGGCCGCCAGACTGACACAGCAGGCACAGATAAGAAGCAAATATACAAATGGATTCCTGATCAAGGTATCAGCGGCTGTGTGCAACGGATTGGTCGATCTTCCGGGTAAGGTCGATTGCAAATTCATGATCAAGAAGCCTAAGTACGTGCCTGCGGAGAACAACCAGAACAAGAGGACGGCGGTTTTGGCAAAGACAAAGGAGAGGAGAAAGACCAGAAAGCTGAGAAGGGGGAGCAGCCAAGCCAAGAGACGAGCAAGCTATTCGAAACCGCCTCCTTCCCAAGCAAACGCCAAAACGCCAAGGCACGACAAAGCGATGCTTCCAAGCCCTGCTATAAACAGCAACAGAAATGAGAAGTTAGCCTTTCGATTCGCCATTAGCGGTCCTCTTTCAAGTTCACATGGCGCAAACTGCACAAGGCCGCTTGAATCGCCGAAGCGCTCAGACCCGCTCGACAGCGAGTGCCACGGCATTGCCGCCGCCCAGGCAGAGCGCGGCGATGCCCTTGTTTTTTCCGTAGCGTTCGAGGGCATAGAGTAGCGTGACCAGCACGCGGGCTCCGCTGGCGCCGATGGGATGGCCGAGGGCGACCGCTCCGCCATGGACGTTGACTTTCGCCGGATCGAGGCCAAGTTCGCGGTTCACGGCGATGGCCTGCACGCTGAAAGCTTCGTTGAATTCGAAGAGGTCGACATCGGCGAGCGACCAGCCGGCCTTGGCGGCGGCACGGCGGACAGCGTCGACAGGAGCCAGCGAAAACCACGCGGGCTCGCGTCCGCTGGTGGCCTGGGCGCGGATGACGGCCATGGGCTTGAGACCCAGTTCCCCCGCCCGCTCGGCACTGGTGACGACCACGGCTGCGGCGCCGTCGCTGACGCCGGGCGCGTTACCGGCGGTCACGGTTCCACCTTCTTTGAAGGCGGGCTTGAGGCGGGCGAGGACTTCGACCGTGGTGCCGGGACGAATGGATTCGTCTTGAGCGAAAACGATGGCGGGTTCGCCTTTTTTTGCGGGCGGAAGTTGAATGGGCAGGATCTCGTCGCGGAAGACGCCCTGCTCGGTTGCCGCAGCGGCGCGACCGTGGGACTCGGCGGCAAAGGCGTCCTGGTCTCCACGAGAGATCCCATATTTTTCGGCGACCATCTCGGCGGCGGTTCCCATGTGGAAGTTGTTGTATGCGTCCCAGAGTCCGTCGTAGACCATGGAATCGACGAGAGTGCCATTGCCCATGCGATAGCCGGTGCGCGCCTGCGGTAGCAAATATGGCGCGTTGGTCATGGACTCCATTCCGCCGGCAACAACGATGCCCGCGTCGCCGACCTGGACCGACTGCGCCGCGAGCGAGACGGCGCGCAGGCCTGAACCGCATACCTGGTTCACGGTGAGGGCGCTGGCGGTGACGGGCAAGCCGGCATAGATGGCGGCTTGGCGAGCGGGATTCTGCCCAAGGCCAGCCTGCAGGACGCAGCCCATGATGCATTCGTCAATCTCTTTGAGCGTTGCCGGTTCGGCTTCGCCGGTACGCGTCTCTATCGCGTCGGTTGGAGCCAGTCCCGCGCGCCGCACCGCTTCCCGAACGACGACTGCGCCGAGTTGCGGCGAAGTGAATGGCTGCAGCGATCCTTGAAATTTGCCGAGGGGTGTTCGCACGGCCGAAACGATAACGACCTCACGCATGACGAATGCTCCACATGCAGTATATGGAAGCAATGCCGGTCAAATGCGGCCCGCTGCGCGGAGTTCGCCGATTTCGGCCTCGTCGAACACACGGGAGCGGATGAGGAAGCGGAAGCCCTCGGGACCATCGAGCGAGAACATGCCGCCGCGGCCCGGTACGACATCGAGCGTGAGCTGGGTGTGTTTCCAATATTCAAACTGGCTGCGGCTCATGTAGAACGGCTCGCCATCCACTTCGCCGAGTTGCACATCGGAGTCGCCGATCAGGAATTCCCCGCGCGGGTAGCACATCGGCGAGCTGCCATCGCAGCAGCCCCCCGACTGGTGAAACATGAGCGGCCCGTGCTTTTCGCGCAATACGCGTATGAGGTGGACCGCCAAATCGGTGGCGAGAACCTGTTGGGGGAGTTCGGGCATGGGGGGCACCTGCCTTTGTTTTCGCAAAGGCCTCACCGCATGGAAAGGCCTTACAGACTTGTAGTCCATTGGAAGAGGAAATGACAACCTGCGTTTCAATATTTGCGCGGCCCGGTCCGACCCCTCAGATGGAAGGCATCGTCACGCCTTCGGCAAAATCGATTCGATGAACGACTCCATTGCAGTGGCCATAAAAGGATCGCGGTTGGCGAGCACGACGATCACGTAGCCCTGCTTCGGAAGGATATGCAACTCGCCGTTCATGCCGGGGGAGCCCCCGCCGTGACCATAGGCCGCGTCTTTCAGCGAATAGAAGCCAAATCCGTAACCGGTATGCGTCTGATCTGAAACCGCTTGCTGCAACAGGGCCGCATCGATGAGTTTGCCCGTCTGGAGGGCTTTGGCGAAGAGTAGAAGATCTCCCACGGTCGAGTAGCCTCCGCCGGCCGAAGTGCCGCTCCAGGGCAACCCGGACGTGTTCGGCTGGAGTCCGTCGGAGCCCTTGGTGTAACCGATGGCGTGACCGGGGATATGGTCGCTCTCTGGCCGGGAGTCAGAATGAGTCATGCCGGCGGGAACAAAGATGTGTTCTTGAATATAGGCCTGGTAATCCTGGCCACTCACAATCTCAATAAGCCGGCCAAGAAGAATGAAACCGTAGTTTGAGTAATCCATGCGCGCTCCGGGCTCAAAGGCGGTAGGGCGCTTCCCGTAAAGCTTTACGTAATCCGCGAGGGATCGGATTTCAAGTCGGTGTGCTTCATACTCGGGCGTGAATATATCTCCTGTTCCACCGGTATGAGAAAGGAGGTGGCGTACCGTCACGCGACTAGCCAGTTCATGGTTCGGATAATCAGGCCAATAGTCGACGAGGGGCTTGTCGAGAGAGAGCTTTCCCTGATGCACCAATTGAAGAACCGCGACCGCGGTGAACATCTTGTTCATCGAGCCGAGACAGAACTGGGCATCGATGGTGTTCTTGATTCCCTGCTCCCGGTTCGCCATGCCCCAGGCTTCATCCAGCACCAGCTTGTCGTCATGGGCGACCAGAATGGCTCCTGAAAAGGGATCACTGGCCGCCGGATCTGCGGCGCGTGACCGGATGCGTGCAGCAAGCTCCCGGTCGTCCGCAGCAGAGTCCGACTTGCCCGCGACCGGATCAGGGACTGGGTGGCCGAAGATGCCTCGGATGACTGGGGGATCGGCGGTTGCAAGGTCGATCGTCAACTCGGAATAGGATCCCCGGCCCTCTTTGAGGAGAACCTCAAGATGCAGCCCGTCGTCCTTGAGCACTTTCACGAATGTGAAGCCGCCTGTCATGCTGACCAGCCTCGCGTCGTTCGCGACGTGCTGCTCCGGCGCATCCGGACTGTACTTCTGCCAGAATGCAGTCATCGTGGCGGAATCGCGCGCATTGACGGCAGCGAGCCACTGGTCAAAGACTTGAAGGGTGGGAGTCTCGGGAGCTGCGGCTGACCATCCCGCGACACCGCTGAAGGCAAAGAACATGATCAGAAGTGACTTGAACATGATGCAAGTTTGACGCAATTAGCGATTTTTGGCATGCAAGAAAATCCCCCACTCGCCCTTGAGGCAAATGGGGGATTCGCATTTTCCGGTCGTGAAGTGGAAGTGCGGTTTAGAAGAAGCCGAGCTTCTTGGGGCTGTAGCTCACCAGCAGGTTCTTGGTCTGCTGATAGTGATCGAGCATCATGCTGTGGGTTTCGCGACCGATGCCGGATTGCTTGTATCCACCGAAAGCCGCGTGTGCAGGATAGGCATGGTAGCAGTTGATCCACACGCGACCGGCCTGGATGCCGCGGCCGAGACGATGGCAGCGGTTGACGTCGCGCGTCCAAAGTCCCGCGCCAAGACCATAGAGCGTGTCGTTGGCGATGGCCAGAGCATCCGACTCATCCTTGAACGTAGTGACCGAGACGACGGGCCCGAAGATCTCTTCCTGGAAGATGCGCATGCGGTTGTGGCCCTTGAAGACGGTGGGCTGCACGTAGTAGCCGCCCTCAAGGTCACCGCCGAGATGCGCCCGTCCGCCGCCGGTCAGCAGCTCAGCGCCTTCCTTTTGCCCGATGTCGATGTAGCTGAGAATTTTCTCCAACTGCTCGCTGGAGACCTGCGCGCCGATCATGGTGGAAGATTCGAGCGGGTTGGCTTGTTTGATGGCGGCCACGCGCTTGAGAGCCCGCTCCATGAATTTGTCGTAGATGCTTTCCTGGATAAGCGCGCGGCTGGGGCAGGTGCAGACTTCGCCCTGGTTGAGCGCAAACATGACGAAGCCTTCAATGGCTTTGTCGAAGAAGTCGTCGTCTTCATTGAGAACATCGGCAAAAAAGATGTTGGGTGATTTGCCGCCGAGTTCCAGCGTGACCGGAATCAGGTTCTGGCTGGCGTATTGCATGATGAGGCGGCCCGTGGTGGTTTCGCCGGTGAAGGCGATTTTGGCCACCCGCGAACTTGATGCCAGAGGTTTGCCCGCTTCGAGCCCGAAGCCGTTGACGATGTTGAGGACGCCGGGAGGCAGCAGGTCGCCGACAAGCTCGGCCCACACGAGGATGCTCGCGGGTGTCTGCTCCGCCGGTTTAAGCACCACGCAGTTGCCGGCGGCAAGGGCAGGCGCAAGTTTCCACGTGGCCATCAGGAGCGGAAAGTTCCACGGAATGATCTGGCCGACGACGCCGAGGGGCTCGTGGAAGTGGTACGCCACGGTGTCGTGGTCTATCTCCGATATAGTGCCCTCCTGGGCGCGGATACAGCCGGCAAAATAGCGCCAGTGGTCAATGGCCAGGGGCAGATCGGCTGCCGTGGTTTCGCGAATCGGTTTGCCGTTGTCCCAGGTTTCGGCGAGCGCCAGCAGGTCAAGGTTGTCTTCCATGCGCTGTGCAATTTGATTCAAGATGACGGCGCGGTGGGTGGGGCTGGTGTGTCCCCAGCTTTCGCGGGCGGCATGGGCAGCGTCGAGGGCGCGCTCGATGTCCTGGGCGTTGGAGCGGGGGATTTCGCAAAACGTTTTGCCGGTCACGGGGGTGACGTTTTCAAAATACTGGCCAGAAGCAGGCTCGGCCCACTTGCCGCCAATGTAATTGCCATAACGCGGGCGAAAGCTCACTTTTTCGCTGAGTTTGCCGGGGTGAATTGCGGTCAATGTCGCCATCGAATTTCCTCCAGGGGATGTAGCGTGCAAGCCCTGGGATGGGGCCTGCGGCGGTCGAATCATACACGCGGGCGCATACGGGTGGCAGCCGGTAACTTGAAAAAATCGAAGGAAGGCTCAATCGGCTGAAATCGATCGATCATGGGATCACAACGCGGCGAACAACCGGCGGCTGGATGACCTGCTGGCGAAAACAAAGAACACCGTATTAATCCCGGGCGACGGCGGGGCAAGGGTTGAGGGGAAGCGGGTCGCTCTCTCGGCCCGAACTCCGGGTGCTCCACGAGATTGAGTGCGCGTTTTCAGGCGACTCAGGGAGGTGAAAAGAGAGAGGTGTTTCCGAACAGTAATTTTGACTCAAGTTATTCATAAACCGTGAGTAATCAAGCGCCGGTTACTAGAAATCGACCAAAAGACTCCAATTACTCATTGCTACTCGCATCCGACTTGCCTTAAGCTTTGATTCTCGGCTTCCCTTGTATGAGTGCAAATTAGGTCCAGGAAACGTTCACTGGTTTCAGGGTTCTCTCGAACCTTGCGCTCAGGGTGCTAATCCACCGGACTAGCGAAATGGGATAGCTGGATTGGAGGCGTGCCGACGCCTCGGAGGGCAGATCAAATGAAGCCTTCAACGTTGTCGAGAAGGACAACTCGCAAAAGCAACAACGTCATCAGCAAATTCCTCGGCCTTCTTAAGCGCGAAGACGAGGGCGGTGCGCTGGTGGAGATGGCAGTGACTTTGCCTATAGTGATGGTGATCATGACGGGCGTGTTCTCGTTCTCGATTGCCCTCTACCAGAAGCTTCAGCTTGCCGAAGCAATTAGCGTGGGCGGCAGGACGTTGGCCGTATCACGGGGACAGACAGACCCGTGCACCCAGGCGACGAACTCCATTTATGCGGCGGCTCCCGGGCTGACCTCGGCGAGCATCAAGCTGACATACGTGTTGAACGGAACTTCGTCGACGGCCGGCACCTCAATGGGCGCAGGCACGACAGCGTGCTCCGGCACCACTCTGACGCCAGGCGATTATGCGCAGATCACCGCGACTTATCCGTGTAGCTTGAGTGTCTACGGAATGAGTTTTGCGAGTTGTAGTTTGGGAACACAGATCACGGAGGTTATCCAATGACCGACGGAATGAAATCTTTTTTGAAGGCGGCGATCAGAAACCAGGACGGGCAAATTCTGCCGTGGATGGCGCTGTTGACAGTTCTGTTTCTGGGAATGGCGGGCTTGACGCTGGATCTTGGCCACGCATATGTGAGCTACCGCGAATTGCAGGCCTCCACGGATGCGGCCGCACTGGCGGGAGCTTATGAGATGAGCGTCCCGACTTCAACGGTAGCGTCAGTCGATGCGGCGGCGAAGTCAGCAAGTTCGGTTACCGGGAACAAAAATGTCAACATCAATTTGCCGAGTGCAAATCTGGCAACGCCGGTACTGAAGTGTGTCACAGGCTCCGTGTTTGTCACGGTACCGTGCGATTCTGGCCCGACAGGCTACAACGTGATTCAGGTGACACAGTCGGCGGTGGTTCCCACTATGTTCATTCGGGCGCTGGCGGCGTTTGGCATCAACTCCGCCTCGTCGATTACGCTGAGCACAACCTCGACCGCAGCCATGCAAAACGGCGGGAACAAGGAACTCAACCTGGTGATCATCGTCGACACGACGGGATCAATGAACGACAGGGACAACGATGCGAGCTGCAACAATACGGAGCTTTATTGCGCGTTGCAAGGGGTTCGCACCATGCTTGGGTCCTTGTCGCCCTGCACGGATGGGAGCACTAAGGGCAAATGCCTGGGTCCGTACGATCAGGTTAGCCTGTTCACTTTTCCGAACCTTCCCGCAAACGATGCCAGCGACGACACCACTTGCGGCGGCAACTCTCCGCCCATGGTGCCGTATTCCTACATCCCGATTCCTGGGGCAACCAACACTAGCTATACTGCCCCGACCGGTACGACTGCGACCTACCAGGTCACAATTCCGGAGACCGATTACAGCGCCAATAATCAGGCGAACGGGGGACTGAATACAACGTCGCCATTGGGCATCGCGTCCGGAGCCGACACGTCGAGGAACTGCCCCGGCATGAAGGCGCCGGGCACCAGCACTTACATTGCCGCTGCCATGTACCAGGCGATCACCTCGCTCCAGGCCCAGCAGGCAGCACGACCAGGTTCAACGAACGCCCTGGTTTTGCTCTCCGATGGCGGCGCGAATTCAAATAATTTTGGTCCGGGCTACAGCAAGACGAGCGGAACGTATCCTTCCTCGCTCGATCAATGCCAGCAAACCGTGGCTGCGGGCCAGTATGCGACGAGCCTGGGAATCACGGTCTACACGGTGGCCTACGGCGCAACGACCGTAGTGGGCAATGGAAGAGGACGGTCCGGCGATAGCACTTGCACGACCGATACGACCATTTCGCCTTGCACGGAAATGAGGGAAACGGCCAGCTCTCCGGCCGATTTCTATTCCGATGCCACTGCGACAGAGGCTTTTGGGGAATGCACGTCGGCAAGTAATCCCAACCTGAATCTGAAGCAGATCTTCAACGCGATCACCGCCCAACTCACCGTGGCTCGATTGGTACCCAATAACGTGATTTGACAGAAGCTGGCGAAATCAAATCAGGTTACTGAACCGACCAATAGGTTGGAAACCGGGGAGATTTTCTCCCCGGTTTTGTTTTGCCTGCGGATGCAGAAATGCTATGAAGCCTTGCACCGGGATGAACCGGGTAGGTATCGTCTGAACAGCAGCGGAGAGTTCCAGAAAGAGATTCATGGACGTACTGAAACGGCTCTTCGAAGAGCATTTTCAATTGGCGGCCGAGACGGTGCGGCCCCTGCAAGGGCAACTCGGCGGTTCGGGACGGGCGATTGTTCGGCTTGCCGGTGGCGGGTCGAGCGCAATCGGCATTGTCTATCCGGTACGCGAGGAGAATGTCGCGTTTCTAGAGTTCTCGCGGCATTTTCGGCGGCATGGGTTGCCTGTGCCTGCAATCTACGGTGAGGATCTTGCCGCCGGCGCTTACCTGGAAGAGGACCTGGGCGACACGACTCTCTTCGAATTTCTTGGCGCACATCGCCTAGGCGACACCATCGACGCCGAGGCGATTGAAGCCTACCGCAAAGTGGTCGAGTGGCTGCCGCGCTTTCAGGTCGACGCAGGACGCGACCTCAACTACAAGGTCTGCTATCCGCGCGCAAGTTTTGACCGCCAATCGATCGCCTGGGATCTGAATTACTTCAAGTACTATTTCCTGCGGCTTGCCGGCATACCGTTTAATGAACAAGCGCTGGAACACGACTTCGGACGGCTCACGAAGTTTCTGCTGACCGCCGAGCACGACTATTTTCTTTATCGGGATTTTCAATCGCGCAATGTGATGCTGCGCGATGGCCAGCCGTTCTTCCTCGATTACCAGGGAGGCCGCAGAGGCGCGCTGCACTACGATATCGCTTCCCTTCTCTTTGACGGAAAGGCAGACCTGCCGCCAACGACGCGCCAGGAACTACTCGACTACTATCTTGATCGGTTGGCGACACACATTGCCGTCGATCGAGACGCCTTCATGGAGCACTACTACGCCTATGTCTATGTGCGCATCCTGCAGGCGCTGGGAGCCTACGGGTTCCGGGGCTTCTATGAGCGCAAAGCGCATTTCTTGCAGAGCGTGCCGTATGCGCTGAAGAACCTGCGATGGCTGGCGCACCACGTGAAGCTACCCATTGCGCTGCCCGCTTTGATGGAAGCGTTTCAGGGCATGCTGGGTTCAGAGAAGCTGCAGGGCTTGGCCGCCGCGGCGGGCGATTTGACGGTACGGGTCTTCAGTTTCAGCTTCCACCACGACGCGCCCACGGACGCAACAGGAAATGGCGGCGGATTTGTCTTCGACGCTCGAAGTCTGCCGAATCCCGGGCGCGAAGAGCAGTTTCGATCGCTGACCGGCAAGGACGCGGCAGTGATCGATTATCTGAATCAACAAGAGAGTGTGCACCAGTATCTTGCCCATGTGGAGTCGCTGGTGGATTCGACGGTGGGCAGTTATCGTCGCCGCGGATTCAAGAACCTGATGGTCTCATTCGGCTGCACCGGCGGCCAGCACAGGTCGGTGTTCCTTGCTGAACAGCTCGCGAAACACCTGCGCAGCACGGCGGGGATCGACGTAACGGTGCGGCATATTGAGATGGAGAAGCAAGGTAGATGAAAGCGATGGTGTTGGCAGCGGGGTTGGGGACGCGCCTGCGCCCACTGACCGACAATCGCCCGAAAGCACTTGTGGAAGTGGCCGGGCGCACGCTGCTGGAGATTACACTTGCGCGCTTGCGCACCTTCAATGTGCAAGAGGTCATCATCAATACGCATCATTATGCGGAGAGAGTGGCGGATTACCTTCAAGCGAACCACAATTTTGGAATGCGGCTCGAGGTTTCGAACGAAAAGATCCTGCTGGATACAGGAGGGGGCCTGAAGAAGGCTGCGCATTTCTTTCTTGGTCCCGATGGAACGGCCGACGAGCCGTTTCTTCTGCACAACGTGGACGTGATGAGCACGATCGACCTGCAGAGCATTGCGCGCTTTCATCGCGAGCATCACGCGCTGGCTACGCTTGCTGTACAAGATCGCAAAACATCGCGCTATCTGCTGTTCGACAAAGACGGACAGTTGTGCGGCCGCCGCAAGGGACGCGACGAGAGCGATGAGTTGGTGGGGCGAGCGCAGGCGGCGCAAGCGCTGGCCTTTTCCGGGATTCACATCATCTCTCCGCAGATTTTCGCGAAGATGACGGAAGAAGGTGTCTTTTCCATCGTTGATGCCTATTTGCATCTCGCTTCGCTGGGAGAGAAGATCGTAGCCTTTCGCGCCGACGACGCATATTGGCGCGATCTAGGCACGCCGGAAAGTGTGGCTCAAGCCGCCACGGATATCGAGATCGGGGCGTATCCGGCAGCTTGAAACAACGACACCGCTTTGAATGAATGCAAGCCGTTTGACTTTGAATCTTTTCAGAAGGGAGCGGGGAGTTGAATATGATTCAACAGAGACTTTCCGCTTATTGGAAACATTGGCGCCTCTCTGCGTTCGTGCTGTCCGCGGCGATGCTTGGCGGGTGCCGCGCGCCACATCATCCCACGTTGACGCTTTCAGTCGCTGCAAGTTTGCAGGACGCCATTGTGGAAGTGGAGGCCGCGTATGCGCAGCAACATGGCACCGTGGATTTCCGCAACAACTTCGGCTCGTCTGGCACTCTGGCTCGGGAGATTGAGCAGGGTGCTCCGGTCGATGCGATCGTTTCCGCGGGCAAAAAGCCGATGGATCAACTCGACTCTGACGGTCTGCTGCTTCCGGGGACGAGGCAGAATCTGCTGCGCAACGCCCTGGTGCTGATCGCGCCCGAAGATTCTCAGTTGAAGGACTTCGACGGCCTGGCAGGAAAGAGTGTGCGGCTCATCGCGCTGGGCGATCCGGCCAGTGTGCCTGCAGGCCAATACGGCAAACAGACTCTGACGTCTCTCCATTTGTACGATCGGGTCAGCGCAAAAATTGTGCTCGGTAAGGATGTTCGCCAGGTGCTGACGTACGTCGAAACCGGTAATGCGGACGCGGCCCTGGTGTATGCGACCGATGCACAGACCTCGAAACGCGTGCGCGTTGTGACAGTCGCGCCGGATGCATCGCACGATCCCATCGTGTACCCGCTGGCGGTCGTGAAGGGGTGTCGCGATGAAGAAACGACGCGGGCCTTCCTCTCATTCCTGAATACGCCTGCTGCCAGGGCCATCTTCACTCGACACGGCTTTACAATGGCAGCATCGTGACGACTCCGTTCGACGTATCCCCGCTCGTCATCTCCGTTGCAACGACATGCGCCGCCACGGTCGCTACATTCTTTCTTGGATTGCTGGCAGCGCAAAGCATGTACGGAAGACGCGGAGCCTTGCGGGCTTGGCTGGACGGGATTCTAACGTTGCCCCTGGTTCTTCCGCCGACCGTGGTGGGATTTTTTCTTCTCGTGATCTTCGGGCGCAGGAGCTTGATCGGAGAAGCCCTGGAGCGTGTCGGCGTTACGATTGCGTTTTCGTGGCCGGCAACTGTCATCGCGGCGACAGTAGTGGCGTTTCCCCTGATGTATCGCACCACCCTGGGCGCATTCGAACAAGTGAATCCAACTCTGCTGCAGGCTGCGAGGACTCTGGGCGCATCCGAGTGGGCCGTGTTTCGCAGGGTGCAGTTGCCGCTCGCCGCTCCGGGTGTGATTGCTGGAACTGTGCTGGCGTTTGCACGGGCGATGGGCGAGTTTGGCGCCACGCTGATGCTGGCCGGTAATATTCCCGGTCGCACGCAGACCATGCCAATCGCGATTTTCTCGGCAGTGGAGAGCGGCGACACGCACATCGCTTTGCTGTGGGTGGCGCTGATAGTCGCGCTATCCCTCGCGATCATTCGCCTGTTGAACTACGAAAAGAAGAACCGTCCCGCGCCGCCCGAAAGGGCTGCTGCAACCAGCGGATTGGCAACAGTCCCGATGATCTCCGCGCGTGAGCCGCAGAGCGTAGATGAGCGAGGTGCGCGGCCTTCTGGCCGGCTCGAGATCAGTGCGGAGCGGAATCTCGAGCGTTTCACTTTGAACGTCGACCTGGAAGCGGGCGGCAGTGCAGTTGGCTTGCTGGGCCCCTCGGGTGCGGGAAAATCGATGACGCTGCGGATGATCGCAGGGTTGACCACTCCGGATCGCGGACGCATCGTTCTCAATGGGCGATTTCTTTTCGACAGCGCGACAAAGCAGAATGTCCCCGCGGCGGCGCGACGGATTGGCGTTGTCTTTCAGGACTACGCGCTGTTTCCGCATTTGACGGTTGCGGAGAATGTCGGCTTTGGCCTGAGTGGTTTGCCTAAGCAGGCGCGGCGTGAGCGTGTCGATCGGCAGCTTGCGCTGGTAGGCATTTCGGAGTTGGCGCATCGGTTCCCGAAAGACATCTCCGGCGGGCAACGCCAGCGCGTGGCGATTGCGCGGTGCATGGCGATCGAACCGGATGCTTTACTGCTCGACGAGCCTTTTGCTTCGCTCGATCCTCATTTGCGCAGGCAGACCGAGGAGCAGTTGCGCGAGAGGTTATCGGAGTTCAAGGGCGCTATCGTTTTTGTCACGCACGATATGGAAGAAGCGTTCCGCTTTTGCACCGACTTGCTCGTTCTGGATAACGGCCAGGTCATCGCCAAAGGACCCAAGCACGAACTCTTTGAGCATCCCAGAAAAGTGGCTGCGGCGCGCCTGACCGGATGCAAAAACATCGCTCCCGCGCTGCGTGTGGACGCTCACCGAGTAGCCGTGCCGGCATGGAATTGCGAATTGACGAGCGAGGCTGACCTCCCCAATACGTTGACCCACGTGGGTTATCGATCGCACCAGATTGTGTTTCATGACAACGGGGAGGCTGACAATAATTTCCCATGCTGGATGGTGAGTGCAAGCGAGGCGCCGCACGAGATGACGGTCTATTTGCGGTTGCACTCCAAGCCGATGCCGGGAGAGCCGGCGCACCTGCAAGCCGATGTGCCGAAGGATATGTGGCGCAGTTTGAGCGCGCTGCCACAGCCGTGGCACATCTCGCTCGATCCCGCGCGGCTGCTGCTTCTGGGAGAGTAAGTCAGGAAATCGCGTCACAGCACTTTGTTGTCCACGCTGCGGAGTGTCGCGTCCGCGGCGGCGCGGCTCCATCCAATACGACAGTCTTTGACGCTGTGCAGCGCAAAGGCGCCATCTGTGCCGCGCGGCGCGGTGATGGCAAAGAAATCGGCGCGCTCCACATCGTCGAGAGAGAACGCAGGACGCGCGTCGGGCGTGGCATTGGCAATTTCGATATGGCTCATTTCGAAATTGCGAATGTGGCGCAGGAAGAATCCGGAGGCCGGCATCGGTCCAAATCGCCAGGGGTCAGGATAGCCGTCCTCAAGTTCCGACGGCAGTACCCTTGCGTCTTCGGCGGATGCGCCACCGGCCGTTTCGATATAGATGTTGGAGAGTCTGAGGTCTTCGATTAAATGTCCTGGAATGCCGGTGAGAATGGAACTTTGACGCTGGGTTGCGTTCCGGCAGATCAAATTGCTAATCAAAATCCGCTTCATCGTTCCGACTTTGGTGGTCTCTTTCGGGCCGCGCAACCGTGCACCGAGTCGCATGAAAATGGGACCGCTGTAGATATCGCGCATGGTCGTGTTCGTGATGGCGATATCTTCAAACAGCGCGCCGTCGACGGACTCCAGAGCATAGCCCATGCAGCCTTCAAAGACGCAGTTGGAGATGGCGATGTTGATGAAACCGCCGTTGGATTCAGTGCCGCACTTGATGCGCCCGATGCGGCCAACCCGCGCATCCTCGGCGAGCTTTCGGAATGTCCCATCGAGCACGGCGCCCAGTTCGTACGAGCCGGTGACCCAGCAGTTTGAGATCGTCACGTTGCGCGTGGGCCGTGCGTAGCCAAGGGCAAAGCTCGATTTCGGACAGATACCGTCATCCCACGGAGAATTGACGGTGCAGTTGGAAACTCGCACGTTCTGGCAGCAATCGATATCGATGCCGTCGCGATCAGTGTCAATTTTGAGATTGTCAATGGTGAGATTATCGACGCCGGTCAAAAGCAATCCGAAGTGGCCGCCTTTGAAAATTGAGAAATCGCGGAACAGAACATTGCGGCAGTTTTTAAGAGCGATAGCCTTGTTGCCTACGCCCGGCTGCTCTGCGACGTAGATGGGGTAGCTGCCGCGGGCGGAGTGGTCGCCGCCAAAACTAAGGCCTTTGCCATAAATGAGACCGCTTCCCGTGATGCTGCAATCGTGAATGTCCTCACCCCAGATGAGCGAATTGTGCCAATGATTATGGCCGTAATCCTGATAAGCCTCCCACGGCGCATTCGGCTCGGCGGCATCGTAGACTCCGCCGTGATAGCCAGTCTGGTCGCCGATTTTTGGCGACTCAGCGGCAACGATCATGCCTCCTTGTTCCAGATGGAGATGCACCTGGCTCTTCAAGTGAATCGAGAAACAGAGATAGATGCCGGCCGGGAAATCGACCACGCCGCCGCCCGCAGCGGACGCCGCCGCAATCGTGCGATTGACTGCGTCAGTGTCGAGCGTCTTTCCATCTCCGGTAGCACCGTATGCGCGCACATTGAAGTGGGACGATGCCAGAGACGGTGCCCCCCCGGAAAGGGAGGCCGCGAGCGAAACTGCGGGAACGGCCGCAGCAGCGACTCCGATACCACCGGTGCGCAAAAAGTCGCGGCGCATTGAATTGATGGGTCTCATTTGAATCTCCTCAAACTAAGATTGATTCGATTTGCCCCAACCGCCGCCGCCGGGCGTTTCGATACGAATCGCATCTCCGCGATCTAGTTGTTGGCTGCACTTGCCAGGCAATGGAATAGCATCCGTGCCTTCGGGTTTCAGAATTGACGAAGCACCAGGCGCGCCATCTGCGCCACCGTGCAGACCGTACGGCCGAAGTTTCCTGCGGTCGGCAAGCAGAGTCAAACGTACGGGCGCAAGCATCTCCACTTCGCGAATGAGGCCATCGCCGCCTCGATACTGCCCTGCCCCGCCTGATCCATCGCGATAAGAATAGCGACGGACGCGAAAGGGATAAGCATACTCAAGCGCCTCGACGGGAGTGTTGAGCGAATTGGTCATGTGGGTCTGTACACCGGATATGCCATCGATGCCCGGCCGAGCGCCCATGCCACCGGCAGCGGTTTCGTAGTAGGTGAAGGGTTCCCCAGTACGTGGATCAACGCCGCCAATCGTGAGGTTGCTCATGGTGCCAGCACTGGCAGCGGGAATGCGTTCTGGATTCGCTTCGGCCAGCGCGCGCAACAGAACATCGACGATGCGCTGTGAGGTTTCGACATTGCCCCCGGCGACTGCGGCCGGCGGAACAGCATCTACGATGCTGCCACGGGGCGTAATGAGTGTGAGAGGACGCAGAATCCCTTCGGTTGCCGGAGCCTCCTCGCTGAGCAGGCAGCGCAAGACGTAAAAGCACGCCGAAAGTGTGATCGCGCGAACGGCGTTTACGCTGCCCGCAACCTGCGGGGATGAGCCAGTGAAATCAATATCGATGGTGGCAGCTTCGGGATCGAGATGCAGGCGCACTGCAATCTTGCAAGGAGCATTAGTCACGCCGTCATCGTCGAGGTAATCTTCAGCAACAAATTCGCCGGGGGGCATGGAACGCAGCTCGGCGCGCATCAGTCGCTCGGAATAGTTGAGCAGTTCCTCGATCAGCAAGCGCAGTTGAGCCTCCCCATATTTCTCTGCGATTTCTAGAATCCTCTGCTCGCCCACGCGACATGCGCCCATCTGTGATTGCAAATCGCCTTCGCGCTCATGGGGTGTGCGCACGTTCAGGAGGATCAGGTCGAGCATTTCGCGGTCGACCTGCCCTCCGCGCACGATCCGCACTGGAGGAATGCGAATGCCCTCCTGAAATATTTCTTCCGCGGGCCCCATCGATCCGGCAAATCTTCCGCCAACATCGGCATGGTGGGCCCGGTTGGAAACGTAGAAGGACGGCTGCGCAGAGCCACGCAAAAGGACCGGCAGCACCATCGTGATATCAGGCAGGTGGGTACCGCCGGCGTAAGGGTCGTTAAGGATTGCGATGTCGCCTGGCGCAAAGGGGATGGCGGCAACCGCGGCTTGCACCGACATGGGCATGGAGCCGAGATGCACTGGCATGTGATCGCCCATTGCAATCACCCGGCCACGGCCATCGAAGATGGCGCACGAATAATCGCGGCGCTCCTTGATGTTGGGCGAGAGTGCAGTTCGGCGGAGGGCGGCGCCCATTTCTTCGGCAATCGAATGCACCGAATTCTGGAAGATCGCGAGTTCAACCGCATCGACAAAGTGCGTGGTCATGCGCGTTTCTCTCCAACCGCAATGATGAGATTGCCGAGAGGATCGACCTGCAATGTCGCGCCGGGTGGCAGCACCGTGGCCGCGGTGTACTCGGTGATCAATGCCGGGCCGGAGATGCAATCACCCGGAGCCAGGGCGTCGCGACGATAAAAGCGCGACTTAAGGAACCCACCGTCGAAGAAGACATCGCGCTCGGCATAACAGGCGGCACTGCCATCGCCCGGCGCAGTCTTGCGCGGAGTCAGAGCGTACGTCTCGCCGGGCGCGATGCGGCGCAACCGCAGGTTCACGATTTCGATGGGGCGATCGACATCGGAGAATCCATAGCGCTCTTTGTGTAAGTCGTGAAACTCCTTGACGGCTTTCTGCGGAGACTGAGAGTCCCAGGCGACGTTCAGTTCGTAGCCCTGGCCCCGATAGCGCACATCGAAGCTGCGTTGAACCGTGCCCACCAGGCCTTCGGTGGCGAAGTCCGCGTGACTGCTTCGTTCCAGTTCAGCGAACAAGTCTCCGATACGATCCAGCGAATCGCCGGGCAACATGACCGTGCGCGAATAGTCGCGTACCGTATCCGCAAGCAAGATGCCCAGGGCGGAAAGCGCGCCGGGCATGGACGGAATCAGCACCTTGGGAATGCGCAGGGCGCGGGCCAGATCGCAGGCGTGCAGCGGACCGCCGCCGCCAAAAGCGACCAGCACAAAATCACGCGGATCGTAGCCGCGCTCGATCGAAATCACCCGAATTGCCTTCTCCATCTCAGTCTCGACGACGCGAAGAATGCCTGCCGCAAACTCCTCGGCCGAATTGAGCGAGCCTTTCTGCTCGTGAAGGATTTGCTTTGTCCGATCTCGATCGAGATGCACGCCGCCGCCCAGAAAACTCTCAGAGTCCAGCCGGCCAAGCAGAAAGTTGGCATCGGTGACGGTGGGTTTTGCTCCGCGCCCGAAACAGATCGGGCCGGGATCGGCGCCCGCAGACTCCGGCCCGACGCGCAACATACCGCCTGCATCAAAGCGCGCGATCGACCCGCCGCCCGCTCCAGCCGTATGGATATCGAGCATTGGAACGCCAATGGGCACACCGGCGACAACGGATTCACGAGTGAGGCGCGCGCCTGCGCCGGCGCCGTCGGCCAGAAAAACGTCAGTGGATGTGCCGCCCATGTCGAAGCCAATGATGCGCTCGAAGCCGGCACTCTGCGCCACGCGGCATGCACCAATCACGCCGCCTGCGGGACCGGACAGAACGGTCCGCACCGGTTCGCGTGCGGCCACGCGCGCAGGAACAATGCCGCCGGACGACTGCATCACGTCGACCCGCCCACCCGCATGTTGCGTTTTCACTCGCTGTTCGAGGTGGTCCAGATAGAGTGACATGCGCGGCGCAAGATACGCGTTCACGACCGTTGTCGATGCCCGCTCGTATTCGCGGAACTCGGGCAGAATGCGATGCGAAGTGGAAATGGGGATCTTCAGGCATTGCAGCGCGGCTTCCACGCGACGTTCCGTCCCCGTGTTGGCGAATGAGAAGAGCAGCGAGATCGCTATGGACTCGGCGCCGCTCGCGCGCACTCTTTCCACGAGCGCGGCGAGTTCCTCTTCTGACGGGGCGCGCAGCATTTTGCCCTCGGCACTCACCCGTTCCGCCACGCCGAAGCGCAATTCTTTAGGCACCAGGCACACCGGGAGCGGCGCAAACCAATCGTAGAGGCGACTGCGCGTTTGGCGGCCAATGGCAATCGTGTCCTCAAAGCCTGCAGTAGCGACAAAGGCGACGCGCGCACCGGTCCGCTCCAGCATCGTGTTGGTTCCCACGGTCGTACCGTGGCGCACATCGAGCGCCCGGTCTGCGCCAATTTGCCGAAGTGCGTCGAGCACCGCCTGCGACGGGTCCGCCGGGCTCGAAAACAGCTTGAGCACCCGGAGGGATCCGTCCACCAGGTACACGCAGTCCGTGAATGTTCCGCCGCTATCTATCGCTACGCGCAAGCGACCTCGCTCTCGTATCCTTAGAACTTTAAAACACGCGAGCGCCAAAAAGCATCGGGAGCGGCATTTGAACGGAGTTACCAGTTGGCTCACTGAGGCCTCAATCGACCAGAAACGCGCGCTGCTGGCGGCTTCGCTCGGCTGGATGCTCGACAGCATGGACGTGATGCTGTATGCCCTGGTCCTGGGCCAGGTGCAGCGGGAGATGCATCTCTCCGCAGCACTGAGTGGCGCAATGATGTCGTTCACCCTGCTTTCGGCAGCCGTCGGCGGCCTCGGCTTCGGATGGTTCGCCGACCGCTATGGGCGGGCCCGCGCGTTGACCTGGAGCATCCTCGTCTATTCAGTTGCGACTGCGCTGTGTGGGCTGACGCATTCGGCAGGCCAGTTGATTGTGTGCCGGGTGGTGTTGGGGCTGGGCATGGGCGGCGAGTGGGCCTCGGGGGCGTCCCTCGTCGCCGAGACGTGGCCTGCCCATCATCGGGGCAAGGCCCTCGCCGTTGTACAGAGCTCGTGGGCAATCGGCTTTACACTCGGTGCCGCCGTGGTGGCCGTGGTCTTACCACACTTTGGCTGGCGGGCGGTTTTCTTCGTCGGCGTCGCACCGGCGTTGCTGGCGCTTTGGTTGCAACGCGGCATCCGCGAGCCCGAAGTCTGGACTCAAGCTCGCACCTCCAAGATTGAACTGGGCCGGCTCTTTCGTCGGCCGTTAGCCCGCGGCACTCTGGTGTGCGCCACCATGAACGCCGCAACGTTGTTTGCGTGGTGGGGCCTGTTCACCTGGGTACCGCGCTTTCTCTCCGCATCCACAGCCGAAGGCGGGCGCGGCCTGAGCATTGTGCAAACGTCTCTGTGGACGATCGTCATGCAGGCGGGAACGTTTCTGGGATATGTGGTCTTTGGATTCCTCGCCGATCGTTTCAGCCGCAAGTACACCTACATCGGATATCTCCTTGTCGCAGCGTTGCTGGTGCCGGTCTTCGCCTTTGTGCGGAGCCCCGGCGCATTGCTGGTCATCGGCCCGCTGGTAGGCTTCTTCGGAACGGGATACTTCAGCGGCTTCAGCGTCATCGCCAGCGAACTCTTTCCGACTGCGCTGCGCGGAAGCGCGATGGGATTTGTCTACAACATAGGCCGCATTGTCAGCACCGCCGCGCCTTATCTGATAGGCCGATTCTCCGATTCAATGGGACTCGGGGCAGCACTCTGCATCACTTCGGCAGGCTTTCTCCTGGCCGCATTCATCGCAACAGCACTGCGGGTCCCGGTGGCTGGGTCGGATGGAGGGATCCCACAGTTGCAAGCATCCTGAAACGACGCCGTCGGATGCAACGGAGGCTCCGCTCAGCGGATGGACGGCACGCCAGTAAAGCTTGCCCGTGTGCTTTGCTCCGCATAGTATTGCCTTTGAACCGAACCGCATCGCGGCCGTCCAATGGAGGAGTGCAAGGTTGTCGAAAGCGAAGATCAAGCGCCTGTACCTGATTCCGATTGTCTCCAAGGCCCTGGACGTTCTCGAATTGCTTGAGCGAACAAATGGGTCGGTTTCACTTGAAGATGTCTACCAACAGACGAACATTTCAAAGACCAGCGTCTATCGGATTCTGAAAACCCTTGTGCATCGCGGGTATCTGGCCCAGGGGCAAAACGGCCAGTACAGGCTGGTGTCGCGGCCCCGGCGCCTGCGCTTCGGCTTTGCGGCACAGAGTGCGGAAATGCCTTTCTCGCGTGCAGTGACGGCGAGTGTGACTGCTGCGGCCGCTGCCGCCGGTGTCGAACTGCTTCACCTGGATAACCAGTACGATCCAGATCTCGCCATCAAGAATGCGGAGGAGTTTGTCCGTCGCCGCGTTGACCTCGCTCTCGAGTTCCAGGTAGAAGAGCAAGTGGCGCCGCACGTGGCTCACATCTTCAAGAAGGCTGAAATTCCCCTTGTGGCGATCGACGTCCCCCATCCCAATGCAACATATTTTGGCGTGGACAATTTTGAGGTCGGCTACGAAGCGGGCGCGCTGTTAGCGCAATTTGCCTGCAAGAAATGGAAATGCACCGCGGACTGGGTCCTCGGTATCGGCTTCTCAGAGGCAGGGAGCTTTGTGCAGAGCAGGATCGCCGGCGCATTCGAAGGAATTCGCGAGCGGCTCAATCAGATTCCGGCAGATCGCTTTCTTCGCCTCGATGGGCGCGGCATGCGGCAACCCAGCTTTGCCGCCGTGTCGGAATTCTTGCAGAAACATCGCAGCGGCGAACGCGTCCTTGTTGCAGCATCGACCGATTCAAGCGCGCTCGGCGTTCTGGATGCCGCACGATTGGTCGGTCGGGAAAAAGACTTCGCCATCGTAGGGCAGGACTGCATTCCCGAAGCTCTGGACGAAATGCGCAGCGGAACGAGCGCGCTGATCGGCTCGGTCTCGCATGGGGCTGAAGCTTACGGACCGCGCTTGATCCAATTGGGAATCACGCTGCTGCGCGGCAACACCGTTCCGCCGTACAACTATGTGCGCCATCACGTCGTGACGCCGGAGACGCTCGCTTCCGGTGTGTCGGTAGATCAGATCAATCTTGAAGTCTATCCGACCTGAATCATCGATTCATCGTGGAATTCTACCTATAACCTTAACATTATAAACATTTTATCCGTAAATCCAGACAACACATAAGGACGATCAAGATGCCTTCGACTCTGCTTTTTCAGCGATTCCTTTGCGGCACCTTCGCATTCGCGATCACCAAATGGTTGGTGGACCTGATACCCTGAATACATACGGCGGAGGATCGTGATGGGGAATTACGTTGGTCCGCAAGCACCCTGCGAGACGGTCGGAGCCATGCGGTGCAAGGAATGTAAGGGTGATATTTTTTCGGTCGCCGACCTCGAAGATGAGACGCCAATCACCTGCGATAAGTGCGGAGCGGTTGTTGGCCGATGGGCCGATGTACGAGCACTCACACACATTCCCACAAAGGGAGAGTTGGGCGCGACCGGAGCAGACATTTTCGGATCGAACTACCGAGGCGTTGCGGAACTTTCGCTGGTCGGCGTCGACTAGTTTGGTGGGGGCCCCCAATCGTTGCTGGGCCTAAGCAACATTTTCTGTACCGAATCTCCTATCCCTGCTCCAAGCGGATTTCATTCCGTTTGCGATGGTCGTCGCGCCTATTGGCCACAAATGTTTGATTCTATGGTGGTAGGCGAGGCGGGGCTTGAACCCACAACCCCCGGCTTAGAAGGCCGGTGCTCTATCCAGTTGAGCTACTCGCCCACGTTTACTCATTGTAACTTTGAAGTGGCTCACGCGGCATCTGGAGACGGAACAACGGAATCCGCGAAGGCAGCTAATGCCCCGCCGAGATGCACAGCGGCTGTGTCCTCGTCGCAACCGCAGGCGGTGAGATAAGCCGTAATACCAAAGTCCTCAAGTTCGGGCGTGATGAAAGCGCGGCGGACAATGAGATCGGCGCGACAGCAGGTCAACGGGACGGAGCGCAGCTGCAAGCAGAATTTCTCGCACGCGGCGATCGCCATTTTTGGTAAGGTCCACTGCTGATCGCTTCGCGGCAAAAGATCGATGTAGCAGGCAACGCCATACCGTGCATCTTCGATCTTCGCGTCAAGCTCAAGCGCATCGAAGTCCGTGACAGGCCAGACATCGCATTTCGACGTCCACACCGGCGAGGCATGCACGTCATTCAGGCGCAGTAGCGATGCGCGCAGCTCCGGAAGCTGCGAGATCTCAGGTAGCTCCACGATGCGGTTGGGAAACCGCCGCAGGTCGACAAATCCCGGCCAGCACGCATCAATCACCGGCGCATCGCCGCCGAGTTCAATCTCCCAATCAGCTTCCATGAGTTTCGCCGCAAACATGTTGCAGGTAGCGGATGACGGTTGCCTCTGCCCAGTGAATCTCGTCGCCGCGGTCAGACGATAGATAGGCGCAGTGACCGCCGTGCGGCGTTTCAACCAGCGTGATGTTGGGGTTGGCCAGAAGCGTAGCATGCGTCTCAGGCGTCAGCCGGATGAATGGGTCGTCCAGTGCGCGCAGGATTAGCGTGGGAACGGCGATGCGGTCTACCACGCGGGCGCTGGCGGCGCGATAGTAGTAGTCGTCCGCGTCGCGAAAGCCACAATAGCGCGCAACAATCTTGTCGTCAAAGGCACGCAGAGAGCGTATCGGCCCCACACCCCGCGTGTCGTAGATATCCGGGTAGAGGGCCGCTTTCCGGCGGAAACGCGCCATCAGTCCGCGAAGAAAGCGCCACTCGTAAATGCGATTGACCGGCTCGTGGAGCGCGTCGGAGCCAGCGGCCAGATCAATGGCCGGGCAGACGGCGGCTACTGCGCACAGCGGAGTCCGTGCGCCCCATTCACCCGCTAACTTTAAAACAAGGTTGCCGCCCATGGAATAGCCAACCAGCGCCACCCTTTGCAGACTGTACTCCTGCGTGAAATGCTCGACGACCGCGCCCACATCACCTGACAGCGCCGAATTGTAGAGTGTCGGCGTCATGTGCTCCGTGCCGCCGCAATTGCGCATATTCATGCGAATCACGTTGCATCCGGCGACCCAGGCGCGCGCCGCAAGGCCCTTCATGTAGCGCGAGTCCGACGAACCCTCCAGTCCATGCACCATCACAACGGTCAGCGCTGAGGCACGCTCGGGCTCGGGCTGCCAACTGCAGTCGCACAAAACCCGGCTGCCGTCCGCAGCATCCACTTCGACCGTTTCCGCGACGGTTTCGATTCGAAACGGAGGCCTGGGTAGAAAGTTGCCCACGATCGTCTGCAAGTGGCCATTGACGAGCCCGCGGCGGGGCACAAAGGCCGTTTGCCATGCCGGCGTGCCGGTGATCCCTTTGAAGGCAGCAGGTTGTGGGGGTTTCTCTATCACGGAAACTGGAGAGCCGGGGAATTTAAGTTCATCAGGACCTCGGAATCGGTCCAGGCCCCAAGATGGGTTGGGTCCGTGGTCGCATTGGGGCGGCTAGAGGGGATCGAACCCTCGACATCCTGAGCCACAGTCAGGCGTTCTGCCACTGAACTATAGCCGCCATATACCTTTACGATTGTAGCATCGAATAAGAGTTCGAGAGCCGCACCAGGAGCCCTGCCCATGGCGCCGTCCAACCCCGATTTGCCGCCTGTTTTCCTTGCGCCAGAGCCCTCAGGACGCTGGTCGCGCGGCGCATGGCTCTTCCGCGATGAGACACTGCGTCGCCTCGAAATCCTGCTCGACGAAGCCTTTCGTGTGCCCGGCACGAATTTCCGCTTTGGCATCGACGGAATCATCGGACTGGTGCCAGGCTTCGGCGACGCTCTCGCCGGAATTCTCTCGCTCATCATTCCTTTGGCGGCGTGGATTCGCGGCGTCCCCTACGTGACCCTGATGCGCATGACCGTCAACCTGGGCACCGGCGTATTGGTCGGCACCATTCCCCTGTTTGGCGACATCTTCGACATCGCATGGAAACCGAATCGCCGAAACTACGAATTATTGCGCCGCCACCTCGGCGAACCACGCCGCCACACTTGGCGCGATTGGGTATTTCTGGCAGTGCTGGGCGCATTGCTCTTTTCCGTACTCGCTCTGCCGGTAGTGCTGGCGATCTGGTTTCTTTCGTGGCTTTCAGCGCAATCTGGATACTAGTCGTGCGAAGCTCCTGGCGGCTTACAATCCGCATGTTCCGCGATACAATCAATGAAGTTGTCGGGGCGTAGCGCAGTCTGGTAGCGCATCTGCTTTGGGAGCAGAGGGTCGGGGGTTCGAATCCCTCCGCCCCGACCAGCTTAGATTATTGATATTTCGAGCAATATTAAGCGTTTCGGACACGCATCTGCTCTTTACCGCTACACCGGTGTAGTCGATTTTGTAGCGGTCGCTGCTTTCGCGTATTTCCAGAGGATTTGCAAATTGCTTTCCTAGCGGAAGTCTTTAAAGGAACTGCGTCAAGAAAGACGTATTGCTACGCGGAATTTCCCTCTCGGGTTGCGCCGCTGATACGGAGACCTCCTCTTAACGGTTAGTAATGGGACGGATTCCAAAAGAATCGTCTGATATGATCCGGTCCGATGGGGAAGGAAGTCGAGCGGATCATGGAAACCCAATTCGACCGCTACATCGGCATCGACTATTCCGGGGCCGAGACAGCCTATTCGAGTCTCTCCGGTCTGCGCGTGTACTTAGCGGACCAGAAGAACCAACCCGTTGAGATTGCGACTCCGGAGAGCAAGCGCAAATACTGGTCGCGAGCAGGCATTGCCGGCTGGCTCCTGGAACGCCTTTCCGAGGATCGGCTTGCACTCATTGGTATTGACCACGGGTTTTCGTTCCCTCTCGCGTACTTCGAAAAGCACAACCTATCGCATGACTGGCCCGCATTCCTCGAAGACTTCCAGCGCCACTGGCCAACCGACGAAGCAATCTACGTGGACTTTGTTCGGGACGGGAGTTGCGGCAACGCTGCGGCGCGGTCAGGAGACCGGATCTGGCGCCGCCTCACAGAAGTCCGGACGCGCCGCGCGAAGTCGGTCTTTTTCTTTGACGTGCATGGTTCGGTTGCCAAATCTACGCATGCAGGCCTGCCTTGGCTTCTGTGGCTGCGAAACAAAGTAGGCGGGCGAGTACATTTCTGGCCATTTGATGGCTGGGAGCTTCCGGCTGGCAAACACGTCATCGCCGAAATTTATCCGGCGTTGTGGAGCAGTTCTTTCGCTCCCGAAGATCGACGAAACAACCATCAGCACGATGCCTATTCCGCCGCGGCCTGGCTCAGACAGGCAGATGCAAGCGGTGAACTAGCGAAATTCCTGAAACCACGCCTCACTCCGGAAGAGCGCAGGATAGCCGAGATCGAGGGCTGGATTCTTGGGGTGCCATAGCGATGGTCAGCTCTTATTCAGGGCGTAAAACACGGAAGCAAAGACGTTACTCTCGCCAGCGTGACATCCTTGCCACGCTGCATCTATTGACTTTCCCCGAGCCTTGACGATCATGTGCCTAAGCGATCGCTTCGTGTTGTGCTGGGTAGCTCGGAATCAACTTGAGTGTTGTCAAGTAGCCGATCCATATCAAGCTCGCCAATGTAGATACTAGCGCCATTGTTACAGCGGCCAAGAGACAAACGAGATACCTCCATCTGGTCGCAACCCTGCTCTTCAACACTGAGTTAGCGGTGGCAAAGGAGAGGAAGCCAAACAGTGTCGAGACCGCGTCGCGCGTATATTGATTCCCCAAGAATCTTCCGACCAAGAATGCGACAGCGGTTCCTAAGATATTGAACCACACGAAACTGAGCACAATAAAGACGATTGCTTCTTTCCAGTCGCGCTGATAATCCAACCTAAACAACTTGCCCATAATCTCTTGATTGTTACTAGTTGAAAACTCCTTAAGCGTAACATAATCACTTCTCTACGCAAGCAGAGCCAGCCGAATTGACTGCACACGTCTGGCCAACTGCGGGAGCGATGGTTGGTGCATTCGCGATTGCTGGTTGAAGAAGAAGGTCCAATCCAATCGCCACGCCGGCCGCAGGAGCCGATGCTAGGACGCCAGCTCCTTCTAGCGCCGCCGCGCCGATTGAAGTGACCCATCCGATGGCGGGGACATTTCCAAGTTGGTTCGTTCCAAAACCGCTAATTAGCCACTGTCCACCTTGTTCGAGCAAAGAGGTCTCGACCGACAGACCGGCACTCGAGGCAATTCCCGAGATGGTGCTCAATGCTTCGGGAGCAACATTGTCCAGGAGGTTGGAGGTTACTACTTTCCCAGCTACAGATGCTTTGACGGCTTCTCCCACAAAACCTTGCAATGTAGAGGTCGCGAGAGTTTCAGTTTCGGTCCAAAGACCCTGCCAAGAGAGGGCGCCGGTGGGATCTATGAAGAGAAGAGGATTATTCAGAGCATATGAGTAGGAATTTCCAGACCCAAGTGGATCCTTGCCGATGAACCTACCTACGCTCGAATCGTAGTATCGCGCTCTCAAGTAGTAAAGTCCGGTGCTAGGATCAAGGGCCTGGCCTGTAAAGCGGAAGGGATTTGTAGGTGGAGCGGGAAGGATGGAGTTCCCCCATGCGTCGTAGGCGTACGCGTTTTCGGCGCGTCCTCTACTGTCGGTGAGGAGAATAGCGCTACCAAGCCCATCGTATTGATAGAAATCGTTAGAGAGTGGCTGGAAGGCCTCCATTAGATTCAGACCATATACGTAGCTGCTGGCAGGGCCACCCGAGATCGCATCCTGCAGTACTACAGGCAGGCCTCCAGCGATATCGTTGACATAGTTCCGGGTAATGCCTCCAGAGGACTGACTCACACGATTACCGTCGCCATCGTAGATGAAGGAACTGGTTAGACCGCCGCCCACAGACACGAGCCGATTGGCAGCATTGAACGAGAAGGTGCGCTTAGTATGCGCGAACGTATCAATGACGGAGCTTTCGTTGCCGTCAGTGTCATAGGCGAAGGTACGGGTCCCAGCCGTGACGAGTCGATCCGAAGCGTCATAGGAGTACTTGGTTGTGCCGAACGGCGAGACCTCGCTCAGTCGATTCCCGACAGCATCGTAGGTCCAGGTGGTTTTCAAAGGCCACGTCTGAGCACTCGTGAGTTGATTGAGGGCATCGTATCCGTACACGGTAGGGATCCCGGCCTCCGTCACCTTCGTGCGATTCCCGGCCGGATCGAGCGTGTAATTAAAGACGAGCGGCGGCACGCCCACGGTCGTGTTGATCACGGACGTCAATCGATTCGCCGGATCGTAGGTGAAGTCGATACGTGCTGAATTGGGATACTGGACCCTCTTGAGCTTCCCCGAAGGGTCGTATGTATATTGCGTAGCGTGGTGCAGCCAATCGGCCACCGTTGCAAGCCGTTCACCAGCGTCATAGTTGAACGACACTGACTGCCCACCCGGATATGTCAGCGATGCCCGGCGCCCGTTCGCATCGTAGCTGTAGGCGACAGTCTTATTCCCTGGAAAAGCGACTGAAGTCAGGCGATCAAGGGCATCGTATGAATAAGAGGTCGTACCGGTCCAATCGATCATGCTCGTGCGGTTGCCGTCAGCGTCGTAAGCGTAGGCCACATTTTTCTGATCGGCGTACGCGATCGAGAGAAGATGATTCAGCGCGTCGTACGCGAACTTGTTCATCTGGCCCTTCGCATCGGTCACAGTTGCGACATTGCCAGCCGCATCGTAGCTGTATGCAGTCGTAAACCCCAGGGGATCGACTGATCGTGTGAGCCGGTTCAGTGAGTCGAACTGATACGACGTAGCATTTCCCTTGGCGTTTGTGAACCCAACCCGGTTGTTATCGGCATCGTACGTGTATTTGGTCACGTGTCCTAGAGCGTCCGTTACAGAAACCAGATTGTTCGTGGCATCGTACGAATAGCGGGTGGCATGCCCATTTGCATCTGTCACCGAGAGCAAGTTTCCGACCGCATCGTAGGAGAATTGGGTTTTATTCCCCAGAGCATCGGAGACCTGGATTAACCTTCCGAGTGCGTCGTATGCGGAAGTCGCAGCATGCAGACTCGGATCGGTGAGCGATACGAGACGACCATCGCCGTCATAGCCCAAGTTTGTGGTATTCCCGAGCGCGTCCGTAATGCTAGTCAGATCGCCTAACGAGCTGTGCCGGAACTTGGTGGTATTGCCTCGTGCATCGATTTTAGAAGTCAATTCACCACTCGGGTCGTGAGCGAAAACAGTCTTGTTGCCCAGAGCATCCTGAATCGTCGTGAGGTTGCTGTCGGAATCATAGGAGAAGTTCGTCGTTTTGCTCTTGGGATTCGTCATCGTGAGGAGATCGTTTGTCGCGTCGTAGGTAAACCCGATCACATTCGAGAGGGGATCGGTAAGCCCAGTGAGGTTGCCGTTCGCGTCGTATGCGAAGGTCGTCGTGTTTCCATTCTGGTTCGTAACGCTCGTGCGGTTGTTGTTTGCGTCGTAGGTATAGCTCGTCGTGGCCCCGGTAACGTCTGTGATGCCAGTAATGCGCAGTGAGCCGTCATATGTGTGGACGGTGGCCGCGCCGCGCGCATCCGTGATGGTCGTTAGGCCTTGGCTCGGCGTGTTGTAAGCGAATTGCCAAATGAAGCCGCGTCCATTCGTCTGAGAAACGACGCGGCCCTGCGTGTCATAGGCGTTTTGGAGCAGCGTATTGCCGTTGGGTAGCGTGATCTGTGTCACGTGGTGGTTGGCATCATAGGTATACGTCGTGACGCCTCCCAGCGGATCAGTGGCACTAGCAAGATTATTAGCGCTATCGTACGCGAAGTTCTCGGTCCGGCCCATGGGGTCGGTGACAGTTACGATTCTCCCATTCGCGTCGTAAGCGAGCGAGAGCGTGCGGCCTCCAGAAGAGGAGATCATTGTGAGATTCCCGCTTCCGTCATAAGCGAGTTGCTCGGTATTTCCGTTCTTGTCCTGGATGTTGGTGAGTGTGCCGCTGGCGGAAAAATTGTACTTAGTCTGGTTCTTTTGGGTCAGCGTGAAGGTCCCATCGGGGTTCTGAACAAGCGCGTTGTACACTCCGGGTTGGGCGATGTAGCCCGTCCCCGAGGACGTATACGTCTCGCCGTGCCCGTCTCCCCATCTGATCCAAACCACGTTGGCGCTCGCAGTCGCATGCTGACTGAAGACCACGTTGTAGGTGTGCACCCAGTTGGCACCCAGCGGCCCGGCGTAGTTGTCGAGAGTGTTATAGCTACGCTGAAAAACGAGCGGTAATCCACGGCTGGGGATTGAAAAGTCTGCGTGTTGATAAATGTAATTGCCATTGCCGGTGTTCACTGGTTCAGCAGAGTAGCCTGAGATGCCGTTGTTGGCTGACGATCCAAGCCCGGGCGTGGGAGGACTCGGCACGGTAGCCAATCCAATGGTGATATCCGTGAAGCCGATGTAGTTTGCCGATCCAGTAAAAATCACCGATCGGGCCGTTCCCGCGAATGAAACGCCGATCTGGCTCCAGCAGCTATAGGCGGTCTTGCCATCGCAGAACGAGCCGTTGGTCGGAAGATTCAAGGTGGCCAGCAACGTTCCCGTGCCATTCAGTCCTGAATAGACAGAAACTGAGCCCGGATAATCAGTAGCTGCGTAGTAAAAGGAGAAGCCTGTATTGAAACCGGCCAGGACATCCATCGTGTCGCCGGCACCGGTGAGAAAGTAGGCGGTCTCGTCGCTCGCTGGAACGGGAACATTACTGAAGTTGCATTGCCCGCCAGCAGTCAATACTGAGATACACGCCAAGCTGTCGGAGGTGAATGTAATCCCGTAGTTGGGCCCGGGCCCGCTACCGAATCCGCCGGTCCCTCCATTGTAATAATTGTCAATTGGTTCTGAATTCCCTAGTCCGTCAAAGGTAAGTGTTATTGTGCCGGTCTGTGAGAGGGCCGATATGGGAAGCAACGAAAACGTTAGTAAAGCAAGGCAATGGGCAAACCAGCGATGCATAGCTTACCTCCTACAGGAAGCAGTCCTCGCTAGCCAACGAGTGGCAGCCGAGGCAATTGTCCCGGCGTTTTAGAAAGACCTTCGCGCCAAGAAGGTGGCCAGAGGATTTGTTCGGGAGCGTACAACTAGCTCATTGGAAAGTCAAACCAAATTTCAGTTAGGTATTGCAATTCTGTGCGGAGTAACGTGGATGGCGTAACGTCCTATTTACTACTAACTAAATAAACTTCTCCTAAAGGGTATCCAACCGACAGCACCCCGCTGAGACCCAGAGTTCTTAGAATCAGAATGAATCGGAGTCGTCACCGTGAGCTCCGTCGAGAGTCTGATCGGAATTTTTACCAAATCCAGGACGGCCCAGTGATGAGGCGCGCCACAGCCCGGCTTTGATCAGAGAATGGTGTGTGGCCAGTCAATCGTGGCACTCAGCCAACAGCGAGTAAAAGCCGGCTATCGAGATTCATGCAGCATGATCGTCATATTCATCTCCCGCTGGCATCAAGGTTTCGCTGAACGACCTTGCATGGCATCGCAAGTCGATAAGCTCTAACATTCGCCAGTTCAGTGTATTCGGACACCAGTAGTCGCTTCGGCTCAATGGCGATTCCTGCCTCATCGAACGTATGCGCCAGTTGCATTCGAAGACGGTGAACGTAGACTCTAATGACTCTTCGTTTAATCAATCTCCGCACCCCCAGGCGCGCGCAAATCGGGTCGTTCCTTAGAATGCGTTCAATCTGGTCAGCGCTGAGTATGCTCGGTTTGTAGCGGACAAGCACGTCGATAATAGCGAGTCCCTTTATACCGAGAGACACCGTGACCTCTTTAGCCCCCACAATGACGCCCACTCGCTCGATCACCGGGCCGTGCAAACTCCTCGTGTCCGAGTGCTGATTGACGTACACCGCAATGAGGCACGGAAGCGATCGACTCTGGTGGATTCGTCGTGCGCGTCTGTAAGCAATCTCTGCTACGAGTCTGCGAATGGCGTCACGATTCATGCCGCACGTCCGCTCTAAGCATGTCTCCGGAGATTCGGTCCATGGCTTCTTCTTCACTGTCCTTCGGCGGCCAGTTGAGAATGCAAAGGATCTCAGGTCCGGAATTTTCCCGGAGGTATCGAATTGAGTTGCAGAACAACCGAAGTTCGTCTCTCCACCACGCCTTCGAATGGAGAACAAGTATTCCCAAGTCGACTTCCTGTTCTCTAACAAACTCGAGAAAATCCTGTTTGGTTCGAAACACGGTCACACTGATCTCCGCGGCACAGAGGGCATCGACGAACGATGCGGCGGGTTCGGTTGAAGCATCGAGTATCGCTACGGAGTAATGGTTACCGGTTGGAGTTTTGCCTCTAGAACCGTGCGGCGGCTCAATCGGCGGGGTGGAGCAACCCGGGCGCTCGGGACCGGCAGATTGATCAAGCACCGCTCGCGCTTGACGCAATACATTGAATGCGCTAGGGTTATGATGTCTTTGAGGATGGTTTGTGGCTTGAGGCCTGTCACTCATAGGGCACCTCCTCCAAGGTGGTCTGTGAGCACCAGGGCTTATAGCTTTGGTGAACCCGGTAGGACCGACCTACCGGGTTCTTTTAGTGCTCCTTTAGAGCATGCAACATCGCCATCTTCCATACAAGCCATTAATATTCAATAAGATACAGTTTCTTGCATAAAAAGTATTCCACAAAGAATAGGCAAAAACGTTCGCTATATAGTCGCCAAAACTTTGGAATAAACTTTGATTGGAAACTTGGACGAGAGAACGGGTGAAGGCGCGCCCGAATTGTCGAACTTCATGGCGGAAGGATCGGGTGCCGACTTAGCGTTGAGTGGCTTCCACTTGATAGCTTCACGCTACAAACGTTGCGTTTTCGCTGGCACGACTATCACGTGCACGACATACATTGCAACTTGAGCGGTCCACGCCACCACCGATATTACGCAGATCTTCGCCGAAGACGGTTTCGTAGGCCCGGAAAAAGCCATCTTCCGCGGCGGCGGATTTTATACTCCTACTGGTAATTGGTGCGTGATGCACAAAGGTGCCTACATACTGAGCGCAAAATGCAGCATATTCCTCTGTGAAGAGTATGAACGTGTGCCATACTGCGTCAATGTCGCTGAGAGGCATATCAAGGTGCGAATATCCACTTGCCACCAAGAATACGAAATTCTTAAAGCGGCTGATCGCCGCCGAGATGTGCGAATCTGCGACTAGGTCATCACGCCTAGCCTTTCCTCGACGAACCACATGTCGTAACTGTGGATCGAAGACCAAAGCTCCCTATCTCCCAACGGATAGCGTGAATTGGCGAAAGGTGTGTTCCCCATTCTTTTTCCCCTCAATACCCCCACTCTATCACTGCTGCTCGCTGACGCACTCGTACGGCTCTCGGGAGTGCCCAGCAGATTCGCTTATCCGACCGGGTAACAATGCATGAGCGCCACGGGAACGAAGGGTTAGCTGTGATGAGGTAGCACCACTCCAAATGGCCACGCCATACCAGCCGTCGATAACACGGCCCAACATTGAGCAGCAACGTGAAACTTGAAAGCCTCCCGGGTCTCGATGGGGTCTTTTTCGAGACTATTTCCTGCAAACTTTCACTGAAAAACAAATTAAAAGTTGCAGGTTTGCTATTCTTTCGACTAATATCTGCAGACACGATCATCTCTCGCATAGCTTGATGCAGCCTCTCGTAAAACCGCCGGTTGACTGGCAGGAATTTTGGCAGAGAGAAACCGAACACCTCTGCAACGTCCTCCGTCCGCCTCTCGCGGGACGGGCACCGGTGAGTATATTTTCCCTTCAGCCCAGCCCGGACGAGCGACTCGTTTACGTCGATGTTGCGGCGCACAAGGATGGAAAATTCGTTCCTCCGTCCCGCCTCAGGCTGAGCCAACTTGACCGGCGTCTTATTTATGACGAGGCAACACAATCCCAATGGACCTCGACACTCATTCCAGTCGACCAGGGATTAATCGATGACGCGACGGCGAACGATTCCTCCGATCTTGTGGCCCTCCGCAAAGCCGAGGAAAAAAGGTATAAGCAGTATCCTGTTGATGACACGACCAATTTCTTGCGCAGCCAAACCCAGCGTCGCTATCAATTGGTTTTTCCTTCGCCGCTGTTCCACCACGAGGATCTTTGGTGGCAACGCTCGCCTCGACTAGGACTCTGCTACACCATCGAAGATCAATTGGGCGGTAATCTCGACCACGGCATCACCGAGCGTCTGCTTATGGCCCTTGCTATGGCTGCGGGGAACAGGATACTTGCGAAGAGACTCCGTTTGATATTCAACAACTCATATCAATGGCCCGATGATACGAGTCCAAAGATCTACTATCTTGAGCTCGATATTCCAAAGATTCTCTACCACCGTAGCGTCGAACAAGCTGACGACAAATCTCTCTTTGTTATTGCGAAGCTCATGTTTGCGCATCACCTGTTCTACCCGCAATGTCCCGAAGTACTCCGCCTATTTCAACGCCTATCGGAGCATGGATGTAATAAGATCCTGGAAATGCATGGATGGCCGCGCATGGTCCGCGCGATCGAGCCAACAAAAGAGCTAACGGCATCGATAGATACTGTGGCCCATGATCTCCAGTTGCTGATACTCGCGATTATCAGATGGGGCGACCCGTCAGACGAGCCGAAACCCGGATTCGACGTCGATTATTTGCCTATTCTAAAGAGACTCGTCTGTGAAGTGCTCGCTCTGACCTGCGGAAAAGCAACATGGGATTTGGATCTCGGTCGAGACCGTTGTGGAATCGTACCTCCCGCAGAATTGACAATGTTGCGCACCGTCACAATGCCGGTCTGCCGTAAAGGCATCATCAAGGACATGAAGGGTGATTCCTCCTTCTACCTTAAAAACCTTTGTCCGTTAAACCCGAATGCCATTGAGCCAGACTGGAACAAGATGTCGTTCGATCAAGTTTCATTTCCGCAGAACGAAACCACACAGCAAAAATTTCAACTCAATTGGGTGGGCAAATATGTACGGGCACGGCTGCTCCGTGAATTGACTGAGGGGGAGAATCCAGCGATTCGAGACGGCAAGAACCAACAATAGCGAAACATGGGAGCGACGTGGTAATCTCGTCGCTCATTTCGCGTACGGGGGGAGTCTCGGCTCCCAATTTTGTTGATCCTCACGCAATGCGAGCAATCCAGAGGATCTCCAGAGGCAATCCACAGGAACCAACTAAATTTTCGATGTTTTCGCGGCAAACTAGAACGAATGAATAGGCCGCTTAGAAACACATCGCCGGAGTGAGCACGGCGCGCAATTTACTATCCCTACCGTAGCTTTGGCCGATTGCTAAACTTATGGAAAGAGTCGATAAACAAATAGCCCTTTGACACATGACATATTCGCACCCTGCGAGCTATCTTCGGTCTCATCGGAGGCGTTCAGGCCTTAGCCAAAAGGAAGTAGCTGGCCTCCTTGGATACCTCCATGAAGGTGAGGTTTCACGCCACGAGCGACTAACCGCTATGCCACCATTTAAAATCGCTCTCGCATATCAAGCCCTTTTCCGTGTTCCCGTCTCCGAACTTTTCCCAGGGAAATATGAAGCCGTGAAACAGGACGTAGAGGCTCGACTAGCGAAGATGGCGGAGAATCTCCACAACCGCACCGCAAAAGGTCGTGAAGCCTCAATGATTGCGCGAAAGCTGGAATGGATATGGGAGCGAGAGAATCAGGAAAACGCAAGTCTCTTCAACGGAAATGGACACGCCTAATCGCGAGATCCTCGCCCTCGCAGTCCGGGCTCGGTGGTTCGGGTTTGCGGTTCTTGACAGCCGTTGCCGCCTCATAGACTGGGGAATGGTTTTCTATCAGCAGTGCAGCACCACAGAGATTAGGGCGGCACAAAGGCGTTTGGCATCTCTTATGACGACTTTCGATCCTGGACTAATCGCGGTAGCAGTCTCAGAAGTGGAGGCGAGCCGCACCGCGCCCAGTGTGCGCGCGTTAGTGAAATGGTTGCGCACCGAATCACGTGCCAGATCGATTCCTTTTCAATTGGTCAGCCGAAAATTCATCCGTACCGCGTTCCACGAGTTCCACGCCGGATCGAAAGACGAGATTGCATCCGCAATCGTCACGCTCTTCCCTGAGCTGCGCTGGAAGCTGCCTTCAAGGCGCAAGGTATGGGAAAAGGAGCATTTTCGGTTGGCGCTATTCGACGCAGTGGCAGTCAGCGTAGCATGCGGGAAGCATTTATCAGAAGCGAAAGCTAGCGAAGATGGCACGGTTGCGCTTTCCGGCCGGCCCCTCGGTGACGTATAGACGAATGATTCGTCCGCCACGCCTTGAGGGGCCGACCAGAGAGCGCGCTCCTGCTTTTCCAATTCCGGTCGCCTGGCAACGGGCGTGAAAGCCTGCGCATCGACATCGGACGGCGGCACTGTCTAGTCACTCATTTTGATTGCCCGAAAATCATGGCAAGAGAACTGATCTCCTCCATCAATTGGTTCCAACTATCACAAGCGGGGGGCACCGCATTTGTATCTACGGGTAGCGAACCCGAAAGAAACGAGAGTAGATGTCCTCTGGGAGCGGTTCCAATTCTTCCAAAGACATAACCATCCGGAATCAGTATCTGTTGGAACCGTCGCTGAAATCGCGTGGCAACATGCTGCCACGTGTCCACCAGATTCATCAGTCGATCTCCGATCAATTCAAGGTCTCTCAGGATTGCCTCAACGTCGAGTGGCTGATGGCTCGCAAGCGGCTGAGGCATTTCCGCGCGCTCCGTGAGAACGATTCGTTGAATCCGAAACTCATCATCCGAGATGAGCCGGTCCATTTTCATCCGAATCAGTTCTTGGAGCTGTACGCGGGCCCGCTTTTCTTCTAATTCTCTCCTGGCCCTTTGCGAATCAACCTGCTCCGCCCATGCTGAACCGATGCCCCGGACGGCTTCGCGCAGATGCGCCAGTGAGTGCGCATTGGTGCTCGAATCTGCGAGGAAGCCAGCGAATTCCTCATGCACGTCAGCGAGCGGGTAATTTCCCCGTGCATCGCAAGTGCGGCTGTAGCAGTGGTAATACGGATATGTCTTGGAACGCCCGCGCGAGAACGACCCGGTGAGCGCGGATTCGCAGCTGCCGCAACGGACGAAGCTGCGCAGCGGGAACTCGGGCCGGACTGCCACATGAGGTATAGCCCGACTCCTACCTGCCACCACCCGCTGCACCGCGTCGAAGGTTTCTTTGCTCACCATCGGCAGGTGACGACCGGGAAATTCCTCGCCGCTCCAAGGGTCACGAATGATGCCCGCATAGAACGAATCCTGGAACAGATAGTCGATTGCCTGGTTTGAGAGCGGTGCTCCGGAACGGGTCCTCAGGCCGCGACTCGTCAGAAGCCGAAGCATTTGGGCTTTCGTATATGTCCCACCCGCGAATTCAATCCAAGCCTGCTGCAAGATGCCGAATGTAGGCTGGTCCGGCTGGTCGGGCTCAGTTTTCTTGTTCCCCGGCTGCGCAGCGCCCTTGTAGCCGAGCGGCGGTTGCCACGGGAAGATTCCCTCCTGTATCTTCCGCCGCATTCCCTGCACAGTCCGCGCGGCGCGCACGTCGTTGTCGAATTGGGCGAAACCCGCAAGGATTGTTTCAAGCAGTTTTCCTTCCGGTTTCGCATCAATCGGTTCGGTAACGGAAACGACCCGTACCCCATGCTTTAAGAGGCCCGCCTTGATGCTGAAGTGATCGCCGACGTTGCGCGCAAGACGATCTACTTTCCACACGAGCAGTTCTTCGATGGCGTTTCTCCGATCCCCACAGAATGCGATCATTTCGAGGAGCTGAGGCCGGTCGGCAAATTTGGCGGATTCGCCGCGATCAATGAATACCTGCGCAACGTTCAGATGGTTACGTTGCGCGTAGTCACGGCAGGCGATTTCCTGAGACTCAAGGCTCGTCCCTTCAACCTGTTCTTTTGACGACACACGGCAATATATAACTGCGTTCATTTTTATTCATTTGGTTTTTATATCGACCTTTCCTTCAGCGTAGGCAATCAGGCCCTTTTGTCAATGTCCGCATTGTGCAGGAGTCTTTGCCTCCATTCTGCCGTGAGAGCCAGATGTCGAAGAGCAGTTGCGCGAATGCGTGGAGTTCGCGTTCGAGCTGAGGATCGCTGTGCTCGCACACTGGACACCCCTTCAGATGCTCAACGCCACTCCCGGATGCCTGCTTCTCTTTATGACCTTCCATGGGCATGAGTATCCACGGAACGGGCTACCTCGTGTAGGGCAAGAGACTTGCATGAAGGGCTGGAATGATCGGGAAACACGCGCTGTAGCACAAGAAACTTGGGCTACCGGTTTGGCGGTGTCGGGGTAGGATTCACGCTGGGTCGTTCGACGGGTGTTAGCCAATCGAGGAGCGAAGATGGCTGAGACGCGGCCCTTCGATTAGAGCCGTGGTTTTTGGCCCCGTGCTCGGGAAGGACGAACGACCCACTCTTCCTATGGTGAATACGCTTGTACGCATGATCATCCGTGTGCATGACCCGGCGTGGTGCGCAATTTACTTCCCCTACAGCAACCCCGCCGTCGGCGTAGGATGAGACCACGCTTCGATAAATAAAGGTCGAATTGAAGCGCAACGATTTCTCCTGATAACTCCAGAACATGATGCGAGGCCCTCTCGCCTACATTGGCGGCAAACGAGCGATTGCAAAACAGATCGTCGCGGTCCTCCCGGAGCACCAGACCTACGTCGAGCCTTTCGCCGGTGGAGCACAGGTCTTTTTTCAGAAAGAACCATCCAAAGTCGAGGTTCTGAACGATCTCGATGGCGAGCTCGTGAATTTCTTCCGCGTCTGCCAGTTGCACTACGAGGAACTGATTCGATCTATGCGCTTCACGGTGGTGAGCCGCAAGAACTTTAACCAACTCCTCGCGACCGATCCGGGAATGCTCACCGACATCCAACGCGCCGCCCGGTTTTTGTACCTCCAAAAGACCAGCTACGCGGGCCGCGTGCATCACCAGAATTTCCGTACCGCCGTGGTGCAACCCCCGAGCTTCAATCCCGAGCGCCTGCCGGAATTGATTGAGGAGACGCATCATCGCCTTGCGCGAGTGCAGCTCGAATGTCTCCCGTATGAGAAGGTGCTCGCGAAGTATGACGGGGCATCGACGTGCTTTTACATCGATCCGCCGTACTACGAAATAAAGCTGTATAAGTTCAATCTCGATCCCGAGGATTTTCGCTTGATGGCGGAGCGGCTCGGCGCGATAACCGGCAAGTTCGTGCTCTCTCTGAACGATGTCCCCGAGGTGAGCGCGATCTTCAAGGGATTCCGCATCAAGGGAATCGAAATGCCGTATACCGCTCAGAAGCACGCCGGTCGGCGCTACCGCGAACTGCTCATCACGAACTTCTGAATGGGTTTTCCGAAAACCCCGTCAACACAATTCGCAAAGAAAATTCCCGCAGGCAAATTGTTGAACGCTATTGGTTTGCACTGAAGCCCGTTCAAGCTTGTTACCGATATCGTTGTACCCCTCGCCATACTCCCACCATGTTTCGGATTCTCGAACACATCGCCATCTCACTTTGGAACCGGCTCCACGGGCGTCGTAAACGCCGCGCGACGGATTCCACCGGGATGCTTACCCTCGGTTTCCGCGTGGTTGAGGGGCACACCACAAACCAGCGCGTCGGGTTGAGCCAGACCCGGCGCACGATGCATATGGCGGTCTTCGGGAAGACGGGTAGCGGGAAAAGCTCGTTTCTCAAGTACGCGTGCCTGCAAGATATTCAAGCAGGGCGCGGGTGTTTCTTCCTTGATCTTCACGGCGACGCGACGCCCTTTCTCCTCAGCGCCATCGCCGCCGAGGAATGGCGTCGGCAGGAGCACTTGAGCGACCGAGTAATCGTCATTTCACCCTCGGACACCGAGATGTCGGTGGGTCTGAATCCTCTGGAGACGATCGGCAGCGACTTCGTCCGCAGTGCCGAATTCTCGGAAGTGCTTAAGCAGCGATACAACCTCGACTATCTGGGCGCGCGCACAGACGAGCTGTTGCGCAACGCGCTCTTCGTCCTTTCCGCCAACGGCCTCACGCTTCTCGAACTGGGACCCGTGCTAAGCGACCCGCGATTCCTTGCGAAGTGCCTTGCGAACACCCCGAACGCGGAGGTCCGGGAATACTTCGAATCTCGTTATGGCAAGGCCAGCGACCCGATGAAGGCCACCATGCGGGAGCCGATCCTCAATAAGACCTCGGCGTTCACCGCCGATCCGCGCTTTCGCCACATCGTAGGGCAGGCGCAGTCGACGTTTTCGATGACAGATGCGATGGACCGGGGCTGCTGGGTGATCGCTCATCTTCCGAAGGGCGAACTCGGCGGCCAGGCGCTCACCCTTGCAAGCCTTCTCTTCACCGTCGTCAAGAACGCCGTCTTCATGAGGAAACGGAAATCCCTCTTCACGTTGTACCTGGACGAACTGCAGAATCTCGTTTCGCAATCAAGCGATGTCGAGACGGTGCTCTCGGAGGCCCGCAAGTTCGGCGTGGGCGTCGTCGCCGCCAATCAGTTCCTTGACCAATATCCGGTATCGATGCGCGCGGCGATCCTCTCGGTCGCGAGCCATGTCTCGTTCCAGTTGTCGAGCGTCGACGCCGCCACCGTGTCGCAGATGCTCGATGGGGGAAAATCCCTTGCCGAGCAGCTCAAGAACCTGCCGCAGCGGCACTTCATTCTGAAGAGCGGTTCCGACCACTGGGTTGAGGGGTGCGTCCCGAACCTTGAGGACGAGCGCCGGAACTACACCGACCTCCTCACGCGCTCACGGGCCATCTATGCGCGGCCACGCGCCGAGGTCGAACGCGATATCGCGCGCCGCCACGCCGCCCATACCAACAAATCCAACGAGGTGCTTCATGACTGGGATTAAGCGCAGGGGCGGGAGACGGCGCGGCCTCATGATTCAGCCAAGGGACGCAGAACTCCTGCGGCAATCGTGGATCATGCGCGTCGCGGATCGCGACCAGCTCATGTCTGCCGCCGGGTTTACCTCGATCACGCGGATCAATACGCGCCTGCTCGCTCTCGTCCGCGCCGGACTCTTGCGCCGCTTCTTTATCGGTTCGGGCGGGGGGCGCAAGGCACTCTATGCCCTTTCGGCCAAAGGCGCACAGGTGATTGAAGCTCCGTGCCGGGGTCCCCGTCGGCGGCAGGACGAACTGCTCGTCGCCGACTTCTCGGTACTCCACCAGCTCGCGATCAATACCGTGTACTGCACCCTGAGATTCAGCCCGATTCCCTTCCCTCATGTGCAGTTCGTGCACTGGGAGGGATTCACGGAGCCGATTGCGGACAGCCTCCGCCTCATTCCCGATGGGTACGTCGAGACGAAAACCCCGACCGGCATCGATGCCTCGTTCGTCGAAGTCGACCTGGGGCATGAGGCGCTTTCGGTCTGGAAGGAAAAGGCAAAGCGTTACGTCGAGCTTGCCGCCTCGGGTGAATTCGCCCGCCGGTTCGCGCACCCCCGCTTCCGCGTGCTCGTCCTCGCGACTTCCGCGCGCCGCAGGCGCACCATCCGCGCAGCGGTCGCCGGAGTCACCGAGAAGATCTTCTGGTTTGCAACGCTTGACGAGGCTCGCGGGGACAAATTCTTCGGTCCCGTCTGGCTTCGCCCCATTGGAGAAACCTATCAACCACTTTACGAGCAACCACGATGAAATTCTGTAATGAGTGCGGGAAGATGACTGCCGGGGACCCGCTCTATTGCGGCAATTGCGGGCGCACGTACGACGTGAAGTTGTGCCCCCGGCACCACATAAACCCGCGTGGTGCGGAAGTCTGCTCAAAATGCGGGAGCCGTGAACTTTCGACGCCCCAACCGAAGATTCCCGTGGTCCTTCAGCTTCTCGTTCTCCTGGCGCGCCTGGGTCTCGGTCTGCTCCTCTTCTACGCCACGCTCTCGCTCCTCATTGCGCTCGTGAGATCGCCCCAGGTGCAGCAGTTTCTCGTTGCCTGCGGAATGCTGCTTTCCGTCCTTTGGATTCTCTGGTCGAAGCTGCCCGATTGGTCGAGAGAGGCTCTAAGGGACTTCTGGATTATGCGGAGGCACGACGATGACGAATAACAACCATGCGGATGAGATGCGCAAGTCTGGTTTCGAGAGCGGCGAGAAGCCCATAGATTCATTGAGGTTTCGAGAAGAATCCCCAGGGCAGAGGTACCCGCAGCATTACCCGCAGCCTGTTGACGCCCTGGGCGAGCCGCTCACGATCCGCGAGGTCGCACGGCTCCTCGGGTGCTCCGCGTGGACCGTGCGCCAGTCGTACCTACCCAAGGGACTGCCGCACCTGCGGTCGGGCCCGCTCGGCAAATTGATCTTCTACCGCAATCAGGTCGTGCGATGGATTCTCGAACACCAAAAGAAAGGAGGAATGTAGCCCGTGTCGCTCTACAAGCGCAATTCGATGTGGTGGACCTCCATCTATATAGATGGGTCTCGCCATTGCAAATCCACCGGTACGTCGAATCGGCGCAAGGCCGAGGCGATTGAGCGCCGGTACCAGGACGAACTGAACGACGTGCGGCACCGGCTGCCGCAAGCAAACCCCGAAATGACCTTCGGCGAGCTCGCGGCCAGGTTCATCTCAGACGGAATGAGTACGCCGTACTCCCTCGACCGCTTGAACCACCTGCTGCCGTTCTTCGCCGACACGCTCGTCCGGGATATCGGAACGGCGGCCGTGCGGAGATACCGCCAGGAGCGGCACGCATCGAAAATCCTCAAAGCCGCAACGGTCAACCGCGACCTGTCCGTTCTCCGACGTGTCCTCTATTGGGCGGTCGAGGAAGGCCTGCTCGCTGCAAACCCGCTCGGGCGGCTCCGGATGGAGCGCGAGCGGAGAACCAAGCGCCCGGTGATGAGCCTGCGCGAAGAGTCGCTTCTCACGGCAGCGTCGCCGGAACACCTGCAACGGATCATCCGCTGCGCGCTCGACACCGGGATGCGCAGGGGAGAGATCCTCACTCAACGATGGGAGGACATCGATTTCGACAATCGCATCCTCCATGTGAGCCACAGCAAAACCCCCGAAGGCGAGACGCGAGACATTCCGCTTACAAATCGCCTTTACGAATTGCTCCGCGCAAACCGTCAGAATCGGGGCCCGGTCTTCACCTATGGCGGCGATGCCATCAAGATCATCAAGACCACGTGGGCATCGAGCTTACGGCGGTCCGGCATTCGTCACTTCCGCTTCCACGATCTTCGCCATACGGCAAACACCCGCATGATGCTCGCCGGAGTGCTTCAGGAAGTCCGCCGGGAAATCATCGGCCACACCTCGCAGCGGTCGCGCGACGTGAACGACCGCTACACCCAGATCGAGTTGCCGGAAAAGCGCGAAGCGATCCGCAAGCTCGAAAACTGGCTGGAGGGTCAGGAACGGCTACTCCAGGCAGAAAACCAAGCACCGCTCATTCTCCCTTCACCACAACCCATCACCCCAACCACTGAGGCACCGCACCATGACGGAACCGAACTCCAACCCCCAGCCGCATGAGCTTGACAAAGCGCTCCGCCGACTCGTGCTCGCACGCGCGAGCGCGATCAGCGGCAGAGTGCTTGCCCGGATTGCGACCGTTTCCGACGATCTCGACGCGGGCCATCACCTCGCCGCCCTCGGCGGTCTCGACGGCATCGAGCGCGAGGTAACTACTATGCGCAATTTCCTGCTCCTGCTCTCGTAGCCGGAGCACACCGTTCCTTCACAACCAACCCATACGCACAAGGAGGCGTTATGAGCCCACAAAAAGCAGCACCAACACCGGAACCCTCGGGCCGCAGGCCCTGGATTAAGAAGACCCCGGTCGAAGTTGTCCTTGAACAGATCGGCAAACAGGAAGAGAAAGTCGCCGCAATGCGCGAGGAACTCGCCCAGGAAGAGCGCGGCCTTGCCAAACTGCAGCAGGCCCGCAAGGTGCTCGAAGCGCAGTAACCACCGGGGAGTTGTCTTGCGACAGCTCCCCGTTTTCATACCCAAAAGGAGAACTGTTATGACGACGAATGCATTGCATCGGGGTCGCTCATCCGGGAAATCGTACCGCCTCGAATCTCGCGCCTTCTATCTCGGCGCGCACAATATCGATCCCGAGCCCGTCATGCAGGAGATCGAGGCGAAGATGGTGCAGGAATCCTCGGAGGAACGGGAGGAACTGCTGCGGGCGCTTCGCGCGCTTGAAGCAAAGAAGGAGCAGGTGCGCCGCGAGCGCCCGGAAGCGGAAGCGACATGGACTCATGTGAAGAAGGACCTCGGCGACACGCCGCCTCCCTTCTTTCATGCCATGCTCATGGCCGTCTTCGCGTTCTCCGCGCTCGCGCTGGACACCTTGTTTCTCGCGCCATCGATGGACATCTTGAACGTGGCAAATCCTGTGCTTCAGTTGCTCGCCGCCGTAGGATTCGCCGCGCTGTGCACCGCATGGTTTGAATTCGCGGGAGTGCTTTACCTTCGGGCCGTGAAAAACATTCCCAAACGCATCATCGCCGTCGCTGCGGCCAGCATCGGTGCCTGCTGCCTCATCGCGTGGGGGCTCCTGCGCGGATATCAACTGAAGTTCGCCGCCGGACTCGCAGGAAATCCGTTGGGTGATTTCCTCGCCGAGCACCCCATACTCGCATCCATTTTCTACATTTTCGTGACGCTCGGGACGCCGATCATCGGCGCGATGGCGCTCCTGAATGCGTGGAACGAAGCATCGCAGGCCACGCTCTGGCGCAAAGTGCGGAGACGCTTCGAGGAACTCCGCGCGGCGGAGGTAGAGGTTGCGCGGAAGGTCCAGTCCGCCGCAGAGGAACTTGAGCACTTCGACCAGCGAAAGGAGGCCGCCTGCCGTGAATGGAAAGCGGTTTTCAACCAGTTCTATGCGCGGGGCCGCCAGAACGGCGCGCGAAAGGAAACGCTCGTCTCCGTCTTGCGCAAGAGCGCCGTCGGAGGATTGCTCGCTGCACCGCTCGCATTTCTCATGCCCTTCGCGCTCGTTCCCGCGCTCCTTGCAATTCCCGCAGCCGTAGGCGTCAGTCTCTTCACGTATTTCAACCATCGCCGCCACCACCCGGACCACGACCGCTATCTCGCGCAAGAAAATACGCACTTCGCCGTCATCCCTGATGCGCCTCGCGCGCAGGAACTCCAAGCACCCGCACCCCGCCTGCTTTCGAAAGGAGACCCTCAATGACCATGCTGCGTTCCTCTGCTCTTGTAACACTGATCCTGCTCGCCGGTTGCTCGCACTCGGTCCCCAAGGTGACAGTCGATGTTCTCGACACGAGCCTGAGCATCACGCCGCGCGCCCAGCACGCCGCAGAGAATGCTATTCTTGACCAGATTTCTCGACTGGGGCGTGGCGATCGCCTGATACTCATCCCTATTACCGGCGACGCGCAAAACGATGCCGGCGGCAGAATCTTGCGCCTGATTGCTCCCACCGAGCGCCAAGCCTACGACAACGATCTGCGACGGTTCCAGGCGGATGCTAAAAGGCAATACGCAAACTGGCTAGCTTCGCTCGATCCGCACCAGATGCGGACCGACATCCTGGGCACCTTGGATGTCGCCAGCCAGGAATTCGCTGCGGTTCCCAGAGACGCCGACCGCCGCCTCATTATCCTGAGCGATTTCATCGAGGACGATCCCTCGTACCGCTTTGTCTCATCGCCGCAGCTCGTGACCTCCGCGCGTGCCCGCGCACTGGCCGTTACCCTTCGGAGCAATCGGCAATTCATGCTCCCGGGAGTGCCGGTTTGCCTTGGACGCTTGGAGTCGGGCGATTTCGCGCCGCTCTCACCGCAACGCAAGGAAGCGGTGCAGGCCTTCTGGGCTGAATACCTGAACGACCGCGGCCAAGCACCTGCGCTCCGATTCGACGGCACCGGCATGCTCACGGGCGGCGCTGGATGCAATGACGATCCAAAGGATTCCACTGTTAAGCAGGCGGGGAGAGAGGAGGAGCGATGATCGAAGCCAGATTGCTTTTCGTTTGGGACGGCCTCATGGGGGCGGCAGGCCTTCTTGCGATGATCCTTTTCGCATTTTGCGTGATGGTCGGTGCTGTAAAGCAGGAGGATGTTCTGCGGCACCTCGGCGTGATCCTGGGCTTTGTCATCTTGCTCATCATGCTGCCCGCGACAATCGTTTCAATCTGGAACTCAATGACCGTCTTGCAGCATCTCGGCATCGCCACGCTTGGCATAGCATCTATTCTTCTCTTTTGTGAGTCGCACCGACGGCAGCACAATACGCCTCGGAGATGAACAAAGAGGTCCGTTCCAACGCCAGGAATTGCTCGACTTGACGCCTCCTGACTACGTGCTGAAGTTTCCGCACTATCCAATGAACTCGCCACAATCGCTTTCAGTCGAGGAGTGGAAGGAGATTATGGAAGTACCAACCGTCAAGGAGTCTTGGGGGCTTTCTGGCGAAGAAACTCCAGAGGAATTCGCGGAAATGGCATATGCCGCAAAATTCGACTTTGTGAGTGGAAGCCCCGGCTATGCCGGCGACTTGTATGTCTTGTGCGGCGACGCGCTAGGCGAACCGCTCACATTGATTCGTAAGGGCAACCAGTTGGCCGTAATGTAGTTTTGACTACCTGGAGACAAAAATCTTGCCTGGGGTTGTTCGTGTTCGCCGTATGATTTGCGCGTAACGGATCATTGATTAGGAGGAGGCCCGCTCGGGATGGTAATCAAGAAGCAGAGGCGAGTGAAGCATCTCAACGAGGTCCCGGCTAAGGTGCATTTGAAGGCGGGCAAATTAAGGGTGATTGTTGAGATTCCATGGGCCGATCTCGAAAGGCGGCTTGGTGCTAATTTGAAAGCAGAGAAGAAGTTTCGAAAGAAGCGCAAATCTCGTGCCGCTAAATGAGAGTTCCTCCACCGGCCAGCGCGACGATGTGAGACTGAGAACAACAGAATTTTGATTCTACGCTGTGGACTAATTGCACCAATCTGCAGAACTCGATTGGTGAGGCGCCGTAAAGTTATACAGATATTAAAAACTGTCGTCGCATTGTGGTCCGCGCTGGTTTCAGGCGATAACGGATGGTTATTAATTAGTAAATAATGATAAAGTTCCGCGAAGCTGCATCACAGAATATCCTTGACAAGGTTTACGCTCGGCCTCACTCTTGATCAATTCCTGTAGCAACTGGGCCACTGGCCAGAACACCATCGTCTGTCTCGCGGTGGGTGCAGCCGCAAGACCTTACCACACATGCAACTCAGCATTCCGACAAGCACGGCTTTTGCATGCCTTGGGAGCAGATCAATATGTTGCAATCCGAAAACTCCACGTTGCGACTTATCGAGCACGCAATCACATCGCTTTCTACTGGTGCGGAAGCGCAGAAACCACTCCAAGCTCCTCGTGCCATCTGGGTTGGCGAAAGGAATCGTCCTTGCCATCAAAGAGAATTGGCTGGCCTCTCCTTCCGAAGATTTTCGCCCGTCTCACTTGCCAAGTGTGCACTGCCCATTCTTCTCGCTGCATGCCCCGTGTTCGGACAAAGTTCAATACCAACCAGTGATCCTCAAGCTCTCTCGATTGCTGCACAAACGATTTCGAAAATGATAGGACCTAAGGCAATCCTCGACGTCACTTTAGTTGGAGACGTGACATGGTTTGTGGGAGACCCAGAGACCGGTACGGCGACTTTGGAGGCTCTCGGAACCGGCGAAAGTCGCCTCGACCTAGAGCTTTCGAACGGCAAGCGAAGCGAAATTCGCGACTCGTCAACGGGGAGCCCTGTAGGAGAATGGATGGCTAAAGATGGAACGACTGGAGAAATTGCCTCGCAGAATATGGCAACCGATCCAGTCTGGTTCTTTCCCGCGCTTAGCTCCTTAGCTGGCGGCACGAACATCGTGCTCTCATATGCTGGCGAAGAAACCCTTAATGGCGAAGCCGTTCAACATATACGCTCTTTTAGATATGGAGCTTCCCAATCACCCCCGGGGATGCCGACAGCGCAGGAGTTGAGCTCGGTGGATTTTTATTTAGATGCGACAACGGGACTCCCGGTCGCCACAGTCTTCAATGAACATCCAGACAATAATGCCGCTGCGGATATCGCAGTCGAGATCGACTTCTCCAATTATCAATCCATCAATGGAATCCTGCTACCTATGCATGTTGTGAAGCTGAGAAATGGATCACCTCTCATTGACTTCACCGTGACCAACGCTGAATTCAACACGGGTCTGACTCTGTCACAGTTTTCCATCAACTAGCGAGGGATCGATGCGATTGATTGCGCGGGTGTGCCTGTTTGCAGTTTTTAGTGCTTCGGTAGTTGTCGCACAAGTCTCGACCGGTGTACCACCGTTCAGCAGCATAGGCGGCGGCCCGTTTGATCAGGTCAACCTTGGGAACCTAAACGTTCACTTCGCGATCCCCATAATTCATAAGGCGGGGCGCGGCCTACCATTTATCTACGATCTCAGTTACGACAGCTCCGTGTGGTACCCATCGGCTGTTAGCGGAACCAACGTCTGGACCCCTGTTCAGGCTTTTGGATGGAGAGGTGCCACGGAGATCGCGACGGGATATGTAAGTTGGAGCTACTTCGATCAAACAAAGACAACCAAGCTTGGGACATGCGAATACATCACGTGGGGCGGGTTTGTCTACCACGATCCATTTGGTGTGCAACATCAATTCGGTGGCAAGACCGAGGAAACTATCGTGTACAGCGGAAGCTGCCCTATAATCAATACGCCCAATTTCAACGGCACGGCTAAAGACGGCTCCGCCTACACGATAAATGTTGCAGGATACAATGGCGTACTGATCACGTCCCCCACCGGGAAGCAGATTTCACCTCCCGCTAATTCTGGCACGGGCGCAGCATCCTATATTGACAACAATGGGAACGAGATCACGACTGACGGAAGCGGGCACTTTACCGACACATTGGGAACTACCTTACTAACCGTGGCGGGTAATGCTCCGAGCCCCCAGACCTTTACTTACACCAATCCTCAGGGCGGTACGTCGTCGTACACGATGAATTACCAGGCGTACACGATCAAGACAAAGTTTGGGGTGTCCGGCATCGGAGAATATGGGCCACTCAGCAACTATCTGGTCAGCAGCATTTCTCTACCGGACGGAACTGCCTACGATTTCACATACGAACAGACACCTTCATCCGCAAGCTGCACACCGTTGGGCGGAACATACTCCGGCTTCTGTACGACCGGGAGGTTGGCCTCGGTCTCGCTGCCTACCGGTGGCACGATTACCTATTCATACACCGGAGGCAGCAATGGAATCGAGAGCGATGGAAGTGCATCAGGCCTGACCCGAATCCTGAGTGGTAGTGGGACTTGGACTTATACGAGAACTCTTAACTCGGGTACTCCCGGTCCCGGGTCAACCTGGACAACGACGATCACCGATCCCGCGACCCCAACAAATAACCAGGCTGCGATTGCTTTTACCGAGGACTCTGCGAATGGTGCGTCCTCGGCCGCAACCTACAATCTTTACGAGACTCTACGTCAGGTTTACCAGGGAAGCGTTTCGCCGAGCAACCTACTTGCGACGACAACCACGTGCTACAACGCGAACTACGCGAGCTGTTCTACGGCTGCAATCACTTCCCCGATTAGCCAGACTGACACGTATTATCAACCTTCGGGTGGCTCCACGCGTCTCTCCGAGATCCAATACAACGGCTCATTCAGCGGATCTGGTCTAGTGTCGCGGGATGACGAATACGACTACGGCGTCAGCCAGGGTGCGGCTCCCGGCAACACGCATCTGATCAAACAGACAATTACCGCATACGCGAGCCTTGGCAATGGAATCATCGGGGCGCCAGCTTCTGTGACGGTAAATGACTGGAGCGGCGGCACGTCCAATACGATTGCTTACACTTCATACAACTACGATCAGACGACCGCGACGTCTACAAGCGGAACGCCGCAACATATCTCGGTCACTGGGTCGCGCGGAAACCTGACTACTCTCGGCACGAAGGCGAGCAGTTCAACAACGGTGTACCAGACATTTTCATATTACGACACCGGAACACTCAATACGTCTACTGGACTTAGCACTTCACCGAGTACGCCCGGGCCTCAAACAACGTTCACATACGGGACTGGTTCGTGTGGAAACTCTTTTGCGACATTGATCAGCGAGCCCCTTAGTTTGACAAGAGCCAACGTCTGGAATTGTGTGGGTGGAGTTATTACCCAGGCGACCGACGAGAATTCCAAGAACATTACCATCAACTACACCGATGCCAATTTCTGGCGCCCATCGAGCATCATTGATCAAGCGACCAATGCGACTTCTATTACATATTCAGGGCAAACAAGTATCGAAGCGGCGCTCGTATTCAATGGGGGAAACTCCGCGTCAGACATACTTACGACGCTCGATGAATATGGCAGGCCCGGGCTTTATCAGAGACGGCAAACTTCGACCGGTTCCACCTTCGACACATACGAAACCGATTACAACAGTGTGGGGCTCCCGTCTCGTTCGACCATGCCCTTCACTGCGTCGGCAGGAGGAACAAGCTCAACTGCCCCGTCCGTTCAGACTACCTATGACGCGCTCGGAAGGAGACTATCCGTCTTCGATAACAACGGCGGCACAGTGTCTTATCAATATGTGAAGAATGACGTCCTTCAAACTATAAGCGGCACGCAGACTTTCAAAAAGCAGTTCGAGTACGATGGCCTCGGCCGGCTCTCCTCCGTCTGTGAAGTCTCCACATCGCTTCCAGGTGTTGGGACTTGCGGTCAAGCTCAGACGCAGACTGGATACTGGACGAAGTACACCTACGATGCACTCGGACACCTGCTCACTGTGACACAGAACGCACAGGCGAGTTCGGGGCACCAGACACGCACTTATGTTTATGACATGCTTGGCCGATTGACATCCGAATCGAATCCCGAGACCAGCAACAGCGGCGCAAATGGAACAATATCCTATACCTATGATGCTATTTCCCCCTGCGGCGACGGCACTAACTATTCCTATCCAGGAAATCTTGTTCAAAAAATCGACAATGCGGGAAACAAGACCTGCTTCGCGTATGACTCTCTCAATCGACTCGTGAAGGCGGGCAACACTAGCGTGGCCAACACTACATTGCGGCAGTACGTCTATGATTTGGAAAGTTCGTACCCATCGGGAGTGTCCGTGAGCAACGGCAAGATGCATATGGTTGAGGCCAAGACATTCAATACATCGAGTCTCAGCACTCCTGTGACGGACGAGTTTTTCAGCTACTCCTCGCGGGGAGAGTTGACAGACTTCTACGAATCAACTCCGCACTCGGGCGGGTATTATCATACTGCATCGGCATTTTGGCCTTCGGGTGCGCTGCAGACTTTAAGCATTCCCTCTGTGTCAAGCTTGCCGACGCTTTACTATGGCGCGGTCAGCGGAGCCGGGCTCGATGGCGAGGGCCGTTATACGCAGGTAACATCGAGTTCTTCCCCGAATCCAGTCACAGGAGTCAATTACTCGACCTCGAGCTCTTCAAACTATCTTGGAGCCCTAACCGGTATAACGTATGGATCATCGGATGCGGACAGCTTTTCGTACGACCCGAATACCGGCCGCATGACCGGCTATTCGTATTCTGTGAACAGCCACGCGGACTCAGGAACTCTGAATTGGAATTCAAACGGAACACTTGGGAGTTTGAATATCGCCGACTCGATTGCTGGGACAGGCGACTCACAAAGCTGCACGTATACCTACGATGATTTGTTGCGTGCTGCCGGCGTGAACTGCGGTACAGCATGGCAACAATCGTTCAGCTACGACGCTTTCGGCAACATTTCAAAGACCGGAAATCTTTCTTTTCAGCCAACTTATTCGTCGGCCACAAATCAGTTCACGCTGAGCGGCATCACTGTGCAGTACGATCCAAACGGAAATCTCCTCACCGACAATCTCAACACGTACACCTGGGACAAGAACTGGGGTACGATGAACTCCGTAAACAGCGTAACTGCAATTTACGATGCGCTGGGGGAAGTTGTAGAACAGCAGGCGGGGTCGACGAACACCGAGATTCTCTATAGCCCTGTGGGCAAAATCGCTCTCATGAATGGAAGCTCGTTGGTGAAAGCACTTATGCCATTGCCTGGCCATGGTACGGCGGTCTATGGATCGTCCGGTGCCCCTTCGTACCGGCACGCAGATTGGTTAGGCAGTTCGCGCCTTACGTCGACAGCAACACGAGGACTATCGTCGAGCATCGCTTATGCGCCATTCGGTGAACAATACACCGCGTCGGGCACGGCCGATCCGTCGTTTACAGGGCAGAATTCAGACACCGTGCCAAGCCTGTACGACTTTCTCGCGCGAAAGGACAGTTCTTCCCAGGGGCGCTGGATTTCGCCGGATCCTGCGGGAACCGCTTCAGTCGACATCGCAAATCCACAGAGTCTCAACCGATATGGATATGCCTTGAACAACCCAAGCTCGTTCATTGATCCCCTTGGGTTAACTGTAGTGCAAGTTGGGGATTGCCTCTACGACTACGAGTATGGGTTTGTTGACGGTCAATGGGACGGACAACCCGCGGACTGGCAATTGCTCACTTGCGGTTACGGGCCAAGCGGCGGTGGCGGTGGCGGCGGTGGCGGCGGCGGTGGTGGTGGTGGTGGTGGTGGTGGGACAGCGGGTAAGAGCCGGCAAGGAAAAGGAACACCGTGTACCCAGACGACCGCATATAGGGCCAAGCAATTGATTCTTGGATTGTCGAATCTGGGTTTGGCATCCGCAAAAACAGTAGATCTCGCTGCTGCAGATGGCATCTTGGCCCTAGCGGCTCCAGAGTCTGACGGAGCGAGTGTGGGAGTCGCGGCTGTTGTAACGGTTTATGGAACCACGAGTATTACGGGACAAGCAGCAAGTGGAACCGCGCAGCTTTATAGCGCTGCAGGGGGTGATCCCGAAGTGGCCGAGAAAATGGAACAGGTTGGCGATATTTTGTCGGGCCCCTTAACCGGAATATCCACGTTGGTCGCGACTAACAACGGTGCCCAAGCACAGCAAATGGCCAATGTCGAAAGCACGATAACAGCCGGGGCTGGACTGGTGAATAATAAGGATGTGGGGAGTTTGGTCGACTTCGGCCTGAGCCTTCTTGGCTTAAGTGGCGCCGGGTGCCATCCATAGCTCTCACATCTCCGAATTTGTATCATGCTTGGTAGGAGCTTAATCGACGCGATGCCTGATATGAAGAGCCGATCTGTCCTGAGCCGTTTACCCTTAGTAGTAGTGGGTTTTGCGATTCTTGTTCTTTGCCTAGCGGTAGCGTTTGCTCACGGGCTAATATCCCCACGCGGACTTGGGTTGATTCTGGTTGGATTTGTGTTGCTCCTCACGGTCACGGTCAGGAACTTGATGGGAAAAGTATTTAATCAATCACAATTTGAGCAGCAAAAGAACACAGAGAGGCGACTTCCAGAATCGAAATTGACGAGGCGTTTGAGGAGCACCCTCGTAGCATTGCCGATTATTCTCGTTCTTGGGCTCTGGCTCACCCGTGGGGGCCCTGCGATACCGCGTATCACAGGAGCTGGGATAGATATTTTCCTATTCTGTTGGGTGTTATATATCTTTCGTCAATCAAAAAGGTGAAAAAGGTCAGGCTGTGCCTCGCCAAAATTCCATCCGCGTGCAAAATGAGCCTGCTTCCTGAACTCGGCAGTCACCTCAGCAGTGGTTTTTCGTCTGGGAATGTGGCCTTCAGGGACGAGATAAATACGGGGAAGCCTATCGAGCGGAGACGATAGACGCACCTCTCCCGTCGAATATCCTCGATTTTGTTGAAAACCGATCGAAGAGCAGGATCAGGCAGCCAGATCGTAGCGATGATGCAGACCGCCGAGCCTCGGCATCGCAACAACGCGGCAACCTGCACTCGAGCTCTTCCCTAGTTCGCGACCCGCAGGCGTCTCCTTCATCAGCCCGAGATGCGTCCGGTCCTCGTGATAGTAGCGGATGTACTCGCTTAGCAGTCGTTTCAAATGGCGTTCGTTCAGAACGATCACATGGTCGAGCAAATCGCGGCGGCAGTTGCCTATCCATCGCTCGGCGACGCCGTTCTGCCACGGACTTCGGAAGCTGGTCCGCTTCGGCTCAATGCCAAAGCTCTTCACGGTGTCGATGACTTCCTGGCTGAAGTTTGCGCCGCGATCAAAGATCAGGTATCTCGGCACCGAGTCGTAGGGAAACGCCTCGCGCAGTTGCTGAACGACCCAAGCGCTGGTTGGATGGCTGGTCACGTTGCAGTGGAGAATCCGCCTCCGGTCGTGCGCGATGACGAAAAAGCAGTGCAGCACTCCAAAAGTCAGTGTCGGCACGGTAAAAGAAATCCATTGCGGCGATGGCGTCACGATGGTTGCTCAGAAATACTGCCCATCGTTTTGCAGGTTCGAGACTCCTCGGTGCTTTCCGCATCCATCGCAACACCGTTCTCTCCGAAATGTCGAAACCCAGCATCTTCAACTCACCGTGAATTCGCGGAGCACCCCAGGTCGGGTTCTCCGCGACCATGCGAAAGATTAGTTCGCGTAATTCCCTGCGAACACATCTTCTTCCGACAGGAGTTCGATGCCGTGAGAGCCAAGCCTAATACATCTTGAATCCCGCTCGGTGCCAGCGAACGACGGTTTCCGGCTGGACGAGAATCAGTGCCCGCTTCCATCCCGGCCACAATCGCCGCAGCGCCAGCCAAAACAGCCGGTCTGGTGTAGTGAGACGTGGCTGTGGATGCTTGGTTTTCAGGACGGCAAGCTGCTACCGCAGAGCTAGGTTTTCCAAGAGCAGATCGCAGCGAGAATAAAGAGATCGAATGACGACAGAGGAAAGCAGTCTCAACGAGCGGACCATGCGGTAGTTGTAGCAGGACGGTGCGGCCCCAGAAGATGAAAGACCCTGCAATTCTGCATCACAGAGGAAAATGGGCAGGATCGTCTTTCCACGGGTTGAAGACTGCCGCGCCGCTATGTGCCACATGGACGACGTTCCGGGTTGCGAGGTAGAGATCGTGTTCAATCGCCGTGGCCGCCAGCAGCGTATCGATGACGGAGGGAGAGTGACCCGTGAGACGTTTGACTTCGCCGCTGATAGCTCCCCAGCGAAGCACAATCTGGTCCGACACCGAAAGAACCCGACCCGAAAATCGGGCTTCCAGCGCAACGACAGACCGTTGCAGACGCGGACGCAGCTTGTCGCCAGGAGACAGGTGCTGGATACCCTTCTGATATTCGCCTATGGTGAGAATGCTCAGGAACAGGGTATGCTCCGGCAGAGACTTGATCCATCTCTCAACTTTCGGGTCGGGCTTGGCGCCGCTCACCTCGGAGATGACATTGGTATCGAGCAACCAGCCATTCACAAGGAGATTTCCCTTCCGGTGTCGATTTCCCGCTCCATGTCCAGACTCGGCAGACCGAGACCTTGAAGAAAGCGAACGAGTGGCTGGTGGCCCTTTGACTTGGGGAGAAGCTGCTTGTACTGTTCGGGCGCAAGAATCACGGCCGCTTCCTTGCCGCGAATCGTCACCAATTGCGGTCCCGCCGTCCCAGCCAGCCGCACCACTTCGCTGAGCCGCGCCTTGGCGTCTTCGAGCTTCCATCGCTCCATACTTGCGACGGTACGGGAAGGTATGTTCAAAAGCTTTTTGCGTTGAGTCGCAGGGCGCGGCATCGCACTTCACACTCCAGATCGAATCTGACTATCTGACCAGATTATATGCGAGATGAGATCGGCTGTAGATGAAAATGTAGCGGTCAGTGCATCCAAGAGCATCAGAGATCAACAGTTGCCGGGAACCAATCCGCAAGCTATTCAATCAAAAACATTTATTTTCTTAAAAATTCCGCAGACTTCCACAAATGGCCTGACCTGCTTTGGGAGCAGAGGGTCGGGGGTTCGAATCCCTCCGCCCCGACCAATTCATCGGCGTCGAGCCGTCCGTTTACCTTCCCGATTCTTCGTTCGAAATTCTGGAATCCCACCTTCTCAGCGGCAATCCAGCGCGCGAAACTCTGCGTCGGCAACGACCGGCTTTAACGTCCACACCCAACTGCTGCCGTTTTTCCAGGCAGAGTCGTATACCCGCGCAACAAGGTACTGAATGCCGAACTGGCGACAGACGACCTCTGCCTGCGACGCGGTGGCATTGCTGTAGACGGCGTCAAGGGCGGTCGTCATGGCGGCGCAACCTGTGGGGTCGCCGCCAAACTCTGAGCCACACAAACTTCCATCTCCGTAAATGACCGATTGATGACCTACGTTCAGCCAGTCGGTGTTCAACCACACCAGATCGGGAGTCCAGGGGTTGTATTGCACCACTGCGTTGTGGGGAATCACTGCATCGAGCCGCGGGTATTCAACAGCTGAAATGTAGGCCTTGTGCGCGAGGTCCGCGGAGGGCAGATCGTTCGCTTTGCGTAGCTGCACCTCGCGCAATTGCAGATCGTATCGAATCATCAGCGCCTGATACATGGTGGTCATCACGCCAAAAATGAGAGCCAGCGAAGCGACGGCGCGGACAAGGTAGGGCGTACTCCCCGGCAGCCCATCAATCGCCGTGGGGGCGGATTTTTTGAGTTCGTCAACTTTCCAGCGCACCATGAAATCTGAAGCCAGAAGCAGCAGTGTGAACTGCAGCAGAAGCGCGGCTCGCCAGCCAAAGTCGTTGCTGTCGATTACGCCGGAGCGCACGAAGGACATCAACACGAGAGTGGCGACCGAGAGAAATACAAGCGATGCCTGGGGCCGAGTCAGCGGGGTTCGACTGCGCAATATCGGAATGAGAAACACGAGCAAAACAACGCAATAGAAGCCCATCCCCACGCAATAACCCGGCACAAGCAACAAGAGCTTGGCAAGGTTCTGAGCCAACCCTGGATTGGAAGTGGCGAGATGCTGAAACATGGGCCAGGACAACAAGCCCGCGGTTGGAACCGTTTCGCGGATCGAGAAGGCAAAAACTGAGGGCCCTCCGACGTTTGAGGTGCCATGCGTCAGTTCCAGCAGAAATGGAATCAGAAGGAGCGCAGCGCCCACGCCACCTGCAGCGATTAGCAGTGCACTGCGATAGGCGTGGCGCAGCAGAACTTGCCAGAGTGCCCACGACCCGGCGACCACGAAGAACGCGAATGCGACATAAATCGAAAGGCCGAACGCACTCGCGAACGCCGCTGCAATCAGAAGGACGGTGAGCGCTGATTGCTTCGTGCTGGCCTGCTCCGACATCCACGCGAGCAGAAAGCCAAACATGCAGCAAACGCAGCCGGCTACATGGTGAGGCACCCAAAGAATTGAATCAAGCCAGCTGGAAATTTGGCCGGCCTTCCACACCTCGAGCGATCCCGGCAGCGGTTGATTGTAGTAGAAAAAATCCACAAGGTTGATGCAGACACCGAGACCCGTCACCGCAAGCAGTCCCACGGTCACAAGAAACTGGCGGCGCAGACGCTCCCCTGCCAGAAGAAAATGCTTGAGGTAGAGGCCGATGGTCGACGCCACAAAGAACCCGGACCAGGCGCAGCTTGCGATCAGTACGGCGCGCGCGGGTAAACCGCTTATCCTCGCGACAAGCGCGCACAAGACATACCAGAAGTAGTAGTAGCGCATCGGTGCGGGATGTCCGAACATGTAGAGCCAATTGGCCGGCGGAACTCCGGTGCGCAGCACCGATTCCGTCCAGTTCACCCGCATGCTGTGATCGAACATGGCCAGGCTCATATAGAGCCGCTGATCGCTCTGAAAATCGATGAGCAACACAATCACCACAGCAACCCAGACCAACACCAGCGCTAACGCTTTCGCACCCAGGGGGCGAAAACCAATGCGCCATTTCTGTCCCGAGCGCCCGAGATTGAGACCTTCTCTGCCGAGCAGCGCAATGCAAACGACAAAGTTCGCCATCAGAAGAATCGCGACGGCGGTCAACGAGACGAACTTCCCAATCAAAACGGCGCCAATGGTGGAGACAGCCAGCGACAGCGGCGCACTCCAGAAGACTCGCTCCACCAGCGAACGCTGCCTGAACCCATGAAGGTTCGTTGCCCAGGCTGTCACATATCCCGTGCAGACAGTCGCAGGCACAAACGCGAGGATTGCCAGGAGCGAGGTGCCGATTTGTTCGGCGGAGAAATTCGGTCCGTTGAAGATCGTGCCCTCCTGCCTATTCTTCCTTTGGCTACCAGGTCTTCCACGGAGCGTTCCCGGTCGCCCAAAGTTCTTCGAGCTTTTGCTTTTCTCTGAGAGTGTCCATTGGCTGCCAGAATCCGCGATGAAAGAACGCCTGCACCTGTCCCTTCGCGGTCAGGCTTTGCATCGGCTCTCGCTCGAAGACCGTAGTATCCGCGCTAATTTCGCTGATCACCGCCGGCGACAAAACGAAGAAACCGCCGTTGATCCAGCCGCCCTCGCCTTCCGGCTTCTCCTGAAATGCATTCACGGCTGTTCCATCAAAACGCAACCCGCCGAAGCGCGCCGACGGCTGCACCGCGGTCACCGTGGCAAGCTTTCCGTGCTCGCGATGGAATGCGATGGAGGCCGCGATATCCACGTCGCTCACGCCGTCTCCATAGGTCATGCAAAACGCGTCTTCATTCTCCACATAGCGCGCAATTCTGCGCAGCCGGCCCCCGGTGCCCGCATTATCGCCCGTGTCTACGAGAGTGACATGCCACGGCTCGGCCACGCTTTGATGTACCTGCATCTTGTTCTCGCGCATGTCGAATGTCACATCGGACATATGCAGAAAATAGTTGGCGAAATACTCTTTAATCAGATAGCCCTTGTAGCCGCAACAGATGATGAAGTCATTGATGCCGTGCCGCGAGTAGAGCTTGAGGATGTGCCACAACAGCGGCCGCCCACCAATCTCCACCATGGGTTTGGGGCGCGTGCCCGTCTCTTCACTGAGTCTGGTTCCGAGTCCGCCGGCCAGGATAACCGCTTTCATTCGAGTTCCCTACTCTTCAACCCGCGACACTCAGCAAGTGTCATTGGGTACTTCTGTCTCGTTGCAGTCAAACCCGAACGCAGTAAGTGAGTCCGGTTCACTGACTAATACAGTACACTGGCAACGTCTGCAACTGTATGACTAAAGGTATACTTCGATGACTAATGGAACCGACGGCCTTCGTCGCAAGATCCTTGAATTGACCGCCGAGTATTTCGCTGAGGCGTTTCCGGATAAAGAATTCAAGCCCGGTGTCAGTTCAGTTCCCGTCTCAGGCAAAGTGATCGACGCTGGCGACCTCAGCACAGTGGTCGATTCCGTACTCGATTGTTGGTTCACCACCGGGCGCTTTGCCGAAGACTTTGAGCGAAAGCTGGCCCGCTTCGTAGGCGTACGCAGCGCGTCGCTGGTCAATTCTGGATCGTCTGCCAACCTCCTCGCCGTGAGCGCGCTGACCTCGCAGAAACTAGGCGACCGTCGTCTCAAACCGGGCGATGAAGTCATTACCCTCGCCGCCGGATTCCCCACCACCGTGAATCCAATCTTCCAGAACAATCTGGTTCCCGTCTTCGTCGACGTGACGCTCCCCGGTTACGAAATCGATGTGAGCCAGCTTGAGGCCGCATGCAGCGACAAGACCAAAGCCGTCTTCGTCGCGCACACGCTGGGAAATGTGTTCGATCTCGATGCTGTCACCGCGTTTGTAAAGAAGCACAACCTCTGGCTGATTGAGGATTGCTGCGACGCGCTCGGCTCCACATGGAAGGGCCGCCCCGTAGGCTCCTTCGGCGACATTGCCACGTTCAGCTTTTACCCCGCGCACCACATCACCATGGGCGAGGGCGGAGCGGTACTGACCGACCAGCCCAATCTCAAGGTGCTGATTGATTCGTTTCGCGACTGGGGCCGTGACTGCTGGTGCGATCCCGGCAAAGACAACACCTGCGGAAAACGCTTTGAGTGGCAGCTAGGCAATTTGCCCTGCGGCTACGACCACAAGTTCACATTCAGCCACATCGGGTACAACCTGAAAGCCACCGACATGCAGGCCGCTTTGGGCGGGTCGCAGATTGAAAAGCTGGCCCACTTCATCGCGCGCCGCAAAGGGAATTTCGCATATCTCTCTTCCGCGCTTCAATCGCTCAGCGATGTGCTGCTGCTGCCCGCCGCCACTCCAGGCTCCGATCCTGCATGGTTTGGGTTCCCCATCGGCGTTCGCGAGAAGGCACCCTTCACGCGGCAGGAGCTGATCGCGGTCCTTGAAGCCAGCAAGATTGCGACGCGTCTGCTCTTCGGCGGCAATCTGCTGCGGCAGCCGGCCTACCAGGATCGTGAATACCGCGTCGTAGGCGAACTGCCAAATTCCGACTACGCAATGAACAATGTCTTCTGGATTGGCGTCTATCCGGGCCTCACCGAGCCAATGCTTGAATTCGTGGTAAAGACCATTCGCGATTTTGCCGCGAATCCGAAGACCAAGCTCAGCGAGTTGGAAGTCGTGGGAGTCGCCGCCCAGTCCGCGCCCGCCAAAAGCTGAATCCCCCGCCGTGCGAAATCCTATTCGGCCTATTCAGCGATACCACGCAGCTGTGCGCCGAATTGCCTCACGCAGAGTCACATGCTGTCGCAATCCCAGCTCATCTTCCGCCTTGCCCACGTCGGGAACATAGCTAACCTGCTTCGCGCCGAGAGTTGCTTCCCCCATCACCTCCACCGTGACTTCGGGATTAACTTCCTCCGCCACCACATGGGCCAGGTCGCGAATCCGGATGGCCTCGCCTGAGCCGACATTGAAAACGGACGGATTCGTGTCTGCTTGCACCGGGTGGAGAAGCATCGTCCAAAGCCAGATGGCGAGGTCGGCGGCGTAGAGGTACGAACGCAGTGGTAAACCGTCTCCGCGCACAGTGATAGTGCGGCCCGCCAGCGCATCGGCAATGAAATTTCCGATAGCGAAATGCTGGTCGAGAGGCAAATGCGGCCCAACAAACGCAAAGCCTCGCGCAATCGTGAGTTGCATCCCCGATTCCTTTGCAAGCTCGGTGCACAATTGCTCGCCGCGCCTCTTCCCTTCCCCATAAACATTTTGAGAGTCGAGGCACTTCGGCCCAGCGAAGCTCTCCGGCATAGACATCAGCGTCGCTGGTTGGCTGCCATAGACCGCGCCGGAGCTGAGGAACAGAAACTTGCTTGTGGCGGCGGCACGGGCCAGGGCAAGTACGCGCTCCGTTCCCTGCAGCAGGATCCCCTGTAACTCGGCCGGCGCCCGGGTCGCGTTCCCCGTAGTAGGCGCCGCACCATGAATGATGTATTTGAACTCGCCCTCGGGAAACGAGAATTCGCGCACATCGCCTTGCAGCAGCTCAATCGAGGACTCACCTGCAAGATGAGGCGTCTTGCGGAGAAAACCTTCAGGATCGCGGCTGAGCACGGTCGCCGACACGCCAAGGCCCAGTTCCCGATTGCAGTGAGCCAGGGTTTCAACCAGCCATGCGCCGAAAAACCCAGTGCCACCGGAAATAAAGATGCGTTGCCCCCGAACCTGCGGCCACAGCCCGCGAGTGTGCTCCAGGATGTGGTTCAGATCCTCAATTGGCAACGGCTTCACGCACCCAGCATAAACCCTGCATCCGATCCTTCGCGGCGTCGTTTTATGGCCACCAAGACTTGCGCAACGCTCTTTCAAATGAGTGTTCTATCTTCAGTAACTGCTAAGCGCTTGTTCTGCGCCTGACACGCCAATGGAACTGCTATGATGGCCGCTGAAGCGGACCTATGCGGAGCGCCAGTACATACCGCCTTATATTGATTTTCGAAGCGCTTTAGCCGCCGCCGTTTCCATAAAATCGATGCAGAAACGTATTCAATGAAAGTTTCAGATTACATTTTTGAGCAGTTGCACCGCTGGGGCGTTCGAGATGTCTTTCTCGTCACCGGCGGCGGCGCCATGCACCTGAACGACTCGATCGCCGCAAGCGGCTTGCACTACATTTGCACGCACCATGAACAGGCCGCCGCGATGGCCGCCGAGGGATACGCGCGCATTACAGGAATGCCCGGCGTAATCAACGTGACGACTGGGCCCGGCGGCATCAACGCCTTGAACGGCGTCTTCGGCGCGTTCACAGACTCGATTCCGATGCTCATTTTGTCGGGACAGGTGAAGCGCGAGACCTGCATGTCGACTTATGGGCTGACCGATCTGCGCCAGCTTGGAGACCAAGAGGTCGACATCGTCCGCATGGTCGGCGGCATCACGAAATATGCGGTACTAGTCCGCGAACCTGAATCGATTGCCTATCACCTGGAGCGCGCCTGGAACCTTGCACGCGGCGGGCGCCCCGGCCCCTGCTGGCTCGACATACCGGTCGACGTGCAGTCCGCGCAAATCGACCCCGAACAGCTTCGGCACTATGATCCTTCTGAAGACGCTCTGGTCTTCGATTCCGCCAAGGTGGAAGCACAGGTCGCCGATGTTCTCGACCGTATTCACAAAGCAGAGCGTCCGGTGGTCTTCGCAGGCAGCGGCGTGCGGATCGGCGGCGCGCTCGTAGAGTTCGAGCGAACAATTCGCTCCTTGCAAATACCCGTTGTGACAGCCTGGACCCACGACCTGATCGCGAGCGACGACGAGCTCTTTTGCGGACGTCCGGGGACCATCGGCGAGCGCGCCGGCAATTTCACAGTGCAGAATTCCGACCTACTTTTAGTTTTGGGATCGCGGTTGAATATTCGCCAGATCAGCTACAACTGGAAATCCTTCGCGCGCTTCGCCACAGGAATTCAGGTCGACATCGACGAAGCGGAATTGCGCAAACCGCTGCACCGACCGGATGTCGCCATTCACTGCGACGTGAAAATCTTCCTCGCCGAAATGGCGCGCCAGCTTGAACGCAGCATTCCCGCCAACCTCGCCCATGCACAATGGCTCGACCGTGCTCGCCAGTGGAAGACGCGCTACCCCATGGTGCAGCAGAAGCAGCGCGTTGCCGGTCCGCCGCTAAACCCCTACGACTTCATTGAGCGCCTGTTCGAAATGCTCGGCGCGAACGACGCCGTCGTTTGCGGCAATGCCACCGCCTGCATCGTACCGTTCCAGACCGCGAAGCTGAAAAAAGGCCAGCGCCTGATTTCGAACTCCGGCTCCGCCTCCATGGGACATGACTTGCCCGCAGCCATTGGTGTAGCTGTGGCCCGCAAGGCGCGCACCATCTGCATCGCGGGCGACGGCTCGCTGCAAATGAATATCCAGGAGTTGCAGACGGTCGTCGGCAATGCCCTGCCGATTAAAATCTTCGTCCTGAATAACGGCGGCTATCTCTCCATCCGGCAAACGCAAATGGGGTTTTTCAAAGGCCGCACCATCGGCGAGAGTCCAGCCAGTGGAGTGACGTTCCCAAACATGGCGAGCATTGCCGCTGCTTACGGGATTCCGTCTTTCACCATTGAAAAGGAATCCGACCTCGAGGTCGTCCGGCGCGAATTGGATTCACCTGGAGCCACCCTTTTCGATGTCCGTCTCGACCCCGCACAGGAATTCGAGCCGAGGCTGCGCTCGCGCATCTATGCTGACGGATCGATTCAGACGCCTGAATTGGAAGACATGTACCCCTTCCTCACACCCGAAGAGCTGGCTGCAAACATGCCCGCCAAGGAAAACAAATGAGCATGCGCCCAAACAACAGCATCATCTTCGATCTGGATGGGACGCTGATTGATTCGCTTCCTGGGATCGAGTTCTCCGTACGCGAGGCGTTCGCAACCCTCAACTTGCCGATACGCATCGACGATCTGCGCGATCTCATTGGGCCACCGATTCGGAACATCCTCGCGACAGTAGGCGATCTTTCAGATGAACCGACTCTTTCAGCCCTGGAGAACGCCTTCCGCGCAAGCTATGACTCGGCGGGGTGGCGCAAGACAGTTTGCTTCCCGGGCGTGGAAACCGCGTTGCGCGAAATGCGCGCGCGAGATTGGCGGCTCATTATCGTAACCAACAAGCCGGAGACAATTGCGCTGCGGATTCTGGAACATCTGCGGATCCTCCACTATTTCGAGTCGGTCCTGACACGCGATTCTCATACCGGCGAATTCTTCAGCAAGGATGCGATGGTGCGGTCCCTGATGGAGACATATTGCATCGAGCCGGAGAACTGCTTCATGGCGGGAGATACAATGGAAGACGCCCAGGCCGCGGCCAAGGCAGGCATCGACTTCGCATATATGACCTACGGATACGGGCGCATCGAAGAATTCGCACGGGTGCCGGTTGCCTATCGTCTGGGCAGTTTTGAGAAACTGTTGCCGCTGTCTAAAAAGGAGCTCGTCCATGATTGACAAAGACATCTTTGAGGACCTGTTTGTGCTTGAGATGGCCAACAATCATCTTGGAAACGTCGAGCGCGGACTCAAGATTATCGGCGAGTTTGCCCAGGTTGTCCGGTTTAACAACATTCGCGCCACCATCAAACTGCAACTGCGCGATGTGGAGAAGTTTGTTCACCACGACTTTCTGCAATCGACCGACCGCTACATCCAGAAGACGTTAAGCACCCGCCTCTCCGATAGCGATTACGCCGCGCTGGTAAAGGCGATTCGCCAGGCCGGGTGCATGCCAACGGCAACGCCGTTCGACGAGCGCTCGGTAGACCTGTGCTCCGAACTCGGCATTCAAATCCTCAAGATTGCAAGCTCCGACCTGAACGACTGGATTCTCATCGAGAAAATTGCCACGACAAAGAAGCCCGTCGTCGTCTCCACCGGAGGCTCGTCATTAAAGGATCTGGACGACGTCGTTACGTTCTTTGCAAACCGCAACATCCCGCTTGCCATCAACCACTGCGTTTCGCTCTATCCGTCTGAAGATTCGCATCTCGAGATGAATCAGATCGATTTTCTGCGCAGCCGCTATCCCAACAACACCATCGGATTCTCAACGCACGAATGCACGGACTGGACAAATTCAATTCTCATCGCCTACGCGAAGGGTGCACGGACATTCGAACGCCATATCGATATCGATTCCGACGGGATGAAGGTCTCGCCGTATTGCAGCCTGCCCCACCAGATTGACCAGTGGTTCAAGTCCTTCCACAAGGCGCGCGAAATGTGCGGAGCCCCCGGTACACAAAAACGGATCCCGTCTAAAGACGAAATTAAATATCTCGACACCCTGGTTCGCGGCGTCTACGCAAAGGAGGACCTTCCGGAAGGGCATTCGCTAACTGACGAAGACGTGTACCTGGCGATCCCTTTGCAAAAGGGTCAACTCTCGTGCCGCGAACTCATGCGAGGGGAGGTTCTGCTGAATGCGGTGAAGAAAGATGGGCCAATTCGTATCGATGATATAGAGAGTCCGTATTCACAAATTCCGTCGCTGCGTCAGACTATTTATAACCGCGGAATCGACCCAAAATGAGGGGCTAGCCATCATTCGACGGCCGCTTCATTCTGAATCGGGCTGTTTGAAATTGATGCGTTCCCGCTCAATGACCATGGGCCGGTTGAGGGCCGCGGTGTGAATCGCGCCAACATACTCCCCGATAATTCCTATAGCGATCAATTGCACCGAGCCAAGAAAGAACAACCCGATCGCCACGGGAGCCACACCAAGCGTGAAGTTGGACCAGAAAACCAGCTTGTACATGAGGTAAAACAGGCCGGCCACAAAGCTCACCAGCGCTGAAACGAACCCAAAGAAGATCACGATGCGCAAAGGAACTTTGGATAGATTGGTGATGCCCAGCATCGCATTGTCGTAGAGCGTATAGAAATTATTCTTTGTGATGCCGCGCTCACGGCGCTTCTGGTTATAGAAAACCCTCGTGTACGGCAGCCCCAACTCCGCGATCATGCCCCTGAAATAAGGATACGGATCGTGAAAGCAGGTGCGCACCAGTTCCATCGCAGATCGGTCGTACAGCCCAAAGCCGGTGAAGTGCTCCAGCACTTCGACGTTCGTCAGCCGCGCTACCAGGCGATAGTAGGCCGTGCGGATCCAGTACATCAGACCGCTCTCTTCACTCGAATTCTTGATGGCGGCGACAACTGGAAATCCCCTCTCCCATTCGCGCACCATCTCAATAAAAAGCTCGGGCGGATCCTGCAGATCGGCAAACAGGACGCCAACGGCATCGCCCTCTGCCTGCAGCAGCGCGTGAAATGGCGAGCGGATGTGGCCGAAATTCCGCATATTGAGGATGACCTTGACGCTCGGATCCTCGGCCGCCAATTCGCGCAAAGCCTCCACCGTTCCGTCGGTTGACGCGTTGTCGATGAAGAGATGTTCGATGCGGTACGCGGGCAGTTGCTGCGCCATCGCGACCACGCGGCGATGCAGTTCGCGCACATTCAGCGCTTCGTTGAAGCAGGGCGTCATGATGGTGATCAACTTTGGGCTCATCGCAAAGCCCTCGCGACCGGCGACTGTGTTCGGTTTCGCATAGCTATCAGACAGAAATGCATGACGTTATTGAGCGCAAGTCTAGCATAGCGAAACCCTTGGCCTGACAACCATGTGAACCTCGGTAATATGGCCTGATACGGTGCTTAACCAGACGCCGCCTCAGGAAGGTATTCTCGGAAGAGAGAGCTCACCATTGACCGAAAGCAGTCCAGTGCGCGGAAAGCAGCGAGCCCGTTGGATCGAATGGGTTGTCAATCACTTTCCTCCGGGCCAGTTTGGGCGATATCTCGCCGTGGGCCTCGTCAACACTGTCTTTGGCTACTCCACTTACGCAGGACTAACGGCGCTTCTTACTCCGCATATTCCCTTCGCTTACATGCTGGCCAGCGTCATCTCCAGTTTCATCAACATCACCTTTTCCTTCCTTAATTACAAAAGGTTCATCTTCAAGACCAGGGGAAACTATCTGCGTGAGTGGTCAAGGTGTGTGTTGGTATATGGCAGCACGATGTTCGTCGGAACGATCGTCCTGCCCTTCGCGGTCTTCGCCGTCCGCGCCCTCTCCCCTGCCCGCGCTTCCGCGCCATACATTGCAGGCGGCCTGCTCATGGGAGCGAACATCCTGGCTGGTTTTCTGGGACACAAGAATTTTTCGTTCGCGCCGCAAAGGGAACGGCCGTCCGATACCCCGGAGATCTAGCTGCGGTGCGTTATGCGGGTATGAGAAACGCAGCGCGATGGCTGACTTGTTTCGCTCTAATCGAAAGGCGCTGCAACGGCGTCATCTCATCAATCTTTGGAAAGTTCTTCAGCTTGATCAGCTTCTTCTTCTCCCATAGTCCGAACATGCTTTCGTCCAAAGTGATGGACGCTTGATTCCGCAATGCGCGGGCGCGGCGGTTGAAAAGCCAAACGTGATCGTCGTGGCTATAGATGCAGCCGGGATTGAGAATGCATTTCGCTGCGCTGGCCAGGAATTCCATATCGACAGCGGCAGGATCGCGGAAAACAGCAACCCAATCTTTGAATTCGAGTGACGTCACTGATTCGATAGTGAGAGTGGTCTTGTCACTCTGGCCCTCACGCACCGCGACGTCGATACGGTGTGGATTCATCGTGGTGTTGTCAGGCGAAATACGAGCCTCGTCCCGCTGATCCTGAGGGAAATACCAAATCGGATCAGCTTCGTGGCCCTTAATCTTCGAAGCGTCGTACTTCGCGGGGTCGAGGATGACGAACTGGTTCTTGCGAATCTTCGGCCCATTCACCTTCTTCAGCTTTTCAAGCATCACCGGCGAGACTATGTCTGTGTCGTCATTGGCATTGTTGGCGGGCACGGTTAGTGCGACAGAACAGTTTTCGCACCAGTTGAGTTGTTCGCCGAATTCCGAAGGAACTCGCTTCCACCAGCCAGGTTCGACCGGCCAGCCCCCAGGACCGTCGAACAGCATATCAAGCGATGCGGCAACTTCGCAGAAAAAGGCTCCCTTGGGAGTGATCGAGGCGCTCCAGATGTTCTGAATCCAGCAATTGTCGCGCAGCTTGTACCATTCCTCATCGGGGATTCCCAGTTCCTTTCGCGTCACGAGGATTGCCTGATGCGTATTCACCGTCCGATGGTCGTTGAGATTCTGGTAGGGAAATACGTCTTGAATTTTCTCGAAGTTCTTGTAATATCCCGGCCCCAACGCGCTCCATAATCCTCGCTTGCGCCCGCGCATGTATTTCACAGTTCGGCCGTAATCCTTGAAACTAGGCGTCGGGTCTCCGATGAATACTGCCGGCCGAGGTTCAGGAATCCTTGAGGCGTAGTAGTCCATCATCTCGTCGAAGTGAGGGTGCAACGTAGGCTCGCCCCCCATTACTCCAACGATTCCCGGAAAGCCTTCCATCGAGTCGACTGCCTTCTTGAAAAAGTCCACATCCATGAAAAATGGCTTGGCATGCTCACCGCAAAAGCGCGTGCAATTGGAACATGCCTTGTGGCAGGCATTGGTAATGTCGATCTGAACGACTTTCATGTCAGCTGGAGACTTCATCCGGGACCACCACTCCTTCTCGTGTGCAGCGGCTCAAGGGGGAGCACCGAAAGCGCCTTCGCTCACGCTTTCCATCTGCAAGAGTGAGTCGAGTCTATTGCGATTTGAAGGCAAAACGCAACCAAAACCCAGCCAACGGAGCCCCTTTAGTGACTTGCGCGAAGCATCCGGCACTGATCTGCAACTTTCGTGTGATCCATCAGCCCTAACGCCGGTGCTGTTTACCGCCTGACTCACCCCGTGCAATGATGATCGGCAGTCCCGTCTCATGCGTCATAACCCATGGCTGAGACGGCCGGAGTGCACGTGGAAGAAAGTACTTGCGAGCCATTCCTCGTAACCCTTGCGATCACCACGCATAACCGGAGCGCCTTGCTGCGCCAGTCGCTCGCCGGAGCGCTCGCACAGACCTACGCAAAACTTGAGATCCTGGTCTCAGACGATGCTTCCAGCGACGACACTCCGCAGTTCATGGCTTCGGTCAACGACCCTCGCGTTCGGTACATTCGCGTCGAGAAGCCGGCAGGAATCGCCGGAAACTTCCAGAACGCGCTCGACCACGCACGCGGCGAGCTCTTCCTCATCCTCAACGATGACGACGAACTCGAGCCGCAAGCGATCGAACGCCTATCCCAGTGTTTCTGGACGCCGCCCAACGGATTCAAGCCTGAGCAGATTCTCCTCAGTTGGTGCCCCTGCAAGATTCAGGACCGGGAACGGCGTGTCCGCTATGCCACCGGCGCCGGCCCCGCAGTCGAGCCGGGAATCGATCTGGTGACCGGGTTGTTCGACGGCACGCGCGGCCCACGTTTTTGCGGGATTCTTGTGCGCACCCAGCTTGCCGCCGAAATTGGCTACTCGCGCAGCCATGGCGGCATTCCCGACGTCGGTAACTGGACACGCCTTTCCATGCGCGAAGGCGCGGTGTGTTGCGTGAACGAACCGCTGGCTCGCTACACGGCCCATGACGACAGTTGCACCGGCACATCCACTGCAAAATCTTGGCAGCAGGCCGGCGAGGCGATCATCCACGATCTTCTCAGCGACCTCGAACGACTGGGCGATTCAGAAAAAGCGCGGCGCATTCGTCGAAGTCGCCGAAATTTCATCACAGGATTGCTGGCAACCGTACTGATGCAGTCCGCCGGGCGCCCCGGCTGGACCGTCCGTGCCATGAAAGAGTTCATGCGCGTTCCACAATACTTTGTCACGCCAATGACGGTGCGTCGCCTGCTGCTGGAGGGTGGAAAAATCTTTCGCAAGGGCAGAGGTGTCGAATCCACTTAAAACCTGCGTAAGTCGCTGTGCGGGCTTTGCTTCAGGCCTCCGCCCGAACCAGCAGGCAAGTAATGTTGTCGTGGCCGCCGGCTTTCTTTGCCGCTTCTACCAGGCATGTGCACTGCGCATCGAGCGCGTGGCCTTGCGCCAGTAGCGAGGCAATGTCCGCGTCGGAAAGCTCGCGCGTCAGGCCGTCCGTACACAGCAGAAACAGGTCGCCCGGCTCCGCTTCGAGACCAAAGATATCCGGCGTCACCTGATTTTGCGTGCCAAGCGCACGCGTGATGACATTCTTCAGCGGCGAGCGAAGCGCCTCCAAGCGCGACATACGGCCCATCCGCACCTGCTCCTCCACCAGCGAGTGATCGAAAGTGAGCTGCTCCAGGTGGCCCTTGCGCAGCCGGTAGCAGCGGCTGTCGCCGACGTTCAGCACCCAGACATTTTTCTCACGGACAGCAAGTGCCACCAGCGTTGTGCCCATGCCACTCAGTTTCTGATTGCGCTGGGCGCGGACAAAAATGGCTTCGTTGGCTGCGTTGATCGCCTGCTCAACGGCGTCGGGCAAAGCAATCGGCAAGTCCTGCGCTTGGCCGGTCAGAAGTTGCAGCACTTCATCGACGGCAAGAGAACTGGCGATTTCTCCGGCTGCGGCGCCGCCCATGCCGTCGCACACCACGTAGACCCCATTCTCAATCGAGAAGCCGAACGCGTCTTCGTTGGACGGGCGCTTCCGTCCCCGGTCCGTTGCCGCCGCTGCTGCATAATGGAGGACCGCCGTGGCCACGCAAAATTCTCCCGCTGCCCAGTTTACACGCGCCTCGCAAGGGCTGGAAGCGCCGACCGAGACAGCTCAGGGAGCCGCATTGGCAAGAGCAGGTGCCGACGATTGCGGAGCAGGCAGTTCGTAGACCTGGATTGCGCCGTCATTGAGTATCGCGACACGCTTTCCTGAAGGGGAAATGGCCATATTCCCGCCGGCATCGAGCACGGGGCTCGCCGGGGCCTTCAGCTCGAGCGTACCCCTAGCCGAATCAAATACTTCCACTAGCTGGCCTGTAACGTCAGAAAAGCTCAGCGGGGCAAACGCATCAATCGGGTGCGTCACCGTCAGCGTCTCCCGCGCGAAGCGGGAGTTGTCGGGCGAACGCACCAGCAGCGGCCAGATCTGGGTCGGCGCCAGGGGTGCGTCCCACAGGCGGTGCCCCTCCGTGGACATCGCCACCAGATCGCGGCCGCCTTGAGCCGCGCATGTGTTCACCAGCGCCTTATCCTTGGCAACGAACTCAATCGGAGGTTCGCAAACCGAGTCGATCTTGCCCAAAACCCGGCTGCCCCCGGTGAAGTAATTCAGGTTGAGCACCCAGTCTCTTCCGTTCCCCCGCAGAGTCTCAAGATACCCATCGGAATTGATCGGCAAATGCACCGTGGTTCGGACGCGGCTCACCAGCATAACCTGGCCCGTGGATCGCCGCAAAATACGCATCACCGTGTCGGTCTGGCCGTTGGCCGAGGCGGTCTCTTCAGTCACACTGACCTGCGCCGTAGCCGGGCTGCCTACCTGGTTGGGCTTGGCCTTTACCGTCGCGGGCTCCTGCGAATCCGTAACCAGAAACTGCTCGGTCGGATCCATCTCCAGCCAAATCAGCGGACCGGGGAACTGCAGCAGCGGCTTCAAATCGAGGGTCGCGCTTCCCTCTTTGAGCGTATCGCCGTCGCGCAACAGAAAGTGGCCATCGTGCAGCATCCAGACATAGCGGTCGTGGTCGCGCAGCGTCCACAGCGCCTCGGTCTCCATCGTGCCCTGCGGCAGCGTGAGCACCTCGGCGCGAATCTGCCGCTCGTCGGCGGCGGAGTTGGCCGTGCGGTGCATCAGCCCCGGCGCACGAAACGTAAACAGCAGCCGGTTCTCATCCAGAAAATCCAGCGAAACCAGGCTCTCGCGCTGCCCCAGATAAAACGCGCCCGGCGGGAAAAAACCCAGCGGCTCCACCGGAATCGAAAACGCCGGCGGCTGCGACGCCGTCACCTTGGGCTTCTGCGCCGCCGCGTCCGCAGCCGGCTTGTGATGCTTCAGCCCCATGCCGCCCGCCACTGCAGGCAACAGTGCGCCAATCAGAAATCCCGCAGTTGCCAACCCCACAATCGAGCGCAACCAGAAGCCTGTCCTCAGGAGCCGTTTCGCCATCGCTCCCTATTCTCGCCGATAGCAGCGGTTTTGGGCAGTCGCGCCGCCTCTCTCACCCCATGCCCACCGCGAAACACTGCCCGCCACAGCAATCTTGACGCTCTCAGCCTCCGGGAATCTAATGGATACGCCATCGCGTTTTTCCAAAGTACGGAGGTGAAACGTATGAGCCGTAATGCCGCACGACTGGTCTTCTGGTCGCCCCGAGTCCTCACCATCGCTTTCGCAATCTTCCTCAGCATCTTTGCACTCGACGTCTTTAACGAACATCTCAGCGCCTGGCACACCGTGTTCGCTCTCCTGGTCCACCTCATCCCGACAGCCATCATTGCCGCAGTGCTCCTCGTCGCATGGCGTTGGGAGTGGGTCGGCACAGTGCTTTTTGCCGCTGTCGCAGTACTGTATGCCTTCAAAGCCCTGCCCATGCATCCAAGTTGGGCGCTCTTCATCTCCGTTCCCTTGCTGGTCATCGCAGGATTGTTCTTCACCAATTGGCTCAAACGCTCCGAGCTCCGAGCCGCGCACTAATTTGCCCTGTCTCACACTGCTGCATGCCCCCTCCACCCGTATGCGACAGTAAAGACAGCCATGCACTCCCCATCCCCCATCAGCCGCCGCATCGCTTTCCTCGGCTACGGCGCCTGCGCCCTCGCCGGATGCCTCTGGGGCACAGGCTTCTACTTCGGCCACCTCGCGCTCAACGAGATGAGCGTGGAGTACATGGTGCTCTACCGCTTCCTCTTTGCCTGCGTCGGCGTCCTGCCCGTCGCCTTATTGAACCGCGTCCGCCTCACCCGCGGCGAGTGGCGTCTGCTCCTCATCTCCGCCTTCTTCGGGATTCCCGTACAGTTCCTCATTCAGTTTCACGGCCTGGCCCTGACGACCGTAAGCCATGCCTCGCTGATGGTGGGTTCCATGCCGGTGCTGCTCGGCGTTGCAGCCGCAATCTTCGCCGGCGAACGGCTCGACGCCATCGGCTGGGCGGCCCTCGTCGCCTCCACCATCGGCGCCGCGCTGATCGTACTCGGCGGGCAACACACCGCCTCCAGCCGCGGCGGCCCTTCGCTCGAAGGCGATCTGTTGGTGGTGGCCTCGCTCTGCACCGCGCTCACCTGGACCCTCCTGAGCAAAAAACTGATGCTAACCCACAGCCCGCGCGTGGTCACGGCCTACACCATTCTTTCTGGAACAGTCATGCTCCTCGTGTGGGTTCTCGGGCCCTGGCTGGCCAATCCGCTGCGTACGCACAAAAGCCCCCCGCCGCCCTTCGCCCACGTCAGCGCCACCGCCTGGGTCGCGCTCGCCATCGGCGGCCTCGCCTGCACGGCGACCACGACGCTCCTCTGGAACTGGGGCATCCACCGCGTCCCCGTATCGCGCGCCGGCGTCTTCCTCAATATTGAACCCGCGCTGGGCTCGCTGCTCGGCGTCAAGCTGCTCGGCGAGCACCTCGGGCCCTACGCCTGGGCCGGCGGCGGACTCATCCTCGGCGCCGCCATCATCCTCACCACCCGCGGCCACGAGCCCCAGCCCGAAGTGATTCTGGAATAGCCCGGAGGTTCCTGGGCCAGAGAAAAGACAACATCCTCCGCGCCGAAGGCGTGACAGGATGTTACTCAACTGGTAACTGCCGAGTGGGCGGTGATTGTCCCGGAATCGCGTTCGCACACCGATTTCGCCCATAGCTCTGACTGCCTTGCATATAATCGCCGTCAGGCCACCCTCAATGTCATTCCTCTCAGTAAACCTAGCGCACGCCGTTGTTGACGATTCGTTGCCGTGGGATCGCTCAATTCAATTGCATATCGATACATTTCTTCAACGCTACACTCTTCATGACTCCTACTGGATCGCCCTGCATACCAACTGCGGTTTGGATGACACTGCAGTTGCCGCTATGAGTTTCGATCCGGTATGGAATCCGTCGGTGAGTACCCCCACATCACACGTTGCGGACTGGCCCTTGCTCTTCATCCGGTTCAACTGCGTAAACACAATCCGCATGGCTGGGTTCAGAGATATTGGAGGGACTCAGCGCGGGATTTCCAGCGTTAAAGTCGATCACTTGTCGGACGAGGAATCTGTAACGACAATCCTCGACAACTACGGCGCCTCAGTCAGCCTTCAGCACTTTCCCCTGATCAATGCCTTGGCGATGTCAAACGATGGGTGTGTGCTGGAACTGTCAGCGGAGTCTGCCTGACTCGCTCGGCGGCAGAGATGGCTTGGAGAGAAGCGATAGCGAGGCTCCGAGTGAGTTGTGGGCAAACCGGACATTACCCCGATTTCGAGTTCTGTACGGTCAGCGGTGATGCGTCCCGACGGCGCGGAACTCGTCCGGTTTCAATTTGTGTTGTGGATTATGAGCAGACGGACGATTTCGAATGCGACAGCCCCGATCAGAGACAGGATTACTAGCGCCATAAGGGTCACCGTCACAGTTTGACCCAGGGATCGAGAGATTGTGCGCAGTTTCATGCCAGTCATGCTCTCACGCTTCAATGATACAGACGGCTCATTTCTAGGGTTTTGGATGTGTCGTTTCCAATCCGTCAATAACACATCGCCAAACACCCACGACCGGTAGTTTCCTCTTACCCACCCTCCCAGCCAGCCCCAGAGATACCGAGACCGAAACCGGGACAGCAAAGCAGCAAACACTGGGTCAGCCAAGCACTCTCTCCAGCATTTCCGCCCATCTCTGTGCGAAGGTCCTGGCCCAATATCAAACAAAGGTCGCAATCGCTTGCACCGAAGCGTCATTGCCAGCCCCTCCCCGCCGATAAACAATCAGAAAGTTAATCGGATAGGTCTTGGGGGCACAAAGTGAGCGGGCTGGCGTGGAGTCACGCGTGCGTCGTAGGCGTTCAGGCAATGGATGACCAGCACGGCATCCTCATGGACACCCTCAATGAACTGCGCGTCCAACTGCTGCGCGGCGGCGACCGCTCCAAAATCGCCGAGCAGCTCGGCCGCCTCGTCGAATTCACTGAAATGCACTTCGACTGCGAAGAAAGCCTCCTCGACCGCTACGAATTCCCCGGCGCCGAGGCCCATCGCACCGAGCACCGCCGCCTGCTGCACGAGATCCGCCAGGCCGTCGAACACGCCGAACATGGCCACGCCACCGACCTGCAACCGCTGCTGGCCTTCCTGCGCGGCTGGTATATGGAGCACGTCGAAAACCTCGACCGCCAATACGGCAACTGGCTCAACGAACACGGCGTCTACTAGGCACCTGCGGTGCGGCGGGCACTTCGCCGAAGTTCGAAACAATCGGTGCCGCTTCCGCTATCTTGGCTTCCGTTCCCCGCATCCCATTAGCCTCATCTCCGTGATTGCGGACCGCCCTGTTCGCTATCCAATAATGCTCGATGCCCCATTCATCGCTTTATCGCGATGAGTGGGAAACCTCGATCCGGAAGGAGTGTGGGGTTTTAACCCCACGAGTTTGACGCCTCCTAAGTCGGTGGCCTTCACGCCCGGAGAAGCTAACAGCCGGAGGCTAGAAGCTAGCGGCTTAATTTCCTTTATCAAGCCCCCTCTTCGAAAAATAGTTTGTAACCCCCTTTAGCATCAGCGCAAAAAACCTTGCGCGAGTTGTGAATAATTAAACCGAATTGGCGCAGGATGGATTCAGTGCTTGAGAACCGCGCGAAGCGCCATTCGCCGGACGCGCAGTCCCAGATAAAATGGTGTCCATGGCAGCCCTGATCGACGCAATCGACATCAAGCGCAAGATGTACTTCGAGTTTGAAAACGCACCCTACTACTGCATGGATGTGGAAGTATCCACGCCGACCGCGCGCGGCGGGCAAACGCTGGTCCGCTTCAAAATGCGCAACCTGCTCACCCGCGCCGTCTTCGACAAAACCTTCAAGGCCGGCGAAAAGTTCAAAGAGCCCGACCTCGAAACGGTGGAGGCAAGCTACCTCTACTCCGACGGCGACGGCTCCCACTTCCTCGACCAGGAAACCTTCGAGACCATCACGCTGTCGAATGAAAAACTCGGCGACGCACTCGAGTTCCTGCTCGAAGGCGTCATCATCAAGATCGACAAGTTCAACGGCAACCCGATCGGCCTGCAGTTGCCCGAGAAAGTGGAGCTGACCGTCACCTACACCGAGCCCGCCGTGCGCGGCGATACCTCCCGCGGCGACGTCACCAAGCCGGCCAAGCTCGAAACGGGCCTCGAAATTAAGGTCCCCTTCTTCATCAAGGAAGGCGAAAAAGTGAAGGTCTTCACGGAAACGCGCGAGTTCGCCGGCCGCGCCTGACGCCGCGGCGGCAACCGCTGCGTTTACTTGTCCTTTGAGAAGCCGCTCTTGAAAATGGAGACCCAGCTCACGCAAACCACCAGCACGCAGCCGGTCAGGCCGGCAAAAAACATGATCTCCAGCGCTTTCAGGGCATAAACCAAATAGGGATGCGACATAGGCAAGCCGCGATTCTACGCGCCGGAGTCCGCGGCTGGATACCTATACTTTGGTATAGCCCCCGGAAGCGTATCCGGGGGGCGCCAGTCGAATCAACCGAACCTTAACAAACGCCTGCCCGACCGCCCGCTAGGATTGGCGAGAGGTTTCTCGCATCCTTCGCCGGCATGAATCTACTTGAGATAGGCGCGCACCAGGTCAATCAGATCTTCCGCAAGGTCCGGGGCAATCTGCTCCTTCGCCCCATCCACCAGGTGAAAACGGATATGCGTCTCCAGCACTTCGGCCATCAGGCTGTTGACCCCGCCCCGCACCGCGGCCAGCAGCATCAACTGCCCCCCGCACTCCTCCTCGGCCACCAACGACCGCTCCACTGCGTCCAGTTGGCCACGCATCTTTTTAATCCGTTGCAGCAACTTGATCTTCTCCCGCTCATGGTGCGACATTTCCCGGCGCCTCCTCTTGACAATACCCACCCCCGGTATAGTATCTACCTAGTGGGGGTATAGCTTGCCTTGGATTCTATCCCCACATTCCCTGCTCACACCAGCGCAAAAGGCTCTTTCATGTTTCGCCTCTCTCGCCCTGTCCGTTTCCTTGCCGCACTCGCCCTCATTTGTGCCTCGGCGAAAGTGCGTGCTCAGACGAAGCCGCCAGCGGACACCTCCATGCCTCAACCCACCGCTGCCGAACCGAAAGCCGCGCCGCCGGACGCGCCCGTTGTCACCATGGCCCCCCACCCCGACAACAGCCGCTATTGGATCTCCGGACAGGCCAACATCATCTTTCAGGGCCGCCTGCCCTTTCATTCGTCCTATCAGGGGCCAAACAGTTTTCATAATTCCGCCGAGTACAAGACCTCGATGGTCGGCACGCTTTACACCGCACTGCGCCCTACGCGCTCCACGCGCTACAACACCGATCTGATTCTCGACATCGAAAGCGCGGCGGGCCGCGGCTTAAGCCAGGCACTCGGGCTTGCCGGATTCACCAACCTCGACGTGGTACGCAATCCAAACCTCGGTTCCAAGCCGTACCTCGCGCGCTACCAGATTCATCAGGTCATCGGCCTCACCGGCCAAACCACACACCAGGACACCGGCTTCTTTGCGCTGGCACCCGAAGTTCCGGCGCGCCGCGTCGAATTTCGCATCGGCAAAATGACGCTACCCGACTTCTTCGACGCCAATTCCGTCGGCACCGACAGCCACTTGCAGTTCACGAACTGGACCGTCGACAACAACGGCGCATGGGACTACGCAGCTGATACGCGCGGCTATACGGTGGGCGGCATGGCCGAATACGACGATCGCGCCTGGAGTGTTCGCTACGGTCTATTCGCCATGCCCACCGTTGCCAACGGCATCGACATGGACTGGGCCTTCAGCCGCGCACACGGCCAAAATGGCGAATTCGAACTGCGCCACAGCTTCGTTCCCGATCACAAAGGCGTGACGCGCCTCTTGTTCTATGCCAATCGCGCGCACATGGGGACCTATCGCGAGGCGGTCGAGGCCTACCTCGCAGGAATCGACCCGACACCCACGATTACTCTGCACGAGCATTACAGCGCGCTCAAATATGGCTTCGGCTACAACACGGAACAGGAGTTAACTCAGACCCTTCGTGTATTCGCCCGCTTTGGTTGGAATGAGGGCCAGCATGAATCCTTCGCCTACACCGAAGTCGACCAGACCGCCGAGGCTGGTGCGGACTACGCCGGCGCATCGTGGCATCGCCCGCTCGATAAGGTTGGCCTCGCGGTCGTGTCCAACGCCATCAAGCGCGACCACCAGAACTACCTGCGCCTGGGCGGCCTTGGTTTTCTGCTGGGCGACGGCAACCTGAACTACGGGCGCGAAAACATCGTGGAGAGCTATTACAACTGGCACGCTTGGCGCGGCCTGTTCTACGCCGTCGATGTACAACACATTTCCGATCCGGGATACAACCGCGACCGCGGACCCGCGTGGGTCGGCTCGGTCCGCGCACACGTTGATTTCTAGCCGTTCGCGCGCGCGGCAAACCCGCAGCCTCAGCAGCGCCGCTCCGTCATCCATTCAATTGCGTTGCTGTTTTACTTCCCCGCGCCCGCAGGCTGTGCCTGATTCTGCGACTGGGCCGGTTGCGGGGGTAAGGTGTAGATCACCTCGCCCTGCTTGGCATAGTGCAACTGCTCCCGCGCTTCGTGCTCAATCGCGTTCGGGTCCGACTTGAGTCGATCAACGTGCTCGCGTAGCCGCGCATTTTCCTGCTCGAGTGCCTGGATATCCTTGCGCAGTTGCTGGTCCTTCACGCGCTGCTGCTGCCACGCCGAAAGCCCATGCCTGCCATTGATCACACCCCAGCCCACCAACAGGATCAGTGCCACTGCAATCGAGGTTCCCGCCGGACGCCACGCCTGCAGCGCCCACCGCATGGCACCTTGGCGCAGCGACGGTCTCTCCGCCGCCGCACTTGTTGCACTCTGTGTTTGTTCGTCCTGCACGTTTCCTCGATTGCTCTATGTAGTAACAAATGTCTTGGCGGCTGCGCTCAGCGACTCCATATCCTTCTCGCCGCGCGCCTCCGTGTAGGCTCGCACGACTGGTTCTGTGCCAGACAGCCGGTAACACACCCAGGAGCCGTCTTCGAGAATCAGCTTGAGCCCGTCCGTGCGCACAATGCTCGTCACCCTGCGCCCGCTCAGCTCAGTTGGATCAGCCTTCAATTTCTCAGTGAACGCGGCCATGCGCTCCGGGGTCAAGCGGAAGTTCTCCCGAACTGGATAGAAGGAACCAACCTTGCCAAAAAGTTCACGCAACTGCACACCGAGACTCTTGCCCCGCACAGCCACCATCTCTGTCACCAGCAGGCCCGCGATCACGCCGTCTTTCTCCGGCACATGCCCGCGAATCGTCAGCCCGGCCGATTCCTCCCCGCCGATGGCGATTTTGTCGGCAATGATTAGCTCGCCAATGTATTTGAAGCCCACCGGAGTCTCATACAGCGGAACCTTGTGATACTCGGCCAGCGCGTTCACCAGGTTGGTCGTCGCCACACTCTTGGCAACGCCGTTCTTCCAGCCGCGCGTCTCCACCAGATAGTCGAACAGCAGTGCGATCACATAGTTGGGTTGGATGAACGTGCCGTCCTCGTCCACGATGCCGAACCGGTCCGCATCGCCGTCAGTCGCAATGCCGATCTTGGCGCCAATCTCCTTCATCTTCGCTTTCGCGTCGCCCAGCAGGTGGTCATCCGGCTCAGGCGCGTGACCACCGAAAAGCACGTCGCGATAATCGTGCACCGTCTCCACAGTTACCCCGGCCTCCCGCAAAATGTGGCAGCTATAACCGCGACCGGCTCCCCAGAACGGGTCGTAGACCACCTTGATCCCTGACTTGGCAATGGCTTTCAGGTCCACCAGTTCGGCTAGCCGTTTGAGAAACGCCGGCTTCACGTCGGCCGTTGCATATCCCCCCGCGGGCGCTTCGGCTTTGGCAACTGCGCCATCGCCGATCTTCGCAATCGCGGCTTCAATCTGCTTCGTCACCTCGGGCAGTGCGGGTGCACCATCGTGCGTCGAGAACTTGATGCCGTTGTACTCCGGCGGATTGTGCGACGCGGTGAAATTGATCGCCCCGGATGTTTTCATCTGGCGCACGGCATACGCAATCGCGGGCGTCGGCGCGGCGTGGGGAATCACGATGGGCGTCACGCCTGCAGCCTGCAGCACGCCCGCCGCCTCATTCACAAAACTCTCGCCCAGGAATCGCGGATCTCGGCCTACCAGCACGCGATGCGGCTCCGGCTGCGACTTCACATAAGAGGCGATGCCCGCCACCGCCAGGCGAATGTTGGCCACCGTAAACTCATCGGCCACAATGGCTCTCCATCCTGAAGTGCCAAACTCGATTGCTTTGCTCATCGTTCTTCTCCCCTGTCCTCAGGCCCATGCACCGCAACGTCCATACTGCAACACCGCGGCGGCTCCGGCAAGTTGAGCGCCGTTGTCGTCCAACTTCAACCCAGGTGAAAGCCGGGTTACCAACCGCCCGAAAGCCGTCCCGTTTTCCACTTGACAAGCAGAATTGATGAGCGCACCATTGCCTGCGATCTAGTTTGCGCTACAAACTAGTTTGCGAGGATAACATGCACGACCTGCCATCCCGACTACTTCAGGAACACCCCGAGAAAATCGCCAACCGCCTCATGCAGAAAGCGCATAACCGCGATGGCCTGCCCGAAATTGCAGTCGGCCTGTGCTTTCTCGAAACCGCCTTCACTATGTGGCTCCAAGTTGCCTTCCAGTACGGATCGCTGCCCTACCGTCTGGCTCCCTTGGGCCTGATGGTGGGAGTTCCCGTTCTCGGTCTTGGATCGCCCTGGGCCATCCGGAAAGTGCGCAGGCGTTTCCTGATCGAGAAGGAAGGGTATGTCAAATTCAAGCCCGTCAATCGCAAGCAATCCGCCATCGTAGCCGCCGTTGCCGTGGTCATCGCGGTTTTGGCGGTGATCGTCGCCTACAAAGGAGCGTTCCCGCCGTCCAGTTACATTCTGGCCGGAACCGGAATCGGCGGCGGGCTGCTGGCTGCCCTTAGCGGTCGTCTTCCCCGCTATGTCATCGGCGGCGTGGTCATGGCGTTGACCGGCATTTTGCTGGCTCTCAGCCGCGTGTCTCTGGGTGTTGGGTACACGATCCTCTACGGCTTCATGGGCCTGTTATCTCTAGTCTCCGGCTGCGTCGTGCTCCTGCTCTTCCTGCGCCAGCCGGTCGAACCCGGAGAATGAGATGAACACGAAGATCCAACGGCTGGCCGAGATCGATCGCATCATCCACGAACCCGCGCGCCTCATGATCGTGGCTCTGCTGGCCGCGGTTGAAGAAGCCGACTTCCAGTATCTCCGGATGGCGACGGGGCTCACCCAGGGCAATCTCTCCACCCACTTATCCAAACTCGAAGAAGCCGGTTACATCGCAATCGAGAAGACCTTTCGCGGCAAATATCCCCTCACCCTCTGTCGCCTTTCCGCGCGCGGTTCAGAAGTCCTGAATAACTACCGGAAGGTCATCAAGGCTGCCCTTTGATGGCCTATTGAGTACACTGTCAGCGGAAGTGCCCGATGTCCGACAGCAGCCCGACCGCTCGAGTTGTTTTAACCACCGCCGCCGATCCTGACGAGGCCGACCGCCTCGCTCGTACTCTCGTCGACGAACGACTCGTGGCCTGCGTCACTCTCATTCCGTCCGTGCGCTCCGTCTATCGTTGGCAGGGCGAAGTGGAATCCTCTACCGAAACCCTGCTCCTGATGAAGACAAGCGTGGAGCAGTTGTCCGCTCTGCAAACCCGCCTCCTCGCCTTGCACAGCTACAAAACACCCGAATTCCTCGTCCTCCGGGTAGATGCCGGCAGCCAGGCCTACCTCGACTGGCTCCAATCCAGCCTGCGCAAGCCATAGCCCCTCTGGCCCTCGTGGGCCCTCTTTTCGGATTCGGTCTATCTGCTATCCTTGGGTTTTGCAGTCATGCAGTGGTTAGTGATCGGCCTTCTCGTTTCGCTTTGTGCGCTGCTCCTTGCGGCAGTAGGCGTGGCGCGTCACATCCGGCTTCATCGCGCTCGTCTGCGAGTCCCCGGACCATTGGAAACGATTGAACCTGCCGATGAAACAGACATAGAGTCAGGACCTTAAGGGGAAAATCGTGAACAAGGAACTTTCCACGCCGATCGGTTTATCGGCCAGCCGGACTGCCTTGCCTGCGGGTTTGCGGATCTTGGGAACAGTCGTCGCCGGCAGCATTTTTCTGGCCGTGTGTGCCCACGTTTCCATCCCGCTCTGGTTCACCCCGGTACCGCTCAGCCTGCAGCCGTTTGGCGTGCTCCTGATCGGACTCCTGCTGGCGCCACGGCTTGCCGCGGCCACGCTGCTCGCCTACCTGGCCGAGGGAGCCGTGGGCCTTCCTGTTTTTGCGCCCGGCCTTGCCGGCATTGCCCATCTGCTGGGGCCAACAGGCGGCTACCTCATGGCCTATCCGGCCGCCGCGTTTCTCATTTCCTGTCTGCGGCAGAACGGCCCACAACGCTTCGCGGTCAGTCTTGCCGCCGCCGCATTGGGCGATCTTCTGATCCTGGCCTGCGGCACTCTCTGGCTGGCGTCGCGCACGCATACATCGTTGACTACGGCCGCTTCGCTTGCTGCGCTTCCATTCCTGCCCGGCGATGCACTCAAGGTGTCGGCTGCCAGCGGCCTATCTGCCGGTTGGCGCCGCATCCGCAGGCAAACCAACTAGCTAAACTTGTAACGGCGGAAGTTCCACGCCGAAAGGACCTTGGTTATCTCCGTGAGCATTCAAAAAGCTGCAGTGGCCGCCACACAACAAGTCATCGATATCTCCATCGCACACAGCCCTGATTCCGATGACGCTTTCATGTTTTATGGTCTGGCGACCAATAAGATTCGCGTTCCCGGCTACCGGTTTAGCCACACATTGTGCGACATCGAAACGCTCAATCGCCGCGCTCAGGACGACGCTTTCTTCGACGTCTCTGCCATCAGCTTTCACGCCTACCCTTATGTACAGAAGAACTACACGTTGATGGGCTGCGGCGGCAGCGTGGGCGAGGGCTACGGACCCATGGTCGTCTCCACGAAGCCGATCAACCCGGAAGATCTCTGGCGCTATCGCGTGGCCGTCCCCGGGCAGCTGACCACAGCCTATCTCGCGCTCAAGATCTTCAATCCAGCCATCGAAACCGAGACCGTCCCGTTCGATCAGATCATTCCCGAAGTTCTCGCTGGCAAGTACGACGCTGGACTCATCATCCACGAAGGCCAGCTTACCTACAGTTCCAGCGGGCTCTATCGCGTGCTCGATCTCGGCGTCTGGTGGCGCGAGACAACCGGCCTCGTGCTGCCGCTCGGTGGCAACGCCATCCGCCGTTCCCTCGGTGCAGAACAACACAAGATCATCTCCAAAGCGCTGCGCGACAGTATCCAGCACGCACTCGATCATCGCGAACAGGCGCTCGAATACGCCATGCAATTCGCCCGCGATCTCGATTCCTCGCTCGCCAACCGCTTTGTGAGCATGTACGTCAATGACCGCACCCTCGACTACGGCGCGGATGGACGGGAAGCAATACGCAAGCTCCTCGATGTGGGCCACGAGCGCGGCATCATCCCCATCGCGCCGCAGGTCGACTTCGTCGATTAATCCGCAGCACGGGAGTGCGGCTGCTCCCGTGCGTTCCCTTCGCAAGGTGATTCGGCTCGCCTGCGCAGGGCTGATACAGTCCTCCTGAATCCTCCAATTACCGGGTTCGGCCGAGCGTCATTACAATCTGCCAAGAATTCAGACACAGATGAATGATTCCTAATTTCCGCCGATGCATCCTCTATTGAGGTGCTCAAAGTGTTCGCCGCAAATCAGCCTGTCATTCTTCTTGCTTCCCACGATCCCGCCCTTCTGGCGGCGATGGAGCCATTGCTCGCCGCATCCGGAGCACGCGTCGACATCGTCCTTTCCGCCGAATCTGCGCTCGCCGCAGTGATTGCGCCGCGGCTTCCCAATCTTGCGCTGCTCGACGTTGACCTGCCGGGCATGGAGATGACCCAGTTGCTCGCCACTGTGCGCAGTTCGACCGGCGGCAACCGCTTCCCGATTGTCCTGATTTCGGACACGATGTCCGAAAATTGGACATGGTGCCTCGCCGAAGGCCTTCTCGACGACCTCGTACCCCGCTCCATCGCGAACCCCATTTGGCATCTGCGACTCGACATCGTTTTGCGCACCTTCCATCAAATGCGTGAGCTCCGTCAACTGCGCGAATCTGCTGCGCTGGGCGCCCAGGTGGACCCGCTGACCCGCGTCTACAATCGCTCCACGCTCCTCTCCATGCTTTTTCGCGAAACCGACCGCGTGCAGAGGCTAAAGACTCCGCTGTGCACCCTGCTGTTCGACATTGATGATTTCGGCCACTGGAATTCCCGGCTGGGCAACGAAGCCTGCGACGATCTGCTCTGCCAGGTGGTCGATCGCACCAGCCGCCAGTTGCGCAGCTACGATCTCCTTGGCCGCACGGGCAACGATGAGTTCCTGATCATCCTGCCCGGTTGCACTGTGGTGGACGCAATCCTGCTCGCTGAGCGCCTTCGTCTCGATGTCTTTGCGGCGCCATTTCACGTGGCAGGCGAATCGATCCGCCTCTCCGCGTGCTTCGGCATCGCTTCAAGCGAGGGCCGTTCCCCCGTGGTCGTTTTACGCGAAGCGGAACAGACTCTGCAACGCGCTAAGAATGCCGGCCCGGAGTCGATCAAGTGCCCCGGCGATTGCCCCGATGCCAAAGCCGGGCCCGTTGCGTTTCTGTCGCCAACGTCAGGTGACGAATTGTTGGCCTGGTAGCTCATAGGTGGAAATTTCAGGGCCGCGTGGCGGTTTCCTTGACGGCAGAATCTTCATCCGCCACGCCGAGGAATTCCTGAAATACGTCGTTCGAAAGCAGGCGGCCCCGCGACGTCAGTCGCACCGTCTCTCCATCGAACGTAACCAAGCCGTCCTCCGCGAGCCTTGCAACGGTATCCAATGCGTGGCTCACTGGCTTCTCGCCGAACTCCCGTCGTAGCGACGCCACATTGACGCCGTCATTCAGACGCAAACCAAGAAACCACGCCTCTTCGTGCTGGCGCTCCGGCGAGAGCCACGCCGTCTCCGCGCTGTCGTCGCCCGCGAGATAACCCTTCAGGTCATCCGTCGTCGTGGATCGCAATACGTAGCCCGGCTCGCCAGCAACCGCTGCATCGTCCGGAATCCTTACGGCGCGCAGCGCAGAAGACGCGTCCAGACCTACTCCCAGATACCGCAGACGCTGCCAGTAGCGGAGGTTTTGCCGCGATTTGAATCCGGGCCGCGCGAAGTTTGAAATCTCATACTGTTGCAGGCCCACCTCCGCCAGCGCGTCGATCGCCATCTCGTACATGCGCGCGATCGCATCGTCCGTGGGCACCAACTCGGCATAGTAGCGAGCCCCGCCGGCCAACATTTCGCGTCCCAGTCGCGACTCCTCGTCCACCTCGAGCATGTAGACGCTGGCGTGCGGCACGTCGCAATCCTCCAGCACCCCCAGCGATTCCTGCCACGAAGCAATTGTCTGTCCGGCTAATCCCGCGATCAAATCAAGGTTCAAATTTGAAATGCCCGCGGCACGCAGACGACGCAGGTCGGCGAGCACAGCCGCCCTATTATGGAGCCGTCCACTCACCTGCGCTTCGCGATCAACAAACGATTGCACGCCCAGGCTCACGCGATTCACGCCCGCGTCGACAAGCGCATGCAGCGTGTCATCCGCGATCTGACCCGGCGCGCATTCCACTGTAATTTCTGCTCCATTTTCAATTTCAAAGGAGACTCGAAGAGCCGAGAAGAGGCGCGCGATCAATGCAGGCGCCAGCAGGCTCGGTGTGCCGCCACCCAGATAAATCGTGTCCACGATCCGGGGCAGGTCAACACCCATTTGGGCAGCCCGCTTCCCCGCTCCTCGCAAATCCTCGATCAGTCGATCAACGTACTGCTCGTGTTCACTGGCCGGGTAAACCCCCGACGCGAAGTTGCAGTAAGTGCACTTCGAACGGCAAAACGGAATCGAGATGTAAAGACCGAGCCTGTTTGCCTCTGCAACCGCCATGCACTTATTGTTTCACGCAATTCATCATCGCCCCTAAAGGCGTGGCCGGGCCGCACGTGCCAGAATTGATTAAGGAGTTCTCGGTTTGAAGGCGTGGCCCATTCTTGGCGTTTCAATCGTCCAGGCTCTACTCTGTCTCGCCCATTGGTTTCTCTATTTCACCTGGATCGAATTCTGGTGGCCGCTCAGTCCGACTGCTGCGCACGATTTGCGTATCGCGCTCATTGTGCTTTCTTTCGCATTTATGGCCGCGGCGCTGCTCGGCTTCCGCTTCACAAACTGGCTGGTGGCCTTCATCTACCAGATCGCCGCCATTTGGCTCGGCCTGCTCAACTTTCTCTTCTACGCGGCCATTCTGGCGTGGCTCATTGACTTCGTCCTGCGCTTCACTATTCCTGCCCAGCACCTTCAGGCGCGCCCCTACATCGCGATCACTCTGTTGGCAACGTCGATTCTCACCGGCGTCTATGGCATGGTGAACGCGCGCTTCATTCGTGTGCGCCGCCGCACTGTACAGCTGCCCAACCTGCCTTCCGCGTGGCGTGGCCGTACCGCGCTGGTCTGCAGCGATCTCCACCTAGGCAACATCAACGGCGTACGCTTTGCCCGGCGCATTGCGGAAACGGTCCGTCGCCTTAATCCCGACATCGTCTTTATTCCCGGTGACCTCTTCGACGGCACCAAGGCTGATCCTCGCATCATCGCTGCGCCGCTCTTCGAACTCGCCCCGCCGTTCGGGGTGTTCTTTGTCTCGGGTAACCACGAAGAATTCGGCGGAGCCACCCACTATGTCGAAGGAGTGAGAAGCAAAGGCATTCAAGTACTCGAAAACGAACGCATCATCATCGATGGGCTTCAGATCATCGGCGTAGCCTACAGCAGTTCCACCTCGCCGATGAGCCTGCGCCACTTCCTGTTGAATCTTCATCTCGCCGGCGGCCCCGCCAGCATCCTGCTGCAACACGTGCCCAATCGCTTGCCCATTGTCGAACAGGCCGGCGTAAGTCTCATGCTCAGTGGACACACGCATGGAGGACAGATCTTTCCGTTTTCCTGGATCACGCGGCGCGCGTTTGGCAAATTCACCTACGGACTGCAGCGGTTCGGCGCGCTGCAGGTGCTCACGTCGAGCGGCGCGGGAACCTGGGGGCCGCCGATGCGCGTCGGCACCCATCCCGAGGTGGTCTTGCTCAACTTCGTGTAGAAGTGTTCTGATGTTCCTTCTGCTTTTTTAGATCGCTCCACAACTTCGAAAGAGGACCGACATGGCTGCTTCATGGAAACGCTTTCTTGCTTCACTTTCAACTGGCGCATTGCTGGTATCAGGCATCCTTGCTGCTGCACAGTCGGGCGCTGCCCCCTCCGCCGCCACAGCCGGTCCCGATCTCAGCTTCCCCACCGTGCTCTACGGCGCAGCCTACTACAACGAATACATGCCCCAGGACACACCGACTGCCCAGGCCGATCGTCTCGCCAAAGACGTCGCCCTCATGAAGGCGGCAGGCATCAACGTTGTGCGTATGGGTGAGTCTACATGGAGCCTGTGGGAGCCGGCAGACGGCCAATTCGACTACGCATGGATGGATCGCATCGTCGACGCCATGGGCAAGGCCGGTATCAAGGTGATTCTTGGTACACCCACCTACTCGCTTCCCGCGTGGATGGCACACCAGCACCCCGAAATCCTCGCCGACCGCATTCCCGGCGGCATGTTTGGCGGCCAACCCGTCAAGAGCGCCTACGGCATCCGCCAGAACATGGACACCGATTCGCCCGCGTACCGCTTCTACGCCGAGCGCCTCATTCGCCATATCGTTGCCCACTACAAAGACAACCCCACTGTCATCGGCTGGCAGCTCGATAACGAAACCTCCAGCTACGACGCCGCCAATCCCGACGTCTTCATAGGCTTTCAGCACTATCTCAAAAAGAAGTTCGGCACGCCCGAAGAATTGAGCAAGGCATGGTTCCTCAACTACTGGGGCGAAAACCTGCACACGTGGGAAGACCTGCCTAAACGCGACGGAACCATCTCCACGGGCTACAAGCTCGAGTGGACCCGCTGGAGCCAGATGCGCGTCACCGATTTTCTGCATTGGCAGGCTAACCTTGTCCGCGAGTGCGCCGGAGCCAGGCAGTTCGTCACCACCGACTACGGCGGCATGATGCGGCGCGACGTCAACGAAGAGTCCATCGCCGCATTCCTCGACATCCCGGCCGACAACATCTATCACGGCACGCAGGATCAATACGACGGATCGATTCAGGCTCTTCAATCCGACTTCACCCGCTCCCTGAAACACGGCAACTTCCTCGTCACTGAAACCAATGGGCAAACCATCGGCTGGACCTCCGGCGGCCAATACCCGCCCTACGACGGCCAACTGCGCGAGGACGTTTACACCTATCTCGCCAGTGGTGCCAACATGGTGGAGTACTGGCACTGGGCCTCTATCGCAGCCAATCAGGAGACCTACTGGAAGGGCATCCTGTCGCACGATCTCGAGCCCAATCGTGAATACGCCGAAGTCAGTCGCACTGCGCACGAATTGCAAGAGATCGGACCGCACCTCGTCGGCCTCAAGGTTCACAACGACGTCGCTATCCTGTGGAGCCGCGACTCCGCGAATGCCATCAGCTTTATGCCCTACGGAGGCGCGGTGCCGGCCAGAAGCTGGACCGGCGAACCCGACGGTTATGCTTCAGTCGTGCAGCAGATGCACAAATCGCTCTACGACCTCAACGTAGGCATTGACTTCGTATTCCCGGAAACGCAGGACTTCTCTGCTTACAAACTCCTCATCGTTCCGGTGCTCTATATCTCCGACGATGTCCTTTTGCAGCGCATTGCCGACTACGTGAAAAACGGCGGCCACGTGGTGATGACTTTCAAGAGTGGATTCGCCAACGAAAACTCTGCTGTCCGCTGGGTGCGTGCACCAGGACCGCTGCGCGAAGCGGCCGGTATCAGCTATCAGGAGTTCTCCAGTCTCGAACACCCACTCGCCCTCAAGGACGATCCCTTCCACGCAGGCGGCGAGAATAAGGTGCAATACTGGGCGGAGTTCCTGATGCCCGAACACGCCAAGCCGCTCGCGTACTACGATCATCCGTTCTTCGGAAAGTGGCCAGCCATAACGGAAAACAGCTACGGCTCCGGCACGCTCCTCTATGAAGGCACCTACCTCTCCGATGCGTTGCAGACCGCGATCCTGAAGCGCGCCGTCGACGAAGCCGGCCTCACCAGCAGCGATCAGCAACTCCCCGCTGCCGTCCACGTGCAGCACGGCGTCAATCGCATGGGCAAACATCTGCACTACTACTTCAACTACTCCGCCGCCCAGGCCACCGCGTCGTACACCTATGGTGCAGGCTCCAACTTGCTCAACAACAAAACCGTCGCACACGGAGACACTCTGACCCTCGACCCTTGGGATCTGGCCATCATCGAGGAAAACTGAGCTTCCGCTGTTTGATGAAGGCTATCGCAAACTGTGTGATCGCCAAACTAACCGACTCTCGAATCGCAACAATTCTTAAGGTTGTGATACTGCCCAACTTCGCAGATTGTTGATAGGATTATCCGTCTGCAAAATCGTTTGAGTGAGGTGTTGTATGAAGCAAACTTCTGGGGGCTCCGGATGGGGGCTCAAGGCGCTGCTGTTCATTTGTCTGGTTTTCCTGATGAACTCGACGCACGCGCAGCGACCACATCCGCCTGCTCCTCCCACAGGCCCATGGATGAACGCCAGCCTTTCCCCTGATGAGCGCGCCGACCTCGTTCTGAAAGAGATGACGCTCGACGAAAAGATCGCTCTGCTGCATGGCGTGGGTATGCCCACCGACGATCCCGTTACCCCCGAGAATGCTGCTTCGAATCGCGGCGTGGGCTATGCGGTCGGTGTGCCGCGTCTCGGCATCCCTGGTATCGATATGAGCGACGCAGCCTACGGTGTGCGCTCCAGCGGCGTCAATGGCCGCTACTCCACCGCATTGCCCGCAGACGTGGCGGCTGCCGCCAGCTGGGATACGGATGCGGCATTTCAGTATGGCGCATTGATCGGACGCGAGTTGCGCGCGCAAGGCTTCAACATGACGCTCGGCGGTGGCGCCGACATTACGCGCGAGCCGCGCAACGGACGCACCTTTGAATATCTGGGCGAAGACCCGGTGCTCGCCGGCACCCTGGTGGCAAAGCTGATTGAAGGCACCCAATCCGAACACGTGATTGGCGACCTCAAACACTACGCATTCAACGATCAGGAGAGCGGTCGCAATTCTGTCAACATCCACATCGGCGAACGCGCAGCGCGCGAGAGCGATCTGCTCGCCTTTGAAATCGGCGTTACCAAGGGTCATCCGGCCGCCGTCATGTGCTCCTATAACCGCGTCAACGGCGACTTCGCCTGCGAAAACAAATACCTGCTTACCGATGTGCTGAAGAAGGATTGGCAATTTCCCGGCTTCGTTCTCTCTGACTGGGGCGGCACGCACAGCACGGAGAAGGCGTCTGCCGCCGGGCTCGATAACGAAGAGCCGGGGCGGTTCTTCTATAGCGACCGCTACAAGGCCGCCGTCGATGCTGGTACAATTCCCGCCGCTGAATTGGACGAACACGTGCACCGCATTCTGCGTTCCATGTTTGCCACGGGCGTGATCGATTTTCCGCGCCAGCGCAGCGTCATCGACCCATTTACAGGATTTGAAACCTCGCGAAAAATCGAAGAGGGCGGCATCGTCCTGCTCAAGAACGAGCACGCCGTCCTCCCGCTGAATCCCGCAAGACTGCGCACAATCGCGGTCATTGGTTCCCATTCCGACGTCGGCATGATCTCCGGCGGCGGTTCAGCGCAGGTCGATCCCATCGGCGGCAACGCCATCATGCCTCCAGGCAAGGGCTCTACACATTGGCTCGAAGAGATCTGGTTCCCCACATCGCCGCTGAAAGCAATTCAAGCACGCGCTCCCAAGGCGACGGTCAAGTACGATGCGGGAACCGATCCCGCGACGGCCGCGGCAGCGGCCAAGGGCGCCGATGTTGCCATCGTATTTGCATATCAGTGGGAGAGCGAAGGCATGGATTTGCCCAGCCTCTCTCTGCCGCACCATCAGGACGACGTCATAGCTGCGGTCGAGGCAGCCAATCCGCATACCATTGTTGTTCTCGAAACTGGCAGCCCTGTCACAATGCCCTGGGTCGATGCAACCGCCGGAATCATTGAGGCGTGGTACGGCGGCAGCGACGGCGCGGATGCCGTCGGCAACGTGCTCTTCGGCTCCGTCAATCCCAGTGGCAAACTGCCCAACACCTTCCCGAGAAGCGAAGCCGATCTACCCCATCCCACGGTCACCATGCCCCCACCTGAGTCCGACCACTTCTCCGGACCTGCCTCGCCGGAGCAATGGGCGAAAGGCTTGCCGCCGTTCCAGGTAAGCTACGACGAAGGCATAAAAGTTGGCTACAAGTGGTATGACGCTGAGAAGAAATCAGTGCTCTTCCCGTTCGGCTTCGGCCTGTCCTACACCACCTATGGTTATTCGGGGTTGACAGTCACCCCCGGCTCGACAATCAAGGCAACCTTCACCGTGGCCAACACCGGCGCGCGCGCAGGTTCTGAGATTGCAGAGGTCTATGCGACGCTCCCCGACGCCGCGGGCGAGCCCTTCAAGCGCCTCGTAGGCTTTGCGAAAGTAAAACTTGATGCAAAGGAGAAGCACAGCGTCACTGTCGAAATCGATCCGAAATATCTGTCAATCTTTGACGAAACCAAGCACGCCTGGTCGCTTGTTCCCGGCGACTACACCATCCTCGTCGGCGGCTCGTCGCAGGATTTGCCGTTGAAGGCGACGGTGAGTCTGAAGTAAATTCTTCGAAGCATCAAGGGTCTTCTGCCGCGCTTCACCGGCAGAAGACCCTTCTCCTTTTTGGGGCCCCCAAAGTCTTTCTGCCGGTATCATGGTCGCTGTAAGGAGACCCGATGCCCGCCGAAAAATCCCCATCTGCTGAAATCTGGCCGTCCCTTCCGCAAAATGCATGGAGCGACACCTGCGCGACACTGCAGCTTTGGATGCAAATGGTCGGCAAAGTCCGCCTCGCGCTGGTGCCGGCCATCAACCACTGTTGGAACGTGACCCTCTACCCCACCGCCCGCGGCCTCACCACGGCGCCCATGCCGCATGGCACGCTCCTGCTTCAGATTGATTTCGATTTCATCGGGCACGTTCTCCGGATCGAAACCAGCAACGGCGATCGCAGGACCATCCCTCTCAAGCCGATGACCGTCGCATCGTTTTACGCGCAATTCATGGCCGCGCTCGATAGCCTCGGTGCGCCCGTGCGCGTCTGGCCGGTTCCGGTTGAGATTGCATCGCCCATTCCTTTTCAACACGACGAAGTGCATCACGCCTATGACGCCGAATATGCCCAGCGCTTCTGGCGCATTCTGCTGCAAACCACGCGCGTCTTCACCACTTTTCGCGCGCGCTTCACGGGCAAGGTAAGCCCGATTCATTTTTTCTGGGGAGCTCTCGATCTCGCCTGCACGCGCTTCTCGGGCCGTGTCGCGCCCGAGCATCCAAGCATGCCCGGCCTGCCCGATCGAGTCACGCGGGACGCCTATTCGCATGAAGTCAGCAGTTGCGGATTCTGGCCCGGCGGTGGCGGGGTCGAGCCCTTCTTCTACAGCTATGCCTATCCAGAGCCGCCGGGCTACGAAGAGTATTCCATCGCACCCATGCAGGCCGGCTTCGACAAGAGTCTTGGTGAGTTCGTTCTGCCCTATGAAGCGATGCGCAGCTCCGCCGATCCCGATGCGGTCCTGCTTGAATTTCTGCAAAGCACCTACGAAGCTGCCGCGAATTGTGCGCACTGGGACCGTGAGGCCCTCGAAGTGACGCCTCTTTGAAATTCGCTATTCGGTGTCCGGCGGCACTTGCTCCAGCAGCCGCTTCCACGTCTTCTGATTCTTGCGGAAGCTCTTCTTCAGATCCTCGAGAATTCGCTCGAAGTCTGAATTCGTGCGCAGGTTATTCCATGCAGGATTCTTCTGAAACCAGGGATAGTTCTCATTCCCGAGATAGATCGCACGGCGCAACCAGTGCAGCGCTTCGCTCGAATCACCCTCCACCGCAAAGTAGCTCGCCAGCCGGTAGGCCATCTCGCCATCGGCCTCGGCCGCAGCCAGCGTATCGTCCCTCAACAGGCTTGCGGCACGCTCGCGCTCACCCACCTGCACGTAGCACATGGCCAGCGTGGGCACTGCAATGCGAAGCCGTTCATCGTCGCGGATCACGCCTTCAAGCGTTTCGATCGCCGCCGGAAGATTTCCGGTGCGCATCTGCTGATAGCCGAACGATGTGCGCAACAACGGATGGCGCGGCTCCAACGCGAGTCCCTTTTCCAACTCGTCGCCGGCCAACTCAAGCTGGTTCTGATAGTGGTATACGCGCGCACGGTGGTTGTAGAGAATCGCTGCATTCGCCGGATTGAGCTTGAGCGCTCGGCTGAACTGCTGCAGGGCCTCGTCGTACATGCCGTCTGCACGCAGCGCGAGTCCCGCGACCATGTGCATGTTCCAATCGTTGGCTGCCGAGGACATCAGGTTGGCGATGCCGTGCCGCGCCGACTCCTTCTCTCCGCGCGACAGCAGCATGTAAATGCGATAGAGATTCGGCTCCGTCGCATCCGGGTCCAGTTTCAGCGCCTCATCGAAGGCACGCCTTGCATGCATCACATGAATCTGTCCGCCAAATCCGTGGCGCACATACTGCAACTCCGCAATACCGAGGCCGCTCCATCCGGCCGAGAACTCAGGATCCTTCGTCGTTACGCCGGTAAAAAGCGCAGTGGCGCGGTCCAGATCGTCGCGCGCGCCAGTGCGTACCATAAACGAACTTAACAGCGCGCGGGCCTGCAGATAATCCTCACTCACTTGGCCGGGCAGCGAGCCATCGCGCGACCCTGCTCGAGGAGAATCAATCTGATCGCGCGCACGCAGCCCATGCAGCGCGGCAAACACTTCGTTGGAGATCTCGGTCTGCACCGCAATCAAATCGAGCGACGTTACCTGGATCGCGCCACCTGAGCGCACACTCTGCGAAGCAACATCGAGCAGTTGCCAGTTCAGGTCAAACCCAAGTTCCGATCGCACAAAATTCCCTACAAGCACAAACGAAACCAGCAATCGCTGACCGATAGAGAGCGGATCCATCTGGGGGATCGGCAACGTCATGAGCGTGCTCGACGGTCGAACGATCAGGTCGGGAATGCGCGCGAGGCGTGCGGCGATGGCGTCGGCGAGAGCATAGCCATACAGCGGCGCCACCTCCGTCGCGCCAAGATTTGCAAACGGCAATACCACAAGGGAGTTCTGCGGCGTGCGGTCGCTGGCCGACTCGCGGAATCGCTCCGCTAACAGAGACAACAAACCCGTCGCTCGCTTCTCAGATTCTGCAGGAGTGGTCGGCAGGTTGGCCGCAGCCTCGCCTGGAATAATGCCCGTCTCGATCTGCAGCGCCTTCATGATCGTCTTCAGCGCCTCGCGTACTTCGGCCGCGGAGTTGTAACGCTCGCCAGGGTTTTTCTCGAGACATGTCGCGATCACGCTCTTCAGTTCCGGCGCAATCGTGGGGACAATCTCGCTCAGGTCCGGCGGATCGGAGAATTGAATCGCGCGTATCGCCTGAAAATCCTCTGCGTCCGGCCGCGAAAACGGATGCCGCCCACTCGCCAGTTCGTACAGGATCACGCCCAGTGCCCATACATCGGACTGCACGCTCGACTGCCCGGTTACAAACTGCTCTGGCGCCATGTAGCGTATGGTGCCGCCGCGCGCGGTGTATGTCGCAGCCATCGACGCATCTTTGGCCAATCCCGGCTTGCTTGGGTCGAAGCCCGCGTCCTCGGGTTGCAAGCGCCGCGCCAGGCCGAAGTCCAAGATCTTTACCAGCCCGCCTTCGGTCAGCATCACGTTCTGCGGCTTTAAATCACGATGAAAGATGCCCAGGGCGTGCGCCGCCTGCAGGCCATCGGCGATCTGAATGCCGACCGAAAGGACAAGCTGCGGCGTGCCCGGTCCGCGCGCAATCAACTCATCGATCGACTGGCCGGGCACGTACTGCATCACGATGTAGCCTTCGTCGCCGGCTTCGCCCACTTCATAAATCGCGCAAACATTGGGATGTTCGATCGCCGACGCCAAACGCGCCTCGCGCAGCACTGTCGAGCGCATCTGCTGCGCCGAAAGCAATCCCGCCCGCAGAATCTTCAGCACCACCGGGCGCTGCAACAGCATGTCCGTGGCCAGATACACCACGCCGCTGCCGCCAGCACCTAACTTGCGGACGATTTCATAATGCTCGATTGTTCTTCGCTTCATCACTCTCTACCAGTTTACCGGTGGCCGTATAAGGATTGGCACGTGTACCGCACTGCGAGAGCAAGTCGAGGATTACAGCAGTTTCGCTTCTAGTGCTTTCAGAACCGACACGGCTGAGTGGCTTCTTCATTAATAAAAAGCCACCTTGCACACAGTCTCGAGGTTGCCATGTGAAGCGAAATGCTCTAATGGCCGCGCCGCACCGCGTCCTTCTTCGTGGGCACCGGTTCTTTCGCCAGCCGCTTCTGGCCTCGACGGCCCATCAAAAACATCGTCAATCCGAAAACAAGCAGCACCAGGCCCCACCACAGATTCACGTCAATCCCGAGACTCTGCACATACAACTTCGCGTCGCCTCTGGACACAAAACCGAAAACGGTGAGGATCAGACCGGTGAACGTGAACATTAATCCCATCGGGATACGCAAATCGAGATTCATCGATCCCCTCCTGCCTAGAAAAAGAAAATGTTCAGTGCGACCGCACAAATCAAAATCGCGACCGCCAGCGCCTCAGGACTCTTCCACCAACGGTTATGCGCACGGGGCGGTTTGGGCGTAAGCGAGTGCACCAGACCCACAAGTTCCGACTCGGGCCTTGCCTTGGTGCATAAGCTCACTACCACTGCGACAATGAAGTTGGCGCTGAATGCGTAGATCGCACCATAGAAATTTTGCGCCATGTCGCTCGGATAATGATGAATCACCGTGATCCATCCGCCGTGGATACCGGGATGCGCCTCAATCGGTAGCGTCAGCCCGTGATGCAGCATAGCAGCAGCGGTTCCTGCCACCAGCCCACTGAACGCTCCATGTCCAGTCGTGCGCTTCCAGAACATGCCCAATAGAAACGTAGCAAACAGTGGCGCATTCACAAAGCTGAACACCAGTTGCAGCGTATCCATAATGTTGTTGAAGTTGATGGCCGCGTACGCCGTGCAAATTGACAACAAAATGCCACCCACAGTCGCCCATCGCCCCACGGCCATGTAGTGCCGGTCGCTGCCGCCTTTGTGAATGTATGACTGATAAAGGTCGTAGGTGAACACGGTATTGAATGCTGTAACGTTGCCGGCCATGCCGCTCATAAAGCTTGCCAGCAGCGCGGTCAAACCCAATCCAAGAATGCCCGTCGGGAAATAGTGCAGCAGCATATTCGGCGTCGCCATATCGTAGTCCAGCAGCGGCTTGCCGCTTGCCGTAAGCATCGCCTTACCAGTAACCGGGTTGATCTTCGCCGGCACCAGCCCTTGGCCCTCTTCCGCTTCTTTTGAAACTACCGTCGTGTTGTGTATGATCGCGCCGTTCTGTTCGCTCACAACCGTCGTGGTATGCGGCGTCGGCAGCCCAATCGCCAGCAGTCCGGGCAGAATCACAAGAAACGGAAACACCATTTTTGGAATTGCCGCTATCAACGGAACGCGCCGCGACGACTCCATATTGTGCGAAGCCATTGCTGTTTGAATCACCAGAAAATCGGTGCACCAGTAACCCGCGCCCAGCACAAACCCCAACCCCATGCCGATGCCGATAATGTCGATGCCCATAGGATTGGTGCTGGCGTGCATCACGCCTTTCCACTCATGCAGCATGCGCGGGTCAACGTTGGCCACCGCGGCCTTCATGCCGCTCCACCCGCCCACATTCTTCAGGCCCAGCAGCACCAGCGGCAAAAAACCCGCGATGATCAAGAAGAATTGCAGCACCTCGTTATAAATAGCGCTCGTCAACCCTCCCAGAAAGATATAGAGCAAAACGATGATTGCTGACAGCACAATCGAAAACGTGAAGATGCCGCCCTGCGGCCAGCCCAGCGCATAAAACAACCCGTCAAAAACATGCAGCGCCTGGATCAGCCGCGCCATTGCGTACATCGAGATTCCGGAACTGAAGACGGTCATCACCGCGAACGAGCAGGCATTCAACGCGCGCGTCTTTTCGTCGAAACGCAACCGAAGAAACTCCGGGACCGACCGCGCCTTCGATCCGTAATAAAACGGCATCATGAAGATGCCCACGAAAATCATCGCCGGAATAGCGCCGATGCCGTAGAAGTGCGCCGTCTCCAGGCCGTACTTGGCGCCCGAAGCGCCCATGCCGATCACTTCCTGCGCGCCCAGGTTGGCGCTGATAAATGCCAGGCCGCATATCCACGCGGGCAGCGCCCGGCCAGCCTGGAAGAAGTCCTTGCTCGTCTTCATGTAGCGCTTGAGCGCAAAGCCAATGCCCAGCACAAAGACGAAATACAACAACATGATCAGCCAGTCGACAGCTGTGAGTTTCAAGACCACTCCTTAAAACGAAACAGGATCCCAGCCAAGGGCAGAGAATGCCTTTCTTTACAAACCATATGCCACTGGGCCGCGCAGGATTACCGAAACCACTCTAAGCAGCGGATTGCGGCAAGTCCAGTGGAAAATGAAAATGTTTTCAGCACGGCGCGCTGCAAGGCCCCGGACGAGGAAACAGGCTAAACTAAAGAAGCATGATTCCTACCCTTGCATGGACCCCCGAGGGCGTCCGCTTCATCGATCAGACCAAGCTTCCCCTCGAAGAGAGCTACGTGCTCGCCACTTCCTACGAACAGGTGGCCGATGTCATCGTCACCATGGTTGTCCGCGGCGCACCTGCCATCGGTGTCTCCGCAGCCTACGGAGTCGCCCTCGGCGCCCAGCAATCCAAGGCCGGGACCGTCGAAGAGTTCGCACCCGAGTTCGAGAAAATCTGCGCGCGCCTCGCTGGAACCCGTCCCACTGCCGTCAACCTCTTCTGGGCCATCGACCGCATGAAGCGCCTCTTCGCCAAAGAGCGTGCAGCCGGCACTCCCCTCGCCGCAATCAAAGAAAAGCTACTCGCCGAAGCCCATGCCATGTACGAAGAAGACATCGCCGCGTGCAAAACCATGGGCGCTTTCGGCGGCGCGCTGCTGCCCGACGAAGGTGGAGTGCTCACCCACTGCAACGCGGGCGCCCTCGCCACTTGCGGTTATGGAACAGCACTCGGCGTCGTTCGTTCCGCCGTCGAACAGGGCAAGCACATCCACGTTTACGCCGATGAAACACGGCCCTTCCTGCAAGGCGCGCGTCTCACTGCATGGGAATTGATGGCCGACGGCATCCCCACCACCGTCATCTGCGACAACATGGCCGCCAGTCTTATGCGCGCCGGAAAAATCAAGGCAGTCGTGGTCGGCGCTGATCGCATCGCCGCCAACGGCGACTTCGCCAACAAGATCGGCACCTACAACGTAGCCATCCTCGCCAAAGAGCACGGCATTCCGTTCTACTGCGCCGCGCCCTGGTCCACTATCGACACCGCTACGGCAACGGGCGACGCCATTCCCATCGAGGAGCGCAGCCCCGTCGAGGTCACGCATCACGGCGGCAAGCAGCTCACGCCCCACGGTGTCGGCATCTGCAACCCGGCCTTCGACGTCACGCCGGCCAAATACGTCACCGCCATCATCACCGAGCGCGGCGTGTTACGCGCCCCCTACACAGAATCCCTGCGCGAAATGGAACTGGCTGCGCAATAGGCTAGAACGTCTACAGTGGTAAGAGTGGTGCAGGCACTCTTCTCCATCTTTCGTCTGCGGCAAAAGTCGCTTGTGCGCGCCCTCCTGTTGACCCTCGGGGCGTTCCTGGCAAGCCTGCTCCTCGCCGGTTTTCCGCATTTCGAGAACCTGCATGGTTCGCACTGGCAGATTGTGACCCTATTGGTCGCAGCGTGGGGCATGGGTGAAACTGCCCGCTGCCTCCATCGCAAGTGGAGCCTCTACCACGCCGGCGTTCTGCTCCTGCTCTACGCCGACCTCATGATCCTCGCCATGATCGTCTTCATGGTTGCCTATCCCTGAGTGCGCGGCTGTAGCATCGATTCACGCCGCATCAGGAATCCGAGCACAATCAACCCAACGGCCAATACTGCGTACACAACGTGAGGCCACGCTATGACCTGCAGCATCAAGCATTCCACTACCAACCATCCCAGCAGCACACATCCTTGAAACACAGTCCACAAGCCGTAGAGAGGCTTGCGAGCGGCCACGCGCCAAAGCACAAAAAACGCAAGCAGTCCGTTTGCGATAAGCAAAATGATTCCGGGAATCAGAAACGAGTCAAACGGAGAATGCTGCAGCAGGCTCAGCGGCATGAAAGTCTGCGAATGCCGAAGCGAAGTCACAATCATAGGGATCGCCGCGGCCACCGCACCCAACCCCAGAAACGCCAGCAGCCCACTTGCCAGTATTCGAGTCAGCTTCATCGCACCACCTCATCAACGGTTCGCGGGGAAGCTCGCTGCAAGTCTAACTCAATTTTCAGAGTGCCGAATCTAGTGCCAGCCATGTAGCATGTGCAAAGCGCACTGCGCATCGGCGTTCGACGCGGTTCCTCGTTCGCTCCTCAACCGCAAGCCCGATGCAAAAAAGCAACGTGCAGGAGGAACATATGTTCAAAGGATTTCGTGATTTCATTCTTCGCGGCAACGTCCTCGATTTGGCGGTTGGCGTCATCATGGGCGGCGCATTCGGAACGGTCGTTACATCCCTCGTCAAGGATGTATTCACCCCCTTCATCGGGAACCTCGTTGGCAAACCCGATTTCAGCGCAATCGCCTACAACCACATTATGGTTGGCAACTTTCTTAACGCCGTCATCGCTTTCCTGTTGGTCGCGGCTTCGGTTTACTTCTTCATCGTTCTTCCCGCGAACACGCTCATGGCGCGGCTCAAGGGACCGGTGCCGGAAGCGCCTCCTGCCACTAAGGCCTGCCCCGAGTGTCTCAGCGATATTCCCCTGGCCGCCAAGCGTTGCGCCCACTGCGCCCAGCCAGTAGCGTAAAAGCCCACCTGCGCCACTGCGCGCCGTCAATCCAATTCGCGCAGCGGCTTTGAAAACGCAAAGAACCCGAGAAACGTCAACGCAGCCAGGCCGGCCATCATGGCCAGTGCCTGGCCCGTTGCGATATGTCGTGACAACTCGCCTGCCAGCAACGCGCCTAGCGGCGGCAGCCCCAGAAAGCTAGTTGCGTAGATACTCATCACGCGGCCGCGCATCTCGTCCGATGACAAATGCTGGATCGATACATTAATGGAAGAAATCATCAGGATCGCGCTATAGCCTTCAAACAGTGCCAGGCACTCTGACAACGCAAAACTTCGCGAAAAGCTGAAGCCAATGATGGCCGAGAAGAAACACACCCCGGCCAAGGTCAGCACCCTCCCGCGATGCCGAATCGATCCCAGAATCGCAACCGTCATTGCACCCAGCACCGCACCCAGTCCTGAAGCAGCCAACAACAATCCCAGCCCGCGCTCGCCTGCATTCAACTGCACCTTGGCGAAGTAGGGAATAAACGTCAGAAACGGAATCCCCAGCAAACTCGCGGTCGCCGTCATCCACACCAGCACAAACATCTGCCGCTCACCGTGCAGGTAAGCAAACCCGCCGCGCAGGCTGGCCCACACGCTCTCGTGCCGCGCCGGCCGCTCATCCGGATAGCGAATTCGCGTCAGCGCCCACAACACCGCCAGAAAACTCACACCATTCAGAAAGAAGTTGCCCGCCACGCCGAACGCAACCATCGCGTAGCCACCCAGCGTCGGCCCCAGAATGCGCGACATATTGAACTGCGCGGAATTCAGCGCAATCGCATTGGTCAGGTCCTCGCGCCTTACGAGCCGCGGCACCATCGCCTGGTAGCTCGGCGCATTCATCGACATCGCCGTGCCGTTCAGGAACGCGATCAGCGCCACTTCCCACACCCTGATCAGCGGACGCCCATCCGCACCCTTGAACCAGGCCAGCGCCGCCAGCAGAAACGCCAGCGCCATCATCACCGTCTGCGTCACCAGCAGCAGCCGGCGCTTGTCCACTCGATCCGCGATCACGCCGCCAAATAATGTGAAGATCAGAAATGGAATCGACCCTGCAAAACCCACCACCCCCAGCCAAAATGCGGAGTTGGTGAGCACCAGCACCAGCCAGCCCTGCGCCACATTCTGCATCCACGTGCCGATGTTCGACAGGAAGTTGCCGCTCCAGAACAGCCGAAAATTGGGATTGCGCAGCGCGCGGAAAGCCTGCGGCAGCCGGTCCGCCCCTTCGACGGCCAATCCCTGCACTGCCGCCTCCTGCTCCGGTGCAGCACTCAAAGGTTCTTCTTCCTCCTGCCGGTCCGCGTTCAGCCCGCAACCTCCGCCCATCCGTGAGATAGTGCAGATTCTTAGTGTAAGCTGATGTGAATTGCGGCGGTAACCTACCCATCCGCCTCCGTACTCCCACTTCTCATGCACACGCAATTCAAGGGGCTTTGCTGATGCTCATTCGCAGAATTCCGGTCTTGTTGTTGCTCCTCGTTTTGGCTCCTGGCTCCCAACTCGCGAACTCCGCCGCTCAGTCTGCGCAAACGGTTTTCGGCTACACCGAATTCAGCAAGGAAGCCGCCGTCGAGACCAAATTCCTCGAAGTGCCCGATGCCAAACTTGCCGGCGAGGCGTTGAAGACCCTCACCGCCGAGCCGCACATCGCGGCCTCGCCCGAAGACCACAAAACCGCCCTCTATGTTGCCGATAAATTCCGCGCCGCCGGCCTCGAGACCGAGATCGTTCCTTTCCGCGTTCTGCTCAACTGGCCCAAGGTCATTCGCGTTGAAGCGTTCGACGCCGCCGGTAAGCCCCTCATGACCGGCCCAACCCGCGAGCACGCGGACAAAGACTCCGGCCAGGATGATCCCCGCGTCGTCATGCCCTTCAACGGCTCGTCCGGCTCCGGTGACATCACCGGCGAGGTCGTCTACGCCAACTACGGGCGCCTCGAAGACTTCAAGCAACTCGATGCAGACCACGTCGACCTGCACGGCAAAATTGTCATCGCCCGCTACGGCAGCAACTTCCGCGGGGTCAAGGTCTATCTTGCTGAACAGCGCGGCGCCGCCGGCGTCCTCATCTACTCTGACCCGCAAGACGACGGCTACTACAAAGGCGACGCCTATCCCAACGGGCCCTGGCGGCCCGAGACAGGCGTGCAACGCGGCTCCGTGCAATATCTCTTCAAATATCCCGGCGATCCGGAGACGCCCGGTGTCGCGTCGACTCCCGATCTGCCCGACTCGGCGCGCATCAATCCCGAAGGTAATCAACCGCACATCATCTCCATCCCCATCAGCTACCACGACGCCACACCAATCCTGCAGGCCTTGAAAGGCCCCGGCGTGCCCCAGGGTTGGCAGGGTGCTCTGCCCTTCCGCTATCACGTCGGCCCCGGCGGCGTCCGCGTGCACCTCGTCTCGCAGCAGGATTATCAACGTCGCACCATCTGGGATGTCATCGGCAAAATCAAGGGCACGGAGTACCCCGACGACTGGGTCGTCAACGGAAATCACCGCGATGCCTGGGTCTATGGAGCTGTCGATCCCAACAGCGGCACCGCCGCGATGCTTGAGGCGGTCCACGGCATCGGCGCGCTCATTCAGCAAGGCTGGAAGCCGAAACGCACCATCGTCTTCTGCAGTTGGGACGCGGAAGAAGAAGGCCTCATCGGTTCAACCGAATGGGTCGAGCAGCAGGCGCAGACTCTCGATCACGCCGTCGCCTACTTCAACATGGACGTGGGCGTCGCCGGACCAAACTTCTCGGCCTCTGCCGTGCCCTCGCTCAAACAATTCGTCCGCGACGTGACGCAATCTGTACCCAGCGCGCTCAAAGGCACCGTCTATGAGCAGTGGCGACTCAACCGCGGGCACGCCGACGAGCATCGCGCCTCCAACGCGCCCCAGCAACCAGGCGAAGAAGTGCACGTCAGCGATCTCGGTTCCGGTTCCGACTTCACACCCTTCCTGCAGCATGCCGGAGTCCCCTCAACCGACATCGGCTCTGAAGGTCCCTACGGCGTCTACCACTCCACCTTCGACGACTTCGCGTGGTTCATCATGAACGCCGACCCAAGTTTCGTCTATCTGCAGCAAATGGCCCGTGTCTTTGGCATTGAAGCGCTGCGCATGGCTGACGCCGATGTGCTGCCCTACGACTACCCGTCCTACGCTCGCGAAATTACCGCCTACATCGACGCCGCCAAGAAGAAGGCAGAAGACAGCGGTCTCACGTCCTTGGATTTTGCCGCTGCCCAGGCGGCCGCTGGTCGCTTGGCTGCGGCCGCGGCTAAAGCCCACGCCGCCCAGTTTGCGCCTTCCGCCGACCCGGCCAAGCTCAACCAGGCACTACGAGCCGCCGAGACCGATTTGCTCTCGCCCGGCGGCCTGCCCAACCGTCCCTGGTACCGGCACACGATCTACGCCCCCGGCGAGTACACCGGCTACGCCGCAGTCGTCATCCCCGGCGTCAATGAAGCCATCGACGGCAAAGACACTGGACGGGCCGCACAACAACTCACCGAACTCACCCAGGCCCTCAACCGCGCCGCGCAAACCCTTGAATCCGCTCACTAACGCCCTGCAGGCGGACGCTCTTTGAATCTGTCCCCAGAGGGCGCGATTCTTGTGATTTGGATCACGCTTGTTGCGTCCAGCCATTGACCCGCCCTCTTTCCGCTCGTATCGTTAGGGTTGTGAAGACTTCCTCCAACTCCCTGCGCATCGGAATCGCCGTGGCCGTGATCATCGGCACCATCGGCTGGCTCGCTTTTAGCGGCTACGGTTCCAGCAAAAGCTACTACGTCACCATCGCCGAACTCGGCGGCATGGGCGACAAGGCGTACAAGAGCAACCTGCGCGTCGAGGGATTTGTGAAGCCCGGTTCCATCGAGCAGAACGGCACCCACGTCACCTTCGTGATGGAAGAGTTTGAGAGCCACAATGTAAAAGCTGCCACCGGCCATTCCCTGCGCATTGAATACAAAGGCTCCGAACCGCCGCCGGACACATTCAAAGACAACGCACAGGCTCTCGCCGCAGGCACCTTCGGACGCGACGGCGTCTTCCACGCCAACGAACTCCAGGCCAAATGCGCCAGCAAGTACGCCCCCGGCCAACCGGGTCAGCCCGGCCAGATGCAGCCCAGTGCCCCACCCGCAAATCCCCGCGCTTCCGCCACGCCTACAACTCCCAAGTTGGATTCCGGTCACCCGGCTTCTGCCGAGTAATTCAATGACGCTCGCCCCGGAGGCCGCAAGCTCGACTCCCCTCGCTCGCCCGCTCGTCGCCAGCCTCCATCAGGTCTCCAAACTCTTTGGCTCCTTTGCCGCACTTCGCCGGATCTCCGTCGACCTAGAGCCGGGCCGCTGTTATGTCCTCATCGGCGAAAACGGCGCGGGCAAGTCCACTCTCCTGCGCATCCTTGCCGGCTTGCTTCACCCCACGCACGGCAAAGTCAAAGTCTTTGACGGACTAGACCCCCACGACGCCCGCGCGCGCATCGGTTACATGAGCCACGCGCCCATGCTTTACGACGAGCTCACTGCCCAGGAAAATCTGCGCTACTTCGCCAGCCTCTATCCTGACCAGAAATGCCTCTCCCCTGAAGAAGCGCTGCGCCAGGTCGGCCTCGATCCATCCCTCACGCGTACCTTCGGCCAGTATTCGCAGGGCATGCGCCAGCGCACGTCGCTGGCCCGCGTACTCCTGCCCGTTCCAGAACTGCTGCTGCTCGATGAGCCCTTTTCCAATATGGATGTGGAATCAGTTCAACAAATGGTCGAGTTGCTCGCAGGGTTCCGCCAGAGCAGTCGCACGATTGTGATCACCACCCACCAGCGTGATTCCGCCGCCCCCATCGCCGACTGGATCCTGCGCCTGAAAGCCGGTCGCGTTGCATCCTTTGAACAGGGGAACCCGACGCTATGAAGACCAACGGCGCGCGCTTCCTCGAAAGCCTCGGCATCCCCTTCGAACTCCGTGAATACGAAGTCGATCTCGAGGATCTCTCCGCCATCACCGTGGCGAAGAAGATCGGAATGCCGGCCGAGCAGGTCTTCAAGACTCTGCTCGTCACAGGCGGCCCCAATATCTATCGATTCGCAGTAATCCCTGGCGACGCCGAACTCGACTTCAAGAAGCTGGCCCGCGCCGCTGGTCTGCGCAAGGCTGAAATGGCTCCGCTCAAAGACGTGCAACCGCTCACCGGCTACATCCGCGGCGGCGTCACGCTCTTCGGCGCACGCAAGCCCTACCCTGTCTACATCGATGAAACCGCCGTCCTCTTCGACAAAATCAGCGTCTCCGCCGGAGCGCGCGGCACGCAGCTCATTCTCAGCCCCGAAGACTACCTCCGCGCCGCCCAGGCCCTCGAAGTCGAAGTCCAGACCGCCGATCTCACTAAATCCGCCAAGTCGGAGGGCCACGCATGACCCGCGCCCTCTGGACTCACCTCGTCAAAGATCTCCGCATTGAGTGGCGCTCTAAAGACGCCGTCAATTCAATGCTCTTCTTTGCACTGCTTGTCGTGGTGTTGTTCTCCATGGCCTTCAATCCGCAGGGAGCCTTTTCGCGCGACATCGCCGGCGGCGTCATCTCCGTCGCCACAATGTTCGCGTCCGTCAGCGCGCTCAACCAGGCCTGGGCCCGCGAAATCCGCCACCAGGTTCTCGACGCGCAACGCATGGCGCCCACTCCCGGCGCCGAACTCTTCCTCGCCAAGGTACTTGCGAACTTTCTCTTCGTCACCATCGTGCAGGTCGTACTCGCCCCCGTCTTCCTGGTCATGTACAACCTCCGCGTCGAAGGCCAGGCATGGCTGCTCGCGCTGGTTCTCCCGCTGGGCACCTGGGCTCTCGTCGCCAACGGAACGTTCTTCGCCGCGCTCGCCATCCGCAGCCGCAATCGCGAACTGCTGCTCCCGCTCATCTTGTTTCCGATTTTTCTGCCGGCCTTGCTCGCCATGGTGGTCGCCACCACATCCATCCTCACCGGCGACAGCGATCCATCACTGTGGATCAAGCTGCTGGTGGGTTACGACATCATCTTCACCACCGTAAGTTTGTTGCTCTTTGACGTGATCTTTCATGCTGAATAGCCTCCACCTACCGATGGAGACCGCAGTTTTGCTTCCGTCGTACACTAAAGGGTTCCAACCGAAGGTTGCTTTATGAAGAAACTCGCAATCAGCCTTTACGCCGCCGTCACTATCGCGCTCATGATCTGGGGCTTCTACCAGGCAATCTATGTCGCGCCGACAGACGCCATGCAAGGCGAAATCTTTCGCATCATCTTCTACCACGTGCCGTCTGCCTCGGTCGCATTCCTGTTCTTCGCCGTCAGCCTGCTCGGCTCCATCGGATTCCTCTCCTATCGCCGCAGTCATCCCGAGTGGGCGCAGGTCGCCGACGCGTGGGCACTGGCCGGCGCGGAAGTCGGCGTCATCTTCTGCACCGTCGTGCTGACCACCGGTCCGCTCTGGGGACGCCGCGCCTGGGGCATCTGGTGGACATGGGATGCGCGCCTCACTACCACTCTGGTCCTCTGGCTCATCTACGTCAGCTATCTACTGCTGCGCCGCTTTGCCGCCGGGCCGCAGGTTCAAACTCTGGCCGCCGTGCTCGGCATCTTTGGTGCGCTCGACGTGCCCATCGTCTATATGTCCAACCGCTGGTGGCGCACGCAACATCCCGCCCCGGTCTTCGGCGGTTCGCAGGGCTCCGGCATGGATAAGTCCATGCTCGGCCCATTCATGTGGAACATGCTTGCCTGGTTCTGCTGGGGCGTCTTCATCCTCATCCTGCGTTACAGCGTGGAACGCAAGCATCAGCTGAATGCCGAAGCAGAAGCGCAAGAAGCATTGGAAGCAAACGTCTAGGATCGCCGCAGAATTAATCTGAGACGAGGAGAAAAATGGATCAAGCAGCAATTCTCGATCACCAATTTGTGGTTGCCGCCTACTGCGTTACCTGGGCTCTGCAACTCAGCTATCTCGCCTGGCTGGGCATCAAGTGGCGCGCAGAAAAACGCAGCGCCGCACGCCGCGAGCACTCCACGCGTTAACCAGCCGCGGCAGAGCCGTCCTCGCTTCAGCAAGAACGTGAGACGCGACTCCGGCTATTTGCACTAAACTTGAATGCTAAGAGGCCTCCGATGTTAGTCGTCATGAAAGCACAAGCAACGGCAGAAGAAATACAGGCCGTCTGCGACCATATCGAACAGATGGGTTTTCGCGCCCATCCCATGCCGGGTGCGCAACGTACAGCCATCGGCATTACCGGCAACAACGGCGAAATCGATCGCGGCAACTTCGAAGATCTTTCCGGCGTCGCCGACGTCATCCGCGTCAGCAAGGCCTACAAACTGGCCAGCCGCGACGTCAAAGAAGAAGACACCATCATCCGTTTTACCGGCACCGACGCCACCATCGGGGGACGCAACCTCGCCATCGTCGCCGGCCCCTGCTCCGTCGAAAGCCGCGAACAGGCATTCGCCATCGCCGAGCAGGTCTCTGCTACCGGTGCACAGTTCTTCCGCGGCGGCGCCTACAAGCCGCGCACTTCGCCCTACGCCTTCCAGGGACTCGGCGTCGAAGCTCTCAAAATCATGGCCGAGATTCGCGACAAGTTCGGTCTGCGCATCATCACCGAGGCCATCGACAATGAAACTCTCGACCTCGTCGCCGAATGGGCCGACGTCATCCAGATCGGTGCGCGCAACATGCAGAACTTTTCGCTGCTCAAACATGCCGGACGCATGCGCAAGCCCGTGCTGCTCAAGCGCGGCCTCTCCGCCACGCTCGACGAGTTCCTCATGGCCGCCGAATACATCATGAGCGAAGGCAACTACGAAGTGATCCTCTGCGAGCGCGGTGTGCGCACCTTCGCCGATCACACGCGCAACACGCTCGACCTCAGCATCGTGCCCGCCGTGCAGCGCCTCAGTCACCTGCCCATCCTCGTCGACCCCAGCCATGGCACCGGCAAGCGCGACAAGGTGCTGCCCATGGCCCGCGCCGCGATCGCCGTCGGTGCAGACGGCATAATGGTCGAGGTCCATCACCAGCCCGACAAGGCGCTCTCCGACGGTCCGCAATCGATCTATCCCGACCAGTTCGCCAAAATGATGGATGAAATTGAGCAGATTGCTCCGATCGTCCACCGCAAGTTGCCTCGCGGCCTCCACATCGGAACCTTCACGGCAGATACCCATGTCGCCGAAGCCCGCTAAACATGAATCCAATCGACGGGTGCCCCCGGTCTCGCGCTTGAGACCGGGGTTCCTGTCGGCCCTATCTGTAGCAATCCTCGCCCTCACCTCCTGCCGCCCTCACGATTTTCCGCAATACCCGTCCAACTATCGCGAATACGCCTACGTCACCAACGGCGGCAGCGGCACTGTCTCTGTCTACGACGTTGTCAATGTCCGCCTTGATCGCGAGATCCCCGTCGGCCAAAATCCGGTCGCCGTCACGGCCAGCCCCACGCGCAACGAAGTCTACGTGGTCAATTCGGCCACTCCAGGCTGGCTCGGGTCTGTCTCCGTCATCAATTCTGAAAACAACACCGTCGCCGCCACCATCTACGTCCACCACCAGCCAGTCGCGCTGGCCCTCGACCCCGACGGCAACTTCGCCTACGTCGCCAACTCCGCGTCCAACAACGTCTCCGTCATCGACATCAAGGCGCGGCGTGTCGTCGCCGTCATCGGCACCGGCGAACAACCAACGGCCCTGCGAGTTTCTCCTGACGGCAAGACGCTGGCTGTCGCTAATAGCCAGGGCAACTCCGTTAGCCTCATCGACCCCGCCACCCGCAAGGTACGCGCCGTCTTCGAGGGCTGTCCTGGCGCCAGCGACATCGTCATTCTGCCCGACTCCTCGAAGGCCTTCGCCGCCTGTTCCGGCGGTCACCAGGTCATGGCCATCGCCTTGGCACACTCCAAATTCCAGCCCGACGCGCCCGATCAAGTTGAGTCCATGCTCGACGTGGGTCGCAATCCCGTGCAGTTGGCCCTCAAGCCCGACGGCGGCGAAATCTTCGTCTCCAACTCGCTCAGCGATTCCATCTCTGAAGTCATCACCGGCACCGACGACGTGCTCGGCGCCTACCTCATGGGCGCCAATCCCGTGCGCGGCCTCGTCTCCGCGGATAACTCGCTGCTCTTCGTCGGCAATCTGCGCTCGCAGGAAGTCACCATCTACGCCATCGACGACGGCAAGCGCGCTGGCTCCATTCACGTGGGCGACGGCCCCTCCGCGCTGGCGTTCTCCGCCGCCGGTCATTTGTTGTTTGTGGTGGATGCCCGCTCGAGCGATGTCGCCGTAGTGCGCACCGCATCGCGGTCGCTCTTCACGCTGCTCCCCGCTGGCCGCAGTCCCAACGCCATCGCCGACAAAGCGTTCAAGCTGCCATAACGAAGCCGCCGATTCCCGCCTTGAACCAACTGCCTAACTTGATTCGTGCGCTGCCCGAGGATTGATCGGCGATCTTTCTGTGCAAAAAGTCGTAATGAATTGCCAAAAAAGCTCGAATACGATTGGCCAGACAATCACGAAAGATATCAGCCAGCCGGATCGTGACCACGAGCTTCCCGCCGCTCCGTTATAAACCACCAGACACAACGCCGAGTTAGCGAGATATGCAGTGTCCAGGCCAAGAATGCACGCTCGGGTGGGCGAAATGCGCTGGCGGCGCAAAAACAAAACGAGCGCACTGGCGATTACGATGCCGAACCCCAGACTCAGCACCGACAACCTCTGCCACGCACTCGTCCCGGCCAGATGCAGAAGAAAGGGCGCCTCTACCGCGATCGTGCCTGCAATCGAAAGCCCCACTGCGCACCAGATCAAGCGTCTTTCCTTCACTGTCGAAGATTGCTTCGAAAACAGCGCTCGCAATCGCAGCCAAATCATCGGATAAGCCAGGAAGAACGGAGTTCCCACAAGCAAGTGCCACCAATTCCCTTGATTCCCCGGAACGTGCAATGTCACAGCATCCCATGGCGAAGTATCGAATGCGAATGGCAGGAAAGCGACAACCCCTGCCACTAGCCATAGAACAAGTGCAATGACGTTGACCCAGCCTGGGTCTCTTCCCTCATTCGAGCGGCCTGTGCCCATTGCCCCGGATGTCCTTGAATGAGCGCTCACGATGCCTCCACTCATACAACGTGGATCGGCCACATGGGTTAACCAACCCACGACAAAATCATCAATCCCAATGTAGGGGGAAATTTCTTCCAGGTCTGGTCCCCGAAGTTCATCGCTGGAATCAGCGAGCGCCCGGTCCAGGGTAGTACTATCCTTGAATGTTCAACCTCGGCAGCCCCAAAACGCCCGCCCAGTGGATCGGACATCTCGTCCTGGCATTCATCGCGCTTTTCCTGGTCTGGTGGATGATACGGGTCTTCATCTAAGGAATCTCCGGAAGACTGCGAACCGCCAGCATTCCAACCCTTGTTCCCTATTTCCCTATCGCCTTTTCCCTGTTTCCGTTGAACCGCCTTGCACTGAACTGCGCCCCGGCAAACAAAATCAGCCCCGATATATACGCCCAGAATAGTAAACCCACCGAGATAAAAAACGGTCCATAGATCGATTGGAGGTCCAGGTGCGGCAACACCGCGACAAAGGCATATTTCGCCGCCAGCCAAATCCCGCCAGTCACAATCGACGTGCGCAGAACCGGCCGCCACGGCACCTTGCAATTCGGCAACAGCCAATAAATCACGAAAAAGAAAATGATGCACGCCACGCCGCTGCACACAGCAAGCCAAACTTCGCCGATCATCTTGTAAACCCAGTTATCGACGTGATGGAAGAAGAGCAGATCCAGCCCCTGGCGTTCCCAGGCACTCAACAGAATGCTCGCCATCCCCAGAAGTACCATCAAAAATGCCAGCCCGAAAGCGACCAGCTGATTCATCAGGTAATTGCGGCTCTTGGTCACACCCCACGCCTGGTTCAGCGCAACTTCAAGCGGCAAAAAAATGCCGGTGCAGGAGATAAGAATCACCACCAGCGAAAAGATCTGCACATGGCTTGGAGCCACACGCTCGAGCGCGTGCCAGAAGGCGGCAGACGCAGTCGACGGAAAGAAATTCTGCACCAGGTTGCTGACCACCCCGGCCATCGCGTTGGAATGAAACACCGCAAGCGACAGCGTGTAGAGCAGCACCACGAACGGAATGAACGACAGAATCGCGTTGGCCGCCACGCTGAAAGCGTAGGTATGCACTTCGCTGTCCAGCAGATAGGTCACAATCGGCGCGTAGGCCCTCCGCAGTCGAAACCATTTCGATTGTGTGACCGGCGCCGCCGGCGCAACCGTCCCGCCGGCTGGAACTGCCGCCGCGTTCAGTGTACCGGCATTTGAGACATCCGCCACTCTCGCACTCCCTCAAGAAACACGTTCCCTTGCGACAGCCGAATCGCGCTTCGGGCCGATTTAGCTTGGTGTTCCTTCTAGGATAGACTCTTGTGCCTCGCGCGCGCTGTGACCAAGGTGTAGTGCGCTTGAGGCCGGGAACGCCCATTTTCCGCTTGCATCCTCATAAGTTTCCTGCCATAACTGAGGCACGGTGGGCCGGGGGGCACACCTGCAGTTCTCACGGAAGGCCATTCGCTTTGGATGTTTGGTTTTTGGCGAACACAAACTCAATTCAGGTAGGTCATCGAGCTGCCACAGCGCACCGTACTCGTGTGCGTCGGTAGCTCGCGGCGTCTCTGCGGTAACTCCGGGCTTTCTCGCACCTTTTAAGTCCGCGCGAGAGGCAGAGTGTCTTGAGTACTGTGCAAACCGTAAATTGAAGGAGATAGTCAATGAAGGAACAAGGCGTTGTGAAATGGTTCAACGGGGCAAAGGGTTATGGATTCATTCAACGGTCCAGCGGTGAAGATGTCTTTGTGCATTTCTCCGCTATTCAGGAAGACGGCTATAAGACGTTGAACGAAGGCGAAGCCGTCGAGTTCGAATGCCAGCAGGGCCCCAAGGGCCTCAGCGCGGCCAACGTAGCGCGCGTTGCCTAGCTTCCCTTTTTTGCGGCATGACTAAGGTTCGGTCGCGGTTGCCTGAGGTTCGAGTTATTCGTTTTCTGTCGGACCCGCCAACAAATCAAGTTTCGTGAGCGCCCAATGAGCCGCCCCGCGCAAAGCCTCATCTGTCGCGTTGGCCCACGCGCGCAGTCGCGGCCTAAACCGTTGCGCGCCGCTGTTGCCCATCGCGATCGCAATGTTTCGCTGCAAGCCAACAAACCCCGCACGCCGCACCGGCGAGCCATTGAACATCTTCTCGAACTCTTGCTCGTCCATCTGCGCCAGCCACTCCAGCGCAGGATTCACTAACTCCGCGCGCGCCTCAAGTTCCGCGTCCTCCGTGATCGGCGCCTTCCGATTCCACGGGCACACATCCTGGCAAATATCGCAGCCAAACACCTGCCGCCCCATGCCTTCCATCAACTCCGGCGCAATCGCTCCCTCGTGCTCAATCGTGAGATACGAGATGCAGCGCGTCGCGTCCATCTGGTACGGCGCGATCAGCGCACCGGTTGGACAGGCCTCGAGACAGCGCGTGCAACTCCCACACCGATCCGGCACAATCGTCGCCGCTCTCTCGTTCTGCACCGGTAGCGACGTCAGCAGCACTGCCAGAAATCCAAACGACCCTAGCTTGGGATGAATCAAGCATGTATTCTTCGCAGTCCAGCCAAGACTCGCTGCCGTCGCCAGCGCACGTTCCACCACTGGACCCGTATCAACGTATGTCCGCGATTCAAACGCACCGAACCGCGCGCGCATGGAGGACTCCATCGTGCGCAGTCGCCTCAGCAACACCTTGTGATAATCCGTCGGCCTCCGCTCTCCGTTCGCAGCCACGCGACTGGTCCATGCGTATCGCGCGATCCACCCGGATTCCGGCGGTGCCTCCTCGATCGAGCGCGGCTGTGCTGCGTTGTAAATCGCAAAGCACACCACCGCCGAGCGCGCCCACGGAAACGGCGTCGCAATGCGCGCGCGCACTCTCTGTCCGGCATCGCTCTGCCGCGAAAGATAATGCATCATGCCCGCGCGACCAGCATCAATCCATTCTTCAAAACGAGCAGCATCGCGCGCCTCGGCGGCATAAGGCAGACCCACCAGACCTGCCTCATCGAAGCCCGCCGCAAGCGCCATCGCCCGCGTCCGCTCCGCGGACAGCCCGGTAATCGTTTCCCCATCCGGGGTATCCGTTTCATCAACATCCATGGAACTTCAGCACCCGTCTCCTGCGTACACCTCTACAACGTGTTCGATTGTGGACGCCCGAATCGAATCCGGACACCCGGCGGCACGGAGCACTTTTGCCGACGTCTCCCATCCGCTGTGCTTTCAGCATATTCCGCGGAATGAGACTTTGGCAGACCGGGTGCAACGAAGAGGATGAGGAACAATGTCTAACTTGCGGCTCATTCCCGAAAACAGCCGGAAGCAACAGGCATCCCAGGGAGGTATTTTTATGACCGGCATACTTTGCAATACGGCGGACACGCTGTTGATCGCGCCCGGCGACCTGCACGAGCTGGTCCGCGGCCAGGAGCGTGAACTCGTCGATCGGCTCATGCCAATCGTGCAACGCCACAACGTCACGCTCGATCTGTCTCATGTGGAGCGGATCGACGCAGCTGGCATTGCCGCGCTCATCTCCCTCTACGGCTGTGCGCAGAGTGCCGGCAACGAATTCAACGTTGCCCATGCTTCGCACCGCGTAGCGGAGATTCTTGCGCTGGTGGGTTTGGACCGCATCTTGTTATCTCATAATGCGGTTGCAGCCCCGCAGTCTGATCCATGCTTCGCACGGCCCGCTGCCTGAATCTCCAGCATTCATCACGCTGGATTGATTTTGGCGCGGGTCTGCGCCGCATTTTTCCGCAAACCCCACCCAAGACTAGTACGAAACCATAACGTCAAGCCAATGCCCTGTGATGACTGGCACAGGCAAGTGTATACTTGCGGCGCTATTTGTACTTACGAATCACGTACCGCCGTAAGGCGCAGTCGAAATGTCAGAGTGACTGAACGCGCCCGGTCTTTCACCCGTTCTTCCCGTTGCCGGACCAGGCCACCGTATCGCCACCCCGCCATTGGCGCCGCCCTTGCGGAGATCCTGCCCCCGGTGTCAGATGTCCGTCGCTGGGGTCAAAAATCTTACATCGGAGGCTTCATTCCATGACGCTGGGCGTAGTGGATCAGCAACTTGCCGACCAAGCAAGTTCGACGTCAACCACCAACCAATATGTGTACTTTTTTGGCGGCGGCTCCGCCGATGGAAACGGCCGCATGAAAGATGTGCTGGGCGGCAAAGGTGCTGGCCTGGCCGAAATGACCAACGCCGGTCTGCCCGTCCCTCCCGGATTCACCATCCAGACCGAAGCCTGTCGCGAATACATGCGCGGTTCCCTCAGTCCCGCGATCGACGCGGAGATGCATTCGGCTCTCGAACGCCTCGAACGCCTGCAGGGCCAAAAGCTCGGCTCCGGCGAAAATCCTCTGCTTGTTTCCGTTCGCTCCGGCGCCAAGTTCTCCATGCCGGGCATGATGGACACCATCCTCAATCTGGGCCTGAACGATCAAGCCGTAGAAGCCCTGGCCAAACGCAGCAATAATCCTCGTTTTGCCTACGATTCCTATCGCCGCCTTATTCAAATGTTCGGCGACGTGGTCCTCGATATTCCCAAGAAAAAGTTTGAACACATCTTCGACGGTGTCAAGCAGCGTGAAAAGGTCAAGTTCGACTACGAGCTCAGCCCCAAAGCCCTGCAGGAAATCATCGTCGAGTACAAAAAGCTGGTGAAGAAGGAGACTCACAAGGAGTTTCCGCAGAGCCCGCTCGATCAACTCGTTCAGGCGCGCGACGCCGTTTTTCGTAGCTGGCAAAATGAGCGCGCCAAAACCTATCGCCGCATCAACCACATCGATGACTGGCTGGGCACAGCGGTCAACGTGCAGGCCATGGTGTTCGGCAACCTGGGTGAAAACTCCGGCACCGGCGTCGGCTTCACACGCAACCCCGCCAACGGCGAGCGCGTGTTCTTCGGCGAGTATCTGATGAACGCACAGGGCGAAGACGTGGTTTCCGGCGTCCGCACCCCGCTGCCCATCAGCGAGCTCGAGCGCGCCATGCCCAAGGTCTACGACCAGCTCCGCGCCATCACGTGGAAGATGGAAAAGCACTATCGCGATATGCAGGACTTCGAGTTCACCATCCAGGATGGCAAGCTCTATATGCTGCAGACCCGCAACGGCAAGCGCACCGGACTGGCTGCTGTGCGCGTCGCTATCGATATGGTTCGCGAAGGCCTCATCACGCAGGAAGAAGCCATCTTCCGCGTCGAGCCCAATCAGCTTTACGACTTCCTCGTTCCGCGCCTTGATGAAAAGGGCGCCAAGATCGAGGTACTCGCCACCGGCCTGCCGGCATCACCCGGCGCGGCTGTCGGGCAGATCGTCTTCACCGCCGAAGATGCGGTGAAAGCCCACACCCACGGCCATTTCCAAAACATCATCCTGGTCCGCGGCGAAACCACACCTGAGGATATCGGCGGCATGGAAGTTGCCTCCGGCATTCTCACCTCGCGCGGCGGCATGACCTCGCACGCCGCCGTTGTCACCCGCGGCATGGGTAAATGCTGCGTGGCCGGCGCCGGCGACTGCACGGTTGATGAAGCCAACAGGGAGCTGCGCGTGAAAGGCAAAACCTTCAAGCACGGCGACTGGATCTCACTCGACGGCACCACGGGCCGCGTCATCGACGGTAAGCTCAAGACCATCGCTGCCCGCCCCGACGATCCCGATCTGGTCAAGTTCATGAGCTGGGCCGACCCGCTGCGCAGGCTCAGAATCCGCGCCAACGCCGACGTCCCCCGCGACGCCAAGCAGGCACGGGCGTTCGGAGCAGAAGGCATCGGCCTCTGCCGCACCGAACACATGTTCTTTGCCGAGGGCCGCATCGAGCACGTCCGCGCCATGATCCTGGCCGAGACAGAACAGGAACGCCGCGAGGCGCTCAAAAAACTCCTGCCCATGCAGCGCGCCGACTTTGTCGGTCTCTTCAAGACCATGGAGTCGCTGCCCGTCACCATCCGCCTGCTCGATCCTCCGCTGCACGAGTTCCTGCCTCAGCGCGAAGACCTGCTGGTCGAAATCTCGCACCTCGAAGACACCAAACCTCGTTCACCTAAACTCAAGGATCTCCGCATTCTGCTTGCGCGGGTTCAGGAGTTGCACGAAGTCAATCCCATGCTCGGTCTGCGCGGATGCCGTCTCGGCATCACGTTCCCCGAGATCACCGAGATGCAGGTGCGCGCCATCTTTGAAGCGGCGGTCAACGTCAAGAATCATGGCGGCGATCCTCACCTCGAAATCATGGTTCCGCTCATCGGCTCCATCGAAGAGATGCGTCACCAGTCCTCGATCATCCGCCGCGTCGCCGAGCAGGTCTTCAAAGAGAAGAATGCCAAAGTCGACTACATGGTGGGCACCATGATCGAACTGCCGCGCGCTGCTCTCACCGCCGAGCAGATTGCCGAAGAAGCCGAGTTCTTCAGCTTCGGCACCAACGATCTCACGCAAACTACCTACGGCATCTCGCGTGACGACATCAACCACTTCCTGCCCGCGTATCTCAAGGCCGGCATCTTCAAACAAGACCCCTTCGCCACCCTCGATCAGGCTGGCGTCGGTGCCCTCGTCAAGATGGCCACTGCCAAAGGACGCAACACGCGGCCAATCCTCAAGGTGGGTATCTGCGGCGAACACGGCGGCGATCCAGAGTCCGTCAAGTTCTGCCACAAGATCGGGCTCAACTATGTCTCCTGCTCGCCCTTCCGTCTGTTGACGGCCCGGCTGGCAGCGGCACAGGCTGCGCTCGAAGAGAAACAGGGCGGCAACCTGCACACCGGCGCCAAGTAATCAATCTCAGCACACACCAAGGGCGCAGCCAACCGGCTGCGCCCTTGCTGCGTCTCGGCCCGACACATCCCAAAACTCCCAAACCCGCTACCGAGGAGGAGAGTTGATCCAAGGCGTTCCCTGCGCCTCAGCACCCTTCTTGTTCAATTCCCTGAATCCAAGTCAAAAGCACCAGCGTGTTTTGCGCAGCGCATTCTACGAGCGCTGACGAAACACCCACCTTCCGCACGCAAGGAAATAGAAAAATGCGCATTCACCTGGGCTACGAAATCGAGTTCAAGGAAACGTCGGCTTCGCTCAACAAAGCCGCACCGCAGCCCGTTCAAAAGGTCTCAGTCCCCACACCGGAATGAACCGAAGCGCAACCGGCTATTTTGAGCTTTCCCCGCCCGGCGCGTAATACCCTTCCCGCGTGATCACATCCAGGTCACCCTTGGCGGCCTTCAACGCAACTTTGTGGTACCCGCCGTCGTTATCCACCACATCGGGCGTA